>JAESFO010000280.1_pt1 | contig 82104 bp, 71 predicted proteins | sample 9269421 | NCBI WGS metagenome assembly JAESFO01 (sample SAMN14502839, study PRJNA617101) | algae metagenome | isolation source: Nostoc desertorum CM1-VF14 and co-occurring heterotrophs from rocky... | place: USA: Clark Mountains, San Bernardino, California | collected 2000-06-05 | reverse complement strand
CGAATGCGAACGCCTTCGTGTTCGAGGACAAGATGGGCGCCGAGCAGATCCTGCTGCATGCGGAGCGCAACCTCGACGTGGAGGTCGAGGGCGACGAGACGCACACGACCGACAAGACGCGCACCACGCTGATCAAGGGGCATGAATCGGCGACCTACGAGGCGGGCGAGGAGCGGCACATCACGGGCGGCGCGGTCGAGACCATCGACGGCGGCGAGGAGCGCACGGTGACGGGCGGCGCGACCGAGACGGTGTCGGGCGGCGAGACGCGCACGATCACGGGTGGGGCGATCGAGACGATCACGGGCGGCGAGACGCGCACGGTGAGCGGAGGGATCAGCGAGACGGTCGATGGCGGCATCCTGCTGACCGTGAACGGCAGCACCATCCGGCTGCTGAGCGGCCTCGACCTGCGCATCACGGGCAGCGGGCGCATCGAACTCGTCAACGCGAGCGACATCAAGCTGGTCACGGGGCCGGACGTCAAGACCGTCAGCGGACCGACCATCATCGTCGCGCCGACGATCGTCTACCAATCCGAGACCTACAACATGAAGACGAGCACCTACGAGCTGGACGCCGAGGTCAGCTTCTTCTCCACGCCGCAGAAGACCGTCAACGTGGCCGATGAAGACTGGCTGCAGAACAGCTTCCTGCGATGGACCAACCGCAGGCTGCGGCTGATCGCTGCCGCCACGGATTTCTACGGCTTCAAGTACCAGGCCTGCATCAACAACACGCAGCTCAACGGATGGTTCATCAACAAGGCGCCGTTCTTCCTGCTGGATGCCCCGCTCGCATTCGAGCTCGTGGGAAGGAAGTCTGAAGAGCGCGGCTTGTATCTCGGCTTCACGAAGCTGCGCATGATGCACAACATCAAGCTGAGGAAGACCTGATGGAACGGATCGTCAAGACCCATTCGCCGCTGGGAGAGGATCAACTGCTTTTTCGCTCGATGCATGGCACCGAGGGGCTGTCGCAGCTGTTCGAGTTCGAGGTCGACCTGCTCAGCGCCAGCGCAGCCATCGATCCGAAGCAGTTGCTCGGCAAGCCGCTGACGCTGGAGATCCGGACCGCGCAGGCGACGCCGCGCTTCCTCGATGGCCAGGTGGTTCGCTTCTCGATGGTGGGTCGCGAGGGCGGCACCTCGCGCCACACCGTCTACCGGGCCGTCGTGCGGCCGTGGCTGTGGTACCTCACGCGTTCGGCCGACAACAAGATCTTCCAGAACAAGAGCGTGGTCGAGATCCTGGAAGAAGTGTTCGGCGACTACGGCTTCGCGTTCGAGAAGAAGCTCTCGGGCAGCTACCGGCAGTGGGAATACTGCGTGCAGTACAACGAGAGCGACTTCGCCTTCGTGAGCCGGCTGATGGAGCTCGAAGGCATCTACTACTGGTTCAAACACGAGAAGGGCCAGCACACGCTGGTGCTGGCCGACGATGCCGGCGCGCACGCGCCGATGCCCGGCTACGAGACCATCGACTACTTCGCGGCCGACCGCGACATCGGCGAGGACATGGAGGTCATCCGCGACTGGCAGCCGAGCGAGGAAGTGCGCCCCGGCAGCTACACGGTGGACGACTTCAACTTCACCACGCCCAAGGGCGACCTCGTCAACGTGCGCAGCCAGCCCAGGGGGCACGACCATGCCGACTTCGGCATCTACGAGTGGATCGGCGACTACATGGACGCGGGCCAGGGCGAGCACTACGCGCGGGTCCGGATGGAGGAAGCGCAGTCGCTTGCAGCGCGCAGCGCGGGCCGCGCGACGGTGCGCGGCATGGCGCCCGGGCATACGTTCAGGATGCGCAATTCCCCGCGTGCCCAGGACAACCGCGACCATCTGGTCGTCTCGGTTTCGTACGCGCTGCGCGAAGGAGGCTACGCCTCCGGCAGCGCTCCGGCCATGCTCGACTTCGGCTTCGTGCTGCAGCCGGCCGACCAGGCATTCCGCGCGCCGCGCCAGACGCCGATGCCGTTGGCCGCGGGGCCGCAGACCGCGACCGTCGTCGGGCCTCAGGGCGAGGAGATCTGGACCGACCAGTACGGCCGCGTGAAGCTGCAGTTCCACTGGGACCGCGAAGGCCGCCAGGACGACGGCAGCTCGGCCTGGGTGCGCGTGTCGCAGGCCTGGGCTGGCGAGGGCTACGGCACGGTCCATGTGCCGCGCGTCGGACAGGAAGTGGTGGTCGACTTCATCGCCGGGCGCATCGATCGTCCGATCGTGGTCGGGCGCGTCTACAACGCCGACCAGATGCCGCCGTTCGCGATGCCCGGGGAGGCCACGAAGAGCGGCATCGTGTCGCGCTCCACCCGGGGCGGTTCGCCTGCCAATGCGAACGTCCTCGCGTTCGAGGACAAGACGGGCGCGGAGCAGATCCTGCTGCATGCCGAGCGCAACCTCGACGTGGAGGTGGAAGGCGACGAGACGCACACGACCGACAAGACGCGCACCACGCTGATCAAGGGCCACGAATCGGCGACCTACGAGGCCGGCGAAGAACGGCACATCACGGGCGGCGCCGTCGAGACCATCGACGGCGGCGAGGAGCGCACCGTGACGGGCGGCGCGACCGAGACGGTCGCGGGCGGCGAGACGCGAACGATCAGCGGCGGTGCGACCGAATCCATCACGGGCGGCGAGGTGCGCACGGTGTTGGGCGGCATCACGGAAACGGACAACGGCGCGGTGGTGGTCACCATCAACGGATCGGTACTGCGGCTCGTCAGCGGTGCCGACATCCGCGTCACCGGCGGCGGCCGCGTGGAGATCGTCAATGCGGTGGACTTCACGATCGTGCAGGGCCCGCATCTGCGGACGGTGACCGGACCCAAGCTGATCTTCGCGCCGAACATCGTGGAGCTCAGCAGCAGTTACCGCATCAATGTACCGGGAACCTTGACGGTCGACGTCGCCGGCGTCGACGTGATCAACACGCCATCCAAGACCGTCAATGCCATGGACACCAACTGGCTGGCCCATGCGGTCAAGGAAGGCATCGGCCACCAGGCGCTTTGCATCATCGCGAGCGCCGACAGGTACGGCAACAAGATCCAGGCCACGGTGTTCAACAAGCTGCTGCAGGCCACGTCGTTCGTCAACCTGTCGGCTGCGAACTGGGTCCAGGCACTCGACAAGCAACTGATCGGCGGCTACGAATTCAGGCTCCGGAAGGCCGCGATCTCCCGTTCGGTGAGCCAGTCGACCAAGAGCGGCGTCGAAGTGGAGAAATGATGCCGACCTGTTCTTGCAAGGGTGATGCCTCATGAGTTGGCTCGAAGGTGCGGTCGCTGTCGCGGGCGTGGTGGTGGCCATCGTGACGGGGTTCACCGGGCCGCGGTATTTCAAGATCGGCAGCAAGACGAAGGAAGAGCACATCAAGGAGGAGGCCTGCTGGGAGGCGTTGCGCCACACCGGCCAACGGGCCGTGGCCGACATCCTCGGGCTCGCACGCCCCGCATTCCGCCTCGTCACCTGGCGCAACGGCTCGCCGAACATGGCCGCGGCGGAACTGCTGATCGTGTTCCGCGACGCCGAAGGCGCGGAACATCGTGCTGTCCTGCGCACCTTCATCGACCAGGAGCTGCTGGCCAATTTCAGCACCGGCAGGCAGGTGCCGATCGTCTACGCCAAGGAACCGACGCTGCGGGTGGCGATCGACCGCGATCGCACGCAACTGGACATTCCCTCCACCTTCGACGCATGAAAATCATCAAGCCGCTGCGGCTGGGCATGCTGACCCGGCCGTTCATGAGGGACGAGCGCCACTGGCTGGCGGTGACCGTCATCGCCATGACCGACAGCCTGGGAAAAGACGCCAGGCTCGTGCCCGAGCCGGAGTGCTGGCAGACCTTCGGCGCGGAGTTCGGCATCGAGGCGCCGTTCGATCTGGCGATGCCCAAGGCACAGCCCGAATTCATCGTCAGCGGCGAGGCCTACACCCGCCATCAGCAAGACAAGACCCAATGCGCCGTGCGCGTGCGCATGGGGCGCCGGCAGAAGGACCTGCTCGTCTTCGGCGACCGTTTCTGGGTCGATGGCCGCGCCACCGCGCCGCAGCCCTTCGAGTCGCTGCGGATCGACTGGCGCCATGCGTTCGGCGGCCCGGACTTTCCCGAGAACCCGATCGGCATCGGGCGCGAAGATGAACTCGTCAACGGCCTGAAGGTCCGCCGGCTGCCGAACGTCGAGGATCCCGCCGCGCGGCTGCAGCGGGCCGACCAGGTGCCGGGGCCTGCGGGCCTGGGGCCTGTCGATATCGGCCGCCCGTCCCGCGCGGACCGGCTGGGCCGCCAGTACGACGAGGACTGGAGCCAGCATCTCTTTCCGGGTTTCGCCGAGGACATGGACTGGCGCTACTTCAACGCGGCGCCGCCCGACCAGTGGCTCGCTCCCGAGGACGGCGAGCTGCCCGGCACGGACTTCGAGATCTGGAACATGCATCCGGACAAGGAAGTCCTGCGCGGACGCGTGCCCGACTGGCGCGCGCGCTGCGTCGTGGTGCGCGGCCCCATCAACAGCCTGTCGCTCGACGAAGGCACGCTGGACGACATGCCGATGCGCCTGACCACGGCCTGGTTCTTTCCTCGCCTGGAGCGCATGGGACTCATCTACCACGGCTTCCTGCCGGTTCAGGAAGACGACGCCGCAGACATCACCCACGCCATGATCGCCATGGAAGACGGCGCCCTGCCGCCGCAGGGCCTGGACGCATGGCGCGAGGTGCTCGCTCTGCGCTGCGAGTCGGAAGACCGGGCGCTCTACGGCATGCGCGACGACCTGCTGCTGCCCGAGCCCATCATTGGGCCGTGGCCCGAGATCGACGAGGCCTTCGAGGGATCGCCGCTGAGGCAGAACATGAAAGCGCGCGCCGAGCACGAGCGCGGCAAGATGCGCGTCGCGTTCAAGGCGTCGGGCCTGGGCGCGGCGGACGAGGCGCCCGCGGAACCCCCGGCCCCGCCCGACGTGGAGACGATCCCGACGATGAAGGAACTGCCGGCCTACATGCGCCGGCGCAAGGCCGTCATCGAGGAGGAGAAGCAGAAGATGGAGGCCGCGCGCAAGGAGATGGACGACGCCGCGCGCGCCAACGCCGAGAACTCGCGCAAGGCCGGCTTCGACACCTCGCAATTCCCCGCCAAGGTCGATTCCGACAGGCCGAAGGGCCCGCCCAAGGTGGACTTCTGGCCGCGGGTCGAGTCCATGGCGCGGGATGCGCGCGCCTCGGGCTACGCGCCGTCGCCGGAGGAAATGGCGCAACTGCGCGCGGTGCACGACGACGCCACGCGGCGCCTGCTCGAAAGCTACCGCGAGACCGCGCAGCACCAGGATGCCGCCGACAAGCTGTCGCCCGAAGCGTCCGCGGCACTGCGCGCGCAGATCGCGCAGCGGCTCGCCGAAGCGCGCGACCTCTCGGAGATGGACCTCACGGGCGCCGATCTGTCGGGCATGGACTTGCGCAACGTGCGTTGGCAGCGCGCGCTGCTCGAGTGCGCCGACCTGAGCGGCAGCGTGCTCGACGGCGGTGATTTCCGCGAAGCCGTGCTCGTGCGCGCCCGGTTCTCCGGCACGTCCATGCGCGATGCGAACCTGACGGATGCGAACCTGGCCCTGGCGACCTGCGACAACGCCAGCTTCGCGGGTGCCCGCTTCGATGCGACCGACCTCGAGGAATTCACCGCGCGCGGCTGCGACTTCAGCGATGCGTTCCTCGACACCGGCGAGGTGTCGAAGGTCACGCTGGAGAACTGCCGCTTCGATCGTGCGCAACTGCTGAATCTGAGCTTTTCCGAAGGCAGCCGCCTGCATGCCTCGAGCTTTGCGGATGCGCGCCTCCACAAGGTGACCTGGGTGGAGTGCCAGGTCGGCGGCCTGCGCTTCCCCGGCGCCATGCTGGACACCTGCGACTGGACCGACACCGACTGCACCGACGGTGTGGACTTCTCGGACGCCCACTTGATCGCGACCTGCTTCGTCGGCAGCAGCCGTCTGCACAAGGCCAACTTCCAGGGCGCCACGCTGGTTGACTGCAACCTGCGCGAAACCATGCTCGACGAAGCGGACTTCCGCGATGCCAAGGTCGACAACACCGACTTCACCGATGCTTCGATGCGAGGGGCCAATCTGGCCGGCGCGAGTGCGGACGGCGCCGAGTTCGTGCGCACCGACCTCACCGCCGCTTCGCTGATGGACGTGAGCCTGATCGATGCCGATCTGCGCAAGGCCATTCTGGTGGCGACGGATTTTCGCGGCGCGAACCTGTTCCAGGCCGATCTGTCGCAATGCCTCATCGACGAGGCGACCCGCTTCGACGAGGCCTACACCGAGCAGGTGGTCACGGTGCCGCGCCGCAAGGTCCAGGAGGGCGCCCGATGACGCCCAGGGAGGTGCAGGCCATGGTCAAGCGCGGACAGGAGGTCACCCGGCAGTCGCTGCAGGGGATGGACTTTCGCGGCCTCGACCTCTCCGGCGGCATGTTCATGGACACCGACTTCTCGGGCGCCGACCTGTCAGGCGTGCCTTTGAACGGCAGCGTGTTCCTCACATGCCGCTTCACCAACGCCGTGCTCGCGCGTGCCGACCTGAGCCAGTGCAATTTCCACGGCGGCAACGCGAACGGGGTGAGGCTCGCGGGTGCGTCGATGCACCACGCCAACTTTCACGACGTTCCGCTCGTGGCGGCGCAGCTCGACGGTGCCAATGGCGAAGTCATTGCCTTTTCCGACTGCGACCTGAGCCAGGCCTCGCTGTGCGGGCTCAGCTCCGGCATGCTGGTGTTCCACCAGTGCTTGCTCGAACGCACCGACCTGTCGGGCTGCCTGCTGGACGGCGCGGGCTTCTACCAGGCCGACCTGCGCACGGCACGCTTCGGCGGCTGCCGGTTCGACAAGACCATCTTCATCGAGTCGGATCTGTCGGGCCAGGCATTCCGCGATCAGGTATTCGCGGGATGCCAGTTCACCGACGCCGACCTCACGGGCTGCGACTTCGACGGCGCGACGCTGGCGCAATGCAACTTCAAGGGCGCGAAGCTGCGGGGCGCTTCGCTCCGGCGCGTGCATGCACACCAGTGCGTGTTCGTGGCGGCGGACCTCGACGGCGCCGCCCTCCATGGAGGCGACTTCCTGCAGGGCGTCTGGGCCGACGTCAGGCTGCCGCGCGCAGACCTGTCGGACGCCAATCTGGCGCAATGCATCTTTCACCGCGCCCTGTGCAGCGCGGCGAACTTCTCGAAAACGCAGCTCACCTACGCCGACTTCTCCTATGCCGACCTCAGCGACGCCGACTTCCGGGGCGCGACGCTGATGCGGACCAAGGTGCACCGCGCGGTGCTCGAGGGCACGCAGTTCTCGGACAAGGGCGGGCTGCTGCTCAACGACCCCGCCCTGTTCGACGCCGAGGCGTTTTCAGCCCGACGACCCCGACATCGCGGCGAACCCGCCCGGCACGGGCCGGCCGCTTGAGCCCTGACCGATGAGGAACCTACAGATGACCATCCCTTCCCGTCTGCGAGATGCCGCGGCAACCGATGCGCCGGACCGCGCCGCGGTGGCGAGGCCGCGGCCTGCGCCCACCGGCGGGGCCGTGAATGCCCTGGGCATCGTCACGGCGATCCTGCCCGGCGGCATCCACAGCGTGCTGCATGAAGGAAGAACCCTGCGCTGCCTGCGTGCGGCCAGCTGCCTGCTGCGGCCCGCGATCGGCGACATGGTGCTCGTCAGCGGCCCCGACGAGCGGCGCCTCTATCTGACGGCCGTGGCCGAGCAGGCCAACCCGGGCGTATCGCACATCAACGTGGCGGGCGATCTCACGCTGGCCTCGGACACCGGCACCGTGAGCGTGGAGAGCCCGACCCGGCTCCAGCTTTCGGGCCGGGAGCAGCTGCAGCTGGACACCGCGCAACTGCGACTCGACGCGCAGCGCGCCGACTGCCAGGTCGGCCACATGACCTACCAAGGGGTGGAGGCGCGTGCGACGGTGCTCAACATGCGTATCATCGGCCGCGTCTACGAGGCCATCGTGGACCGGCTGGTGCACCTGAGCAAGTCGGCTTTCCGCATGACGGAGGGAGTCGACCAGGTGCAGGCCGGCCAGATCGACTACCAGGCCAGCGACATGGCGCGCCTGCACGGGAAGAACACCGTGGTCACGGCAAAGGGCCTGATCAAGGCCGATGCCAAGCAGATCCACATGGGCTGAATACGCGAACGCGTTGCGAAGGAGATAGCGAATGTTCTCAGCATGTCAGGGCCCGAGCCTCGATGTCGCCTTTCCCGATGTCTGCAAGACACCCGCCGTGCCCATTCCCCATGTGGACCTGGGCCTGGGCTTGATGGCGATTCCGAACGTCACGAACATCCTCTGGCAATGCATGCCGGCCCACAACAAGAAGACCAAGATACCGCTGACCTTCGGCGACAACGCGGGCATCGGCCTGGGCGTGCGAAAGCCGCGCGTCATGAGCCAGTCGAAGAAGATCACCGGTTCCAGCACCTTCCTGATCAAGGGCGCGCCAGCCGTGCGCCTCACGAGCCTCACGCAGCAGAACGGCGGCAACGCCAACGGCATTCTGCTGACGCCGCCGCAGCTCAAGTGCGTCAATCTTTGCGCGTGAAGCGCCGCGTCAGGCTTGCGCGAGCGGCCGCGCCGTTCCCGCCAGCGTGACCTGCTGCGGAAACCCCACCCACACGGCCAGCGCCGAATAGTTGTCGCGCGACTCGTCGGCCCGGGCCTCGGCCGCGCGGCGCAGCAGCGCGAGCCATTCCTCGGCGCTCGCGGCGAGCTGCAGCGAGCGCTCCATCACCTGCTGCGAGATGAGCTGCCAGAGCCCGTCGGTGCACAGCAGGAAGGCATCGCCGTCGGCCAGGCGCTGCGGCGTGGAGACCGTGGTCTCGGCCGTGGCCCTGGCGCCGAGCGCGCGGTACAGCAGGTTGGTCTTCACGAGCCGCTCGCCGCCATTGGCGCCGCTGCCGATGGCGGCCTCGCCCGAGCGTTCCGACAGGCTGTGGTCTTCGGTGCGCTGCATCAACGCCCCGCGGCGGAACCAGTAGAGCCGGCTGTCGCCCACGTGCGCCCAGCAGGCGTGGCCGCTCGCGCGGTCGACGAACAGCGAGACGATGGTCGCGCTCATGCGGCTCTGCTCGGCGAGCTCGCGCTGCTTCGCGAGGATGGCGTCGTTGGCCCGCTTCACTGCATGCTGGATGTCTTCCTGCGCGACCGAAGGGTTGTCGACGAAGGTGTCGAGCGCGGTGTCGACCGCGATGCGCGCGGCCAGCTCGCCGCCCGCGTTGCCGCCGACGCCGTCGCTCACGACGAAGCAGGCGCTGTGGTCGTCGAGGTGGTAGCCGATGGCGTCCTGGTTGCCGCTGCGCTCGCCCACGCAGGAGAACTGCGAGGTCGAGATCGGGATCGACGACACGGTGCGTGTGGCTTCAAGCACGGCGGGCCTCCTTCAGGCGTTCCATCTCCTTGTCGTAGGCCTGCTGGAAGGCGCGGCCGAAGACGGCCTGGAAGTCGTCTTCCACCGCGGCCGTGGTCTCCGCATGCAGCTTCTGCAGCTGGCGCCACAGGCGCGCCTCGCGCCCGCCGGGCAGCAGCTTCTCGCCGAGGCCGCCGTCGTGCGGCGTCTCGCTCGCGAGGGCGCCGGGGTCGAAGCGCTTGAGCACCGTGAGCAGCGCGGCGCGCATGCCGGCCACCATGCCGAGCTGGTGCGATTGCAGGTCGCCGAGCGCGTCATGCACGGCGGCCTCTGGCGCGAGAAACCCCGGCATGCGCGCGCCGAACATCTGCATCAGCACGGCGCGGCCGTTGGGCAGGATCTTGAACGGGTTGTTCTCCTCGTCGACGATCATCGTGATCTCGGCACGCACTTCGCGCTTGAGCATCGCGCGCGACGACAGCAGGTCGATGGTGCCGTCGGTGAACGCGCGCATCAGCCGGCCGAGCCGGCGCATGGCTTCGACATCGAACGGCTGCTGGCCTGCGACGTCGGGCACGCCGGCGCCTTCGAGGAAGGCGCGGAAGAGCTCGTCGTTGGACACGGGAGAAGGCGCTGGCGCCGTTGCAGGCGCGATCACGGGCTCGGCTGGCGCAGCGATCGGCGCGGGCGCAGGAGCGGGTGCCGGCGCAGGCGCAGGGGGCGACACTTCTGCCGTCAGCGCGATGGTCTTCTCGGGCGCCGGGGGCTGCACCGGGGCCGGCGCGAACGCCACGGGGTCGGGCGGCCTGAACTGCGCCGTCACCTCGCGCGCATGATCCGAATGGCTCGCATGGGCCGGGGGCGCGGGCGGCCTCGCCAGCAGATCGATCGCAGGATGCACGTCGCTGAGCGGATCTTCGTGCGTGAGCGCGGTCGGGCGCGGATCGGACAGCGGCGAGGGCGCGCTGCTGTCGGCCGCGAAGAACGACAGCGGGTCCATGCCGCGCTTGAGCGCCACGTCGGAAATGCCGCCGGCCGCTTGCGGACTCAGCTCGGCCAGCGGATCGACCGGGTTCCTGCGCGCCTGCGAGGGCAACTCGAACGGCTCGTGCGCCATCGGGTCGGGCATCGGCTCGGGTTCGGCGCTCGGTGCACGGCGCGGCGCGTTGGCGAGGATCGCGTCCCAGTCGGCGGCGGTGGGGACTTGCGATGCGGGCGGTGCAGCGCGCGGTGCCGGGGGCGGCGGGGACGGCGGGGGTGGAGGCGGTGATGGCGGCAGCACCGCCGCGGGTGCGGGCGCCGGTGCGGGCATGGGCGGCGCGCCCGCCGGCGGCACATCGCCGATCGGCAGGGCGCCGGCGCCGAAGAGGTCGGAGAAAACGTCGGAGACCGGTGCGGCCGCCGGCAGCGGATCGACGACTGCGGGCGCCTGCGTGGGCGGCACTTGCATGTCGCGCGCGGGCGTGTCCGCCGCCGGCATCGGCATCGGCGCATCGACGGAAACCGCCGCGGCCGCGTGCGCACCGCTCGCAGCCTCGAGCACGTAGCTGCCGATGGTCACGCGGTCGCCGTCGGCAATGGGCGACTCCTGCTCATGCTGCAGCGTGCGGCCGTTGACGATGATCGGCAGCACCGCGCTCATGTTGCGCAGCACGGCGGTGCCCGTGTCGTCGAAGCGCACGGTGGCCTGCAGGCGCGAGATCTGCCGCTGCGCGTCGGGCAGCACCAGGTGGTTGTCGGGGCTGCGGCCGATGGTGCCGCCCGGCATTGCAAGCAACGCCGAAGGTCCGGAGGCCACCGGCTTGCCGGCATGTTCGATCACGGTCCAACGCATGGCGTCTCCATGTTCATGTCGAGCGGCTTGTGCTTGTGCTGCTGCAATCGCGCGTCAACGCTTCATTCGCTTCGCGGCCTCGAAGGCAGGGCCCCAGACCGGATGCTTGCGCTCGGCCACGTTGAGATCGAAGTTGGGAAAGGTGTCGAGCAGCTTGCGGAACTGCGCGCGGCACTCGGGCACCTGGTTGGCCACGCAGTAGCTGAAGGCCTCGAGCTTCATCGCGTCGAGCCGGGTGCCGGGCTCCGCCGCGTCGAACACCGACACGCCACCGCTCTTGAGCGTGGTGATGGCCTTGGCGTAGTCGCCTTCGTCATAGGCCTGCTGTGCGCGTTCGAGCGTGGTGCGCGCGACCTGCTGGCTCAGCCGCTCGGGCTGTTGCGGCTCGGGCGGCGGCGTGGTGGTGCAACCGGCGGCAAGGGACAACAAAACGGTGAATGCCAGGGCGGGCAGACATGACTTCAATCTTCTCTCCTACCTTGCGAAAGGCGATGCGCGAGACAGTGTGCCGGTGTCGTGCGACAGGCACGCGATGCAATGCGGTGCGTACGCACAACTTCGATAATATAGATCGCGAACCACGAGGAAGATCACATATGCAACGACGAGTCCTTCTTCAAGGCGCATTGGCCACCACGCCATTGCTCGGCGGCCTCGCTGGCTGTGCATCGACCGCGAAGTCGCTGCCCACGCCCTACGCCGTCACCGTGCGCATCGACGAAGGGGTGAACCCCGATGGCCGCGGCCAGCCCGCACCGATCCTCGTGAAAGTCTTCGAACTGAAATCTTCCGGTAACTTCGAAGCGGCAGACTACTTTGCACTGCAGGACCGCGACCGGGAGACGCTCGCGACCGAACTCGTGAACGCCGACCAGGCCATCATGCGCAGCGGCGAGGAGCGTGTCTTCAAGCGCGAGGCGGGACTCGACTCGCGCGCGATCGGCATCATCGCGGGCTACCGCAGGCTGGAGTCGGCGCGCTGGCGCATCGTGCTGCCGCTGAAGGCGCCGAAGCAAACCAATCTCTACAAGGTCTGGCAGTTTTCGCCGAGCGAGCAGTCGGTGCGCATCGCCGTGCGCAAGACAGCCATCGAGTTACTACCAAGTCGTTAATCGGCCTCTGGGAGTAAATCGAAAGTGCGACTAACGGCGCGCGAAAAGCGCTCAAAAATGTAAGAAGCGCCGTGTAGCATCCAGGACCAAAACAGTATCAAGCGGGATGCCCTTAACCCGGCCATCCCGCCTCAGTGTGGGCACTCCCCAGGAGGTTCTTTGGTGACAGTTCGCAACCCGGGCACCGCAAGACAAGGCGCTCACCCGCAGGCATTGGCAAACCGCGTCGTGTGGTCCGAGGGCATGTACCTGCGGCCCCAGCACTTCCAGCAGCTGGAGCGCTATGTCGAGCAGTACGTCACGCGCCGCACCGCGGGCCTGCAAGGCGCCTTCTGGGGATGGCTGCAGCTCGAGATCGACCGCGACGCGTATGCGCTCGGCCGCGTCTCGCTGCTCGGTGGCGCGGGCGTGCTGCCCGACGGCACGCCGTTCGCATTCGGTGCCGAGGACGCACCGCCGCCCTACGAAGTGCCCACCGACCTGACCGACGAACTGATCGTGCTGGCATTGCCGCTGCGCCGCACCGGGAGCGAAGAGGTCATCTTCGCGGAGAACGAGGCCTCGGCCGCGCGCTTCGGCGTGATCGAGCGCGAGGTGGCCGACGGCAATGCGGTCGCGCTCGGCCCCGCGGTGCTGCAGCTCGCGCGGCCGCGGCTGCGCCTGGCACGCGCCTCGTCGCTCACGGCCGAATGGCAGGCCATCGGCGCGGTGCGCGTGATCGAGCGCCGCACCGACCACAAGCTCGTGGTCGACGCCAACTACATTCCGCCGGTGCTCGATGCCTCTGCGCACCCGATGCTGCGCAGCATGATCGCCGAGCTGCACGGCCTGCTCACGCAGCGCTCCGAGGCGCTGGCTTCGCGGCTCACGCAGCCGGGCCGCGGCGGCGTGAGCGAGGTGTCCGACTTCCTGCTGCTCGAGCTGGTCAACCGCTACCTCGCGCTGACCTGGCATGCGCAGCAGGCGGTGCAGGTGCACCCCGAGGAACTGTTCGTCGACTGGCTCAAGCTCGCCTGCCATCTGGCCACCCACACCTCGCCGACGCGGCGGCCGGTGGTGTGGCCGGTGTACGACCACGACAACCTCAACGAGAGCATCCGCCCATTGATCGAGGAGCTGCGGCGTTCGCTCTCGGCGGTGCTCGAGCAGAGCGCCATCGCGATCGAGCTCGAGGAGCGCAGCCACGGCGTGCGCGTGGGCCGCATGCCCGACCCGGTGTTGGTGCGCAATGCCGGCTTCGTGCTCGCGGTGCATGCCGACCTGCCGGCCGAGGCGGTGCAGCAGCGCTTTCCGACGCAGGTCAAGATCGGCTCGGTCGAGCGCATCCGCGACCTGGTGCAGCTGCAGCTGCCGGGCGTCACGGTGCGGCCGCTGCCGGTGGCGCCGCGGCAGATTCCCTATCACGCGGGCTACCACTACTTCGAGCTCGACAAGAGCGGCGACATGTGGCGCCAGCTCGAGAAATCGGGCGGCGTGGCGATGCACCTGGCCGGTGACTTTCCCGGGCTGGCCATGGAGTTCTGGGCCATCCGTCCGTGAAGGACCTTATGAACGGTGTCAACGACATGGCCGTCGGGCCGGGCGGCTTCGTGCCACCGAACCCGGGCGGCGGCGCCCACCACGGCAACAGCAGCAGCGGCAACCCGCTCGGCGATGGGCCGGGCATGCCTGCCGCCGTAGCGCGCGGCCCGGGCGAGCAGCCGCAGGCCTTCACCGCCTGGCACGACGCGCGCCGCCCGCACGCGGGCGACACCGCGCTCGCGGGCAACAACCCGCTCGTCGCGGCGGCCAATCCGCTGCTCGACCTGATCCCGCAAATCCGCGCCACCGGCCACCACGATGCACCCGCGCAATTGCGCGAGCACCTGGTCGACGAGGTGCGCCGCTTCGAGACGCGCGCGCAGCAGAGCGGCATCGCGCCCGAGGTCATCATCGGTGCGCGCTACTGCCTGTGCACGGCGGTCGACGAGGCCGCCGCGCTCACGCCGTGGGGCGGCAGCATCTGGTCGTCGCAGAGCCTGCTCGTGATGTTCCACAACGAGACCTGGGGCGGCGAGAAGTTCTTCCAGCTGCTGTCGCGCCTGGTGCAGAACCCGCAGCAGCACCTGCACCTGATCGAGCTGATCTATTTCTGCCTCGCGATGGGCTTCGAAGGCCGCTTCCGCGTGATCGACAACGGCCGCACGCAGCTCGAGACGCTCAAGCAGCGCCTCTTGCAGATCATTCGCCAGACGCGCGGCGAGATTCCCGTTGCGCTGTCGCCGCACTGGCAGGACGCGAGCACGCCGGTGCGGCGCACGCGCAACCGGCTGCCGCTGTGGGCCGTGGGCGCGTTCGCGGCGGTGCTGCTGGTGCTGGTGTTCGCGCTGCTCACCTTCAGCCTCGCGGGCCGCTCCGACGGCGCCTTCGCGGCCGTCAATGCGGTGCGGCTGCCGCAGACGCAGCGGGCCGTGGCGCTGCCGGCAGCGCAGCCGCGGCTGCAGCGCTTTCTCGAACCCGAGATCCGCGACGGCCTGCTGACGGTGCGCGACGAGGCCGACCGCAGCGTGGTGGTGCTGCGCGGCGACGGCCTGTTCGCCTCGGCCTCCGACCGCGTGCTCGACCGCTACCTGCCCGTGCTCGCGCGCGTGGCCGATGCGCTCAATGCTGTGCAGGGCAATGTGCTGATCAGCGGCTTCAGCGACGACCAGCCGATCCGCAGCGTGCGCTTCCCGTCCAACTGGCAGCTCTCGCAGGCGCGTGCCGACGCCGTCAAGAAGATGGTCGCGGAGCGCATCGACCGGCCCGAGCGCCTGCGCGCCGAAGGCCGCGGCGATGCCGATCCGCTGGTGCCCAACGACTCGCCCGCGAACCGCGCGCGCAACCGGCGCGTCGAGATCACGCTGCTGGTGGCGCCGGTGGCCGGCGTTGCGGGTAATGCAGCCGCATCGGCAGCCACGCCGGCGCTGCAGGGAGGTAACCGCTGATGCTGCGCGCGATCTTCCGTTTCATCGTGAGCCGCGACCTGTGGGTGTTCCTCGGGCTGCTCGCGCTGGCCTTCCTGATCTGGATCATCGGGCCCGTGGTGGCGGTGGGCCGCTATCGCCCGCTCGAAAGCGAGTTCGTGCGCATCGTCGTGATCGCGCTGATGTTCGCGGTCTGGCTCGCGCGCGTGGCCTGGCGCAAGTGGCGCGAGCGGCGCCTCAACGCGCAGCTGCTCAACCAGCTGCGCACGCCCTCGGCGAAGGAGAAGGCCGCCAAGCCTGAGGACGCGCCCGAGATCAAGGAGCTGCAGAGCGGCTTCACCGACGCCACCGCGATCCTCAAGAACATGCGCTTCGGCGCAGGTGCCGACGGCAAGGGCGCGGGACGCTTCTCGGTGTTCGACCGCCAGTACCTGTACCAGCTGCCCTGGTACATCTTCATCGGCGCGCCGGGCTCGGGCAAGACCACCGCGCTGGTCAACTCCGACCTCGACTTCCCGCTCGCCGACCAGCTCGGCAAGGCCGCGGTGCGCGGCATCGGCGGCACGCGCAACTGCGACTGGTGGTTCACCAACGAGGCGGTGCTGATCGACACCGCCGGGCGCTACACCACGCACGAGAGCCACCGCGAAACCGACGAGGGCGAGTGGAAGGGCTTTCTCGAGCTGCTGAAGAAGTTCAGGCCGCGCCAGCCGATCAACGGCGCGATCCTCACGATCAGCATCGCCGACCTGCCGCTGGCCGACGACGCGCAGCGCGCGCGCCATGCGATGGCGCTGCGCAAGCGGCTGCTCGAGCTGCGCAGCGACCTGGGCATCAACTTCCCGGTCTACGTGATGGTCACCAAGACCGACCTGCTCGCGGGCTTCAACGAATACTTCGGCTCGCTCGGGCGCGCCGAGCGCGCGCAGGTCTGGGGCTTCACCTTCCCCATCGACGACAACCCGGCCGACCCGGCCAAGGCCGACCTGCGCGAGCGCTTCCACCAGGAATACAAGCTGCTGCACCAGCGGCTCGACGAGCGCCTGCCCGAGCTGCTCGCGGCCGAGCCCGACCCGCTCAGGCGCGCGCAGGCCTACCTGCTGCCGCAGCAGTTCGCGAGCTTCGAGGACATCCTCGGCACCTTCCTGGCCGATGTGTTCAACCCGTCGAAGTTCGAGACCGCGCCGATGCTGCGCGGCGTGTACTTCACGAGCGGCACGCAGGAGGGCACCGCCTTCGACCGCGTGATGGGCGCGATCAAGCGCTATCTCGCGGTCAACGCGCCGCCCGCGCCGCCCCCGGGCCCGGGCAAGAGCTACTTCCTCAAGGAACTGCTGCAGCAGGTGATCTTCCGCGACGCGGGCGTGGCCGGCACCAACCTGCGCTGGTACCGGCGCAGGCGCGCCGTCGACATCGGCGGCTACGCGCTGATCGGCGTGCTCATGGTGGTGATGCTCGGCGCCTGGGCCAACAGCTGGCGCAACAACCGTGACTACGTGGCCGAGGTCGACGCCAACGCGAAGGCCTTCAACAAGGCCGCGGCGCGCGGCGAGCTGCCGACGGTGGTCGATTCGAACAGCGACATCGCGAGCGCGCTGCCGGTGCTCGACCGCTTGCGCGACCTGCCGAAGTCGAGCGAGTTCGACATCGCCGATCCGCCGCTCGGCCACCGCTTCGGGCTCTACCAGGGCGACAAGCTGCAGGCCGCGACCGACGGCGTCTACCAGCGCGCGCTCGAGAGCGTGCTGCTGCCGCAGGCCGCGCACCGCGTGGAGCAGGCGCTGCGCGAAGCGTCGAAGAGCGACGCCGAATACAGCTACGAGGCACTCAAGGCCTACCTGATGCTCTACGACGCGGAGCGCTACGACGCCGACTACCTGCAGGCCTGGCTGCTGACCGACGTCGACCGCAAGATCGGCGCCGGCCTCACGCGCGAGCAGCGCAGCCACCTCGAGACGCACCTGCAGGCGCTGTTCGCGGGCCGCGTGGTGACCTCGCCCTTCGCCAAGGACGAGCGGCTCGTCACCGAGACGCGCGAGCGCCTCGCGGGCGTGCCGCTCGCGCAGCGCTCCTACGCGCGGCTCAAGCGCATCCTGCTGCAGACCAGCCCGCCCAATGCGTTCAGCATCGCCGAGTCGGCGGGGGCCGAATCGGCGCTCGTGATCCGGCGCGCGAGCGGCAAGCCGCTGACCGACGGCATCCCGACGCTCTTCACCTACCGCGGCTACTGGGACATCTTCGACAAGCGCCTGGCCGAGACCACGCTCGCGCTCGAGCAGGAAGACCGCTGGGTGCTGCAGATCCGCGCGCCCGGCATGACCGACATCACCTCGCGCGAGCTGCTGCTGCGCGAGGTGCGCCGGCTCTACCTGACCGACTACATCCGCGTGTGGGACGAGTACCTGGCCGACATCCGGCTGGCCGACAGCCGCTCGCTGCTGCAGAGCATTCAGATGACGCGCGTGCTGTCGACCTCGGAGTCGCCCATGTCGCGGCTGATCCGCGGTGCGGCGCGCGAGACCGACCTGCTGCGCAACCACGACGAGGCCACGCGCAGCCTGCTCGACCAGGCGCAGAACCGCGTGGCCAGCACGCGCGAGCGCATCGAGCAGCTGATCGGCCAGCCCGACGGCAGCCAGCGCCGCAACACCATCCCCGACCGGCCCGAGTCGCTGGTCGACAACCACTTCGCGCCGCTGCGCCGCATGGTGACGGCGCCGAAGAACGGCGGGCAGGCGCCCATCGACGCCACCGCCGCACTGATCAACGAGCTCTACACCTTCCTCACCGCCACCGACACCGCGCTGCGCAGCGGCAACATCCCGCCGTCGAGCGACGCGGTCACCAAGGTGCAGGCCGAGGCGGGCCGGCTGCCGGTGCCGTTCCAGGGCATGCTCAACGACCTCTCGGCCACCGCGTCGTCCAAGGCCGCTGCCGTCACGCGGCAGAACATCGGCCAGAGCGCGGCCGCGACCATCGGGCAGTTCTGCAACCGTGCCGTCGCGGGGCGCTATCCGTTCTCGCGCGGATCGAAGCGCGACGTGGCGGCCGGCGACTTCGCGCAGCTGTTCGCACCGGGCGGCATGATGGACGACTTCTTCCAGAAGAACCTCGCCTCCCAGGTCGACACGTCCGTCAATCCCTGGGCCTTCAAGCGCGGCATCGACGGCAGCGCCTCGGGCCGCTCGGCCTACCTCGATGCGTTCCAGAAGGCGCAGGCGATCCGCGACGTGTTCTTCTCGGGCATGGCGGGCGGGCGCACGCCGTCGTTCACCATCGACATCCGGCCCGAGGACATGGACGCCGCGCTGACCCAGTTCACGCTCGACGTCGACGGCCAGACCGTGCGCTATGCCCACGGCCCGCAGGCGCCGTTCACCGTCAAGTGGCCGGGCCCGCGCAACAGCAACCAGGTGCGGCTGCAGGTGACCACCGCCAACGGCACGCCGGCCGGCGGCATCGTGACCGAAGGGCCGTGGGCACTGCACCGGCTGTTCGACCGCGCCTCGATCTCGGCCGGCAGCGCCCCCGAATCGTTCAATGCCACCTTCGACCTGCAGGGCCGCAAGGTGGTGCTCGCGGTGAATGCGAACAGCGTCTACAACCCGCTGCGGCTCAGCCAGATGAGCGGGTTCTCGTGCCCGGGGAAGTCCTGAGATGAACGACAGCTTTACCGCTCTTTCTCCCTCCCCCTCCGGGGGAGGGCAGGGGTGGGGGCAAGCGGCGTTGGCACCGCCGTCGGCCCTCTTCGCGCCGCTGGCCCCCATCCCAACCTTCCCCCGGAGGGGGAAGGCGCAATCATGAACGCCTGGATCCCGCCCGACGAACAGGTCGGCTGGTACGGCAAGCTGCCGGCCGCGGGCGACTTCCTCTACCGCCGCATGCCGCGCGAGCTGCAGGCGTGGTGGGACCGCTGGATGCAGAACGGCCTCGGCAGCTTCAAGCGCTGGCCCGACGCGATGACGCGGCACTTCGTGGTCGCGCCGGTCTGGAACTTCGCCATTCCCGCCACGCACGGCGTGGACGCGGTGCAGTTCGGCTGCATCGCGCCGAGCTGCGACCGCGTGGGCCGCTACTACCCGGTCTGCGTGACGGTGCAGGTGGCGGCCTCGGGCTACCGCCCCGCCATGCTCGAAGGCTCGGCCACGTGGTACTGGCAATGCGGCAGCGCGTTGCTGCAGGCCATTCGCCACAGCGTGGCGCCCGACCAGTTCGACCACCAGGTGCTGGCCGCTGCGCACGGCGGCTTTCAGACCGCGAGTGGCGGCTCCGACGACATCCTGTCGATCCTCGGGCCCGCGGCCGGCGGTGCGAGCCCGCAGCAGCGTCTCGGTTGGCCCGAGCTTCCGCTGTGCTTCGACGCCTTCGGCAGCACCAGCTACTGGTGGACCAACCAGGCCGACGGCTCGCCGCTGCGCACCGCGGCCCACGGCGGCGGGCTCAACACGCCGCTGTTCTCGAAACTTTTTTCCCAGGGGCATGTGCCATGGGCATGAGCGAACAACACAAGATCCGACGTGCGGGAGGAGATGCATGACGACGACTGCCAGCAGCACGGGCGACCCGCAGGAGCGGCCCCATCCGCTCGCCGTGGGCCATCGGCTGGACGAGTTCGAACTGCGCGAGGTGATCGGCGAAGGCGGCTTCGGCATCGTCTACCGCGCCTACGATCACTCGCTGCAACGCGAGGTCGCCATCAAGGAATACATGCCGTCAATGCTCGCGCGCCGCGTGGGCGACGACAGCGTGCACGTGCGCTCCGACCGGCTCACCGCTACCTTCCAGGCCGGCCTGCGCAGCTTCATCAACGAGGCCCGCACGCTCGCGCAGTTCAGTCATCCGGCGCTGGTGCGGGTGCACCGCTTCTGGGAGGCCAACTCCACCGCCTACATGGCGATCCAACTCTACCGCGGCCGCACGCTCCGGCGCGTGGCCGAGGAAGAGCCCGCGAAGATCTCCGAAGCCTGGCTGCTCGGCATGCTCGGCCCGCTGCTCGGCGCGCTCGAGACGCTGCACCGCAGCCAGTGCTTCCACCGCGACATCGCGCCCGACAACATCTTCATCCAGCACGACGACGACCTGCCGGTGCTGCTCGACTTCGGCGCCGCGCGCAAGTCGATCGCCGACCTCGTCGACGAAGTGGCGGTGATGGTGAAGTCGGGCTATTCGCCGATCGAGCAGTACGCCGACGACAACACGCTGCTGCAGGGCGCCTGGACCGACCTGTACGCGCTCGGCGCCGTGCTGTACCGCGCGGTCACCGGCGCCCCGCCGCCCTCGGCCGTGGTGCGCAGCGTGCAGGATGCCTACGTGCCGCTGTCGTCGCTGGGCCGCAGCGACCTGAGCCCGGCCTTCTGCGCGGCCATCGACCACACGCTCGCGGTGCACAGCAAGGACCGCACACAGACCGTGGCCGCCTTCGCGGCGGAGCTGGGGCTCGTGAAGCTCGGCGAGACCTACGTGAGCGGGCGCGCGGCGCCGAGCGTGATCGTGCCGCCATCGCTGCCTGTGCAGGCCGAGCCGCCGGTGGCGCCGCCGCAGCAGGCCGCGCTGCCGCCGGCCGTGCCCGAGGTCGAGCCTGCGCGCGAACCCGCGCCCAAGCCGAAGCCCGCCGCGGCCACACCCGTGCCGCCCAAGCCCGTCAAGAAGGCGTCCCGCCCGCCGTGGGGCGTGGTCGGCGTGCTCGTGATCGCGCTCATCGCCGTCGGCAGCTGGATCGGCCTGCACCTGAGCGGGGGCCGGCAAGACGACAACCGCACCGCCATGGTCCCGGTGCCGCCGCCTTCCGAGCCGATGTCCGCCACCGCGCCGCCGCCCGCGGCCATGCCGCCTGGCACGGCCGACCCCGCAGCAGCAGCAGCTGCAGCAGCGCCCGCCGCTTCTGCGCCGGCCAGTGCGCCGGCCAGTGCGCCGGCCGGCCCGCTCACGCCGCTCGACAACGTGCCGGTCGCCGCACCCCTTCCCGCCGCGGCGCCGGCTGCACCGGCCGAGCCGGCGCAGGCGCCCGCGCCGTCACCGGAGGCCGCGCTCGCCCTCACCGAGATCGAGGACTGGAACCTCGCGCAGGCCGAGAACACGCGCGAAGGCTACGAGGCCTACCTGCGCCGCTACCGCCGCGGCCCGCATGCGCGCGATGCGCGCAATGCCATCGCCGAACTGAACCGCCAGGCGCAGGCGCAGCCGCCCGCGCCGGTGCCCTCGACCAACCCGGTGCCCACCGTGATCGCGGGCGGCGCACCGCTGCCCGCCACGCCGGCGCCGCCCGTCGCGGCACCCGGCAACGGCCGCGTGCAGTTCAACATCCGGCCCTGGGGCCAGGTCTTCGTCGACGGCGTCGACCGCGGCGTGAGCCCGCCGCTCAAGACGCTGTCGCTGCGCCCTGGCATCTACAACGTCGAGGTGCGCAACGGCGACCTCGAGGTGTTCCGCCAGCGCGTGACGGTGCAGGACGGCAAGTCGGCGCCGGTGGTGAGCCACGAGTTCAAGTAGGGGCGCCGGGACCCGCCTGGCGCCGCATGGCGCGCACCCGCTGTGCGGCCTGAATGATCTGCGCCTCGCTCAGTTGCCCCCGTGCGATGGCCGACCGGACCCAGCCGACCGCGCGCTGCGGCAGCAAGGGGTCGTAGCCGAAGAGGTTCTTGATCATGAGCAGGTCGCTGCCGGCTGCGATCGCCTGCACCACCGCCTGCTTGCGGCCCATGATGCGGCTGACCGCCTTCATGTCGAGATCGTCCGTGACGACGGCGCCCCGGTAGCCCAGCCGCCCGCGCAGCAGCCCGGTCACCATCGGTGCCGAGAGCGTGGCGGGCAGGCCGTCGGGGTCGACTGGATCCAGCCGCAGATGCCCCGTCATCACCATGGGCGGCGCATGGGCCGAAGCGATCAGGCCGGCGAACGGCGCCAGTTCAGCCTCGGACCAGCTGGCCGAGATGTCGGCGGCGCCTTCGTGGCTGTCGCTCGGCGCGCGCCCATGGCCGGGAAAGTGCTTGGCCGCGCAGGCCACCCCCGCGCTCGCGAAGCCCGCGACGAAGGCCTCGGCATAGGCCACGATGCGGTCCGGATCGGCAGCGTAGGCGCGCCCGAAGACGCCGATCGCAGGATTGGCAGGGTCGTCGAAGTCCACCACCGGACCGAGATTGATGTTGAAGCCGAGCGAGGCCAGTTCGCGCCCCGCCTGGGCGTAGAGATCGCGCGCTGCCGCGGGCGGCATCGTGCGGGCAACGTCCCGCGCCGCAGGCAGGCGGGTGAAGCCCTGCGCCTCGGTGAGCCGCTGCACGATGCCACCTTCGTGGTCGATGGCCAGGAGCGGCGCGGCGCCACCGGCGCGGAACAGGCGCAGCAGGCCGTCCAGCTGGTCGGCCGTGCCGATGTTCTGGTTGACGAAGAAGACCGCGCCCACTTCGCCCCGGCGCGCCTGGCGGGCCAGCAGGCGCGCCGAAAGCGAGGCGCTGCTCGCACCGTGGAAGCCGACCAGCAGCAGGTCGGACACCGCGTCGGCCAGTTCGTCGCGCGGGCGGAACCAGCCGAACCATGCGACTGGGTAGGCACACATGCCGAGCGCCATGCCCAGCCCCGCGCGGGCCATGCGCGCGAGCCGCGCGAGAGAACGGCGGATGTTCATGGGTGCGCCCTTGGCGCGGCGCTCACTGGTGCACCCTTGGCGCTGTGCGCCTTCCCGCGAGCGGGAGCGAGCTTGCTTGGGAGCGGCCCTGCGCGGCGCTCATGCACCGAGCGCCGCGTGCTCGAGCGCCGCCTCGACCCGGCGCACCAGGTGATGGGCCAGGAACTGCACCGCGGGTTCCACGCAGGCCAGGCCGTGGATGCCCGGGATGAGGTCGAGGCTCACGCCCGGCATCGCGGCCTCGTACGGCGCCAGGCCCGGCCCGCCCGGCCGCAGCGGATTGAGGAAGCTGTCTTCCGCGCAGATCATGGCCGTGCGGCCCGCGTAGGGCAGCGGTCGGCCCGGCTCGATCAGCACCAGCAGCGGCACTGCGTAGCCCTCGGCCGCCAGCTGTTCCGCGATGTGCCTGGCGATGGCGCCGCCCTGGCACACACCGGCCAGCAGCACGGGGCCGCGCGGCGCGAGCGCCGCGATCTCCTCGGCATAGCGCGCGGCCAGCTGGCGGATGCCGCCGGGCCCGTTGTCGATCACGAGGTGCCCCGAGCGCATGCCGTGGACGCGAAAGCCCGGCGCGAGGCGTTCGGCCAGCGCTGCAAATTCCTGCTCCATCTGGCAGCACAGGAACAGGTCGTGCACCGCATCCGCCCCGCCCAGCGTCGAGATCAGGTGCTCGGGCGCGCGGCGCTCGCCGGGCCAATGGCCGCAGAGATCGCGCATGCGCCGGTAGATGCGGCTGGCGGTGAAGCCTTGCGGCCCGTCGGCGGCTGCAGCGGCCCCGTCGCGGTGCCACAGCAGCTCCTCGAGCTGCGTGGCCATGTGCGGCAGCGCGCCGAGGCGGCCGAAATAGCCCGGCGGGACGGCAACGCCGAAGTGTTCCTCGATGTGCTGGATCAGGATCAGCGAAGCAAGCGAATCGCCGCCGAGGTCGGGGAAGCGGTCGAGCATGCCGACCGGCTCCGCCAGCCCGAGCGTCTCCTGCCACAGTGCTGCGAGGCGCTGCTCGGTCTCGGTGCGGGGCGGCCAGTATTCCGAGGCGCGCGTGACGCTGCGGCTGCCGTGCGCCGCGATCAGCTTCTGCCGGTCCTTCTTGCCGCTCGGCGTGAGCGGGATGGCGGGCACCAGCTGGATGCGCGAAGGCACGGCGCTCTCCGGCAGCCATTCGCCGAGCCGCCGCGACAGCGCAGCCAAGTCGGGCGCGCCGTCGCCGGCGGCCTGCACGAAGCACAGCAGCGCCGGACGCGGTTCCTTGACGAGGCAGACCGCGGCGCCGGCCACGCCCGGCTCGCGCAGCACCACGCCTTCGATCTCGGCGAGCTCGATGCGCACGCCGTGCATCTTGACCTGCGTGTCGGCGCGGCCGATGAAGCGCAGGGCGCCGGCGCGGTCCTGGCGCACCATGTCGCCCGTGCGGTAGAGCCGCAGGCGGCGGCGCCCGATGGTCGCGTGCACGAAGCGCGCCGCGGTCTCGTCCGGCTGGCCGATGTAGCCGGCCGACACGCCCGGGCCCGCGAGGCACAGCTCGCCCAGCTCGCCGGCGGCGACGGGCTGCAGCGCCTCGTCGAGCACATGCGCTTCGAGGTGGCGCATCGCGGTGCCGATGGTGATCTCGGCGCCGGGTTCGCAGCGCGCGGCCGTGGCGTAGATGGTGGTTTCGGTCGGGCCGTAGACGTTGAAGAAGCGCCGCTCCGGTGCCCAGTCCGCGACCAGATGCGGCGGGCATGGCTCGCCGCATGCGATGACGCAACGCAGGTGCGCAAGCGCGCGCGGCCGGGCGCTCGCGAGCAGGCTCGGCGTGATCGACAGATGGGTCGCGGCGGTCTGTTCGAGCGCATCCACCAGGCGCTCGCCGCCCAGGGGCCGGCTGCCGGCGACCGCGAGCGCGCTGCCGCCCGCCAGGGGGCCGCAGATCTCCGCGAGCGACACGTCGAAGCTGATCGACGTGTTCAGCAGCATCCGTTCGCCGGGGTGCAGGCCGAAGCGCTCGACGCTGTCGCGCAGCAGCGCGGCGAGTGCGGCATGGTCGATGCGGATGCCCTTCGGATAGCCCGTCGAACCGGAGGTGAAGCACACATAGGCGGCGTGTGCGCCGCGCGGCGCCGGCGGCACCTTGCCGCCCGTGGCGCGCAGCGTGGCGGTGGACAGGACGGGCACTGCAGCATCGCCGGCGTCGCGCGCGATCATGGCGGCAGCGCCGGCCTGCGCCAGCATGTAGGCACGGCGCGCCTCGGGCAGCGTCAGGTCGAGCGGCAGGTAGGTGCATCCGGCCTTCATCACGCCGAGCAGTGCGACGACGGCGTCCGCGCCGAGCGGCAGCGCCACGCCGACCACGCTACCGGCCAGGCCGCGCGCGGCCAACCCGGCGGCGAGCTCGTCGCTGGCACGATCGAGCGCGCCATACGAGCGGATGCCGTCGCGCCCGACCAGCGCCGGGGCGTCCGCGCCGGCGCGTGCCCTGGCGCGAAACATTGCCACGAAGGTCTCGGGCGGGCGCCATGATTCGGCGATGCGGCGCGCGAGGCTGCGTGTCGGTGTCGCACGGGCCGTCCCGGTGGAGGGCAGCGCCACTTCTTCCACCGCCTTGAGCCGGCGATGCAGCCGCTCCGCGACGCCGGCCATGCCGGCACCGCCCATGACCAGCAGCAGGTCGCCGTCCGCCACATCGTTGCGAATGTGGTCGGCGAGGTCCTCGGGGTCATGGCGCCGGAGCACCGCGGTTGCGCGCTGCCTCAGCCCTGCGGCGATGACGCCGCTGCCGCCGGAGCGCGCGCCCTCGCCGTCGTCGTCCACGTCGAGCAGCAGCACCAGGTCGGCAAGTGCCAGGCTGTCGGCGAATTCTTCCTGCAGCCGCTGGACGCGCGAATGCAGCAGCGGCTGGAAGGCGGCGACGAGCCGGCGCTCCGGCGCCACCGTGCGCGCCGCGCGCAGTGTCGCGGCGACCTCGGCAGGATGGTGCGCATAGTCGTCCACCACCCGGACATTCGACGCCTCGCCGAGCTCCTGCCAACGCCGCGCGACGCCTGTGAACCGCGCAAGGCCGCGGGCCATGGCCTCGGGCGCCACGCCGATCAGCCGGCATGCCGCGATCGCGGCCAGCGCGTTGCGGCGCATGTGGTCGCCGGGCTGGCACAAGGCGATGGGGGCGAGCTGCAGCCCATCGAGGCGTGGCGCGAAAGGCGCAGGCCAGGGCTGCGCCGAAACGGCACAGCCCGCTTCGAGGCCGAACCAGGTGACCTTGCCTTCCGGCAGGCCGAGGCGCTGGATGCCGGCATCCTCGGCCGAGGCCACCACGGTCCGCGCGCGGCGGGCGAAATCGGCGAATGCCTGATCGAGCGCGGCTTGCGATGCGTAGTGGTTGACGTGCTCGTCATCCACGTTCGTGATGACGGCGACGTGGGCGCTCAGCGCATCGAGGTTGCGGAACGCCTCGCAGGCCTCGGCCACGAAGACGTTGCGCCCGCCGGGCCGGGCGCGCTGGCCATCGAGGCAGGGCACGTCGGCGCCGAGCGCGAAGCCGGGTTCGAGGCCAGCCTCGTCCAGGATGCTGGCGATCATGGCGCTCGTCGTCGACTTTCCATGCGAGCCCGCCACCATCACCGCGCGCCGGCCCTCGCGCAGCAGGTCCAGGCATTCGGCGCGGCGCAGCACCGGAATGCCGCGGCGGCGTGCGCCTTCGAGCTCGAGGTTGCCCGCCGGGATGGCATCGCTCGCCACCACCATTTCCGTGCCGTCGAGGTGCGCTTCATCATGGCCGAGCCCGATGCGCGCGCCCTCTTTCTCCAGGCGCTCGATCACTGCGGAGCGTGTGCGGTCGGTGCCTGTGACGGTGCGCCCTGCGGCCAGGAGGTACTGGGCGAGGCTCGCCATGCCCGCGCCGCCGATGCCCACCAGATGGATGTGTGCCGGCAGCATCAGAAATCCCCGATGTCGCCGCGCTGGGCGTAGGTGCCGATCGCGACGAGTTCGCGCAGCACGAAGGAACGCCCGCTCTCGGTCTGCCACCAGGTCGCGGCGGGCGGGTCGTCGGGATGCCGCGAAGGCTGCATCACCAACTCCACATGGGCGGGCCAATGCCGGCGCGCGGTCATGAGCGCCCGGCGCGCGTGGTAGGGCTTGGTGACCACCGCGACGCGGCGGATGCGCGACCAGCCGATCCGCGCCTCGATCAAGGGTGCGGAGAACGCGAAGTTCTCGCGCGTGTTGGTCGACTCGGTCTCGAGCAGGATCGCCGTCTCGGGAACGCCGCGGGTTACGGCGTAGTCGCGGAAATGGATCGCCTCGGGTGTGGTCTGCGGCGTCGGACCGTGGCCCGAGACCATGACGAGGGGCGCGAAGCCGCGCGCGTGGAGCGCGATCGCCGGGTCCATGTTCGTCGGCGTCGGGCAGCCGAGGACGAAGCAGAGATCGACCGGTTGGGGCGGATCCTCGACGAAGAGGAACTGTGTGATCGCGGCGCGCGACGCCGGCGAATCGGGGTCCGTGGCGTGAGGCACGGTACGCGCGAAACGCGCGCGCAAACGGTCAAGCAGCACGGTCGTAGAGCCTGTTTCTGGACGCGGAAATTAATTGTAAACAGATAGGGTTCCGGTAACGACGCGAGGGCCCTCAGCCTGCGCGGCCGACGAGCGCCCGCCGGTACTGCACCGCCTCCGCCACATGCGTCGCCTGCACCGTGTCGGCGCCGGCCAGGTCGGCGACGGTTCGTGCCACCTTGAGCGCGCGGTGCGTGCTGCGCGCCGACCAGCCGAGCTTGGCGGCGGCGTTGACGGCAAAGCGGCGCGCGGCCTCGTCGAGCGCGGCATGCCGATCGATCTCGCCGGCCGCGAGCGCATGGTTCGCCACGCCCTGGCGCTTCAGCGCCCGTTCGCGGGCGGCGACCACGCGTTCGCGGATGGCGGCGGTCGGTTCGCCCGCGGGCGCGTCGAGCAGCTGGTCGGCCGGGATCGCGGGCACCTCGATGTGCAGGTCGATGCGGTCGAGCAGCGGGCCGCTGAGCTTGGACTGGTAGCGCGCGACCTGGTCGGGCGTGCAGCGGCAGGCCTTGCGCATGGAGCCGAGGTAACCGCAGGGGCAGGGGTTCATCGCCGCCACGAGCTGGAAGCGCGCGGGAAACTCGGCGCGCCGCGCGGCCCGCACGATGGTGATGGTGCCGGTCTCGAGCGGCACGCGCAGCGCTTCGAGCGCGGCGCGCGCGAACTCGGGAAACTCGTCGAGGAACAACACGCCGTGGTGCGCCTGCGAGATCTCGCCGGGCCGCGGCGGCGAGCCGCCGCCGACCAAGGCGACGGCGCTCGAGGTGTGGTGCGGCGCGGCGGTGGGCCGGTTCATCCAGCGGTCGGCCGAGAAGCTGCCGCCCAGGCTCGCGATGGCGGCGCTCTCCAGCGCTTCCTCGACGCGCATCGGCGGCAGCAGGCCGGCAAAGCGCTGCGCCAGCATCGACTTGCCCGAACCCGGCTCGCCGACCATCAGCAGGCTGTGCCCGCCCGCGGCGGCGATCTCGAGCGCGCGCCGGGCGCCAGCGTGCCCCTTCACGTCCGACAGGTCGGCATAGCGCAGCGCGGGCGCTGCGTCGGCGGCCTGCACGCGGACCCAGCCGTCACTGCTGCGGGGGCTGCCCTGGCCGGAAGGGTCGGGGGCCATGAAGCGCTGCACCACGTCGAGCAGGTGCCGCGCGCCGTAGACCTCGCCGCCCGGCACCAGTGCCGCCTCCTGCGCGCTGTCGGCGGGCAGCACCAGGCGCGTGGCGATGCCGCGCGTGTGCAGCGCCAGCGCCATGGCCAGTGCGCCGCGCACCGGCCGAAGCTCGCCCGACAGCGACAGCTCGCCCGCGAACTCATGCCCCGCGAGCTGCGCCGACTGGATCTGCCCGCTGGCCGCGAGGATGCCCAGGGCGATCGGCAGGTCGAAGCGGCCCGAGTCCTTCGGCAGGTCGGCCGGCGCCAGGTTGACGGTGATGCGCTTGTTGTTGGGAAATTCCAGCCCGGCGTTCTGGATCGCCGAGCGCACGCGTTCGCGTGCTTCCTTGACCTCGGTATCGGCCAGACCCACGAGCGTGAAGCTCGGCAGGCCGTTGGCCAGATGCACCTCGACCGTGACACTGGCCGCTTCCAGCCCTAGCAAAGCGCGGCTTTGCACCAAAGACAGGCTCATTCCTCTCCCTCTCCCCAATGTGGTGCACCCGGTCTGGGCCGGGCTTGCGCACCGTGGTGCCTCGTGCGGCACCTCGTTGTCGAACAGGCTGTTACTTCGCGCGGATCGGGAGCAGGGGACGGGCGCCGCCGCCGCGCACGAAACGAGCACTTTGGCACGCTCCCTGCTAAGTGATGGTGTCCGCTACCCATGACCACCACCCACCACAAACCCGAGGAGTCTCGATGATGCACCGTAAATTCGTTCAGGCAGCGGCCATTGCCGCTGTTGCCGTCCTGCCGATGATGGCGAGCGCACAGCTCTCGGGGAACGTGGCGCTGACGAGCAACTACAAGTTCCGCGGCCAGGACCAGGACATGATCGGGAACAACGACTACGCCAAGACCAAGTCGTTCAAGCCCGCGATCCAGGGCGGCTTCGACTACGCCTTCGGCGAGAGCGGCTTCTATGTCGGCAACTGGAACTCCAGCGTCAACTGGCTGCAGGGCAACAGCATCGAGAGCGACCTCTACGGCGGCTACAAGTTCAAGGCCGGCCCGGTCGACATGGACGTCGGCGTGCTGACGTACATCTACCCCGGCAACTCGGTCGGCAACACCACCGAGCTCTACGCCGGCGCCACCTTTGCCGACGAGGCCATCGGTTCGTTCACGCTCAAGTACTCGCACACCGTGTCGAAGGACTACTTCGGCTACGCGGGCTACAAGTCGGGCTCGGGCCTGAAGGGCCGCAACACCGGCTACGTGAACCTCGCCTACAGCAAGGAAGTCGCGCCCAAGCTCACGCTGAAGGCGGCCGTCGGCTACACCCACATGGCCAGCGACATCCGCAGCCTGGGCTACAAGAGCTACGTCGACTACAACGTCGGCGTGTCGTACGACTTCGGCAACGGCCTCGCGCTGGCCGGCTCGGTGCAGGGCGCCAACAAGAAGAGCTCATACCTCGCGCTGAGCAACCCGGGCTACGACTTCGGCTTCGGCACCTTCGGCGAGCAGTACTACTCGCCCAACAAGGCACGCTTCATCGTTACGCTCAGCAAGACGCTGTAAGAAGAAAAAAAGAAACGAGGCGCGGCCCGCGCCGCCGCGCCATTCATTCCATCCAGTAGGAGAAACACACCATGAAGCTGATCGCAGCCATCATCAAACCGTTCAAGCTCGACGAAGTGCGCGAGGCCCTGTCGGCCATCGGCGTGCAGGGGATCACGGTCACCGAGGTCAAGGGCTTCGGCCGCCAGAAGGGGCACACCGAGCTCTACCGCGGCGCCGAGTACGTGGTCGACTTCCTGCCCAAGGTGAAGATCGAGGCGGCGGTGTCCGACGACCTCGTCGACCGCGTGATCGAGGCCGTCGAAGGCGCGGCGCGCACCGGCAAGATCGGCGACGGCAAGATCTTCGTCTACAACCTCGAGCAGGTCGTTCGCATCCGCACCGGTGAAACCGGCCGCGAAGCCCTCTGATCCAGCCCGGAACAAAACAACCATGAAAAAACTGCTTGTTTCCCTCGCGCTCGGCCTGAGCCTGCTCGCTGCAGGCACGGCGAGCTTCGCCCAGGCGCCCGCGGCACCGGCCGAGGCGCCCGCCGCTGCGGCACCGGCTGCCGCCGCACCGGCTGCAGCACCCGCTGCGGACGCCGCGCCTGCCGCTGCAGCGGCGCCCAAGATCGATTCGGGCGACACCGCGTGGATGCTCACCTCCACGCTGCTCGTCATCCTCATGACCATCCCCGGCCTCGCGCTCTTCTACGGCGGCCTCGGGCGTTCGAAGAACATGCTGTCGGTGCTGATGCAGGTCTTCGTGATCTTCTCGCTGATCAGCATCCTGTGGGCCATCTACGGCTACAGCCTGGCCTTCACGGGTGAAGGGAGCTTCGTCGGCACCTTCGACAAGATCTTCATGAAGGGCATCACGCAGGAAACCTTCGGTGCGCTCACCACGATTCCCGAATACGTGTTCGTCGCGTTCCAGGGCACCTTCGCGGCCATCACCGTGGCGCTGATCGTCGGCGCCTTCGCGGAACGCGCCAAGTTCTCGGCCGTGCTGCTGTTCTCGGTGCTGTGGTTCACCTTCGCCTACGTGCCGATGGCCCACATCGTCTGGGGCGGCGGCCTGCTCGCCAAGGACGGCGCGCTGGACTTCGCGGGCGGCACCGTGGTGCACATCAACGCCGGTGTGGCCGGCCTCGTGGGTGCCTACCTGGTCGGCAAGCGCGTGGGCTACGGCAAGGAAGCCTTCACGCCGCACTCGCTCACGCTCACCATGGTCGGCGCCTCGCTGCTGTGGGTCGGCTGGTTCGGCTTCAACGCCGGCTCGGCCGGTGCGGCCAATGCGGTGGCCGGCCTGGCCTTCGTGAACACGGTGCTCGCCACCGCCGCCGCGGCACTGTCGTGGATCCTGGGCGAGAGCCTGCACAAGGGCAAGGCCTCGATGCTGGGCGCCGCCTCGGGTGCCGTGGCCGGCCTGGTCGCCGTGACGCCGGCCGCGGGCTTCGTCGGCCCGATGGGCTCGATCGTGATGGGCCTGCTGGCGGGCCTCATCGGCCTCTGGGGCGTGGGCGGGCTCAAGCGCATGCTCGGTGCCGACGATGCGTTCGACGTGTTCGGCGTGCACGGCGTGTGCGGCATCCTGGGCGCCATCCTGACCGGCGTGTTCGCGGCCCAGGGCCTCGGCGGTACCGGCGGCCTGACGCCCGACACCTTCTCGATGGGCGCACAGGTCTGGATCCAGGTGAAGAGCGTGCTGTTCACCATCGTCTGGTCGGGCGTGGTGGCCTTCATCGCCTACAAGATCGCCGATCTCACGATCGGGCTGCGCGTCTCGGAAGAGGAAGAGCGCGAAGGTCTGGACATCTCGTCCCACGGCGAGACGGCCTACAACCGGTAAGCCCAGTCCGTACAACAACAAGAAGAACAACGCCAACGATCAGTTTCAGCAAGGTCTCCTTTGGATGTTCAGCCCGCGAGCGCTTCGGCGCGAGCGGGCTTTTTTTTGGCCTGCACGGGCCGGGTGCACAATCGTCCGACCATGTGGATCCCCCTCGAAGACAGCCTCTGCGCCCTCGGCGAATCACCGTTCTGGCATCCGCTCGAAGCCGCGCTCTACTGGCTCGACATCCCGGGCCGCGCCGTGCTGCGCACGCGCGGCGAGATCGGCACGCCGGCCGCCCAGGTCGAGCGCTGGGCCCTGCCGACCGAGCCCGGCTGCATGGCCCCGGCGCGCCGCGGCGGGCTCGTGATCGCGCTGCGCGACGGCATCTACCGTGCGCGCGAATGGGGCGGCGACCTGGTGCCGCTGGCGCACGTCGACCACGACGCGCGCACCATGCGCTTCAACGACGGCAAGTGCGACGCCTTTGGCCGCTTCTGGGCCGGCTCGCTCAACGAGGCCAAGGACCGCGCCAACGCGGCGCTCTACTGCCTCGATGCGCGGCCCGGCGTGCCCGCGGCGCCGCTGCTGTCGCGCATGGCGAACGAGGTGACCACGGCCAACGGCCTGGCCTTCTCGCCCGATGCGCGCACCCTCTACTGGGCCGACACGGTCGCGCACCGCGTGCGCGCGTGGGACTGGAATGCCGAGGCCAACGGGCTGTCGCAACCGCGCGTGTTTCGCCAGTTCGAGCCCAAGCCCGCGGGCTGGACGCCGGGGGCGGCGATGCCGCGCTACGACGGCCGGCCCGACGGCGCCACGGTCGATGCCGCGGGCCACTACTGGGTCGCGATGTTCGAGGGCGCGCAGCTGCTGCGCTTCGCGCCGTCGGGCGACTGCGTGGCCGCGCTGCCGGTGCCGGTGCAGTGCCCGACGATGCCCTGCTTCGGCGGCGACGACCTGAAGACGCTGTTCGTCACGAGTGCGCGCAAGGGACGGCCGGCCGACGAGATCGATCGCTGCCCGGCCTCGGGCATGGTGCTGTCGGCGCGCGTCGACGTGCCGGGCCTGCCCGTCGCGTTCTTCGAAGACTGAGATTGCCGCCCATGGCGCTCCAGCACATCCCGCCGATCCAGTGCCTCGTGACCTTCGAGGCCCTGGCGCGGCTGCGCCATGCGGGCCGCGCGGCCGAGGAACTGTGCGTGACGCCGAGCGCCGTGAGCCACCGCATCCGGCAGCTCGAATCGCACGTCGGCTTCAAGCTCTTCGGCCGCGCCGACTTCAGCCTCACGGCCGACGGCGCCGCCTACCTGGCCAACGTGCGCACCGGCCTCGCGGCGCTGCAGGCCACGCCGGGCGGCCCCACCGCGCAGCAGCAGCGCGCAACGCGCCTGCGCCTCGCGGTCACGCCGACCTTCAGCCGCCAGTTCCTGATGCCGCGGCTCGAGCTGTTCCGCAACATCTACCCCGACATCGAGCTGGTGCTGCAGGTGTCGATCCCGCTGCTCGACGTGACGGCCGAACAGGCCGACCTCGAGGTGCGCTACGGCAGCGGCAACTACGCCGACTGCGAGCACCGCCTGCTGCTCGAGGAAGACCTGGTGCCCGCCTGCAGCCCGAGCTACCTCAACGAGTTCGGCCCGTTCGACGGCTTCCGCACCGCGGCGGAGATCGCGAACTCGCGCCTCATCCGCAGCCCGCTCGAACCCTGGGGCACCTGGTTCGCGGCCTGCGGCATCGACCAGCCCGAGCCGCACGTCGGCTCGCAGTTCAACGACCTGGGCCTGGTCTACGATGCGGCCGCGAGCGGCTTCGGCGTGGCGCTGGTGCGCCTGAAGATGGGCGCCGCCTGGTTCGAATCGGGCCGCCTGGTGGCGCTGTCCGACCAGCCCGTGCGCTCGCCGCACAAGCACACCATCTGCTGGCAGCCCGGCACGCTCGAACGCTGGGAGTGCGCGGCCTTCGTCGACTGGCTGGCGCAGAGCCTGCGCTGAGAAGCCGATCCGGCCGGCGAAGTTCTCTCAAGCCGGCCGCGAAAAAGCTTCAACCCGGTGGCGCCGCAATTTGCGTAGAGTGCGTCTCTCCACGAGACGACAACACGAACCACAAGATGGACAAGACCGAACGCCAGGCGCAGATCGTGCGCGCGCTGCAGGCGCAGCTGCCCGCGCATGCGCTGATCTGGCATGCCGAGGACACCACGCCCTACGAATGCGACGGCCTCACGGCCTACCGCCAGCGGCCGCTCGTCGTGGCGCTGCCCGAGACCGAAGACCAGGTCGCGGCCGTGCTCAAGACCTGCCATGCGCTCGGCGCGCCGGTGGTGGCGCGCGGCGCGGGCACGGGGCTGTCGGGCGGCGCGATGCCGCATGAAATGGGCGTGACGCTCTCGCTCGCCAAGTTCAACCGCATCCTCAAGATCGATCCGGTGAGCCGCACGGCCGTGGTGCAGTGCGGCGTGCGCAACCTCGCGATCAGCGAGGCCGCCGCGCCCTTCAACCTCTACTACGCGCCCGATCCGTCGAGCCAGATCGCCTGTTCCATCGGCGGCAACGTGGCCGAGAACTCGGGCGGCGTGCACTGCCTCAAGTACGGCCTCACGCTGCACAACGTGCTGCGCGTGCGCGGCTTCACGGCCGAGGGCGAGCCGATCGAGTTCGGCGGCGAGGCGCTCGACGCGCCGGGGCTCGACCTGCTCGCGCTGGTGATCGGCAGCGAGGGCATGCTCGCGGTCACCACCGAAGTCACGGTCAAGCTGGTGCCCAAGCCGCAGCTCGCGCGCTGCATCATGGCGAGCTTCGACGACGTGCGAAAAGCCGGCGACGCGGTGGCCGCGGTGATCGCGGCCGGCATCATTCCCGCGGGGCTCGAGATGATGGACAAGCCCATGACCGCCGCGGTCGAAGACTTCGTGCATGCGGGCTACGACCTCGACGCCGCGGCCATCCTGCTGTGCGAATCCGACGGCACGCCCGAGGAGGTGGAGGAGGAGATCGGCCGCATGACCGCCGTGCTGCGCGCCTCGGGCGCCATCGCCATCGCGGTGAGCACCAGCGAGGAAGAGCGCATGCGCTTCTGGAGCGGGCGCAAGAACGCGTTCCCCGCGTCGGGGCGCATCAGCCCCGACTACATGTGCCTCGACTCCACCATTCCGCGCAAGCGCCTGGCCGACATCCTGCTGGCGATCCAGGAGATGGAGAAGAAGTACAACCTGCGCTGCTGCAACGTGTTCCATGCGGGCGACGGCAACCTGCATCCGCTGGTGCTGTTCGATGCCAACGACCCCGACGAGCTGCACCGCTGCGAGCTGTTCGGCGCCGACATCCTCGAGACCAGCGTGGCGATGGGCGGCACCGTCTCGGGCGAGCACGGCGTCGGCGTCGAGAAGCTCAACAGCATGTGCGTGCAGTTCAGCGCGGCCGAGAACGAGCAGATGTTCGGCGTCAAGCGCGCCTTCGATCCGGCCGGCCTCTTGAACCCGGGCAAGGTGATTCCCACGTTGCAGCGCTGCGCCGAGTACGGCAAGCAGGTGGTGCGCGGCGGCCGTCTGCCGCATCCCGACCTGCCGAGGTTCTGACGATGGAAGCCATGGACAACGCACTGCACGAAGTGGTCGAGCGCATCCGCGCCGCAGCCGCTGCCGCCAGCACCACCGGCAGCCAGGCCGCGCCGCTGCGCATCCGCGGCGGCGGCACGAAGGATTTCTACGGCGAGGCGCCGCAGGGCGAGGTGCTCGACACCCGCGGCCTGCGCGGCATCGTGAGCTACGAGCCCAGCGAACTGGTCGTCACCGTGCGCGGCGGCACGCCGCTGGCCGAACTCGAGGCCGTGCTGGCCGACAAGGGGCAGTGCCTGCCGTTCGAGCCGCCGCGCTTCGGCGCAGCGCCGGGCGCGGGGACCGTCGGAGGCATGGTCGCTGCGGGCCTCAGCGGGCCCGCGCGCGCCAGCGTCGGTGCGGTGCGCGACTATGTGCTCGGCGCCATGCTCGTCAACGGCCGCGGCGACTTGCTCACCTTCGGTGGCCAGGTGATGAAGAACGTCGCGGGCTACGACGTCTCGCGCGTGCTGGCCGGCTCGCTCGGCACCTTGGGGCTGATCGCCGAAGTGAGCCTCAAGGTGCTGCCCGTCGCGCCCGCCGAGGCCACGCTGGTTTTTGAATGCAGCCAGGCCGATGCGCTGCGGCTGCTCAACGAATGGGGCGGAAGGTCTTTGCCGCTCAATGCGAGCTGCTGGAGCGAGCGCGACGGCGCCGGCGTGCTGAGCCTGCGCCTGCGCGGCGCGGCCGCGGCGGTCGAGGCGGCCTGCGTGCACCTCGGCGGCGAGCGCCAGGACGATGCGGCGGCCGCGCGCTGGTGGCAGTCGCTGCGCGACCAGCAGGCCGCGTGGTTCGGCGACGACGCGGCGCCAACGCACGGTGCGCTCTGGCGCGTGTCGGTGCCGCAGACCGCACCGGTGCTGGCCTGGGCCGGTGCCGGCACGCCACTGATCGAATGGCATGGCGCCCAGCGCTGGTACCGCGCGCCTGCCGCGCAAGCCGCCGCGGTCCGCGCCGCAGCGCATGCGGCCGGCGGCCATGCCACGCTGTTCCGGCTGCCACCGGGCCAGGACACCGGCGGGGTCGCACGCTTCGACGCGATGACCCCACCCGTCGCGCGCATCCATCAGGCCCTGGTGCGCGAGTTCGATCCGCACGGCCTCTTCGACCGCAAGCGGCTGCTGCCGGCCGGCTGAGCCCCATCGCCCCCTTTCCCCACGCCCCATGCAAACCGAACTCGCCCCCGAATTCCAAGGCACCGACGATGGCCGCGAGGCCGAAGCCATCCTGCGCAAATGCGTGCACTGCGGTTTTTGCACCGCCACCTGCCCCACTTACCAGTTGCTCGGCGACGAGCTCGACGGTCCGCGCGGACGCATCTACCTGATGAAGCAGGTGCTCGAAGGTAAGCCGCCGACGCGCAGCACGCAGCTTCATCTCGACCGCTGCCTGACCTGCCGCAATTGCGAAACCACCTGCCCGAGCGGCGTGCAGTACGGCCACCTGGTCGACATCGGACGTCGCATCGTCGATGCGAAGGTGCCGCGTCCCCCCGTGGAGTCGGCCAAGCGCTGGCTGCTGAAGGAAGGCCTGCCGTCGCCGCTCTTCGGCCCTGCGATGAAGCTCGGCCAGTCGGTGCGCGGCCTCTTGCCCGGTGCGCTCCAGGCCAAGGTGCCGCCGAAGCAGGCGGCCGGTGAATGGCCCACGGCCACGCACGCGCGCAAGGTGCTCATGCTCGCGGGCTGCGTGCAGCCGTCGATGATGCCGAACATCAACAGCGCCACCGCGCGCGTGCTCGACGCGGCCGGCATCCAGGCCGTGGTCGCGCCCGCGGCCGGCTGCTGCGGCGCGGTGAAGTTCCACCTCAACGACCAGGAAGGCGGCAAGGCCCAGATGCGCGCCAACATCGATGCGTGGTGGCCGATGGTCGAGCGTGGCGAAGTCGAGGCGATCGTGATGAACGCGTCGGGCTGCGGCGTCACCGTGCGCGAGTACGGCCACCTGCAGCGCGACGATGCGGCCTATGCCGCCAAGGCCGCGCGCATCAGCGAACTCACGCGCGACCTGAGCGAGCTGCTGCCCGCGCTGGTGCCCGTGCTGAAGGCCCGTGTGCAGGCGCCCCAGGGTGTTGTGGCGTACCACCCGCCATGCACGCTGCAGCACGGCCAGAAGCTGCGCGGCGGGGTCGAGACGCACCTGCGCGCGCTGGGCTTCGACGTGCGCGTGGCGATGAACGAATCGCACCTGTGCTGCGGTTCGGCCGGCACCTACTCGGTGCTGCAGCCCGAGCTCGCCTATCCGCTGCGCGACCGCAAGCTCGGGCACCTGAAGCAGCTGCAGCCCAGCGTCATCGCCTCGGCCAACATCGGCTGCATCACGCACCTGCAGAGCGGCAGCGACCAGACGCCCGTGCGGCACTGGGTGGAACTGCTCGACGCGGCCCTGGCGCCCGCCTGATCGCAGGTCGGCGGCCCACGCCGCGGAGCGCCCTGGTCCGACTGGCGCGGCGCGGCAACGCACCGCATCATGTCGGCTTCGATCTTTTTCGAAGGAGCAAAAAACCATGACGTCCCATCGAAACGCCATCCTTCAGCGAAAAGGGCCGCTGCGCCTGCTGACGGCGCTGGCCCTGGTGGCCGGTGCCATGACGGCGCACGCCCAGTCGGGCATGCCGGCCTGGAAGGGCGAGGGCGCGGTGCGCCACGTCTGCGGCGGCATCGGCTCGGACGAATCGAACGCGATGCGCGCGGCCATGAAGGACCATCCGCTCGCGCTGCTTTTCGCGCGTGCCGACGGTGCCTACCTGGCCGACGTGCAGGTCGAGATCAAGGCCGCCGACGGCGCCACGGCACTGTCGCTGCGCGCCACGGGGCCGGTGTGCCTGGTCGACATTCCCGCGGGCCGCTACACGATCGCCGCGACGACCCAGAATGGCGAGTCCAAAACCCAGAACGTCACGGTGGGCGGCGGTTCCAAGACCGCGAGCTTCAGGTTCTGAGGCTCAGGCCGGGACGGCCAGCGCGGCCTCGATGTCGCCCGCCAGCGAAGCCGGCTTGTCGAGCGGCGCATAGCGCTTGATCACCTGGCCGTCGCGCCCCACCAGAAACTTGGTGAAGTTCCACTTGATCGCCGTGCTGCCCAGCAGCCCCGGCTTCTCCTTGGTGAGCCACTGGTAGAGCGGCGCGGCGCCGTCGCCCTTGACCTCGATCTTCTCCATCATCGGAAAGCTCACGCCGTAGTTGCGGGTGCAGAAGGCGCCGATCTCCTCGTTGCTGCCCGGGTCCTGGCCGCCGAACTGGTTCGACGGGAAGCCCAGCACCACGAGCCCCCGGTCCGCGTATTTGGCGTGCAGTTCCTCGAGGCCCGCGAACTGCGGCGTGAAGCCGCACTGGCTCGCGGTGTTGACGACCAGCAGCACCTTGCCGCGGTAGTCCGCGAGCCGCACCGGTTCGCCGTCGATGCGGCGCGCGTCGAAGTCGTAGATGCTGCCGGCCATGGCGCTTCCTTCAGGGGGTGGAGAGGGGCCGATCATCGCTGCGCGCGGGCGTTCGCGCAAACGCCGACCACGCCGCCGCCAGCACGATCAGCGCGCCGCCCGCAAGGATGCGCGGGCTCATCGTGGCCGCGCCGAGCGCCACCGACGACACGCTCGCGAACAGCACCTCCGACAGCATGATCACCGCCGTGGCGCTGGCCGCGAGCCGCGCCGCGCCGTACTGCAGGCAGACGTTGGCCACCACGAAGCCAGCCCCCAGCAGCACGGCCCAGCCGATCCATCCCGGCGTGGCCAGGAGCGGCGAAGCGAAGGCGCCGAGCGCCGTGCCGCTCGCGGCGGCGGTGCCCGCGACCAGCGCGCAGCCGCTGAACATCGCGAGCGCGCGCGATTCGCCGGGCGCATCGCGCAGGTGGCGCAGCACGATATTGGTCACCGCGAAGCCGAAGCCCGCCGCGAGGCCGAGCCAGTCCGGCAGGCTCGCGGGCACCGGCCAGTCGACGCCGGGCGCCTTCAGCACCACCACCACGCCGCCGAGCGCGAGCGCCACCCGCGCCAGCGCGCCGCCCGTCGGCCGCTCGCCGAGCACGGCCCAACCCAGCAGCACGCTCCACAGCGGCATCATGTAGAACAGCAGCACCACGCGCACCACGTCGCCCTGCGTCACCGCCCAGTTGAAGCCCAGGTTGGTGAACCCGGCCGCGAGCCCGAGCAGCACCAGCATCGGAAAGTCCGCAAAGCCGCGCCAGGCGCGGCGAAGCAGCAGCCCCATCGCGAGCGAGATCGCCGCGTAGATCAGAAACGTGGTCCAGACCGGATGCAGCCCGTGGCTTTCGACGTGGCGGAACGGAAACCAGGAAACGCCCCAGACGAACGCGTTGAAGATCAGTGCGAGCGGAGCCAAGAGGAGGTCAATGATGCTTGTCGCTGCGCGCGATCGCGAGCAGGTGCTCGACTTCTTCGGGGTGGTGGCGCAGGTTGTGGCGGTGCCAGTGCTGGATCAGCAGCATGCAGCCCGCCACCACCCCGCCGAAGGCGGCGATCGCCGCGTAGGCCGAGAGGCCCAGGCCGGTGCAGGCGCTGTAGAAACCGCCGAGCAGCAGGATGCAGGCCTGCTCGTTGAAGTTCTGCACCGCGATCGAGCGGCCCGCGCCCATCAGGTTGTGGCCGCGGTGCTGCAGCAGCGCATTCATCGGCACCACCAGGAAGCCGCCGAGCCCGCCGAGCAGGATCAAAAACGGCACCGCGAGCCAGACGCTGCCGATCAGGTTCATGCAGATGACCAGCACGCCCATGGCGATGCCCATCGGGATCACGCGCGTGGCCATGTCCAGGCGCATGCGCATCGAAGCGGCGATCGCGCCCACCGCCATGCCGATGGTCACCACGCCGGTCAGGGCGGTGGCCTGCGTGGTGTTGTAGTCGAGCGCGAGTGCGGCCCAGGCCAGCACGATGTACTTGAGGTTGGCGCCGGCGCCCCAGAAGAGGGTGGTGGTGGCGAGCGAGATCTGCCCGAGCTTGTCGCGCCACAGGCGCGCGTTGCAGTGCCAGAAGTCGGGCAGCAGCGCGACCATGTTGCGCGCGAGGCCGTGGTTGGGATTGGCGCGCAGCGGGCGCATCTCGACGCCGGTGCTCGGGATGCGGGTGTTGAACCAGGCCGCGAGCGCGTAGACGAAGATCAGCACCGAGATCGCCGCCTCGGCCGGCGCGTCGACGCCGGTGTCGATGAAAGGGATGTCGATGGCGAGCAGCCAGCCCGAGACCGCCGCGCCGACCAGCGAGCCGCCGAGCACGATGCCCAGCAGGATCGAGGCGATCGTCAGGCCCTCGATCCAGCCGTTGGCCTTGACGAGCTGCGAGGCCGGCAGCAGTTCGGTGAGGATGCCGTACTTGGCCGGCGAATAGGCCGCCGCGCCGAGCCCCACGATCGAATAGGCGAGCAGCGGATGCGAGCCGAACAGCATCATCACGCAGCCGATCACCTTGATCGCATTGCTGATGAACATCACCCGCCCCTTGGGCAGGGCGTCGGCGAAGGCGCCCACGAGCGGCGCGAGCACCACGTAGAAGACCGCGAAGATCGGCACCAGCGCAGCACGCTGCCACTCGGCGGACCCGGTGCTGCGCATCAGCTCCACGGCCACGACAAAGATCGCGTTGTCGGCCAACGACGAAAAGAACTGGGCCGACATGATCGTGTAGAAACCGCGCTTCATCGATGGGCTGGCTGGCCAGGGGCTCGCTGGCAGTAGTGAAAAAGATCGCGTCGTTAAGGGCGAATGGGCGGTTATAGCATGGGGGTACGACGCGCCGACCCGTATTGCCACACGGAGCGACCCTGTCCGCGAAGGTGCTAAAACCCCGGTCTTCGACCTTCGGGATCTCCCATGCCGCGCCCCATTCTCGCCACAGTCCACACCGCCGCGCTGCGGCACAACCTCGACCGCGTCCGGCGCAGCGCCGTCGATGCCCGCGTCTGGGCCGTGGTCAAGTGCAATGCCTACGGTCACGGCATCGAGCGCGTTTACGAAGGCCTGCGCGGCGCCGACGGTTTTGCGCTGCTCGACCTGGCCGAAGCCGAGCGCGTGCGCGCCCTCGGCTGGCGCGGGCCGGTGCTGCTGCTCGAGGGCGTGTTCGAGGCGCGCGACCTCGAGCTGTGCTCGCGGCTCGACCTCTGGCACACGGTGCATTGCGACGAGCAGATCGACATGCTCGCCGCGCACAAGACGCTCAAGCCGCAGCGCGTCTTCCTCAAAATGAATTCGGGCATGAACCGCCTGGGCTTCGCGCCCGAGCGCTTCGGCGCGGCCTGGACGCGGCTCAACGCGCTGCCGCAGGTCGACGAGATCTCGCTGATGACGCACTTCAGCGATGCCGACGGAGAGCGCGGCATCGCGCACCAGGTCGCGGTGTTCGACCGCGTGACGAAGGACCTGCCCGGCGAGCGCTCGATCGCCAACAGCGCAGCCACCTTGCGGCATGCGGCCGAGGCGCGCGGCGACTGGGTGCGCCCCGGCATCGTGCTGTACGGCAGCGCGCCCGACTACCCTGAGCACGACGCGGCGCACTGGCAGCTCCAGCCCACGATGACGCTCTCGACGAAGCTGCTCTCGGTGCAGACGCTGCGACCCGGCGACACCATCGGCTACGGCTCGCGCTTCACGGCCGAGGCGCCGCTCACCATCGGCGTGGCCGCGGCCGGCTACGGCGACGGTTATCCGCGCCACTGCGACACCGGCACGCCGGTGCTGGTGAACGGCGTGCACACGCGCATGGTGGGCCGCGTCAGCATGGACATGATCACCGTCGACCTCACGCCCGTGCCCGATGCGCAGTTCGGCAGCGAGGTCACGCTCTGGGGCCGTTCTGCCACCAATGGCGCGACGCTCTCGATCGACGAGGTCGCGCGCGCCGCCGGCACCGTCGGCTACGAGCTCATGTGCGCGGTGGCACAGCGCGTGCCGTTCGCGCCGCCCGCCAGCGACGAATGAAGCCCGCGCGCTGAGCGGCCTTCATGGACCTGCGGACCCTGCGCTATTTCATCGCCGTGCTCGAGGCCGGGAGCCTCTCGCGCGCAGCCGGTTCGCTCTACATCGCGCAGCCGGCGCTGACCGCGCAGATCAAGAAGCTCGAGGCCGAGCTCGGCGCGCAGCTGTTCGACCGCTCGCATGCGGGCGTGACACCCACGCCCGCGGGCATGCAGCTCTACGAAGACGCGCGGCGGCTGCTGTCCGACGCCGACGCGGTGCGCGAGCGCATCCAGCGGCTGCCGCAGGGGCCCGAGGGCTCGGTGACGGTGGCCGTGCCGTTCCTGATCGCCTCGCTGCTGCTCGGGCCGGTGCTGGCCGCGCTCAAGGCGAGCCATCCGCGCATCCGCGTGTTCGTGCTCGACGACCTGAGCCTGGCCGTGAAGAAAGCCATGCTCGACCGCCGCGCCGACGTGGGCATCCTGGTCGACACGCCGCAGGTCGAAGGGCTGGACTGCCGGCCGCTCGCGCGCGAGCCGATCTTCATCTGCGGCTACGACCATGACGGCGCGCTGTCGGCCCACCTGCGGCGCCCGGGACGCGGAAAGCGCAGCAAGCCCGAGGTCGCCTTTGCGGATGCGGCGCGCCTGCCGCTGGTGCTGCAGTCGCGCCGCTTCACGATCCGGCAGCGCGTGGAGGAGGCCGCCGCCTTGCTGGGCGTGACGCTGAACCTCGCGCACGAGCACGATTCGGCGCGCGTGATCCGCTCGCTCTACGGCTGCGGCGCGGGCTACACCTTCACGCCGGCCTGCGCGCTCGGCGACACCCCGCACGGCGGCGAGCGCTGGGTCGTCGCGCGCGTGGTGGAACCTGCGCTGCAGCGCAGCTATACCATCGCCACGCCTGCCGAACGCGCGCCCGACCCCGCCGCGCAGGTGGTGGCCGAGGCGCTGGCCGGCGAGGCCGCGCGGTTGATCCGCGAAGGGCGCTGGGAGGCCGAGCTGCTCGCGGGCCCGGACCCGCGGCGCGCGCCCCGGGCATAGCCGCACGCAGAACCGACTGGCCGGGCCATCAATCCGATTGATGGCCCGGCATCAGCAAACGGTATTTCCTGTTGTCCGCCGCTTTGCGGGACAGTGGCGCATCGCATGCAGAACCCATGCATGCACGCATCCAGGAGACAAGCCTTGCCACACACTTCCACGATCGCCAACGTCGGCGAACTGGTCTCGCGCTGCGCGCGCATCCAGGGACAGCGCATCGCGCTGCGCACCGCCGACCGGAGCCTGAGCTACGAAGCGCTCGACCGGCGTTCCAACCGCCTTGCCAATGCGCTGCTCGCCTGCGGCCTGAAGCGCGGCGACCGCGTCGGCATCTACCTGCCGAACTGCATCGAGATCGTCGAGATCGAGCTCGCCTGCTACAAGGCCGCGCTCGTCAAGGCGCCGTTCAATGCGCGCCTCTCGCCAGCCGAAGTGGGCGACATCGTCGCCAACAGCGGCGCGGCGCTGATCGTCACCACCGCCGAACGTGCCGAGGCCTTCCTGCCGCACCTGAAGGGCGGCGGCGCGGAGATGCCCCGGCTGCTGTTCGTCGACGGCCCCGAGACGGCCGACAGTTCCTATGCCGGCCTGCTGGCGCGCGCGAGCGACGTGTTCGAGGCGGCCAGCGTCGAGGCCGACGAACTGGCCGTGCTGCACTACACCTCGGGCTCGTCGGGCGTGCTGAAGGCGGCGATGCAGACCTTCGGCAACCGGCTCGCGCAGCTGCGCAAGTTCCTCATGCGCTCCGAAGGCATGCGCGAGGGCCACCTGCTCGGGCTCGTGGGCCCGATCACCCATGCCTCGGGCATGCAGATCGTGCCGGCGCTGTGCAGCGGCGCCACCATCCGCCTGTTCGCGGGCTTCGAGCCCGGGCGCTTCCTGGCCGACATGAAGGCCGACCGCGTGACCCACACCTTCATGGTGCCGACCATGATCAACATGCTGCTCGGCGAGCTCGAAGGCCGCTACCGGCCGCTGCCCGACCTGCTGCGCCTGGGCTACGGCGCCGCGCCGATGGCGCCGGCCCGCATCCTGCGCGCGATGGACGTGTTCGGCCCGGTGCTGTCGCAGGGCTACGGCGCGGGCGAGACCACGTCGGGCGTGTGCGGCCTGAGCGTGGAAGACCACCTGTTCGCGCGCGCTGCCGCGCCCGAACGGCTGGCCTCGTGCGGCCGGCCGTTCCTCGAGTCGAAGGTCGAGATCGTCGACGACGCGGGCGTGCCCGTGGCCACGGGCGAGATCGGCGAGATCGTGGTGGGCGGCGCCGACGTGTTCGCGGGCTACTGGCGCGCGCCCGAGCTCACGGCCGAGGTGCTGAAGCACGGCCGCTACCACACGGGCGACCTCGCGCGCATGGACGCGGACGGCTTCGTCTACATCGTCGACCGCAAGAAGGACATGGTCATCAGCGGCGGCTTCAACGTCTATCCCTCGGAAGTGGAGGCGGTGCTCTACCAGCACGCGGCAATCGCCGATGCCTGCGTCTTCGCGGTGCCCGACGACAAGTGGGGCGAGGCCGTGGCCGCGCACGTGGTGCTCAAGCCCGGCCATGCGCTCGACAGCGGCGCGCTCGACGCCTTCTGCGCCGAGCGGCTCGGCGGCTTCAAGCGGCCGCGGCGCGTGGAGTTCGTCGAGGCGCTGCCCAAGAACCCCAACGGCAAGGTCGCGCGCAAGCAGATCCAGGCGCCGTACTGGGCCGGCCAGAGCCGCATGGTCAACTGAAGGAGGACGAGAAAAATGAGCGACAACGCAATCCGCACGACCGCCGGCCGCGGCGTCTTCGAGGGCTCGCCGCGCGCCGCCGAACTGATCGGCCGCATCGAGGGCTTCCTGCACGGCGAGCTCGCCGACATCGTGCGCGAACACGGCATCGACCACGAACACGGCGCAAGCCGCGAGGTGCTGCAGCAGGTCTGGCGCCGCTCGCATGCGCTCGGCTTCTACGGCATGACGCTGCCCGAGTCGATGGGCGGGCTCGGGCTCTCGGTGCTCGACCACGTGCTCATCAAGGAGGCCATCTACGCAAGCGGCTCGCCGCTCGCGCCGCACGTGTTCGGCGAGCTCAGCGGTCCGCCGCGCGTGGGCGCGCTGGTGCGCAAGGCCACGCCGCACCACATGCAGACTTTCATCGAACCGGTGGCCCGGGCCGAGAAGGCGATCTGCTTCGCGCTGACCGAAGCCGAGGCCGGTTCCGACGCGGGCGCCGTGCAGACGCGCGCGGTGCGCGACGGCGACCACTTCGTGCTCGACGGCCGCAAGCGCTTCATCTCGGGCTCGCCGTTTGCCGACTTCGCGGTGCTCATGGCGTCGACCGCGCCGGCCGACAGCGCGCAGCGCGAGGTCACGGCTTTCTTCGTCGACCTGAAGCAGCCGGGCGTGCGCGTCGAGGCAGGCTACAAGACCATGGCGGGGCAGTCGCACACCGGCGACATCGTGCTCGAGAACTGCCGCATTCCCGCGGCCAACCTGATCGGCGAACCCGGCCGAGGGCTCGCGCTCGCGTTGGGCCGCATCACGGTGAACCGGCTGCTGCACTGCCCGGCGATGGTCGGGCTGGCGTCGGTGGCATTGCGCGATGCCTGCGCCTATGCGGGCCAGCGCAAGCAGTTCGGTCGCGCGATCGGGCAGTTCCAGGCGGTCCAGCACATGCTGGCCGACATGGCGACCGAGCTCGCCGCCGCGCGTGCGCTCATGGTGTCGACGGCGCGCCAGATCGATGGAGGCAGCGAAGCGCGCGCCGAGGCCTCGATGGCCAAACTGTTCTGCTCCGAGGCCGCATTCCGCATCGCCGACCGCGCGGTGCAGGTGCATGGCGGCGAAGGCATCGTGCAGGGACGGCGCGTGGAGTTCCTGTTCCGCATGCTGCGCATGTACCGCGTGCTCACCGGCACCAGCGAGATCCAGCGCAACACGATCGCGAAAGAACTGCTCGGCGACGCCGGCTGACGCGCGCGACGACACAACAGCGACACACAAGCAAGGAGACAAGAGACATGAACCGACTGCTGCAACGGCGCCGCCTGCTGGCCGCCACCCTCGCATCCGCGATGCTGCCCATGACCCCGTTCGTGCGCGCGGCCGACGCCGCATGGCCCGAGCGCCCCATCAAGTGGGTGGTGCCCTACCTGGCGGGCACCGGCCCCGACATCACCGCGCGCATCCTCGCCGAGGCCGTGGGCCCGCTGCTCGGCCAGGCGGTGGTGATCGAGAACAAGGCCGGCGCCGCCGGCAACATCGGCGCCCGGCTGGTGGCGCGCGCCGCGCCCGACGGCTACACCTGGATCTATTCGGCCGCGCCGATGGCCGCCAACATGCGCATGTACCGCGACCCGGGCTACGACGCGCTCAAGGACTTCCGCCACATCATGCGGGTGAGCACGTCCGACATCGCGCTGGTGGTCAGCACCGCGTCGGGCATCGGCAGCCTGAACGAACTGGCCGCCAAGGCGCGCGCCAACCCCGGCGCGCTGAACTACGCGTCGGGCGGCGTCGGCACGCCGTCGCACCTGGGCGTGGAGCTGCTGCTGAACGCGCTCAACGCCGAAGCACTGCACGTGCCCTACAAGGGCGCCTCGGAGCTGGTGAATGCGATCCTCGGCAACCAGGTTGCGTTCGGCACGCCGATCCTGTCGGTCGCCTATCCGCTGATCCAGTCGGGCAAGCTCAAGGCGCTCGCGGTCGCGGGCCCGCGCCGCAACCCGAAGCTGCCCGATGTGCCGACGCTGGCCGAGCTCGGCGTGAAGGGCGTCGAGCTCACTTCGTGGGGTGGCGTCTCGGTGCCGGCCGGCACGCCCGACGCCGTGGCCGCGCGCATCGCCGCAGCCTTCGAAAAGGCGCTGGCGCGGCCCGCGGTGCAAGCCGCGCTGAGCGAGAACGGCGGCGAAGCGAGCCCGCTGCCCGCGCCCGAGTACACGCGCGGCTTCACCAAGGAGATGACGCTGACCGAGGCGATGATGAAGCAGGCGAAGCTACAACCTCAGTAGAAAGCGGACTGCCGGACGCAGAGGACGCGAAGGTTACGCGAAGGACGCGAAAAAGTCAGGAAGAAAAAGATGATGAGGCCGCGACCGAGTTGACCGGCTCGGCTTGTTCGCGACGCGACGCAACGTGACGGGCGCATTGCCCGCCCCCCCTGAAATCCTTTGGAATTCCTTTCGCGTCCTTCGCGAATCCTTCGCGTCCTCTGCGTCCGGAAGTCCGCCCCCAGCAGCCTCAACTCAATACAACCCCAACCGCCGCGCCTGCAGCCGCGCCAGCCCCAGCAGCGCATCGGTGAACGGCGTCGCCACGGCGGTCAGTTCGCCGAGCTCGCGCACCACGGTCACGAGCGCATCGAGCTCGACCGCGCGGCCGGCTTCCACGTCCTGCAGCATCGAGGTCTTGAAGGCGCCGAGCTTCTTCGTCACCTCATGGCGGTCTTCGGGGCTCTGCGAAATTTCGATGCCGATGCGGCGCCCGATCTCCTTGGCCTCGAGCATCACGGCCGAGATGAAGCCGCGCACGAAGTCGTCGTCCATGATGAGGTCGGTGGTGGCGCCCGTGAGCGCGCTGATGGGGTTCACGGTCATGTTGCCCCAGAGCTTGAACCACACGTCGCGCTGGACCTGCGGCGAGAGCGTGGCGTCGATGCCGGTGCGCTGCAGCAGCGCCAGCAGCTTCTGCACGCGCGGCGTGGCCTCGCCCGAAGGCTCGCCCACGATCAGGCCATTGCCGAAGTGATGCCGCACCACGCCGGGCGCGTCGAGCGAGCAGCTGCAGTGCACCACGGCGCCGATCACGTTGGCGGCGGGAATGGCGCGCGCGATCGCGCCGTCGGGGTCGACGGCTGCGAGCCGGCGACCGGTGATCGGGCCGCCGAAGCCGCCTTCGAGGAACCACCAGGGCACGCCGTTCATCGCGGTCAGCACGAGCGTGTCGGGGCCGATCAGCGGGCCGATGCGCTCGGCCACGCCGGCCAGCGCAGGCGCCTTGACGGCGATGACCACCAGGTCCTGCACGCCGAGCGCTGCGGGATCGGCCACCGCGTTGACCGGCACGCGCGTGCGCACGTCGCCGCGCATCAGTGAGAGGCCGTCTCGCTGCAGCGCCTGGAGCGTGGCGCCGCGCGCCACCACGTTGAGCCGCTCGCCCGCCTGCGCGAGGCCGGCGCCGATCCATCCGCCGATCGCGCCGGCGCCGTAGATGCAGATTTTCATTTCAGTTTTCCATGACGCTGCACGGGAGGCGGAGTTGCTCCCTCCCCCTGTGGGGGAGGGTTGGGGTGGGGGCCAGCGGCGCTACACCTGCGCGCGCCGTGCCTGCCCCCATCCCAGCCTTCCCCCAGAGGGGGAAGGAGCCTGGCGCGCCGAACGTTGTGCCCAGGTTCATTCAGAGCTTGTAGCTCGGATCGATGCGGTCGACCTGCCGCACCAGCGCATCGAACACGTCCTGGCCCGCGCCGTGGTTCGGGTTGAACTGCAGCGCGTCGCGCGTGCACTTGCGCGCGATGTCCTCGCTCACGGGAATCGGCTGGCCCATCGAGAGGGTCGCCATCTGGATCTCGCAGGCGCGCTGCAGCGTCCAGAGGATGGCAAAGGTCTGCGGCAGTGTCTGGCCCCAGGCCAGGAGGCCGTGGTTGCGCAGGATCACCGCGTTGCGGTGGCCGATGCTGCGCAGCAGCCGCGGCCCTTCGTCGGCATGGATGGTGATGCCCTCGAAGTCGTGGTAGGCCACCATGTCGTGCAGCTGCGCGGTATAGAAATTGGTCTGCTGCAGGCCGCCCTGCAGGCAGGCCACGGCCACGCCGGCCGTGGTGTGGGTGTGCATGACGCAGTGCGCGCCCTCGAGGCCGTCGTGGATGGCCGCATGCACGGTGAAGCCGGCCGGGTTCACCGGCCAGCTCGAACCGTCGAGCACCTTGCCCTGCAGGTCGATCTTGACGAGGTTGCTCGCAGTGACCTCGCTGTAGTGCAGGCCGAAGGGGTTGATGAGGAACTGCTTCTCGCCGCCCGTCACGCTGTCGGGCAGCCGCACCGTGATGTGGTTGTAGATCATCTCGACCCAGCCCAGCATCGCGAACACGCGGTAGCAGGCCGCGAGCTCTTCGCGCGCGGCGCGCTCGTCGGGGTGGATCGACGGATGGACCAGCGCGGCAGGCGCGGCGGAGGCGGGTGCGTTCATGGCAGTTCCTTCATGGTTGATCAGCCCTCAGCGGTGAAGCCGACTTCCTTGACGATCGGTGCCCACTTGGCGGTGTCCTTCTTGAGCAGCTCGGTCAGCTCGCCCGGCGTCGACGACATGGCTTCGAGGCCGAAGGTGCCGAGGCCGTCGATCACGTCCTTTTGCAGCAGCGCGTTCTTCATGGCCGTGTTGAGCCTGGCGACCACATCGGGCGAGGCCTTGGCGGGCAGGAAGAAGGCGAACCATTCGCTGTGCGCCATGTCCTTGATGCCCTGCTCGCCGAAGGTCGGCACCTCGGGTGCGAAGCGGTTGCGCTTGGCGCCCGACACGCCGAGGATGCGCACCTTGCCGGAGGCCAGGTGCTGCGTGATGTCGCCGATCGGGCCCGAGACGGCCGAGATGTTGCCGCCCAGCAGGTCGAGCATGGCCGGCTGCGTGCCGCGGTAGGCCGCATGCTTGAGTTCGACGCCGCCCTTCTTGCCGAGCAGCGCACCGATGAAGTGCGGCGTGGAGCCCGCGGCCGGCGAGCCGTAGTTGGCGCCGGCCGGGTTGGCCTTGGCCCAGGCCAGGAACTCGGGCACGCTCTTGACGCTCGCGGGCACCGCGGGGCCGACCGCGAAGCCGAAGTCGAAGATGCAGGCGAGGCTGACGGGGGTGAGGTCGACCATCGGGTCGTACGGCAGCTTCTTGTAGATGTGCGGATAGATCGTGAGGATCGAGGTCGGCGTCTGCAGGATGGTGGCGCCGTCGGCCGGGCGGCCCTTGACGTAGCTCACGGCGATCTGCCCGCCCGCGCCGGTGCGGTTCTCGACCACCGCGGTCTTCGCGTAGTCGGGGCTGAGCCGGGTGGCGATGCGGCGGCAGGTGGTGTCGGAGGTGCCGCCGGCGGCAAAGCCGGTGACGATGGTGGCGGTCTCGATCGACGCCTGGGCGAAGGCGTGCTGGCCCAGGCTGGCGAGCAGCGCGGAAGCGCCGGTGGTCTGCAGCAACTGGCGGCGGTTGAAGGTCATGATGGGTCTCTCTCCGGGGTAGGTGGTTGCGTTTTCACGACTCGTCGCGCAGCCAGGTGACTGCGCCCGAATGGGTCACGGCCCCCTGGTGGGCAGGGCGCACGGTGAGCGCGTATTTTTCCAGCAAGCCACGGTGCTGGACCCCCGCGTTTACGTTTACCCCGCGCTGCGCGAGCCGCGCCGCGATCTCCTCCGCCGCCAGTTCCACCGAGATGCTGCGCACCTCGGCGCGCGCGTTGATCGCCACCATGTCACCGTCGCGCAACGCCGCGATCGGGCCGCCGTCGGCGGCCTCGGGCCCCGCATAGCCGATGCACAGGCCGCGCGTCGCGCCCGAGAAGCGGCCGTCGGTCAGAAGCGCCACCTTGTCGCCCATGCCCTGGCCGTAGAGCAGGGCGGTGATGCCGAGCATCTCGCGCATGCCCGGGCTGCCCTTGGGGCCTTCGTTGCGGATCACGATCACGTCGCCGGGCGCATAGCGGCGGTTCTGCACCGCGGCCTGCGCCTCTTCTTCGGAATCGAAGACGCGCGCCGGCCCGCGGTGCACCAGCGTCTTCAGGCCCGCGGTCTTGAGCAGCGCACCGTCGGGGCAGAGGTTGCCCTTGAGCACGGCCAGGCCGCCGTCGCGCGTGATCGGCTCGCCGGCCTTGCGCACCACCCGGCCGTCGGGTTCGGCCGCGCCCGCGAGCTCTTCGGCCAGCGTGCGACCGGTGAAGGTCAGCGCGTCGCCGTGCACCAGGCCCTGGTCCATCAGCGTGCGCAGGATCACGCCGGCGCCGCCGATGTAGTAGACGTCGCGCGCCAGGTACTGGCCGCCCGGGCGCAGGTCGGCGATGAGCGGCGTGCGCGCGAAGATCTCGGCCACGTCGTCGAGGTGGAACTTGATCCCGGCCTCGTGCGCGATCGCGGGCAGGTGCAGCGCGGCGTTGGTCGAGCCGCCCGTGGCCGAGACCACGGCGCAGGCGTTCTCGAGCGCCTTGCGCGTGACGATGTCGCGCGGCAGCGGGGCGTCGCCCATCACTGCCTTCATGAGGTTCTTCGCGGCGCGGCGCATCAGCGGCGCGCGCTCGCTGAACACGGCCGGCACCATGCTCGAGCCGATCGGCGCGAGGCCGAGCGCCTCGGACACCATGCCCATGGTGTTGGCGGTGAACTGGCCCGCGCAAGCGCCCGCGGTGGGCAGGCAGGCGCGGCTCATGGCGTCGAGCTCATCAGTGGTCGCGGTGCCCGCGAGCACCTTGCCGATGGTTTCGTAGGTGTCGACCACGTTGAGGTCGCGGCCGTCGGGGCCGGGCATCTGCCCAGGCAGCGCCGAGCCGCCGTGCACGAACACGCTCGGCACGTTGCAGCGCACCATGCCCATCATCAGGCCCGGCAGGTTCTTGTCGCAGGCGCCGATCGCGAAGATGCCGTCCCACTGGTGGCCGCGCGTGGAGGCCTCGACGCTGTCGGCGATGAGTTCGCGCGAGATCAGCGAGAAGCGCATGCCCGAATGCGCCATCGTGAGGCCGTCGCTCACCGAGACGACGGGGCATTCGTGCGGTGTGCCGCCGCCCGCATAGATGCCAGTCTTGGCATGCTGCGCCTGCTCGCGCAGGTTGAGGTTGCAGGGGCTCATCTCGCCGCCGGTGTGGAACACGCCGATGTGCGGGCGTTCGATGTCTTCGTCGTCCTGCCCCAGCGCATGGAGGAAGCTGCGCGTGGTGGCGCGGATCGTGCCTTCGCGGATGGTGGCGGAGCGCAGGCGCGGCGGTTTGGGATCGGTCGGAGCGGTCATGGCTGGCGGTGGGCTGGCGGGTGGGAGTCTTGGTTCAGTAGCTGCTCGGCGTGGCGGCCGCCGCGGCAGCGGTGCCGTCCTGCGTGAACTTGGCCGCGAGCTGTGTCGCAGCCGCGGCCAGCAGCATGGTGTCCACGCCCACGGCGACGAAGGTCGCGCCCGCGGCAAGCCACTTGCGCGCCTGGTCCTCGGTGGTCGAAAGGATGCCCGCGGCCTTGCCGGCCTTGCGGATGCGCGCGATCGCATCGGCGATCACGGCCTGCACCTCGGCATGGCCGGGCTGGCCGACGAAGCCCATCGAGGCCGAGAGATCGGCCGGGCCGATGAACACGCCGTCCACGCCGGGCGTGGCGGCGATCGCGTCGATGTTGCGGATCGCCTCGACCGTCTCGGCCTGCACCAGCAGGCAGGTCTGGGCGTTGGCCTCGTGCAGGTAGTTGGGGTAGGCCTGCCAGCGCGAGGCACGCGCGAGCGCGCTGCCCATCCCGCGCACGCCCTCGGGCGGGTAGCGCATGCCCTGCACCATGCGCGCGGCCTGCTCGGCGGTGTCGACCATCGGCACGAGGATGGTCTGGGCGCCGATGTCGAGCACCTGCTTGAGCAGCGTGGTGTCGCCGACCGGCACGCGCACCACGGGATGCGAGCGGGTTGCACCTTCGGGCAGGGCCGACCAGGCGCTAGCGATCGCCTGCAGCTGCGCGAGCACCGAGCGCACGTCGTTGGGCGCATGTTCGCCGTCGACCAGCAGCCAGTCGTAGCCGGTGCCCGCGAGGATCTCGGCCGCGTAGCCGTCGGCCAGACCGACCCAGAGGCCGATCTGCGCGCGCTGCGCGGCCAGCGCCTGCTTGAAGGTGTTGAGAGGTGTTTGCATCGAGGGGCTCCGGAATGTGGGGTCAGGCGAGTCTGAACGAAATCGCGCCGAGCGGCCCGTAGTCGGCATGGAAGGTGTCGCCCGCGAGCGCGGTGGTGGGGCGCGTGAACGAGCCGCCGAGCACCACCTCGCCGGCCGCGAGGTGCTCGTCCCAGGGCGCGAGCTTGTTGGCGAGCCAGGCCACGCCCGTGGCCGGATGGTTGAGCACGCCCGCGGCCACGCCGGTTTCCTCGATCACGCCGTTCTTGTAGAGCAGCGCGCCGACCCAGCGCAGGTCGACCGCATCGGGCTTGACCGGCCGGCCGCCGAGCACGATGCCGGCATTGGCCGCGTTGTCGGCGATGGTGTCGAACACCTTGCGCGGGGCCTTGGTGTGGCGGTCGAACTGCTCGATGCGCGCGTCGATGATCTCGATCGCGGGCACCACGTAGTCGGTCGCGGCGAGCACGTCGAAGATGGTGACACCCGGTCCCTTGAGCGGCTTGCCGAGCACGAAGGCCAGCTCGACCTCGATGCGCGGCGCGATGAAGCGCGTGAACGGGATGTCGCCGCCCTGCTCGAAGAACATGTCGTCGAGCAGCGTGCCGTAGTCGGGCTCGGTGATCTGGCTCGACAGCTGCATCGCGCGCGAGGTGAGCCCGATCTTGTGGCCGCGCACGGTGCGCCCCTCGGCGATCTTGTGCGCGACCCAGGCGCGCGAGACGGCGTAGCCGTCCTCGACGGTCATCTCGGGAAAACGTTTCGAGAAATGCGCGACCTGCACGCGCGTGCGTTCGCTCTCGTGCAGTTCGGCGGCGAGTTGGGCGATGGTGGTGTCGGAAAGCATGGGCGGCGTGCTCAGGTCTTGTTGAAGAGGGGATGCAGGTTGCTGTGCTTGCCGTCGTACACCTGGCCGGGGCTCTCGTCGATCTGCAGCGTGATGCCGATGTGGCGGCGCTCGAACACCGGCGCGAAATGCGTCTTCACCGCCGCCAGCAGGTCGTCGCCGGCCTTCTTCTTCACGGCCTCGGTGCGGCCCGCCGCCATGCGCAGGTTGAGGTAGACGAAGGCGTAGTCGGCCTTTCCGTCGGCCACCGCATGGTGCGCGGCCGGGTAGGCCAGCACGCGCGTGCCGCCGGTGGGAAACACCGCCTGGCCCGCTTCGTCGCGCTGCGCGAGCATGGTGTCGGCGAGCGTGCGGCAGAGCGCCGTCATGTCGGTCTCGGGCTCGATGTTGGGCGTGTAGAGGATCACCAGGTGCGGCATGCGTCGTGCTCCTTGTTGGCGGCTCAGGCGGCGGCGTCGGCCGGCAACGGCGTGACCGGGAAGATCGCGTTGATCTGCCCCGTGCCCGAGCTGCCGAAGTAGGGCGTCACGATCTCCGCCGGCGCGGTGTAGCGGTCCCAGCCGAGCAGGCCCAGCAGCATCGCGGTGTCGTGCATGTCGCCTTCGCCCCAGCATTTGTCGGCATACATCGGCAGCATGCCGACGAAGGTTTTCCAGTCGCCGCGCTCCCAGAGCTCGACCACGCGGTGGTCGATCTGTTCGAGGAAGGGGTCGTAGACCTTGTGCATGAACTCGGGCGCGCGGCCGTTGTCGGCGAAGTGGTGCGACAGCGAGCCGCTCGCGAACACCGCGACCGTGCCGTCGTAGCGCTCCTCGATCGCACGGCGCACCGCGAGGCCGAAGCGGCCCGACTCGTGCAGGTCGTGCCAGTCGCACCAGCCGCTGACGCTGATCACCTTGTAGTGCTGGTCGGCATTCATGTAGCGCATCGGCACCAGCGTGCCGTATTCGAGCTCGAGCGTGGTGTCGCTGTGCGCGCGGCTCTTCACGCCCATCTCGTTGGCCACGTCGGCGATCAGGTGCCCGAGCGCCGGGTTGCCCGGATAGGCATAGGGCATGTTCTTGATGAAGTGCGGCAGCTCGTTGCTGGTGTAGGTGCCGCCGAACTCGGGGCCGCAGTTGATGTGGTATTCGCTGTTGACTTGCCAGTGCACGTCGAACACCACGATGGTGTCGACGCCGAGCGCGCGGCAGCGGCGGTCGATTTCCTTGTGGCCGTTGATCGCGGCGTCGCGGCAGCCGAAGTTCGGCCCCGGGAACTCCGACAGGTACATCGACGGGACGTGCGTGATCTTGGCGGCGAGTGCGAGTGTGCCCATGGTGTGTTTTCCTTCAGCGTTCTTGGCGGGGTGGGGGCGGGGCCTTCAGGGCGTGTGCCCAGGCCACCGGGTACTCCCCTCCGCGAATGTCCCCCGGCCTGCGGCCTCCTCCTTTATTTCGCTGCGGGGAGCACCCGGTACCCTGGACACACCGGGCGCGGCGCGCGTGCGGGCGGTTCGACGACTCTGTCCTCGATCCCGCCGATGGGGTGCCTTGCGCAGCGAAATAAAGGAGGAGCCCGAAGGGCGGGGGACATTCGCGGAGCAAGGTACCCCGTCGACGGGATCGCGCCCTGAACAGAAACCCGAGCGCAACATCGCATGCCCGCACCTCAAACCCCCCAATGCGGAATGTGATGAGACCCAAGCGACACCGCCACGTTCTTCGGCTCGCAGAACACCTCGTAGCTCCAGGTACCGCCCTCGCGACCGGTGCCCGAGGCCTTGGTGCCGCCGAAGGGCTGGCGTAAGTCTCTGACGTTCTGGCTGTTGACGAAACACATGCCGGCCTCCACGGCCGCGGCCACGCGGTGGGCGCGGCCGATGTTCTCGGTCCAGACGTAGCTCGAGAGGCCGTAGGCGATGTCGTTGGCCAGTTCGATCGCATGCGCCTCGTCCTTGAACGGGATGAGGCAGGCGACGGGGCCGAAGATCTCGTCCTGTGCGATCTTCATGCGGTTGTCGACGTCGGCGAAGACGGTCGGCATCACGTAGTTGCCGCGCTTCACGCGCTCGGGTAGTTCGCTCGGCGCATCGAGGCCGCCGCACAGCAGCGTCGCGCCTTCCTTCGGGCCGAGCTCGATGTAGCTGCGCACCTTGGCCAGGTGCGCCTGCGAGATCATCGGACCGACGATGGTCTTCTCGTCGAGCGGGTCGCCGACCGTGATGCGCTTCGCGCGCTCGGCGAACCTGGCGGCGAAGTCGGCATAGATCGACTGCTGCACCAGGATGCGCGACCCCGCGGTGCAGCGCTCGCCGTTGTTGCTGAAGATCATGAACACCGCCGCATCGAGCGCGCGGTCGAGGTCGGCGTCGTCGAAGATCACGAACGGGCTCTTGCCGCCGAGCTCCATGCTGAACTTCTTCAGGCCCGCGCTCTTCACGATGCGGTTGCCGGTGGCGGTGGAGCCGGTGAACGAGATCGCGCGCACGTCGGGGTGCGCCACCAGCGGCTCGCCGGCCTCCTTGCCGTAGCCATGCACGAGGTTCAGCACGCCCGGTGGAATGCCGGCTTCGAGCGCGAGCTCGCCGAGCCGCGCGGCCGTGAGCGGCGAGAGCTCGCTCATCTTCAGCACCGCGGTGTTGCCGAAGGCCAGGCAGGGCGCGACCTTCCAGGTGGCGGTCATGAACGGCACGTTCCACGGGCTGATGAGCGCGCACACGCCCACCGGGTGGAACAGCGTGTAGTTCAGGTGCGTGGGCGTCGGGTAGGTGTGGCCGTCGACGCGCGTGCACATCTCGGCGAAGTAGTGGAAGTTGTCGGCCGCACGCGGCACCAGTTGCTTGCCGGTCTGCGCGATGACCTGGCCGCAGTCGTCGGTCTCGGTGCGCGCGATCTCGGGCACGTTCTGCGCGATCAGCTCGCCGAGCCTGCGCATCAGCTTCGCGCGTTCGGGCGCGGGCAGGCCGGCCCACTTGGGGAAGGCTTCCTTGGCGGCAGCCACGGCGGCGTTCACTTCGGCCTCGCCGCCGGCGGCGACCTCGGCCAGCACTTCCTGCGTGGCGGGGTTCACGGTCTCGAAGTAGTCGGTGCCGGCAACGCGCCGGCCGGCGATCAGGTGGTCGATTCTCATGCGGGTCCTTCGATGGTGTTCTGGAGTGCGCCGATGCGCTCGATCTCGGTCACGACGACGTCGCCGGGCCGGCAGTCGACTACGCCGTCGGGCGTGCCGGTGAGGATCAGGTCGCCGGGCGCGAGCGTCATGAAGCGGCTGAAATATTCGATCAGGAAGGGCGCGTCGAAGATCATGTCGCGCGTGTTGCCCTGCTGCGTGACCTGGCCGTTGACGGTGGTGCGCAGCGCGAGCGCCATCGGTTCACCTGGAAGGTTGTGCACGTCCGCCGCATCGACGAACCACGGCCCGAGCGGTGTGCAGGTGTCGCGGTTCTTCACGCGCAGGTTGGGGCGGTACCAGTTCTCGAGGTAGTCGCGGATCGCGTAGTCGTTGGCCACCGTGTAGCCGCCGATGAAGTCGTAGGCGTCGTCGCGCTTCACCTTGCGCGCGGTCTTGCCGACCACGATCGCGAGCTCGCATTCGTAGTGCATGAACTGCACGCCGGCGGGCCGGAAGGTCTTCTGCCGGTGCCCCGTCAGCGTGGCCTGCCCCTTGACGAACACCAGCGGTTCCTCGGGCGCCTTGAACTCGAGTTCCTTCGCATGGTCGGCGTAGTTGAGGCCGAGCGCGAGGATGGTGCGCGGGCGCGGCGTGGGTGCCAGCGGCGGCAGCCAGGTGAGGTGTTCCTGCGGCACGACGCGGCCGTCGTCAAGACGCACTGCGGCGTCGGGCAGGCCGTTCCATTCGTGGCTGGTGCCGGTGTGTTCGCGGCCTTCGTAGATGACGCGTGCGTGCTTCATGCGGCCTCCTGCACCAGCGTGTTGCAAAGGGGCTCGAAGCCCGCGGCGGAGATCTCGATGCGGTCGCCCGCGCGCGCCAGCGGCCGGCCTGCGCCGCAGCCGAGCATCAGCACGTCGCCGTGCGCGAGCGTCATGAATTCGCCGACGTCGGCGAGCAGCTGCGTTGCGGGCCGCACGAGCTGCGAGAAGTCGACCGACTGCGCCATGGCGCCGTTGATGCGCACCTCGACGCGAAAGCCCGCCGGGTCGGCCACCTCCTGCGCATCGCGCAGCGCCGGGCCGATGCCTAGGAAGCCGTCGACGCACTTGAACTTGACCGGCGGACGGAAGAAGCTGGTGTGCGGAATCGACAGGTCGTTCATCAGCACGAAACCCTCGACATCACCGTCGGCGCCGATCACCATGCCGATGCTCGCGCCCACCTCGACCTCGGCCACACCGGCAGGCACGGCGATGGCTGCACCGTGCGGGCTCCAGGTGTTGGCGGTCTTCACGTAGAGCACCGGCGCCTTCGGTGCGGTCTTGTAGGGCGGCGCTGTCATCTGCGGTGCGAGCGCGTCGAATTCGGCGCGGAAATTGAGCAAGGTGCCGTACACCGTGCCGGTCGGCAGGAAGTGGCTGGGAGACGAAGAGGGGCTCATGGCTGTTCCAGTGCGATCAGTTCGTCGAGCAGCCCGTAGAGCTGCGCGAGCTTTTCCTTGCCGAGGGATTCCTCCATCCATCGGTAATGCGCCTCGATGCTCGACGAGAGCTTTTTCACGAGCTTCACGCCGCGCGGTGTGGCTTCGACGACGGTGCGGCGCTGGTCCTCGGGGTCGCGGCTGCGCGTGATGAGTTCGTCGCGCTCCATGCGCGCGAGCACGCCGGTGAGGCTCGGGCCAAGGATGAAGGCTTCGCGCGCCACGCGGCCGGTCTCGACCGCGCCGTGTTCGCCCAGCACGCGCAGCACGCGCCATTGCTGGTCGGACAGCGCATGCTCGCGCAGGCTGGGCCGCGTGTGGCCCATCACGGCCTCGCGCGCCTGCAACAGCAGGCGCGGCAGGTTGCGGTGGGTGAAGGTGGTGCTCAAGCGCTCGGCCTTTCGAATTATTTAAGATGTTAAATGATTTCGCCGGCCGTTCCCATCCCCTTGGGCTAAGGGTTTGTGCGGACCCTAAACTCGCCGCATGGCCAAGGAAAAATCCCTCTACGTCTGCAGCGAATGCGGCGGCAGCAGTCCCAAGTGGCTCGGCAAGTGCCCGAGCTGCAATGCGTGGAACACGCTCGTCGAGCAGGTGGCGGGCGGGGCAACCGGCTCGGCCAACAACCGCTTCGGCACGCAGTTCGCGTCGCTCGCGGGCGCGTCCGAGCTCGCGACCTTGTCGGAGATCGAGGCCACCGATGTCGCGCGCACGCCCACGGGCCTCGACGAACTCGACCGCGTGCTCGGCGGCGGCATCGTCTCGGGCGGCGTCACGCTGATCGGCGGCGACCCGGGCATCGGCAAGTCGACCTTGCTGCTGCAGGCGGTCGATGCGCTGCAGCGCGCGGGCCAGAACGCGCTCTACGTCACGGGCGAGGAAAGCGGCGCGCAGGTGGCGCTGCGCTCGCGGCGGCTCGGCCTCGACCATTCGCAGGTGCAGGTGCTGGCCGAGATCCAGCTCGAGAAGATCATCGCCACGCTCGACGCCACGCGGCCCGCGATCGCAGTGATCGACTCGATCCAGACCGTCTACTCCGACCAGCTCACCTCGGCGCCCGGCTCGGTGGCGCAGGTGCGCGAATGCGCGGCGCACCTCACGCGCTTTGCCAAGACCAGCGGCACGGCGGTGGTGCTGGTGGGCCATGTCACGAAGGAAGGCGCGCTCGCGGGCCCGCGCGTGCTCGAGCACATGGTCGACACGGTGCTGTACTTCGAGGGCGACACGCATTCGAGCTTTCGCCTCGTGCGCGCCATCAAGAACCGCTTCGGCGCGGTCAACGAGATCGGCGTGTTCGCGATGACCGAGCGCGGCCTCAAGGGCGTGGCGAACCCGAGCGCGATCTTCCTGAGCCAGCACGCCGAGCCCGTGCCCGGCAGCGTGGTGCTGGTCACGCTCGAAGGCACGCGGCCGATGCTGGTAGAGATCCAGGCGCTGGTCGACGACGGCGGGCCGAGCCCGCGGCGCCTCTCGGTCGGCCTCGACCGCGACCGGCTCGCGATGCTGCTGGCCGTGCTGCACCGGCACGCGGGCGTGGCCTGCATGGACCAGGACGTGTTCGTCAATGCGGTGGGCGGCGTGCGCATCAGCGAACCCGCGGCCGACCTCGCGGTGATGCTCGCCATCACCTCGAGCCTGCGCGGCAAGCCGATGCCCAAGGGCTTCATCGCGTTCGGCGAGGTGGGCCTGGCCGGCGAGGTGCGGCCCGCGCCGCGCGGCCAGGAGCGGCTGCGCGAGGCCGCCAAGCTGGGCTTCAGCGTGGCCGTGGTGCCCAAGGCCAATGCGCCGCGCAAGGGCGCCAAGGAAATCGAGGGCCTGACGATCCACGCGGTCGATCGCATCGAGGAGGCGATGGACGTGGTACGGGGGCTGGAGTGAACCCGGCCCGGAGCGCTCTCGGCGCGCGGCGCGTTGGAGCAGCCCGATGAGGGCGGCGACAATCGCAGCATGAATTTCCAGAAGTTTCTGATTCCGGTCGGTGCCATCGTGCTGCTCGGTCTCTCATGGCGCAGCTACGGCTGGGGCGGCCTCGCCTTTGCGGGCGGCGTGATAGTGATGTTCCTGCTGATGCACTTCAACCGCCTGATGCAGGTGCTCAAGCGCGCGGGCGACCGCCCGATCGGCCATGTGGCGAGCGCGGTCATGCTCAATGCCAAGCTCAAGCAGGGCGTCACGCTGATGCACGTGATCGCGATGACGCGCGCCCTTGGCGAGCTGCGCTCGCCGCGCGACGAGCAGCCCGAGCACTACCGCTGGACCGATGCAGGCGGCTCGTACGTCGACACGGTGTTCAACGACGGCAAGCTGCAGAGCTGGACGCTGACGCGGCCCGAGGCGCCGCTCGACGGCGAGCAACCGTAGCGGACAGCCGAACGCAGAAGGAAGAAAAAAGAAGCGCAGAAGTCGCAGAAGAAAAAAGGCCTGACCTTTCAGGTTTTCTTTTTTGCGACTTCTGCGAAACCTTCGCGTCCTCTGCGTCCGGCAGTCCGATTTCAGAACGGCGCGTCCGCCTCGTCGGTCGCCGAAGACGCCACCGGCTTCGCATCAGCCTCCGTCGGCGCCGCCCCGAATGCCGCCTCGCCGCCGAGCGCGTCGAGCAGCGCCGGCACGAGCTGGCCGAGCTCGCCCGTGGCGATCGCCACGTCGGCGTCGAAGTTGTCTTCCTTCTTGCCGCCGGCGGCGCCGTCGCCCGTGCCTTCGAGGAACACGATCTTGCGGATCAGCATGCCGTGGGTGAGCTCGAACGACACGCGGTCGTCCCAGGTCAGCGCAAGGCGCGTGGGGCGCTTGCCGTCGCTGATGTGCTGCTTGACCTCCTCGATGTCGAGTGGATGCTTGGCATAGCGCACCACGGCCTTGGAGTCGTCGGAGGCCTTGAGTTCGCACTCGCGGTCGATCGTGAAGCCGGCCGGCGGCTCCTGCGTGAGCAGCCAGTTGGCCATGGCGGCCGCGGGCTCGACCTGCGTGTTGATGGGGCTCACGGCAAAGCCGTCGAGCGCCTTCACGAGGCTGGTGACCACCTCGTCGGCGCGCGCGGCATTGGCGGAGTTGATGACGAGGCGGCGCTCGGCCTGGTCGATCCACACCGCGACGCGCGCGCTGCGCGTGAAGGCCATCGGCAGCAGCTCGAGCGTGATGTCTTCCTTGAGCTCTTTTTTCTCTTTCTTGCCGGGCTTGCGGCCCGTGGCGGTCTCGATCTGCGCGCAGCGCTCGTCGAGCTTGCGGCGCACCACCGAGCCCGGCACGGCCTTGCTCTCGATCATGTACTCGACGAGCCACTGCCCGTCGATGGACTCCACCAGCGGGCCATTGGCCTCGCCGCGCGGCTCGATCCAGCCGGCCGACTTTTCCTGCGACGGGCCGCAGGGCTCGAAGCGCTGCTTGCCCAGGCCTTCTTCCGCCTCGGCCAGCGTTTGGGACCAGGCAGGTTCGATGCGATAGACGATGACGTTCTTGAATACGGACACTGAAAAAACCCTTACTTGTTTCTCTCTCTGCGACGAACGCGGAACCCGCCATTGTCACAGGCCCGGCGCCCGCGCCATGAAAAAAGGGCCCGAAGGCCCTTGGTAATCAGTAGACAGTGCTCGCAGCGCGCCACGCGCATTTGCCAGGGCACCCGTGGAACCGGCTCTGCCGGGCCACCGGGTGCGCCCCCCAGTGGGGGGCGGCGGCGACACGAAGTGCGCCGCTTCGGGGGGCGTCTTAGTCCTCTTCGACGAAGGCTTCCTCGCGCTTGCTGCGCACCGACGGCAGCAGCACGATCACGAGCAGCACCGCGGCCGCGACCAGCAGGCTGGCCGAGATCGGCCGGGTCACCAGCACGCTCCAGTCGCCGCGCGACAGCAGCAGCGCGCGGCGCAGGTTCTCTTCCATCATCGGCCCGAGGATCAGGCCCAGCAGCAGCGGCGCCGGCTCGCACTCGAGCTTGTGGAACGCGTAGCCGATGATGCCGAACAGGCCCACCATCCACACGTCGAAGGTGTTGTTGTTGGTCGAGTAGACGCCGATCGCGCAGAACAGCACGATGGCGGGGAACAGCCAGCGGTAGGGGATGGTCAGCAGCTTGACCCAGATGCCGATCAGCGGGAGATTCAGGATCACGAGCATCGCGTTGCCGATCCACATCGAGGCGATCAGGCCCCAGAACAGCTCGGGATCGCTGGTCATCACCTGGGGGCCCGGCTGGATGTTGTGGATGGTCATCGCGCCCACCATCAGCGCCATCACCGCATTGCCCGGAATGCCGAGCGTGAGCAGCGGGATGAACGAGGCCTGCGCGCCCGCGTTGTTGGCCGACTCGGGGCCGGCCACGCCGCGGATGTTGCCCTGGCCGAACGGGATCTCGCCGGCCTTCAGGCGCAGCTTCTTCTCGAGCGTGTACGACGCGAAGGCCGACAGCAGCGAACCGCCGCCCGGCAGGATGCCGAGCGCACAGCCGAGCGTGGTGCCGCGCAGGATGGCCGGCACCATGTGGCGGAAGTCCTCGCGGGTCGGGAACAGGCTCGACACCTTGGCCGTGAAGACCTCGCGCTGCTCTTCGGGCTTGGCCAGGTTGGCGATGATCTCGCCGTAGCCGAACACGCCCATCGCCACCGCGATGAAGCTCACGCCGTCGGTGAGTTCAGGAATGTCGAACGAGTAGCGTGCGACGCCCGAGTTGACGTCGGTGCCGATCAGGCCGATCAGGAGGCCCAGCACGATCATGCAGATCGCCTTGAGCAGCGAGCCCGAGGCCAGCACCACGGCGCCGATCAGGCCGAGCACCATGAGCGCGAAGTATTCCGCGGGGCCGAATTTGAAGGCCAGCTCGGTGAGTACGGGCGCGAAGGCCGCGAGCACCAGCGTGCCCACGCAACCGGCAAAGAACGAGCCGATGCCCGCGGCCGCGAGCGCGGCGCCGCCACGCCCCTGCTTGGCCATCTGGTGGCCGTCGATCACGGTCACCACGGACGACGATTCGCCGGGCAGGTTGACCAGGATGGCGGTGGTCGAGCCGCCGTACTGCGAGCCGTAGTAGATGCCCGCGAGCATGATCAGCGCCGCGACGGGCGGCAGGGCATAGGTGGCCGGCAGCAGCAGCGCGACGGTGGTCACCGGGCCGATGCCCGGCAGCACGCCGATCAGCGTGCCCAGCAGGCAGCCGAAGAAGGCATAGAGCAGGTTCTGCAGCGTGAATGCCGCGCCGAAGCCCAGCGAGAGGTGTTCGATCAGTTCCATGTTGTTGTCGGCCCCTTCAGCCGGTGATGAAGCTGGGCCAGACCTGGAACTGCAGGCTCAGGCCGATGATGAAGACCAGGTAGCTGCCGATGGCCAGCACCGTGGCGAGCACGAGCGAGCCCTTGAACCTGAACTGCGCGCCGGCCATGCTGGCGACGATCACGAGCGCATAGATCGCGAGCACCAGGCCGAGCGCGGGCACGTCCAGGGTCGGCATGCCGCCGAGCAGCACGCCGAACAGCAGGTTGGCGCCGATGATGAAGCCCAGTTGCTTCCAGGCGATCGCGCCCACGGGGTTGGTGTCGCCTTCGGTGCCGCGCAGCGAGAGCGAATTCACCAGGACCACCAGGCCCATCACACCCAGCAGGATGCCGAGCATCAGCGGGAAGTAGCCGGGGCCCATGCGGGCGCCGGTGCCCACGTTGTAGTTGAGGGCGCCGATCGCGAAGGCCGCGCCGGCGCAGGCGAACATCAGTCCGGAGAAAAAGTCTTTCTGACTCCTGATCTTCATGGTGAGTGGTGCACTTTCGGGTGGGGAGGGATGGATGGAGGGAGAGGCTGCAGTGACGCACACGGACGAAACGGCGCGCGCGGCAAGGCCCCGGACGGGACCGCGGCCGGCATCCAAATTTATATCACGGTGTGATGTAAATGGGATCGCCGATCGACCTATCGATTTCCCTGCCCCTGCGTGCGTGCGCCGATGGCGGAGGCCTTGCTACATTCGGGGACGGGCCACAACAAAACACACCATGTCCGATCCCCGGGAAAGTCCTTCCAAGCGGCGCCTCGAGGCGCTTTCCGAATTCCGCTACCGCCTGCGCAACTTCCTGCGCTTCAGCGAGGATGCGGCGCGCGAAGCCGGCGTGACCGCGCTGCAATACCAGCTGCTGCTGCACACCCAGGGCTTTCCCGGGCGGCTGTGGGCCACCGTCAGCGAGCTGGCCGAGCGCCTGCAGGCGCAGCCGCATGGCGTGGTCGCGCTGGTCTCGCGCTGCGAGGATGCGGGGCTGGTGCGCCGCGAGCCGAGCAAGGTCGACCGGCGCCAGGTCGAGGTGCACCTGCTGCCCAAGGGGCGCAAGGTGCTGGCCAAGCTGGCACAGCGCCACCTGACCGAACTGTCGGAGCTGGCCGAGGCGGTGCGCCTCGCGCATGCGATCCAGGGCAGCATCGACGAACACTGAGCCGCCGCGCCGGGAAACACCGGAAAAGGCCGGCCCGCTAAAATCCGCGCTTTTGCTTTCTCCTTCGAAGGACCCCACATGAGCGCGCTTCCCTCTCTGGACGACCGTGACGGCAAGATCTGGATGGACGGCGAACTCGTGGACTGGCGCGACGCCAAGATCCACGTGTTGAGCCACACGCTGCACTACGGATGCGGCGCATTCGAGGGTGTGCGTGCCTACAAGACGCCCGAAGGCACGGCGATCTTCCGCCTGGCCGAACACACCGAGCGGCTCTTCAACAGCGCCAAGATCCTGCGCATGAAGATCCCGTTCACGCCCGAAGAGCTGAACGAAGCGCAGAAACAGGTCGTGCGCGAGAACAAGCTCGAGAGCTGCTACCTGCGCCCGCTGATCTGGATCGGCTCCGAGAAGCTCGGCGTGAGCCCCAAGGGCAACCGCATCCACGCCATGGTCGCGGCCTGGTCGTGGGGCGCCTACCTCGGCGAGGAGGGCATGCGGCGCGGCATCCGCGTGAAGACCTCGAGCTACACGCGCCACCACGTCAACATCACGATGACGCAGGCCAAGTCGGTGAGCAACTACACCAACTCGATCCTCGCCAACATGGAAGCGCTCGACGACGGCTACGACGAGGCGCTGCTGCTCGACGCGAGCGGCTTCGTCTCCGAAGGCGCGGGCGAGAACATCTTCGTGGTCAAGGGCGGCGTGGTCTACACGCCCGACCTGTCGGCCGGCGCGCTCAACGGCATCACGCGCAACACGATCCTGCACGTGTGCAAGAACCTCGGCATCGAACTGGTGCAGAAGCGCATCACGCGCGACGAGGTCTACATCGCCGACGAGGCCTTCTTCACCGGCACGGCAGCCGAAGTCACGCCGATCCGCGAGCTCGACCGCGTCGAGATCGGCAACCGCGGCGACGGCGGCTCGCGCGGCCCGGTCACCGAGAAGATCCAGGCGGCCTTCTTCGACATCGTGAACGGCAACAACCCCAAGTACGCCCACTGGCTCACGAAGGTCTGAGAGAACCCATGTCCACCAACGCAGTCGTCGAACTCCTGGCCAAGGAACTCAACCACCAGGGCGGTGTGTTCTGCCCGAGCCCCAAGGCCGACATGAAGCTCTGGAACACCCACCCCAAGGTCTACCTGGACGTGGCGCGCACCGGCGAGGCCAAGTGCCCCTACTGCGGCACCGTCTACCGCCTCAAAGCGGGTGAGCAGGTGGCGGGCCACCACTGAAGAGGCCCGCCAGGCGCGGCGGCAGCACCGATCGCCACGGGCTGCCGTCTTCCTGCACCATGCGCAGGCAGAGAAAGGCCACGAACAGCAGCGACAGGCCGATCTGCGCATCTCGCATGGCCGAGTTGAGGCTCGCGGCCACGGTCATCGTGAGCATCGCGACGAAGCCGATGCGCCCCGTCAGGTCGGCGCGCCGCCAGCACACCCAGACGCCGCCGACCATGATCGCGAGCAGCGATAGCAGGCCCGGAATGCCCGCCTGCGAGCCCATCCAGAGATAGTCGTTGTGCGGCATGTTCTTGTAGCCGATCACTTCGGGCGCGCGCTTCTTCCATTCGCTGGTCCAGGCGCCGATGCCCTGGCCCGCGACGGGTGCGTCGAGCATCATCTGCGCGGTCTCGCGGTACATGTAGTAGCGTGAAACCCAGCTGCCTTCCGAGGCCAGCCCGGCCTGGGCCTGTTCGAGCTCCTGCACGCCGAGCTCAAACTTGCTCTTGATGGAGGCGGGCAACTGCCAGGCACCGAGCGCCGCGAGCGCGGTGGCCAGCGCCAGGCCCGCGAGCAGGCCGCGCGGATGGCTGCGCCACTGGTGGAAGCAGGCCGCGAACACGCAGCCCAGCATGGCGACGAGCGAGGTGCGCGAGGGCAGCGCGAGGCTGACCACGATGGCCATCACGGCCGCCACGCCGAAGGCCGGTCCGGCCCAGTGCCAGCGGCGCGCATCGCCGAGGTGCGCGAGGCCGAGCACCGCGGCCGCGGCGCCGATCATCGCGAACAGCAGCGCGTCGTTGATCGACTTGTTGCCCTGCATGATCGTCACGGCGCGCCAGGCCTGCAGGTCGGGCAGGCCGACGGTGTGATAGAGCGCGATCAGCAGCAGCCCCAGCACCGAGGCGAGCAGGAAGGCACGCAGCGCCCACACGCATTCGTCGCGCGTGAGTGCCAGCGCCAGCAGCATCGTGAGCGCGATGCGCAGGCCATGGGCCAGCTCGCCGCCGGTTTCCTTGAAGTGCGGCGAGATGGCCAGCACCACCAGCATCCAGCCCACGTAGGCCATGATCGGCCACCACAGCGGATGGGACCTGACGCGCGCCGCGCGCTCGCGCCAGTTGCCGCCGAGGGCCATCGCGAGCATCAGGAGAAGAAAGGCCGCGTAGTTCACGCCGACCGGCATGTAGACCACGAAGCCCCAGAGGGCCGCCGCAGGGCGTCCGAGTCTTGAACGGAACATGGGGCGGGATTCTAGAGGCCCAGTCCCATCATGAGCCCGGCCTTGGCGGTGCGGCTTCGCGCCCGCCGGCACCGCCTCACCGCGGCAGGCGGATCACGAAGCTCGCGCCGCCGCCGGGGCGGTCTTCGCAGTGCACGCTGCCGCCGTGGCGCTCGGCGATCGACTTCACGAGCGCGAGCCCGAGCCCGACGCCGCCATTGCGCTCGCTCGCGCCGGGCAAGCGGTAGAAGGGCTCGAAGATGCGCTCGCGCAACGCGGGGGGCACGCCCGGCCCGCGGTCGTTCACGCGCACCGTGGCAAAACCGTCGGCGCTGCCGAGCTCGACCGAGATCTCGCCGGCGCCGTAGCGGCGCGCGTTCTCGAGCAGGTTGCGCACCGCGCGGCGCAGCAGCCGCGGCACGCCGGGCACGGTGAGCTTCGCGTTGTCGGTGCCTGCGACCAGGTCGAGTTCGGCGTCCACGCGCGAGCATTCCTCGGCCGCGAGGCCGGTCAGGTCGACTGCCTCGATGGTGCCCATGTCGGCCTCGCGCGCATCGAGGCGGCTCGCGAGCAGGATCTCGTCGATGAGCTGGTCGAGCTCGCCGATGTTGCGCGAGATCTCCTCGCGCGCCGCGGGGCTCGGCCGCTCGCCCATGAGCTCGAGGCCCATGCGGATGCGCGTGAGCGGCGAACGCAGCTCGTGCGATGCATTGGCCAGCAGCGACTTGTGCGAGCGCACCAGCTGTTCGATGCGTTCGGCCGAGGCATTGAAGCGTTTGGAGAGATCGGCCACTTCGTCCTGCCCTTCCTCGGTGATGCGCACCGACAGATCACCGTCGCCCCAGCGCTGCACGCCGCGCTGCAGCGCCTCGAGCCGCTGCGTCAGCCGCCGCACGATGGGGTACACCCCGAGCGCCACGGCAATGCCCACGAGCGCGATCATCCAGCCGAGCCCGAACGGCGTGCGCCAGGGCGAGAACTCGCCCGGCCGCCGGTCGCGCGGCGCAACGCGCAGGGTCATCTCCCTGCCGTCGCTCAGCGTCACGTCGAACTCCAGCCCCTGGCCCGGCACGCGCAAGGCCTGGCCGGTGCCGATGGGGGTGTCATTCCCGTCGAGCACCACCACGTTGCGCGGCACCGGCGCGAGGCGTTCGCGCTCGGCCTGTGCCGCTTCGCGCACGACCCAGTTCGCCATCAACGTGAGGATCACGACGCCGGCCACCACCGCGAGCCAGATGCGGACGTAGAGGTGGCGTGAGTAGAGGGTGCGCAGCATCAGGTCGGGGTTCTAGTCTTGCTGCTTGGCGAACACGTAGCCGACGCCGCGCACCGTGAGGATGCGCTTCGGGTTCTTGGCGTCGACCTCGATGGCCGCGCGGATGCGGCCCATGTGCACGTCGATCGAGCGGTCGAAGGCCTCGAGCTCGCGGCCGCGCACGGCTTCCATGATCTGGTCGCGCGTGAGCACGCGGCCCGCGCGCTCGGCCATCGCGACCAGCAGGTCGAACTGGTAGGAGGTGAGGTCGGCCACCGCGCCGGCCACCGCCACGGTGCGCGCATTGCGGTCGATCTCGAGCGTACCGAAGCGCATGATCGAGCTGGCTTCGGTGTCGACGCTGTTCTCGCTGCGCCGGCGCAGCACCGCGCGGATGCGCGCAAGCAGCTCGCGCGGCTCGAAGGGCTTGGGCAGGTAGTCGTCGGCGCCGATCTCCAGGCCGATGATCCGGTCCATCGGATCGCCCTTGGCCGTCAGCATCAGCACCGACACCTTCGACGCCGGCGCCGGCAGCGAGCGGATGCGGCGGCACACCTCGAGGCCGTCGGTGTCGGGCAGCATCAGGTCGAGGATCACGAGGTCGGGCGCGTGCTGCTGCAGCTGCTCGAGACCGCTCGCGCCGTCGCCGGCGTGGGTGACGACGAAGCCCGACTGCGTCAGGTATTCGCTCACCATCTGCGCGAGGCGGGCGTCGTCTTCGATCATCAGGAGGTGGGGGGTGCTCATGCGCTTCATGGTCGTCCACGGGAGGCAACGGGGCTTGAACGCTCCGTAAAGTTGGGTAAACGGCGCTTCAGGCTGTCAACGGATGGGCCGTGAACAGCATGGCGCCCGCGGGAAGGGCCGCCGGGGGCTCGGCCATGTGCGCGTCGAGCATGGCCGGCACCTCGCAGCCCGCCAGGTCGGCGCCGTCGGCCCGTGCGCGTTCGAGGATCTCGCGCGCCAGCTGGCGCAGCTGCGCGGTCGAGGTGCGGATGCGCGCCTTGAACGCGGCGTCGTCCAGCCGCGGGTCGGTGAGGCTCTTGTTGAGTTCGGCGAACCACGGCATCGCGGCCTGGTCGAGCATGACCGGCGCGTTGCGCTTGCGGCTCGCCTCTGACCAGGCGCGCAGCAGCTGCTGCACCGCGATGTTCAGGCGCTGGCAATGCTGCAGCTCTTCCTTCAGGCTGCCGAGCAGCATCAGGTCGGTCAGCCGCTGCTGGAAGAAGATCTGCGACAGCACGCCCCAGTAGTAGGCATAGTCCCAGATCACTTTCACCGGCAGCACCTCGGGGTCGCCGAACAGCGGGTACTGGTCCTGGTAGAGCGCCAGCGTGCTCTCGTAGAACGAGTGGTAGATCTGGTCATACAGCTGCGCGCGCGCCTCCACCGAGCGGCCTGCGCGGTCGTGCGCCACCAGGTCGGTGATGTAGGTGTTGCTCATCGCGATGAAGTCGCTGCCCGGCGAGTAGAACGGGTCGAGGAAGAGCCCCGCCTCGCCCGTGAGCGCCCAGCGCCGGCCCGAGAACACCTGCTTGCAGCCGTGCGAGAAGTGCTTGAGGAACGCGAAGTCCTGCAGCAGGTGGCGCTTGCCGTCGAGCGCGTCGTAGAGCCGCGGCTGGTACTCGGCGAACCACTGCATCGCCTTCTCGAAGGTGTCGATGGTGTCGAGCGGATGCAGCTTCGGGTCGGCCACGATGCCCACCGAATGCGAGCCCGAGGCGAGCGGGATCAGCCAGGCCCAGTAGCCCGCGCCCACGAGGTGGTTGGTCGAGAGCCAGCGCGCCTGCGGATTGCAGCGTTCGCGCCAGGCCGGGTCGTCGCTCCAGCCATCGACGTCGATGCGGTCGGCGATGCGGAACCACACCGCGTTGACGTCGTGCGCATTGGCTTCGGCAAGCCCGAGCTTGCGCTTGAGCATGCCGGCGCGGCCGCAGGCGTCGATGAGCCAGCGCGCCTCGGCCGCGTGTGTCTGGTCGCCTTGCGACCATTCGATGCGGTGCGGCGCATCGGCCTCGTTGGCCGCATCGGCGAGTTCGATTCGCCGCACCAGCGCGCCATGCTCGAAGCGCACGCCGCGCCGCACGGCCTCTTCGGCGAGGTAGTTCTCGAAGATGCCGCGGTCGATCTGGTAGCTCGGCACGGCCAGGTAGCGGCTTGCGCCGATCTCGGTGACCTGGTCGAAGTCGCGGCGCCCCTCGCTGAAGAAGAAGCGGAAGCCGAACTTGCGCAGCTGCGCGCCGTCCATGTGGGGTTTGAGGCCGAGCACCGTGTCGAAGTAGTGCGCACCGATCTCGACCGACGACTCGCCGACCTTGTGCGCGGCCTCGGGCACCGGGTGCCGGCGCCGTTCGAGCACCAGCACGCCGAGCTCGGGAAAGCGCTGCTTGAGCTGCAGCGCGAGCGTCAGGCCCGCGAGGCCGCCGCCCATGATCACGGCGTCGAAAGAATGCACAGTGTTCACCGGTGGCACCCCTGACGCAGCGTTCATGGCCTGGTCCTAGTCGTTGATGAGTGGCTGCAGCGACAGCCGCAGTGACAGCGCCGCCGAGAGCGGCAGCGCGAGGGTCGATGCAGAGGAGCCGGCATCCGCCGCCAGCGCCTCGAACAGCCCGAGCGCATGCGCCATCGGGTTGATCTGCGCGAGCGTCCTGGCGGCCTCGGAGCGCGGCGCGGGAAACTGCCCGTCGCTGCTTTCGATCGACCAGTCGAACGCCGCCACGCTGCGCGCCGTGCGCTCGGGCGCGATCACCAGCGCCACGGCCAGCAGGCCGCGGCTGTCGGTGACCGAGGTCAGCGGGCCGACGGTGGGCGTGTCGTAGCCCACCAGCAGCACCGGCGACTGGTCGGCCGCGCACTGCACGGCCGCTTCGAGCAGGCCCGCGGGAAAGCTGTGGTCGTACGCCGAGAGCGAATTGCTCGCGGCCATGCAGCCGGTGCCGATGGTCCAGTAGCCCACGGCGGCGTTGTGCACCGAGTTGTGGAAGCGCGTGGGCGACAGCACCGTGGGATCGGTCGCGAGCGTGCTGCACATGTAGTCGTTGATCGAGAGATCGCCGTGGGCCGACACGAACACGCAGGGCACGTCGGCCGCATTGCGGCCCGCACCCGCTATGGCCGCGGCGGCCACTTCGAGCGCCAGCGCCACGGTGTCGGGCGCGCGGCGGCGCTCGGCCGGTGCGAGCACCTGCGGCGACGGGCGCTTGGCGGGCGGGTCGGTGAGCGCGCCTTCGCCGCGGAAGGCTGCGCGCGCCGCGTCCCAGCCGGGCAGCGTGGGCGTCCAGAAGGCCGGGCCTTCGATATAGAGCGTGGGTGGCGTGGTCGTCGTCATTGCCCCACCGCCTTGCCGAAGACGAGCGAGCAGTTGTTGCCGCCGAAGCCGAAGGAATTGGTGAGCGCATGCCTCACCTCGCCGCGCGCGGGCGCGAGCCGGATCTGCGGCCCGAAGCCCGCGTCGAGCTCGGTGGTGTTCACCGTGCCCGGCATCAGGCCGCGGTCGATCGCGAGCAGGCTGATGACCGATTCGATGATGCCGGCCGCGCCCAGCGTATGGCCCATGAAGCCCTTGGTCGAGCTCGCATGGGTGCGCGCGGGAAAGCGCCGTGCGATCAGCGCACCCTCGACCTCGTCGTTCTTCTGGCTCGCGGTGCCGTGCATGTTGATGTAGTCGATCGCCTCGGGCGCGAGGCCCGCGCGCGCGAGCGCGTCGTCGAGCGCGCGCTCCGCGCCGAGGCCCTCGGGATGCGGCGTCGACATGTGGTGCGCGTCGCTGGCCTCGCCGTAGCCCAGCAGCCGCAGCGGCAATGCCGGATCGTCCTGCACCTTTTCGACCAGCGCGAAGCCGGCCGCCTCGCCAAGGCTGATGCCCTTGCGGCGCGCATCGAACGGGCGGCAGGGCTCGCTCGACACCAGTTCGAGCGAGTTGAAGCCGAACAGCACGCTGCCGCAGAGCGTGTCAGCCCCGCCGACAACGGCCGCATCGGCCAGCCCGAGGCGGATCAACCGCTCGGCCGAAGCAAACACCTTGGCGCTCGACGAGCAGGCGGTGGAGATGGTCTCGCTCGGGCCGGTCAGCCCGAGCGCCTGCTGCACGAACATTGCGAGCGAATGCGGCGAATGCACGGCGGGCCGGCGCTGGTCCTCGGGAAAGCGCCCGTCGGCATCGAGCTGGGTGTAGGCCAGCTCGGTCTCGCCGATGCTCGAGGTCGAGGTGCCGAGCACCAGCGCGATGCGCGAGGCGCCGTACTTCGCCCGTGCGGCCGCCACGGCCTCGGGAAAGCCGTCGGCCTGCAGGCCGAGCCAGCCGAGCCGGTTGTTGCGGCAGTCCCAGTGGGCGAGCGCCTCGGGCAGGCGCACGTCTTCGAGGCCTTCGACCCGGCCGATCCAGGTGGGCAGCGGCGCGGGGCCGAAATCGTTGGCGCGCAGGCCGCTGCGCGATGCGGCGAGCGCCTCGGCGAGCGGCTCCTTGCCGACGCCGACGGCCGACGTGGCCGTGAAGGCGCTGATCTGAAGGGGTGGAATGCGGGACGGCACGGTGCTTGAAGGTTTCGGCGAGGGTGTAGGAACGCTGGGAGGCGAAGCGGCGTTGGCCGGAAAACGACAGCCTACCAGTTGCGGCGGTTCCGCGGCGTCATCTGTTTGCCCGAGCCGCGCGGGCGGCCAGCGCCACCAGCAGCAGCACCGGCACGCCGAGCAGCGCGGTACCAGTGAAGAAGCGGGCATAGCCCCAGGTGTCGACGAACAGGCCCGAATAGCCCGCGATGAACTTCGGCAGCAGCAGCATCAGCGAGCTGAAAAGCGCGTACTGCGTGGCCGAATAGCTGATGTTCGTCAGGCTGGACAGGTAGGCGATGAAGGCCGCGGAGGCGATGCCGCCGGCCAGGTTGTCGGCCGAGACCACCGCGATCAGTGCCGTCAGGTCGTGCCCGCGCGTGGCCAGCCAGGCGAAGAGCAGGTTGCTCGCGGCGCTGAGCACCGCGCCGAGCATCAGCACGCGCATCACGCCGAGGCGCATCGAAAGCACGCCGCCGACGAAGGCGCCCACCAGCGTCATGACCACGCCGTAGATCTTGCTGACCGTGGCGACCTCGTCCTTGGTGAAGCCCATGTCCACGTAGAACGGATTGGCCATGATGCCCATCACCACGTCGCTGATGCGGTAGACCGCGATCAGCGCGAGGATCAGCGCGGCCTGCCACTTGTAGCGGCGGATGAAGTCGGCAAAGGGCTCGATCAGCACGCCGCGCAGCCACTCGGCCGCGTTGCGCGCCGGCGCCAGGGCGCGGCGCGCGGGCTCGGGCGAGAGCAGCACCGTGGCCACCCCCACGATCATGGACGCGGCCATGACGAGGTAGGCCAGCTGCCAGCTGCCGTTCTGGTAGCCCGGGGTGGCGGCCTCGGCCACCGACATCTCGGCCCAGGCGGCGACCCACAGCACGCCCGCGCCGGCCCAGATCATGGCCAGCCGATAGCCGGTCTGGTAGGCCGCTGCGAGCGCGGCCTGCTTGCGCGTCTCGGCCGATTCGATGCGGAAGGCGTCGAGCGCGATGTCCTGCGTGGCCGAGCCGAAGGCCACCAGCAGCGCGCACCAGACCAGCGGCGCGAGTCCCTGGCGCGGATCGTTGAAAGCCATGCCGACCAGCCCCGCGATCACCAGGCCCTGCGCCAGCAGCAGCCAGCCGCGGCGGCGCCCGAGCAGCGTGGTCAGCGGCGGCAGCGGCAGTCGGTCGACCAGCGGTGCCCACACCCACTTGAAACCGTAGGCCAGGCCGACCCAGCTCAGGTAGCCGATGGTGGTGCGGTCGATGCCCGCCTCGCGCAGGCGGAAGCTCAGCGTGCCCAGCACCAGCAGCAGCGGCAGCCCGGCCGAGAAGCCGAGCGCCAGCATGCGCAGCGTGGCGGGTTCGAGGTACACCCTCAGCGCGTCGCGCCAAGGCACGGGGGCGGAGGAAGGGGGTGTTTCGGCGGGCTGGACGGACATGAGCCTGGGATTGTCCATGAGGAGGCGATTGTTCCTATCATCCGCGCATGTGCAATCGATGCGACGCCACCCTCGTTCTTCCCGCCGCGGCCGCGGCCTGGCAGCCTCGGCGCGCCTTCCTGCTCGCGGCGGCCGGTGCTGCGCTTGCCGGGCCCGCCTTCGCGCAGGTCAATGTGGGCAATGCCTCGGTGGCGCGCAACCTCGTGCCGGCCGACCGCATCGAAGCCGCGGGCGTGCAGCAATACGGCGAGTTGCTCGCGCAGGCGCGCGCCAAGGGCGCACTCGCGGGCGACGGCAACGCCCAGCTGCAGCGGCTGCGCACGATCGCCAGGCGGCTGATCCCGTTCGCCACGCCCTGGAATTCGCGCGCGCGTGAATGGAAGTGGGAGGTCAACCTCATCGGCAGCAAGCAGGTCAACGCCTTCTGCATGCCGGGCGGCAAGATCGCCTTCTTCACCGGCATCCTCGAGCAGCTCAAACTCGGCGACGACGAGGTTGCGATGGTGATGGGCCACGAAATGGCGCATGCATTGCGCGAGCATGCGCGCGCGCGGCTCGCCAAGAGCGCCGGCACCGGTGCCGCCCTGTCGATCGGCGCGCAGCTGCTCGGACTCGGCCAGGTGGGCGACCTCGCCGCGCGCGCGGGCACCCAGCTGCTCACCCTCAAGTTCAGCCGCAGCGACGAGACCGAGGCCGATCTCGTCGGCCTGGAGCTTGCGGCGCGTGCGGGTTACGACCCCAAGGCATCGGTCTCGCTCTGGAAGAAGATGGCCACCGCGTCGAAGAGCCAGGGCGGGCTGAGCTTCCTGTCGACCCATCCGAGCGGGCCCGACCGAATCCAGAAGCTCGAAGCCAACCTGCCGAAGGTCGAGGGGCTCTACAAGGAAGCCCGGCGGAGCTGAGCAGTCGGTGCAGGCCGCACCGCATCGGCGAAGATCGCCCCATGCAACCAACCGACATCAACCTGCCCGACGTGCTCGCCGAAGTGACGGCCGCCTTCTCGCGCTACGAGGACGCGCTGGTGAACAACAAGGTCGAGGTGCTCGACGAACTGTTCTGGAACAGCCCGACGACGACGCGCTACGGCGCCACCGAGAACCTCTACGGCTACGAGGAAATCCAGGCTTTTCGCGCAGGGCGCCCGTCGCAGGGACTGGCCCGCGAGCTGACCCGCACCGCCATCACCACCTACGGCCGCGACTTCGCCACCGCCCACTGCGAGTTCCGGCGCGAGGGCAGCGCGCGCACCGGCCGACAGAGCCAGACCTGGATGCGCACGCCAGAGGGCTGGCGTGTGGTCGCCGCCCATGTGAGCCTGCTGGGCTGAAGCCCTGCGGGCGCCTCAGATTTCGAAGTCGTACTCCACCGTGATCGGCGCGTGGTCGCTGAACTTGACGGTCTTGTAGATCTGCTCGGTGCGCGCCAGCGCGGCGGTCTGGGGCGTGGCCAGGTGGTAGTCGAGCCGCCATCCCACGTTGTTCGCATAGGCCTGGCCGCGGTTGCTCCACCAGGTGTAGGCCTCGGCCGTGGTGTCGGGCTTGAGCATGCGGTAGACGTCCACGATGCCCGCGCCGTCGGTGCCGGCATCGAGCAGCCGCGTCATCCAGGCGCGCTCCTCGGGCAGGAAGCCGCTGTTCTTCTGGTTGCCGCGCCAGTTCTTGAGGTCGATCTCCTTGTGCGCGATGTTGATGTCGCCGCACAGGATGAATTCGCGCGACTGCTTCAGCGCCACCAGGTGCGGGAAGAAGCCCTTCAGGAAGCGGAACTTGGCAGCCTGCCGCTCCTCGCCCGAGCTGCCGCTCGGGAAGTAGCAGCTGATGATCGAGAGCTTGCGCGCGGGGGTGTCGAAGCGCAGCTCGAGGTAGCGGCCTTCGGCGTCGAACTCGCGGTCGCCCCAGCCCACGACCACGTCGCTCGGCGCGTGCCGGGTGTAGATGGCGGTGCCGGCGTAGCCCTTCTTCTCGGCGAAGTGGAAATGGCCCTTGAGGCCCGCCATCTCTTCGAAGCGGCCTTCGATGTCGCTTGCCTGGACCCGGATCTCCTGCATGCAAATACAATCCGGCGCAAGTTCGGCCACCCAGTCCGCCACCCCTTTCGTGGCGGCCGAACGCAGGCCATTGAGATTGAGGCTGGTCAGTTTGAACACAAGGAAATTCCGATGGCTGTAGATGGTGTGGAACAAGGCAGCGCGGTGGCGCAGGACTTCGTCCAGTTCGCGCTCGACGCGGGCGTGCTGCGCTTCGGCGAGTTCAAGACCAAGGCCGGCCGCATGAGCCCCTACTTCTTCAACTCGGGGCTGTTCGACGACGGCGCCAAGATCGCGCGGCTCGCAGGATTCTATGCAGACCGGCTGATCGAGAGCGGCGTCGAGTTCGACATGATCTTCGGCCCGGCCTACAAGGGCATCCCGCTCGGAGCCACCGTCGCGGCCGAACTGGCGCGGCGCGGCCGCAACCATCCGTTCGCCTACAACCGCAAGGAAGCCAAGGCGCACGGCGAAGGCGGGGCGCTGGTCGGTGCACCGCTCAAGGGGCGCGTGCTGATCGTCGACGACGTGATGTCGGCCGGCACCGCGGTGCGCGAATCGATTGCCGCCATCGAGGCGGCCGGCGCCACGCCGCACGCCGTGGCGATCGCGCTCGACCGCCAGGAGAAGGCCACCGAGAACGGCGTCGACGTGGACCACAGCGCCGTGCAGTACGTGCGCAACCAGCTCGGGCTGAAGGTCGTCGCCATCGCCACGCTCGACGACCTGCTGAGCTATCTTTCCGGCCATGCCGCCGCCACCGACCTGGGCGCGCACCGCGACCGGGTGCTGGCCTACCGCGCGCGCTACGGCGCCCACTGAGGCCCGCGCCGTGCGTGCCGTTCGCCACCATCGCCGCGCTCCGGCGGCCATCGCGGCACTGCTGGTGCTGGTGCCCGCGGCGGTGCTGGCACAGGCACCGCCGGCACCTGTGTCGGGCGGGATCTACTCGTGCACCGATGCGCGCGGCCGCACGCACACGGCCGACCGGCCGATCCCCGCGTGCATCGACCGCGAACAGCGCGAACTGGGCCCGAGCGGCACCACGCGCCGCGTCATCGAGCCGACCTACACCGCGCGCGAACTCGCCGAGCGCGAGGACCGTGCGCGCGAGGCCGCGCTGCAGGCAGCGCGGATCGTCGACGAGCGCCGCCGCGAGCGCGCGCTGCTGGTGCGCTACCCGAATGCCGCCGTGCACGACCGCGAGCGCGCCGAGGCGCTGGTGCAGATCGATGCCGTGATCCAGGCCGCGAAGAAGCGCCTGGTCGAGCTTGCTGAAGACCGCCGGAAGATCGACGAGGAGCTCGAGTTCTACAAGGCCGACGTGAGCAAGGCGCCGGGCGCGGTGCGCCGCAAGCTCGAGGACAACCTGCAGAGCGTGGCAGTGCAGAACCGCTTCATCGGCGAGCAGGAGGACGAGAAGAAGCGCGTGAACGCGCGCTTCGACGAAGAGCGCACGCGCCTCAAGCAGCTCTGGTCACCCCAGAACGGCGGCGTCAACCGCTGAGCGCGGCGGGCTTCAGCCCAGCTTGGTTTTCAGCAGCTCGGTGACCTGCGCCGGATTGGCCTTGCCGCCGCTCGCCTTCATCACCTGCCCGACCAGCGCGTTGAGCGCCTTCTCCTTGCCGCCGCGGTATTCATCGACGTTCTTCGCGTTCTTTGCGATCACCTCGTCGAGGATCTTGTCGAGCGCGCCGGCGTCGTTCATCGGCTTCAGGTCCTTGGCCTCGATGATCGCGTCGACGTCGCTGCCGTCGCCACTCCAGAGTGCCTCGAACACCTGCCGTGCCGCATTGTTGGGCAGCGTGCCGTCGGCGATGCGCCGCACCAGCGCGCCGAGCTGCGGCGCCTTGACCGGCGCGGCCTCGATGCCTATCTCGGCCGTGTTGAGCCGCCGCGCCATCTCGCCCGTGATCCAGTTGCTCGCGAGCTTCGGCGTGGCGCCCGCGGCCACGGCTTCGTCGAAGTAGCCGGCGAGTGCCGCGCTCTGCGTGAGCTGCGCCGCGTCGTAGGCCGAGAGGCCGTGCTCGCGCACGTAGCGCTCGGCCATCGCGCGCGGCAGCTCGGGCATCGTCGCCTTCACGCGTTCGATCCAGTCGGCGGCGATCACCAGCGGCGGCAGGTCGGGGTCGGGGAAGTAGCGGTAGTCGGCCGAATCTTCCTTGGCGCGCATGGCGCGCGTCTCGCCCGTGTCGGGATCGAACAGCACCGTGGCCTGCTCGATCTTGCGGCCGTCCTCGATCTCGTCGATCTGCCAGCGGATCTCGTAGTCGATCGCCTGCTGCATGAACTTGAAGCTGTTCAGGTTCTTGATCTCGCGCCGCGTGCCGAGCTTGTCGCCGGGCTTGCGCACCGACACGTTGGCGTCGCAGCGGAAGCTGCCTTCCTGCATGTTGCCGTCGCAGATGCCGATCCAGGTCACGATCTTGTGCAGCTCGCGCGCATAGGCCACGGCCTCGGCGGTGGAGCGCATGTCGGGCTCGGTCACGATCTCCAGGAGCGGCGTGCCGGCGCGGTTCAGGTCGATGCCGCTCTGGCCGACGAAGTCCTCGTGCAGCGACTTGCCCGCGTCTTCCTCGAGGTGGGCGCGCACCAGGCGCACCGTCTTCATCTCCTCGCCGAGGAAGAACGACACCGTGCCGCCCTGCACCACGGGAATCTCGAACTGGCTGATCTGGTAGCCCTTGGGCAGGTCGGGATAGAAGTAGTTCTTGCGCGCGAACACACTGCGCGGCGCGATGTGCGAGCCCAACGCGAGGCCGAGCTTGATGGCGCGCTCGACCGCGCCCTTGTTCATCACCGGCAGCGTGCCGGGCAGCGCTAGGTCGACCGCGCAGGCCTGCGTGTTGGGCTCGGCGCCGAACGCGGTGGAGGCACGGCTGAAGATCTTGCTCGCGGTCGAGAGCTGGGCGTGGGTCTCGAAGCCGATGATGACTTCATAGCCGCGCACCAGCGGGCCGGTCGGGCGGCCCTGTTGCTGTGCTTCGAAGGTGTTCACTGCGGTGGTGTCGCTCATCTCAAAATCCCTCGGGCGTGCGCGTGTGCCAGTCGGTGGCCTGCTGGAAGCGGTGGCCCGCGTTGAGCAGCTTCGCTTCGCCGAAGTAGTTGCCGATCAGCTGCAGGCCGACGGGCATGCCGGCATCGAAGCCCGCGGGCACGCTCATGCCGGGCAGGCCGGCCAGCGAGGCGGGCAGCGTGAAGATGTCGGCGAGGTAGTCGGCCACGGGGTCGTCACCGTGTTCGCCGATCTTCCAGGCGGTGGTCGGCGCAGCGGGGCCGGCGATCACGTCGCACGACTTGAAGGCTTGCTGGAAGTCGTCGGCGATCATGCGGCGCACCTTCTGCGCCTGCAGGTAGTAGGCGTCGTAGTAGCCGTGCGAGAGCACGTAGGTGCCGATCATGATGCGGCGCTTGACCTCGTCGCCGAAGCCTTCGGCGCGCGTGCGCCCGTACATGTCCGACAGGTCCTTGTAGTGCGCCGCGCGGTGGCCGAACTTCACGCCGTCGAAGCGGCTCAGGTTGCTCGAGGCCTCGGCCGCGGCCAGGATGTAGTAGACGGGGATCGACAGCTCGGTGCGCGGCAGCGAGACCTCGACGCGCCTGGCGCCGAGCTTCTCGTACTGCGCGAGCGCCGCATCGATGGCCGCGCGCACGCCGGGCGCCACGCCTTCGCCGAAGAACTCCTTCGGCACGCCGATGCGCAGGCCTTCGAGCGAATCGTTCAGCGCGCGGCCGAAGTCTTCGGCCGGCCGGTCGAGCGAGGTCGAGTCGCGGTCCGGGTCGGGGCCGCAGAAGGCCGACAGCAGCAGCGCGCAGTCTTCGGCCGAGCGTGCCATCGGGCCGGCCTGGTCGAGGCTCGACGCGAAGGCCACCATGCCGTAGCGCGAGGCGCGGCCGTAGGTGGGCTTGATGCCCGTCACGCCGCAGAACGAGGCCGGCTGGCGGATCGAGCCGCCGGTGTCGGTGCCGGTGGCCGCGGGCGCGAGCCGCGCCGCCACGGCCGCGGCGCTGGCGCCCGACGAGCCGCCGGGGATGCGCTCGAGGTTCCACGGGTTGCGCACCGGCACGGCCTTGTCGTGGCCCACTGCCGGCACGGCGACGTTCTCGTTGGCCGAGCCCATCGCGAACTCGTCGCAGCTGAGCTTGCCGAGCGTCACGGCGCCGGCCTCGGTGAGGCGGCGCACCACGGTGGCGTCGAAGGGCGAGCGGTAGCCCGCGAGCATCTTCGAGCCCGCGGTGGTGGCGAAATCGGTGGTGGCGAAGATGTCCTTGTGCGCGATCGGCACGCCGGCCAGCGCAGGGGCGCCGCCGCTGGCGATCCGTTCGTCGGCCGCGCGGGCCTGGGCCAGGGTGGCGTCCTCGTTCAGGTCGAGGAAGGTGCCGAGCGCCCCGTGGGCCTTGATGCGGCCGAGGAAGTGCTGCGCCGCCTCGACCGCCGACACCTCGCGCCGCGACAGCGCCGCCGCGAGTTCGGCCACGCCCCGTTGATGCAGGTCCTTGCCGGCGCTCATTCGATCACCTTCGGCACGAGGAACAGCCCGGCTTCGACGGCGGGCGCGCTCTTCTGGTTGGCCTCGCGGTTGTTCGGCTCGCTCACGACGTCGTCGCGCAGGCGCAGCGTGACGTCTTCGAGCGCGGCGACGGGGTGGGCCAGGGGCTCGACGCCGGCGGTCTCGACGGCGCGCATGCGCTCGACCAGGTCGAAGAAGCCGTTGATCTGGCTAAGCATGCGCTCGCTTTCGTCTGGAGCAAGCTGCAGCCTTGCGAGCGAGGCAATGCGTGCAATATCTGAACTGGAAAGGGACATGGGTCGGGCCGGTCGCGGAACCGGCAGTAATTCGCACGCCCGGGAGGGCGCAGACACGGGATTCAGAGGGGATTCGGGTATTATCCCGCCTTTGCCGCAACCCCCGCGAACGCGCCGGCTTTTGCGCCAAAAACGATCAATTCACCCCGTCAAACGACCAAAAAAAGAGCGACGACCTGCCGACGCGCCGGCGTGCTCCAAAGGATTCCACACATGTTCGGAGCTTTCCGTCGGTACTTTTCCACCGACCTGGCCATCGACCTCGGCACCGCCAACACCCTGATCTTCGCCCGCAACAAGGGCATCGTGCTGGACGAGCCCTCGGTCGTCGCGATCCGCCACGAAGGCGGCCCCCACGGCAAGAAGGTGATCCAGGCCGTGGGCCGCGAGGCCAAGGCCATGCTCGGCAAGGTGCCCGGCAACATCGAGGCGATCCGCCCGATGAAGGACGGCGTGATCGCCGACTTCGTGATCACCGAGCA
>JAESFO010000279.1_pt1 | contig 82352 bp, 73 predicted proteins | sample 9269421 | NCBI WGS metagenome assembly JAESFO01 (sample SAMN14502839, study PRJNA617101) | algae metagenome | isolation source: Nostoc desertorum CM1-VF14 and co-occurring heterotrophs from rocky... | place: USA: Clark Mountains, San Bernardino, California | collected 2000-06-05 | reverse complement strand
CCAAAAATCCAATCGTGCCGCTATGGATAATAATTATATGTTGACGATTCTTGCTGCTTGCTTATCTCATCATAATGATGCTTTCAAATCCTCTTGTCAATAGGGTTTGAAATGCGCTTACCCTGATGATACTAGGGGAAGATAAAGATTGTAATAACTGCTTTTGTGCTAAAGCATAAATAGCCCATGCCATTGCTCCTAGCACAATCAAAAGACTACCTAGTATGTATGTGCCATGCGCTGTAATTAAATTTGTTAGTTGTTCCCGAAAAAATAAAAGATAACCGCAAGCCATTACACTTACACCAATCCATTGATACAGCCGATAACGTTCTTTAAAAATCACTAACCCTCCAAAACCTAATAAAAGGGTAGATAATTGAATGAGAACTTCAGCGTTCGCAGGCGATGTTAGTGCTAAACCTTGCATGAATAGAAAATAATTAATCCCTAAAAATAGTGTAGCGATCGCTAATAATTTCCAAGAAGCAGAACGTAGTTGTTCTAACTTTGGTAATTTACCGCGTATTCCTAAATACACACCAAGTAGTAAGAAAGATGTAAAAAAGCGAAACCAGATGACTGTATAGACATCAAGTACTTGCAGAGTTACCGTCAGAGCAATAGGTAAAATTCCCCACAATAAAACCGTCAAAAGCGATAAAGCTAGCCCGAAGCGCCAGCGACCAGAACTTTGATGTAGTGACATTAAAATATTTTACTGAAAGTACGGCTGATGATAAGTTAGAACATATCTAATTTGCATACTTAAATTTTATCAAGCTCTTGTAAATAAAGCATTGTAGTAGCCTAAGTCAGAAGTATTTATTATGGAATAAGCTTTTTAGGGATTTTCAATGGTCTGCTTATTTCTGCCGTGACGTACTAGTTAATTAATGCCAGTTAAATAAATCTAGAACAGTTTATTCTACCCTACTCAATTTATTAGTAGCCCTGTGGCGTTTTTTGTTTACATAAAATTTGTAATACTTGTAATTCTTTACATGAATATTACATTTGAAATTTGATTACGGATGTATAATTTCCCCGGTGTTGTTCTAGTACAAAAACATATGGGAATTTTACCCATAGTAAGCTTAGTAATTTTTATTACAGGCTTATTGGTCTACTTGCTACTGACTTCAAGAGGTCGGTTTTTGCTCAAATCTTTGGTGACAAAAATAAAGCGCCAAGGGTGGAGATTTAGATATGGCAAGCTTAATCGCTCGGAATCAAAATTTTCAAAGACTATAACAATTGCTGCCATTATTCTGGCAGCAGTAATAGCTGGAAATAGTGTATCAGCGCAGGTTACAAGACCGCCAGCTTCGCTTAAGAGCGTGTCGGTTCCAGAGCCTGACAATCTTGGAGACTTTGTAAAAAACAAAGTAGCTGCGATCAAATTAGGAAAAACTCTTTTTTGGGATATGCAAGTTGGGAGCGACGGAAAGACCTCCTGTGCTACTTGTCACTTCCATGCTGGAGCCGACAATAGATCCAAAAATCAGATATCTCCTGGGCTTTTGCGGATTAACGCTGATCGTACAGTAAATCCAGATACAGCTTTTAATGTAGGTAGCGCACCAAACTACCAGCTAAGAAAAGAAGATTTTCCCTTCCATAAGCTGTCAAACCCAAATGATTCTACAACAGTTGTGTCTGACCGTAACGATGTCAGTTCCTCTCAGGGAGTCTCCAATGCAAAGTTTGTAGATGTTAAACCTGGTAGCGCGGAAGACGAAGTAAAAACCGAGCTAGATCCGGTGTTTAACGTGGGAGGTACAAATGTGCGTCGCGTTCAACCGCGTAACACACCAAGCGTAATAAATGCAGCATTGAACTTCCGCAACTTCTGGGATGGAAGTGCACAGGATATCTTTAATGGGGTGAATCCCTTCGGTTTAAGAGACCCTAACGCCTCTGTGGTAAAAGCAGAAAAGCCAAATCAGCTCAGATTTGTCAAAATCAGATTGAATAATTCGTCTTTGGCTTCTCAGGCGCTCGGGCCGCCACTCAGTTCCTTCGAGTCGTCTGCTGATGGTCGCACTTTTCAAGAAATTGGTGATAAGTTTGGGCGAATTGACAAGAGAAAATCTCTCAGTCAACTGCCGCTAGATGATCTAGATAATATTGGTGATACTCTGGTTGGTCCGCTACTCAGTTCCGTTGAAGAACTGACTGGTAAGTTGGCGCAAATCGACAATAGTAAATCTCTCAGTGGACTGCTGCAAAATGCTCTGTCAATTAGGGGTACAAAGCTCCCCCGAGTATTGGGGCAAAAGTTAACTAGCCTCAGACCGCTAGGCAAACAGGTTGTGCATCCACAAGACAGCGTTTTAGGTGCAGACAGTAGATCACCTCAACCCGGACTGAAGGATAAAACCTACGAGCAGATGATTAAAGATGCCTTTAAGCCGGAGTGGTGGAAGTCTAATCGGCTCATCCAAGTTGATGCTGAAGGTAAACGGACTTTTGTCAACAGGCCTGATAACTCTTCTAAAACCGATGAATACACACTGTTGGAGTATAACTTCTCGCTGTTCTTTGGGCTTGCAGTTCAGTTATACGAGTCTACACTCATTGCCAACAATACGCCCTACGATCGCTTCTTAGAAGGAAACACCAGTGCCCTCACCGTGCAGCAGCAACGAGGCAAACAACTATTCGAGGGCAAAGCTGCCTGCATCTTCTGTCATAGTGGGTTGGAACTGACCAGTGCCTCAGTTAGCAACGTCAAGAACCAAAGGCTCAGAGCTAGCACATCCACTCCTAGAACCGTCTCGGACACAAGTTTCTTCAATATCGGCGTTAGACCCACCCTAGAAGACATTGGTGTTGGTGGTCAAGACCCATTTGGTAATCCGCTTTCGGAGTCGCGGGTGGCTGCTTCGGGTAAATTCCCATTACTTCTCGGTTCAAGCCCCAATATTACAGTTAACTCCAGTGACAAAGTAGTTGCAGACGGGCAGTTTAAAACTCCTGGACTACGCAACATAGAACTCACCGCCCCTTACTTCCACAATGGTAGTTATTTGACTTTGCCGCAAGTGGTGGACTTCTACAATCGTGGTGGAGATTTCCGCCAAGAAGGGGTTCTCCGCCCATTGGGATTAAGCCAAACAGAAAAAGATGACTTGGTGGCTTTCCTAAAAGGACTTACTGATGAGCGAGTTGTCACTGATAAAGCGCCCTTTGACCACCCGCAACTGTTCATTCCCAATGGACATCCAGGGAACTCTACCTCTGTTACCAATGACGGTACTGGCAAAGCTACAGATAGCCTACTGGAAATTCCTGCTGTTGGTAGAAATGGTGGTAGTGGTACACCCAATTTCTTGAACTAATACCATTTCACTTTAATAATGATACAAATACGCTGGTAGGGGCTTGTCTTTGCCCATTGGTAGGAAATTAAGCTCAAACACTTATTTCACAGGCATTTTACCCCCCTTAATGCCCCCTTATAAAGAGGGAAACAAGAAATTTAGTTCCCTCCCCAATCCATCGGGGAGGGTTAGGGTGGGGTAACGCAGATCGTGATGGGAAGCCAGAGAACTGAATATCAGGTTTTGGTAACAGTTTCGCGTTAATTTGACACCAATAGGCAATGACATACCCTACGAGAAATCTATATGTATCAGAATTTTTGTGAATTGGTATGATACAGATAGATATGTAAGTGCGTACAGCTAGGTGTACGCACCTAAATTTAAGGTAATTATGAGCAATTTAACGAGTGCTCGGTTCTATGTTACTAACTGTGGTTTGGTTGAGGTAATTGTAGACTCTGCGAGAAACTTCACGGACAAAATCTCCAGCTCTGCGATCGTGGTTTGGTCTTTGCACCAAAACACCTGCTAAATAGCTTTTCCCGTTAGGCATTTGAATAATACCCGCATCACCAATAATAAATCTCAATGTACCAGTTTTATGAGCGATGGTAGCTCCTTTTCCAATACCAGCTGGTAGCAAAGTATTAGTTTTGACACGGCGCATGATGCCTAAAACTCGATTGCGGCTGTTTGGGGATAGCAAACGTTTATTAGAAACTAACGCTGCCAATCTGACCAAATCTTTGGAACTGGTTGTATTTTTGCCAGGAATGTCTGGAAGTAGATTTTTAATTGCTGTATTTTGCAATCCCCAGCCACGAAAACGTTGATTAACTCTTGCTGCACCACCCAAGCGATCGAGAACCATATTTGTTGCGGTATTATCGCTAATGGTCATCATCAAGGTAGCAGTTTGGAGGACGCTAAATTTAGTGCCTATGGGTTTGTATTTCATAGTTCCGGCTTCACCAACCCTTAAATCGCGCCGCATCACTAATTTATCTGTTAGTTTAACTCTACCAGCATCTATTTCTTGAAAAAGAGCCACTAATAAGGGAAATTTAATTGTACTGGCAGCAGCGAATCTTTTTTCGCCATTAATATCTATATAGTTACCTGTAGCTAAATCTAAGAAAAATATTCCCGGGTTCAATGATTTATAAGTTGCTAACAATGCGCGGATTTGAGAACTGATACCCTTCATTTCTTGACCAAGATTGACAACTCCCGCAAACGTTGAAGCATCTGTGGAATTGATGGCAATATCTTCTCGCTTTTCCCCAGTAACCTTATTGTTTTGACGATCAAATGAGTTGAATTTTACAATCCAATGGGAACGAGAATCTCCCTTGATGGATAGGTTACGGGAAGCAATATGATAACCTGGAGATAATTCTACGACAAAACGAGTTGTTTTACTGTCTGGTTTTCCGATGCGAATTTCTTTAATCGCATTACCAAAAGATTTTTTGACAGTATCTGAATTAAAACTAGTTCCAGGTAAGTCAATTATTAGTCGATTAGGATTCTCTAATAAAAAGGCTTTTGGTTGGATTCCAGAAGTTGTAGTTAGGTGTAATTGGTTTTGCTTAGAGTCAAAGTACCAAGACTGTAATCGTGAGGCTTTAGCTTGGCCTGCAACTAAAAGCAAACTGCTTAAACCAATCGCCAGTAGATGTGATTTCATGTTGTGATTGTGGGTGTGCAAGTATGGAGAAGCTAATCAGGTTTACTTAGATTGTTTTCTGATGATTATACTGAACTTCCGGAGAAAAATTCATAAATGCCGTTGAGTTATTTTTGGAGATGATATTTGGGATTAGATAAGCACGATAAATCATTATTACTTATTTAAAGTAAATTGCTGACAGTTTTATTTGTAATGTGAGTTGACAACAACAGAAATTGTTAATCTAGCGGAAGGACGAGCGAAGGATTAATTATGTTTCCAATTTATGTTTTATAGAGAGAGAGAAAGTAAAGCCCATTCACTAAAACCCTAATACATATATATATTTCGCGTAGGGGCGGCACTGCCCATACGTGTCAATCTAAGTGAAACCCTTGTAATGGCGTGATATTCAGTTCTCTGGCTTCCCATCACCATCCGCGTCACCCCGCCCCAACCCTCCTCTTGTCAAGCTACGGTGTACACACAAGTCGGAAAAACTTCATCTACCAAAGATTTGCGGTGCGTTATGCTGGCGTGACAAAGCTAAATTGTTGCAATCATGGCGATGCCTGCGGCGGGCTACGCTAACGCATTTGTTACTTCGGCGTTCGCATTTGTTACTTCGGCGTTCGCATTTGTTATTTCAGCGAACTCAGTTGTTACTTCGGCGTTCGCATTTGTTATTTCAGCGAACTCATTTGTTACTTCGGCGTTCGCATTTGTTATTTCAGCGAACTCATTTGTTATTTCAGCGAACTCATTTGTTACTTCGGCGTTCACATTTGTTATTTCAGCGTTCGCATTTGTTACTTCGGCGTTCGCATTTGTTATTTCAGCGAACTCATTTGTTATTTCGGCGTGTCCATAACGCACCCTACGAAACTACTACAAGAGTTGGTACACCAATAGGTGCAAATATTGAAGAATCTCGTTCGGCTGAAAGTGATAGAGATTTTATAAGTAAGCAGTCTATAGCTTTGAAAGAGGCAAAAGAAACAAGATATTGCTAAAGCTCTTAATTAAATCAAAAATCATGTCTGAAGAGAAAATATTAAGTCTTTTGGATGAATGCGAACAGTTGATTAAAATTATTGCTAAATCAATAATAACAACGAAAGAAAAGTTGAAGAAATAATTTTTTGACTTTTGACTTTTGACTTTTGACTTCCCGATAGGGAGTGGCATCCTGCTTTTTTACAACTGGGCAAAACGTGATTATGAATCTGCCAAAAAGTATCGCGGGTTTTGCCAAAGGTATAAACCGAAGTTAAAAACAGCCAGCAAGTCTTACTGGGGTAGTAAGCTGCTGGCTGGTCAACCCCCTTTGGGGGAATTCAAAAGTCAAAATGAAAAATCTTTTATTGACTTTTGGTTTTTGAATTTGAGCGAAGCGAGTGCTAGGTATCGGAAAGCCCCGAACTAGCAGAAGTGGTACAGAAATTTGTTCTAGCAAATCGAGGTTGTAGGTTTGATGTGCGGGTGTGAGCTATTATGTATGGGTGAACAACCCAAGTCTTTTCTCCCTCGTCATCATTTTGAATTAACACACGCCCCGCGCCTCAAAAGCGGTCGGTGGTAATGAGAATTGTACAGTAAACACAGTAGATAGTCTCTTGCCCCCTGATTCTCAGGAATCGTCTTCGTGACGCCACCCCCTACTACGTTAATAGCTTCTCCGTCTGATAGTTCCTCCATTTCGACTGGAGCTTGCAGGTTTTTTTCTTTGTCAGTTGTTAGAGCTTTGATTATTTTGCTGATCATATAAATCCTTGTACTCATCAAGAATTCATGGACTGCTTTCAGTATGTATCAACTAAAACTGGATTATAAAGAGCTGATACAAAATTAAACCTCATTTCACAAAATGAATTAAATGGGAATGAGGTAAATACGGTTAAGTTGTGAGCTATTTGTTAAAACTGATCCTCTCCTTAAGGGGAAAGAAGAACAGGCTTGAACTTTAGTTCAACACAGGGAAAGGTTCGTCAAACTCACATTAAAAGAAATCAGCCATCCAAGGAGAACTACCTGCAAATATTTGCGTAGCTGCTGCAATAGCTGTTTCTGTCCCATGCAGTTTTCCAGCTATTTGTAAATGGTAGGGTGTGAACAAACTTGTATATATTGGTGCTAGTTCTCGAACATCTAGCTGCAACTCACCTTTTCCACCTTTTGTAACTTCACCGCGCCCGTTGGCAACAGAAAGGATGAATTTACCATTGTTTGCATCTAGCAAATTATCTTGAATATCTAGGTGCAATTCAGCTTGAATTCCCGATGGATAACCACGCATTTCCAGCGCCTTGACTACATCTACTATCCGCAGCATCCAACGCATCGTATTCTTAAGCTTGGCAGTTTGCTCTGGTAGCAGCAATGTTAAGGAATCGCTCACAGAACTCCTCCATCGCACTTTGTCAATTTGGGAGCGATGACTGGCAAGAAAAGACCAGAATGTTTGTGCAGCCGCAGCTGTGAGAATTACCCAATCCTTTATTCGCAGAATTGCGCCATCTTCTGCTGGATGTTGGCTGAAGAGGATGTAGCCTTGAGGTTTTTCTTTGCTACCAATAAAATATGCGTAAAATGTTTCTTTCTCATCTGGCTGGATTAAGCGCTCCCAAATTGCGGGATGTCGGTCTAAATATCCATGCGTTTGTCTCGCCTGCTGCTGATATAGTTCATGAAAGACTTCATGATTGATATCCACTATTCGTTGCAAAGGTAGGGGTTGCTCCCGCACTTGGATACTTTTAGTAGCAACTTCCCAATTACACCAGCTACCCCCCTGCTCATACCCGACTTTTCGATACAAGCTTTGAACTGCTGGATAAAGAGCAGAGAGCGGTATACCTTTTGCATAGAGTTCTTTGAGAGTGTGCTGCATGAGAGCGATCGCAGCTCCCGAACCGCGATACTCTGGAGCAATGCCCACTGCGGCGATTCCTGTCATTGGTACACGCACACCACCCCACCACTGGCCCATATCCAGAGTTGCCAATCCACCCGCTAATTCCTCTAATCCCCGAATAATGCGAAAATTTTCAATGCCAATCTGGTTGATGTAAGCTTCCTCGGCGTTAAGTGGGCTGAGAAAACACTGCTCAAGGATATACATCAGCTGCTGAATATCCTGCGGTTGGCTGAGAGTGCTGTATTCAAATTGAGCCGTCATCTCTTATACCATTAATATTACAAAACCAGAATCATAGTACAACAGATGTTTTTTGAGTGCTTCATCAACTTAGTACACAAGGAGAAGATTAATGCGGTTTGTATTTGCAGATATGGGATACTTAGTAGGTTTACTTAATTCTCATGTTGATTTATATAACAAATGCTTTTTTTATTGCCAATTCTGAGTAGTCTTTGGATTGCCCAAACTATCAACCCTTTATCTTCTTATCAGCCTCTCCAAACTATAGATGGGGCAGCATTATATAAAAAACAATTAACGAATGGGAACGAAGCATATCTACAAGTTATTGATCTGGGCAAAATGCAGATAGACCAAATTACCGGAGAGGTAGATAAGATGGGTCTAAATGAGGGCAAATATTATAAAGGGGAAGGCGGACATTACAGCCCTTTTTTCAAAAATAAGTTGTTTTCAGAAGTAACAGACGAATATAAGAAACTTTACGCAAACAACGTTTTCTCAATAATCAATTGTTCTTTTTTTGAGCAATATCAATCTAGTACTCAATTATCCTTTCCAATTAAATTCAATGGTGTAGTCATTAGTGGCGGCAATAGCCCCTATGGCCCAATCAAGGAACCTAAAGATAAATTTTATAGTAATATTCGCCTCAAGGCCTTAGTCTGGGATAACAAGCAAGCATATATTACTGATTACGACCAGATTAGCGGTGCACCTCTCAACCAAAACGTAGTCAAGAATGCAATTGTCACTTACCGATACAGCGATCATCCAGCAAAAGTATTAGCCCAAAATCAAGTAAATAAGTATCAAGTCATTGGAACTTTGGACAAAGATCGTGTTAAGGGCGACGAGCTTTTGTTGATTATGACGGTGAATCAAGCAACTCTGGATGAGGCAGCCGATTTATTACGTAAATTAGGAGTCAAAGGCGATATTATTACCGTTGACGGAGGTAGATCAACTTATTTATTTAACTCTCAGAGCGGAAATATTATTCTTCCACAACTGTCTAATTCACAAGAAAATCCTACTTTCCGAAACCTACCTCATTATCTGGGATTCCGCAAGAAAACCGAAAATCAGATTGCGCCGAAAATCTTGATCAGTCAGCCAGTTGGGAAAGTACTTCCAAAGAAGGATCAGCCTTATTTAATATTGTGGCGGGATAATCTTAACAGTGATGTCTCGATTAAGTTGTACGATGGGAAGAAACTTATCCAAAACATTTCTTCCCGTACCGCTAGCGATGGAGTTTATCAGTGGACACCACGTATTTCCGTAAAAGAAAGCTATTTGATTCGAATTTCTAGCTGGAAAGACCGGAATATTTTCGGGCAGTTACAATTAAATTCAAGATAAGCGCTGTTTTTAGCGGTGCGGAATGGGAAAATGAAAGGGATAACTAGCTAAACGCAAACCTCTCAACAAGTTTGGCGGTGTGGCAGTGATCGGAATTGTCATCGTTTCTCACAGTAAACAACTAGCTTTGGGTGTGCGGGAACTCGCCGCGCAGATGGTTCAGAACCAAGTTCCCATCGCTGTTGCAGCAGGGATTGAAGATCCGGACAACCCATTGGGTACAGATCCCATTCAGGTTTATGAAGCGATCGCTTCTGTTTTCTCTGATAATGGTGTCTTGGTGTTGATGGATTTGGGTAGTGCTTTGCTGAGTGCGGAAATGGCAATAGAGTTTTTGCCAGAAACACAGCAAAAAAAAGTGCATTTGTGTGAAGCACCTCTAGTAGAAGGCGCGCTCGCTGCTGTGGTGGCTGCGGCGGCTGGTAGAGATATTCACCAAGTCATGGCAGAAGCACGCGGCGCACTCTTAGCAAAAGCAACTCAATTGGGTGTAGTTAGTAGGCCGTTGTCCCTTGCCAGTCACAACACCCCAACAACCAATATAGAATCACCAACGCGAGAAATTCGCCTAAGTGTGAGCAATCGCTTAGGATTACACGCCCGTCCCGCAGCGCAGTTTGTAACAACCGCAGCCCGGTTTCAATCCCAAATTTTGGTGCGGAATTTAACGAGAAATACTGAGCTAGTTAGGGGTGACAGTATTAACCAAGTTACAACTTTAGGGGTGCGTCAAGGACACGAATTATTGATTACTGCCACCGGTTCTGATGCAGATGAAGCACTGGCAGCATTACAAGGATTATTCGCAAATCATTTTGGTGAAGATAATCTTGCCTTGAATTCTCCACCAGCATTGCATCATGAAGTTACACCAGCAACTCACGGCGAACTTTCGGGAATTGCAGCTTCTGCTGGAATCGCGATCGCACCTGTTGTTCATTATCAACCCACCCACGTTTTAATTACGGAATACCACGTAGATGATCCTGAGTCAGAGTGGCAAAGATTACAAACAGCAATTCACACTGCCAGACAAGAAATTCAAGCAGTTTTCTCCCAAGCTTCTCTTCAAATTGGTGACGCTGAAGCCGCTATCTTCGATGCCCAACTACTATTTTTAGAAGATCCAGTACTGCTGGAAGCGGCTAAAGAGCGAATTTTTGAACACCATATAAATGCTGAAGCAGCTTGGCAAGCCGTAGTCGATGAAGTAGCGACTTCCTACCGCACACTTGAGGATTCTTACCTGCAAGAGCGAGTTGACGATGTTGTGGATGTCGGGCAAAGAGTGCTGCGATCACTAGGTGGGAATGTCCCTGCTAGCCTACATCTTGAGTCACCTGCAATTTTAGTGACGACTGATTTAACTCCCTCCGATACCGCGAGATTAGATCCTAAAAAGGTGTTGGGTATTTGTACAACTTCAGGTAGTGCCACTTCTCACAGCGCAATTATCGCCCGAACATTGGGTATTCCCGCAGTTTTGGGAGTGGATGCCCAAGTGTTGCACTTGGCAGATGGTACACTTATGGCACTTGATGGTGAAACTGGCAGAGCTTGGGTAGAACCAGAATCACATATCCTGGATTTATTGGCAGCAAAGCAGTCAGCTTGGCAAGCTGCCCAACAAGAAGCACGATCTACAGCACACCAGCCAGCAATTACTCGTGATGGTCGCCAAGTTAGCGTCTTCGCCAATATTGGTAGTATAAATGATGTCCAAGTTGCGGTGGCTAGCGGTGCAGAAGGTGTGGGATTACTCCGCACAGAGTTTCTCTATCTGGATAGGACAAGCGCCCCCACTGAAGAAGAACAACTAGAAGTGTATCAGGCGATCGCCCAAGTTTTAGATAATCGTCCCTTAATTATTCGTACCTTAGATGTAGGTGGTGATAAGCCGCTTCCTTACCTGAGAATAGGGTTTCCCGAAGCTAACCCTTTCTTGGGTTGGCGGGGAATTCGTTTCTGTTTGGATCATTTGGATTTGTTCAAAACTCAGCTACGGGCAATTTTGAGAGCTAGTGTAGGACACCAAATTAAGATCATGTTGCCAATGATTGCCAGTGTAACTGAGGTACGCGCAACTAAAGTAATTCTGGGTGAAGTGCAGGCTGAACTAAATCAAGCTGGTATTTCCTTTGATGCAGCGATAAAAGTGGGGATTATGGTGGAGGTTCCGTCAGCTGTTGCGATCGCAGATCAGTTAGCGGCTGAAGTAGACTTTTTTAGTATAGGGACTAACGATCTGAGTCAGTATGTCATGGCTAGCGATCGCACCAATCCCCGCGTGGCAAATTTAGTTGATGCCCTACACCCAGCAGTGTTACGAATGGTGCAGCAAACTATCCAAGCTGCCCATGCGGCGGGGATTTCGGTAGGATTATGTGGAGAACTGGCAGCAGATACTTTAGCAACACCAATATTATTAGGTTTAGGGCTGGATGAATTAAGCGTGAATCCTCAAGCCATAGCTGGAGTCAAGCAAGCGATCGCTCGGCTAAGTATAGTTGAAAGTGAAGCGATCGTGGCATCAGCATTGCAACAAGAATCCGCAGTTCGTGTCAGAGAACTAATCTCGACTTCAGTTATTCCCCCTGCGTAAATTCGGTATCTTGAACAAATATCTTCTCGATATCCCGCGCCCCATGCAACACATGCATAATATAAATTCAGCAATTCGCTTAGGGAACTGCAAAAAATAAATTATCCAAATTTCTGGATTTCACTACGACTTTCCCTCCCCCTGCTCCCTGCCCCCTGCCCCCTGCCTCTATAACGATAGTATATTTTATTATTTGGAAGTCCCTTATATCCCCCAAATAGAATTCGGGGGTTTTACGCATCACGCCTCATAAAAAAATTAATTGATGGTTTTCTCAGCACTCTTAAAATCTGATTCCCAGTTGGCCATTAAACCCACGAATAGAATTGTAACCAGCACCAACAAAAACGTTATTAGTAGCACCTACCTGAACGCCACCTGAAACTGCAACACCTTTATCTTCTGAATAAAGTCCAACTCCTACATAAGGTGAGATGACAGGCAAACTGAAAAATTTCAAAACATCTACTCCCGTAGCACCATCAGGGCCAACTCCTAGCTCAACCCCGAAATTTAAAGCTCTAGCGCCTACAGCATAGGTTATATCACCATCTTTTCCACCGACTGAAACCCAAGGTTGCGGTATAAGTTGAGCCGATGCTTGACTTGGGGTAAATACAGCTAACAAACCTATAGATGTAATTAATGTTTTAGCAATAATTGCTACTTTCACGTGATTCTCCTCCACTAACTGGCGCATTTTAATTGTTTTCTCATAACTACCCTTGGTTCAGTACTACTGTTATTAGGGTTTGTCTATGATGGCATGGCTACTTTTGACGGATTTAACGTCATTTGAGTGCCCGATGAGTGTAAGCATTCTTTTGGTAATATTAACTACAGCATTATACAGCCGCAATTTTTAATCATTAGGTATATTTGCTGATTTCTTTATCGAAGGTAGTAGGGGCAGGGAGACAAAGCGTAGCTTTGGTGGGGTGGGGTTCTTAGGGTTTAATAAGTAATCAAGCGGACATGATATGACTTACTCATTTTGGTGTTTTTTGCAAACAAAAGCTATACATCCCTACTCGAAAGTGGATACATCTCGCAGCAAACTAGGAATTTCTCCTTGAGATATAGGAAACTCCAGCAAGGTTTCTCTAAGGCCCAAATATCCAGATTCAGCAAACGACAAAAGCATTCGTGAAAGCGCAAGCCAAACCTCCGATTCGTATTCCCAATCACGATAACGCGAAGCTTTACCAGCAATTGAACGTAGTGCCCAGAAATAAGAGTTTCGTACCACCGAACCACCTTTCTTAAACTCTGGCAAATCTTCGTGGTGGATAAAAAGTATTTGATTTTCAATTCTAGCTTTCATGTAAATTTTGAATTTTAAATTAAAAATAAATTTTAAGTAGGTGCATTAAGGCTTTAGAGGATATTAGAAAATTCTTCTTGTGGGTATCAAAAGTTTTAAATATCTCTAAATCCCCCGATAAATTGGGGAACTTTGATTCTGGTTACACCTTTTTAACCTATCCATTACTTGCATCTTTTTTAACAATCAAACAATATACTTAGAAGACATTGCCAAAACTTTCATCAAATATTGCGTCAATGTAAACGCATCTACACCTAATTCGGTACGTTCTTGGGCTGCTAGAATACCAGCTTGCGAATGCCACCAAGCGGCAGTTGCCACAATATCTTCTACCGGAATCTGTTTAGTTGCTGCTTGCGCCAACAATCCACCCAGTAGTCCAGTTAAAACGTCACCGCTACCACCGCGTGCTAAGGCAGGTGTACTTTCAGGAATGATCCAAACAACACCTTGAGGGTTTGCGATCGCAGTTCTTGCCCCTTTCAACAACACTACAGCGCCACTTTGTACGGCTGCTTGCTGTACTCCTTTCACTTTGTCATGTTTAGCATCGGGGACATTAGGAAATAATCTTTCAAATTCGCCAGTATGGGGTGTGAGTACGGTTATGGCTTGACGTTTTTTTAACGTGGCGATCGCTCCCATTTGTGCCAAGATATTTAAACCATCGGCATCGAGAATTAGCGGGCGTTTGCTTTCTATGACTTCTTGCACAATGGGCGTAGCATCTCGTGTTAAACCGGGGCCACAAGCGATCGCATTAAAGGAACTCAGATCGGTTTTTTCTGGTAATTGCAATTGAGCGATGGCTCCGGTTTCCGTCTCTGGACAACTGACAATTAATGCTTCTGGCAAGTGTGACACCAAAAGAGATTTCAGCGATTCGGGTACAGCAATAGAAAGCATCCCCACACCACTAGCCCTAGCACCCAAACCAGTTAAAATTGCACCACCTGCATAGCGTCGCGAACCGCAAATTAACAATAAATGTCCTTCTTTATATTTGTGGGTGACTGGTGGCCGAGGTAGGGGTAGAGTAGCAAGTGCCGTTGCTGGTGTAATACGTTTAATCCTGGATGCATCTTTTAGAACAGCTTCCACATCAGCTAAAGGAATATCAAAATCGATTAACTCAGCTTTCCCAATATATTCCAGCGCCTGATCTTGGAAGAAAGCTAATTTCCATAAACCCAAACAAAATGTGTAAGTGGCGCGAATGGCAGTTCCCAATACTTCGCCTGTGTCGGTGTGTAAACCTGAAGGTAAATCGATACTATAAATCGGCACAGACAATTCATTTAGCTGATTAATTGCAGAGGCAATGGGATCAGTAAGGTTTCTTTCTAAACCAAACCCAAATAAGCCATCAATCAACAAATCAGAATCTGGCAGTTGCTCAATTGTTTGATAAATTGGAATGCCTAAACTTTGAGCATACTGCAAGTGCTGCGAAGTTAATTCCTTAAACTTAGAGAAAGGAGAATAAATCCAAACTTCATATCCGCAAAAGTGTAATTCACGGGCTACTACTAAAGCATCCCCGCCATTATGACCGGGGCCGACAAGAATTCCAACACGAGATCCCTCTACCTGCGGCAACTTCCTTTTTAAGAGGGTGTTTGAAGCAAAACAAGTCTTTTTAAGGGGAGTTGGGGGGATCTCTTGAATGCGACGGGCAATTAATCCCGCCACCTTTTCCATCAAAGCAACTACAGGCATTCCTGCTGCAAAGATCCGATCTTCAATATCGCGCATCTGTACAGCAGTCACTATCACTTGCGAAATTTTTTCTTGCCTGTTTTGCATCAGTCCTAATTCCTGGTAGCGGATAGCTATGGTTGAGCCAGTGCTGAGTTATGAGTTTTAGGGTAACTGAAACTTTAGCAGATTTCAAAACCCTTCCTTCATAAATGAACTAACTGATTATGCTGACATCGCTGGAATCTTTGTGTTACAACTTGGCAGACAATTTAATCATGCGTTGGAGTAGGTGAATCAGATTTTGGGAATAATCCTCATAGTGTTTGAAAGCATCGTTTTGGTTGGGCTTCACGCTATGAGAGCGCGATTTATAAGAAAAAACCAGATTTTTGGGTATTTATCTATTGCATTTTGCTGCATTCTGTGGATTTGTTTGGCATTAATTCCAGTCCACGCAACATCCACAGGTTCTATTGATAATTTGCGACAACAGCAGCAACAAATGAACCAGCAGCGTCAGAGTGTGGCTAAAGATCGCGATCGCTTAACAAATCTCCAACAAGAGGCCCAAAAACACCTCACTGGTTTAAAACAAAATTTGCAAACTACAGATAGCTATATTCAAGAGAGCGAATCACGATTACAACTCGCCACCCAACGCCTCCAGCAGTTGGAAACTGATCTAGCAGTAGCGGAACGTTCCTATGAGGAGCGGCAAATAGCAACAGTAGCACGATTGCGTTATCTCCAGCGATCGCCTGCGTCTGTTGGATGGGCAGTTTTGCTCGAAAGTGAAAATATCAGCGACTTCTTCAGCCGTCGTCATCAGTTGAAGTTAGTGTATCAGGCAGACGAACAAATTTTAGTAAAGCTCAACAAACAAGCAAAGCTGATAAATCAACAAAAAACGGATGTAGAACAGCAAAAAAACGAAATTGCCTTAATTCGTGAACAACTGTTGGCACAAAAATCCGATTATCAAAACCAGGCGGAGTCACAATCAGAATTGATTTACCGTCTTAATAGCGATCGCCTAGCCCTGGAAGCAGCGCAAAACCAGTTAGAGAGGGAATCCAAAAATTTGGAAGTCTTGATTCAACAAAAGGTAGCAGAAGCTAAAGCAACAGAAGAGGCGCAAGCAAAAACCAACAGCCGGACAAGTTTCATCATTCGGGGAACTGGTGTAATGGCATATCCTAGCGATGCTTCTACTAGCAGTCCCTTCGGTTGGCGGGTGCACCCCGTTCTTGGCTATCGTCGCTTTCATGCCGGGTTAGATTTTGCCGCTAACTATGGTAGTACAATTCGGGCAGCCGATTCGGGAACAGTAATTTTTGCTGGCTGGTATGGTGGTTATGGCAGAGCTGTAATTATCAACCACGGCAATGGTATTACAACACTATACGGACATAGTAGCGAGTTGTATGTTTCTGAGGGACAAGCAGTTGAACGTGGACAAGCGATCGCTGCTGTCGGTTCCACGGGTTTATCAACTGGCCCCCACCTCCACTTTGAAGTGCGTCGGAATGGTACACCCGTAAACCCAGCCAATTATCTTTAACTCAGAAACCAAGTTTCTCTAGACCGCAAATTTTATCACAGACGTGCTATAATGTGAAAGACTAAGGGCGCGTGGCTCAGTGGATAGAGCAACAGATTCCGGTTCTGTGGGTCGGGGGTTCAAATCCCTCCGCGCTCGTTATTTGTACATTAACTAAATTATTTGTCTAAGAAGTGCTTAAAGTCCCACTTCTGATAATAGAGCTTCCATAGCTTCCCAAGATAATCCTTGTTGAATATAACGGGGTGCTTCAGGATTATAAGGACTGGCTACTCGGTCAATATTGAGGATGTTTGCCCCATATGGAAGAACTGGTACATCTGCATCAAATGCCGTGGGGCGCATCAAAGAACTAGAAAAGCCTTTGAAAATAGCAATTGTATCTTGCTCATCAGCAATTTCCACCGTTACAAGTAGGACTTCTTGGGGGCGTTTGGCGGTGTATTGTTCCAGTCGCTTACCAATGGAATTCATTTTTTTAAGATTAGAGGTATGGTGGGGCAGCAATGGTTACTGTGGTGTGGCTGAACGTCCTTGCTTGCCCAGCTTAATCAGAACAAAGTAGCTTAAGTAAAGCACATAAATTACTAAACTAGTTATGCCAAGAAAACCTAAGAAATCAGCCTTGCTATTAGCATGGAAATATTCTTTGAATAGCAACGGAGCCTCAAACCAGACGCGACAATAGGGAGTCTTCAGCATATTGCCAGAAAAAGCACAACCCAAAAATGGGATAAAGGCTAATGTACCCAAAATACAATAAACAGTTGTAGCCCAGCGCCAAGAGGTAAAAACTAATTTCAAAGAGCCATTGGTTTGATACTCAATTTCATCGTTGATATCCACCCAGAACCACAAAGAAATTGGGATCAAAATCTGAGCTATCAACCCAGATACAAAGCTAACTGGATACTGGGCAATCATTAAATAAATCGTAATTGCTACCAGGCTTGATACTCGCCAGTATATAGCCAATAAGCGTTGTATGGCTTCCACTTTTTGCACAAATGCCCAAATCAGAAGAATTAGCGGAATAATTACCAGGAATAATACTGCCAGTCGGTAATCAATCCAGACGAAAGGGCGAAACCAAACATTATAGTCCATAGTTTTTTTCAAACGATAAATAAAACATTTTAACTAAGAGCAAGTATCTATAACTGACAAACCTGTAAGCTATTAGCTAGCTAGTAGTCTATCTATATTACATAACAGTTTAATCAAAGCACAAAGCTCAATGTCTAGTCTCAAGACTGCGCTCTAACTTCTTTGTGCAAAGAAGTGGCTCCCAAACTCATACCATTTCATGTAATTTATACTATAAACACGTTTGTAGAGGCATACAGATGTACTCCCCTACAGCCAATTGATTTGTTACAAAGATTTTTGGAAAAGGTATTAGATGGTAAATAGTCTAATTTACTTTCTTCAATCTCTGTAATTTGGCAAAAAAAACAAGCAACTCAAAGATCCTTAATTTAAATTTTGCACCTATGTGTAGTAGCATCAGGGAGCCTGTTTAAAACCCACCCAGCAGCTATATACTTGATACTCATGGATAAAATTCCAATTTTATTGGATATATAAGGTTTCCTTTTAAGATAAAAACTCTCAAAGTTTAATCCTCATACATCCATAACTCCAGATATTTCACCAATTTTTTACCCGTTGTAGAAATTGACGAAAGAGGGAGAGTAGGATTTCAGCCGTGAGTAACGTAAAAGTGCGAAATTTCAATCACTAAATCCTGGTTGCTCGGTGACAAACGAACACAAAATTAGCTAGTTCAAATTTTTATTCGTCGTAAACCCGGCATTCAATTGCATCTGGGTTGTCATCGCAATACTGTTCTAGAGAATTTTTTGGCTTGCTTTGGCGCTTGTGGGAAGCTTCCGCTTGCAATTCTTCTACTGCATCCCAAGCAGCAGCACACTCTGGTGAGTTGCTACCGCTAACGTCACACACAGTACGCGCTTGTTCTACTTCTTCTTGAATTTTCTCTTGGATGTCGCCCTTTGCAGTTTCTTGGATGTTGGTCATTGCTTTAGTCTCGTTGTCTGTTGTTAATACTAGTATAGAAAAGCTTCAGAAATGGCAGATTTTAGGTTGATTACTAACCATTCTAACCATTCAACTAATAAGTTAGTACTTTAGCCTATTGATTTATAACCATTACAGTAAACTGCCGCATCTATAATGCATTCATCTTTATTTTTTAAGATTTTGTGGAATTGGTACCATAGATAAGCAATCATACAATATATTTAGATGCATCTATTAGAGAATGACAACCCCAGCTTCTTGGGATGGAGGAGACAAAAGGCTCGCACTCATTTTTGTCGGATGCAATTCTTCCCAAAATAAAAAATCAAAATTTACTAGCCCAAAAAGATAAAGAAGCTCAAAACTCATGGCAGACCAAATGCAGTGGGCAAATGCCCTATCAACCCGTCATTCTCTGGAAGCCGCCGTTACAGATGTAGTGGAACGAGCTGTCTCATCGTTAACAGCACCTGCGGATCTAGGACTGGTATTCATTTCGTCTGCTTTTACGAGTGAGTATTCCCGATTGTTACCCTTGCTAACTGAAAAACTTTCTGTGCCAGTGCTAATTGGCTGTAGTGGTGGGGGCGTTATTGGCACGACAGTTGGCGGAGAAACCCAAGAACTGGAAGCTGAACCAGCTATCAGCTTGACCTTAGCACATCTTCCAGGGGTAAAGGTTCAAGTCTTTCATGTTGTTGCTGAAGAATTACCTGACTTAGACAGTTCTCCAGATGCTTGGGTTGATTTAATCGGTGTGCCAGCATCACCGACACCCCAGTTCATCTTGCTGTCTAGTTCCTTTGCCTCTGGAATCAACAATTTGTTGCAGGGGTTAGATTTTGCTTATCCAGGATCGGTGATAGTGGGAGGACAGGCTAGTGGTGGAGGTATGGGTGGTCGTGTTGCTCTTTTTTGTAATGATATTGAAGGCGAGAAATGCCAAAGTCTCTATCGTGAGGGCACTGTTGGTATAGCTTTAACGGGCAATATTGTTTTGGAAACGATTGTAGCCCAAGGATGCCGACCGATTGGCAAACCATTGCAAGTCACGAAAGCCGATCGCAATATTATTCTGGAGTTAGATGAGCAAGTGCCTTTAGTGGTGTTGCGAGATTTGATTGCCAGTCTCAGCGAACACGAACGGACTTTAGCACAGCACTCTTTGTTTGTTGGTGTGGCAATGGATGAATTTAAGCTGGCTTTGCAACAGGGAGACTTTTTAATTCGTGGTATTCTTGGGGTCGATCCAGCAGCTGGGGCGATCGCAATTGGCGATCGTGTCCGCCCTGGTCAAAGGCTGCAATTCCACCTACGCGATGCCCAAGCCTCTGCTGAAGACCTAGAGTTACTACTCCAAAGTTATCAAACCCAACGAGAATCTGAACCCTCTGCCGTAGCTGCCTTAATGTTTGCCTGTCTGGGGCGAGGTGAAGGACTATATGGTAAACCCAATTTCGATTCTGAATTATTTCGCCGTTACCTCAGCGATATTCCTGTAGGCGGCTTTTTCTGTGGTGGTGAAATCGGTCCTGTTGGTGGCAGAACCTTCTTACACGCCTACACTTCAGCATTTGGAATTTGTCGCCAAAATTCAGTATGAGTTATGAATTAAACTTCTGACTCTGCCAATTTTGGATTTTAATTAACCCCATACCTTCACATAAAAACTTGGCCCGGATGTTTCACTAATGAGAAATCCGGGTTTAGTCTGTAGGCTTTTTGCCAAAGCTGATTTATAATTCCTTGATTATTCCGGCGCTAATTTCGCTAGCACTCAAAGGGGTAAAGTTCTTGCCTTTAACAGCAGATCAACTGCTACGTCGCAGCACCTTCATTTATGGCTTTGGTGGTATCATTCCTCCCTTCATTGCCATCAAACTAATAGATATTATCCTAGCTTTGTCTTAATTTACTATGAAACCCTCTTATATCCAACACGCGTTAGCGTACCACTCCGTGGAAGCAAGCTACGCGGAGCGTCTCGTAGAGAAGCTCGCCGCAGGCATCACTGCATCCCAAGTATTAAAAAAAATAATTGAAATCTGGTATCAATGGCGTAAACAAAATTTGCCACTGTATTTATTCCTGGCGATGTGTTTTAACCTAGTGGTTGCACCTCTGGTTTACGCAGCTAGTGGTGAACAACTTTCTCGCAGTCAATCTTGGGGATTGGGGCTGTTAGGACTGCTGACGCTAGGGCTTTCTATCTATCTACTTTTTGTAATGTTTGTACCGGAGAAATTCTAATGAGTTTTGCACTATTGCCGGACAAGGTTAAAGGCTAAGGGCAAATTTCATCCCTTTCACCTTTCCCTTTCTCCGACAATGCCAAGAAGTCTATTGTATAGAGGCTGACATTTCTTGCTGAACCTTGCTCTTGGCAGCCTTGAAATCGGTAGCCATTTGCTCTTTTTCTATATCACTGCAATTTCTGTTGATCGCCGCGAACATAGTACTCTCTTCTTGACGAATGTGATCCCCGACTGTATCCATCAACTGTTTAATTTTTGCTCTGAACTCATCGGCTGAAGCAGGATCAATAGATTTAATTTCATCAAGCATCCGTTTCATTTGGGCTTGCTCATCGTATAGTTCCTGAGTATTGTCATCGCCATAAAACGAGCGAACTTGCGGGTATACGACTTCTTCTTCAGCTTGAGCATGGGCTAATAAGTCTTTGTAGAGTTGCCCAAAATATTCTTGGAGTTTTTGAGGATCTTTAGTCGCCCCGATTTCGGTGAAAATAGTATTCACTTTTTCGTGATCTAAGCGGATGAGGGTCTGGATGTTAATATCCTGTTTGTCAGTGTTTTGGGTAATCACACTGCCACCTACACCCGATAATGCAGCAACAGCATCTTGCACGCGTGCCCACAGTCCCTGCTCTGCATCAAGGCCCGTCATTTCACGGACACCCACCTGTTCGAGTATGCCCTTGAGCTGTTCTTGATGAGCGCGACCCTCAAAGTTGACAGTATTCAAAGGCGCAATAGCCACTTCAATATCTGCCCCCACCACCTGAGCAGCTTTGTGAATAACGATTCCACTCATGGCTTGACCATGCTTCATTAGTTCGTGGTGAATAAGCTTCTGGTAGAACGTAAACTCATTGCCAGACATCATCTGCTCAAACTGAGGAATAAATATCTTGGTCGCACTACTAGGTTCAGATTGAATGCCGTATTGAACAATGACAGTGTCTATAATGCCTAAGTTTTTTTGGTCATCTTCGAGCATATTTTGCAAACGATCGCGAACATCTTCATAAGGACAGATATCTATTAGTTTTTGATCGTTAGAAAGAATTAAATTTTGAAATGCTCTCAGGTCTGCTAATCTTTCGGCGATCGCAAGCCGTTTAGTATCGTCGAGTGTTGTAACCATGCTTAGTTGCCTTATAGGAAAATAATTTGATTGATGCTTAAATTACCGTCGAGGTAATGTGGCTAAACACGAGTGCCCCAAATCTTTCTCATAGAACTACTAAGAGATGTTGTTCACACCTCAATTTGAGAACATGAGCAAACAAAATTACCTCAGTCATAAAAATCTTGCTTGGCAACGAAATATGACATAGGTATAAGGAGCAATAAGTAATAGCCATATTGAGTGATGTTTTCAAGCTTGGCTTGAATACCATTAGTTTTGCAGGTAAGGTAGCTATCTTCCACCTAACCCTGGTTAGATATTTCGATTTAGCCTAATCTGAAACAAACTTATGGGTCCTATTTGATCCGTGAAAAATATAGATAAGGAAACGAATCGCCAATAAGCCAAGGACGTAAAGTGAAGAAAGAAAAAAGAAATATATAATTTTCACAAATGATTTAGGATTGCTTTATTCACCCAAGCATTAGACTATTTCTGTCCAATAAATGTGTTAGCAATTTGTACTCGTAAAAGTATTACATTGCTGAGGATCACTCGTTTGAATAGCTTGTTTAAACTTGAGTTTTAAGAACCGCGTGCCTGCTGCCTGTATAGTTTTTTATTAGCTATCATCCAGATCAGCCTGCTTCCAGTGACAAGCGATATTTTTGTTGCAATTCTAAGCTAATAATACAGGCAATCAACCACACTAAACCTGCCCCGTAGCCAGCTGTCACATCAGTCAGCCAATGTACTCCAAGATAAAGCCGACTGAAACCGATCGCAGCAATTAAGACAACAGCCAAGGCATAAATCTGAAAGCCCCATTCAGGAAACTGCTTTGCCAGAATATAGCTAGTAAAACCGTAAATGACTATTGAAACCATTGCATGACCACTGGGAAAACTGTGTTGACCCACTTTAATAATATGGTTCCACAGTGCTGGACGCGCTCTACCAAATAATATTTTCATTAAACAATTTAGCAAGGTTGCACCGACTCCAGCGATGCCCAACATAGTTGCTTGCCAGCGACGATTAGAATATAACGGACTAATCGCCAGCCCCAAAGAAGATATCAGCATTACTAGTGGATCGCCAAGAAAAGTGATACTAACCATGATGCGATCGCGCAGTGGTGTATGCAGCTTCTGGATCAAGAGCAAAATGGCTTCGTCAAGATTATATGCATACAACAGTGCAGTGCCGCATACAAGAGCGCCAATAGCCCCCAATACCGGAATAAGTTTACTGCTTGTTTGGTTTAATTGTCGCTGCATAGATATTTGAGACAGTACAGCTGAATCAAATATGCTTCGGTTATTACCCCCAACGAAACCAATATTTTCTTTAATACCAAAGGAATGCAAGTTACTGTCTTTAATGACTGCGGTAGATGGTTTTAGAACCTTGACTGATTGGGTTTGTATGGAAGAACCAAGTGATTTGCTAGCTTTTTTCCGATAATCTAAGACAATTTCTTGAATGAGGAGAGCGATCGCGTTTAAACTTTTATCTGGATGGAAAATAACAAGGACATTCCCTGTATAACTATTAGCACTAGCTCGTGAGATTATTTCCTCTTCTAATAATCTTGATTCAAGATATCTTTTGAGGGCTTCCGAATGATAAAGCCCATTTACCTTATATCTAACTCTTCCTTTAACAGCAGTATGTATTGCTTGAACCCAATGGTTCTCATTAATAAGTTTACGACAGTGAGGGTTACCCATTTTTTATTGATAATAAAATGCTTGGACTCAAGGCTAGAGAAGAAAGATTTTCAGAAATTATGTGAAATCCCATTTATTTCAGAGCTACTTACTCCTAACCAGGAATAATTTTAATGATTAGTGTATTATTAACTACACAAGATCAGGTTCGCTGGCAGATTTCAGTTTCAAAGGCTGGGAGTTGACTTCGTTATTGCCACGCAATCGCCATCGCTTGTTAGGCAAGATAAACATGGTGGCAGATTTTAGTCTCTTAATTATGCTTCTTGAGGTAGAAAGTAGCCGTTCCCAAACGTCTGTTTTAAACCTTCGATATACAATGACATTACGCGCTTGGTTGATCTTGCGTGTACTATCAATTAGGTTAATTAGAGCATCAAAAATAGCACCTACGATTGATTTTGCCATTATCTCTTTTGGCACAACCACATCTTGGGCAGTTTGAATAAGATTAATCAAATGCGCGAGCATCTGATTATCTGAAATTACATCTATTTTATAATTGATGACAATGGATGCAGCTTGTGGGTTAGCACGGACATATGTAACTCTAGGATCAGATTCTATCGCTGATTTGAGTTGATTAGCATACTCAGTATCTTTGGCTAGCAGAGGAATACGAAAACGAATCCGCCCAGGAATAGTATGGACAATGCTATAGAATATCTTTTGGGATGGTGCTGTTTTATCAGCTACGCTTTTAGCCGCCTTTTTTGATGGTAAAGGCAGATTCAAACTAGCATTTTTGCCAGAGTTAGACCGTTTTATAGAAGTCATAGTACTATTTTGCAATTCCAAAAAATAAAAAATGCAACCAAACTTATAAACTTATCTATTGATGTTCAAAGAGAGCATTTTATCGAGCTGCATGAACTTTACTTAATTCATACCTATTTTTTTGATTTAAAAAATCTATCTCAGTAGTGAATCTAGCTATCTCTGCTATCAAGTTGATTAAGTTTCTTTAACATTGTGCTTCATTAATAATAATCGAATAATCAAGAAGAGCAATGTTGAATAAGGTAGAAGGCAAACGGCACTTAGCAATATATTCGGGGATTCAGCATCGTACTTAATTAAAGCCACTAAATCCAAAATTTGGCTTTGTGCTTAAATCCCTGCTCCCTGTTCCCCTCTACCTTGCTGATAAATGCTTTTTTAAAAGTATTTGGCTGTAATTTTAAACACTTGTTACTCCCCTTTCCCCCTTCTTTGAGGATTTAAACCATCCTCTAAGATGATTATCATTTTGGTTTACAAGTACTTCATTACATAGGGTATTGACATATAATTATTTTAATGCATAGTGATTGAGTTACTGTACTCTCAAGTAGTAAGATCAAGAGTATGTATGAATTTATTAGATGGCAGTACTGCCCTGATTTTATGCAAGCCTTGCTTATTTATTTTATTCAATTTCTAGGTATGTGTTTATGCAGCAAGGGTTAAGGTTACTAATTCAACTGGTACTAGAGTTTGCACCTGTTGTTGCAGAGCTAGTACAAAAGAGAAGTCAAGACAGTTTAGCCTTAAGTAAATATGAACCGATTGAGGCAATTCCCCAATTACTCAAAGCTTTAAATACTTCAAACCAAGAAAGCAGTTATGTTGAAGACTTTGAACAAGAAAGAATTTTTCAAGAGCAACTAGTAGCCGAGAATCATCAAACGCGATTAAGAATAGCTGAACAAGAGCGAGAAACAGCGCTAAAGTTGCCAGAAGTCAACAAAATTCTTGATACCTGGCCCTTAAAATTATATCCTTCACAAATTTTAGACCACACCAATTATGAACGCATTCCACTGAAAATTTTTATCGCTCCTCCTCAAATACATTTTGACCAATTTAACGATAATAAAGATGAAAAATTTTCCCAAATTGAGTTAATGTTGGCTGAAGGATTACGAGACTTTCTCAACAAGCATTACTCTTTACACAATGAAGTTAGACCAACAGAGTTATTGGCAGGAGCTTGGGATAGTAAACGTTTTCACAGTGAATCAAGTATTAAGGCTCTGTTTGGAATGTTGAAGACAGAGCCTATTTTGATTTTAGAGTCAGAAAATGATGGAGATTATTTAAATTTTCGGATTGCCTATTGGGGTTTAGACCAAAGTAATTATTATTATAAAACAATTGCTCGTTTACCTTATCGAGAAATTCTAGAAGAGTCTGCTAAAAGACGGGCGTTAGAATGGAAAAAACTTAGAGATGAACTGGTAGCACTAGGAGAAGACTTAGAGGAAATTAATCAGATTGGAAAAGACAATGTAGCTAATTTGGCAATTTTAGAAAAGGTAGAAAAGTGGAATGAGAAAGGAATTGATATTAGTCATTTATCCTTACAATATCAAGTCAATCGTCAGGACTTTGAACAACTTTGCCAAGTTTTGATTACTTATCACTGTTTGGTTGCAGGTTGGATAGCAGATGTTTACCATCTGGTTGATCGTGGTGTACCTCCGCTACTACCAGAGTTGCTGCCGAGTTTGCTGTCAGATACTTTTGATTTACAATCAGTACAGGTTATCGCTTCCGGTTACAAGCAAGTTTACCAAGCTCTGGAAAATGAGCGTTGTTACTGGATTCCAGAATTAGCTTTGCAATTAGCCCAAAGTTTATGCCATTTAAGCGATGCCTATGGCGGTAAACTACGCTCGTGGGCAAATGAACAGCTTTCATTTTCTGTAAATACATGGTTGCAACTACGCCAAATATCACTACAGGATTTTCGTAACCCGCTTCAGGCAATGCAATCAGCTGTCAGCGTTAAAGATGAGGAATATGTAAGAAAGTTAAGAGAATATTTTGTTGCAGTCGGTGATAGTCAGAGTATTGCTGATGTTGAGGAAATTTTAAATTGCGTCGCCAACCTCAAACACCAAGTTACACTACAACATATTGTTCTCAGCCACACCCTAACTGGACATTCAGAAAAAGTTACATCTGTCGTCATTAGTCCTGATTCTGAGAGTTTAGTTAGCGGTTGTGCCGATAAAACTATCAAAGTATGGAATCTTAAAACTGGCAAGCTTATCCGCACCCTTACAAAAGATTTAGGCAAAATTTCCTCTGTTGCGATTAGTCCTGATGGACATTATCTCGCCGTTGGTAGTTGCCAACACCCCAAAAGTAACGTCAAAGTATGGAATCTCAATTCTGACAAACTCCTCCACACTCTCTTAGGACATCAAAAGCCGGTTAACTGCATCGCCATCAGTCCCGATGGACAAATTCTTGCTAGTGGCAGTAATAAAATCAAAATTTGGAACTTGCATAAAGGCGATGCCTCCGGCGAGCTATGCCAACGCATTTGTACCCTTTGGCATTCATCCGCAGTTAATTCTGCTGCGATCAGCCTCGATGGTACGATCCTTGCTAGTGGTAGTTCTGACAACAAAATTAGGTTGTGGAATCCACGTACGGGAGATCCATTACGCACCCTGAACGGACATTCAGGTGAGGTGAAATCAGTAATCATTAGCCCTGATGGAGAAATTCTCTTTAGCGGTAGCGCAGACAAAAATATCAAAATTTGGCATCTAGCTACAGGTAAAGTGTTATACACCTTGACTGGACATTTAGAAGAGGTAAGCTCCTTAGCTATTAGTCCTGATGGAGAAATTCTCTTTAGCGGTAGCGCAGACAAAACCATCAAAATTTGGCATTTGGGGACGGGAGAATTACTGCAAACTATTACAGAACACTTAGGGGCAGTAAACTCTATTGCTATGAGCAAGGATGGTCAATTTCTTGCTAGTGGTAGTTCTGATAAAACCATCAAGATTTGGCAGATCAATTAAGCTTTTCAGTTACTCATTTTGTGATTGTTTTTGGCTATTTCCGTGCAACTTAATAAAGCTATCAAAAGCATACCATGCTAGAACATACCAAGGAATACCTTCTAACTGCAACCCTTTATTAAGTAATTGTCGCAGCGAAAGGCTAGCTAATCCCACAGGGAAAAGAATCCGCAGATCAAAAGCACCACCTGTTGACTGTTTTACGCGCTGGTTTAAGTCAACAACCGCAGATGATACTCCTGCTGCTGCCTCGGTGTTACCCTCGGAAACATTGGCAAAAATTATTCCTAAATCTTTAAGTGTTGCTAGCACATTTTCTAGACTGCCATCTTTACCATCGTGATTGATCACAATACTGCCATGATGGATATTTGTCTTAACTTGATTAATGTGAGCATTTGCTGACAAAGCATTGGCGATGTGTTGCATCTTTTCTGGTTGACGATGAGAATGAGCCACTCTCAACCGCAATCTTCCGGGAGTCGAACTTACAACTTTTGTAGATATTGGTTTTGGTGGTGTTTTGAAGCTGGCTCTGTCTATAATTTCCGGCATTTTATTGTAAGTGCTATGACCATTTGTCAACATGCAACCACCTTTTTTACTTGTGTGATAGTGGATTTTTTGTTGTGGGTTTGTTATTTACAGAAATAAGTGAAAAATTAATGGAAAACGAACCCCAGAGAAGCCAGTGCGTTGGGCGGCTCTGCCGACTTGTACCCCTGCGGGGAAGCAAGCTACGCGCAGCGTCTCCCCTTGGGAGAAGCATCTGGCGCGGCGCAGAGAACACACAGGAATAAGAGAAGCGAGGAGTTTTTGCACTATCTTGCTCTAGGGGCTTGCAAAACATAAATTATATTATGTCCGCTTGATTACTTATTAAACCCGGAGAACCCCGCCCCGCCAAAGCTTTGCTTTGTCTCCCCTCCCCGCAGGCGGGGAGGGGTTGGGGGTGGGCTTCTTTTATTAGGGGAATTGGAGTCGCCTATGGCAAAGAATTTAACTTGCTAATGAGCGGATGAAATTACACACCATTATCGGCGACATTATCACCATTGGTGGCAGACGCTTCAAATACGGGGGTTTCTTTTTCATCAGCAAGTTCGGCTCTGGCTTCGGCTACCATGTCTTCCCAGGTTTCGCCCATTTCTGCAATGGTTCCTTTGCTTCTTTCATAAAGACCAATTCCGCCTTTGATGACTGATTTGACTAAGGGTTTACCAACTCCAGCAACAATCGGCAGTAGAACAGGTGCTAAGAGAACTGCACCAATTCCGGCTATAATACCGGGAGCGCCTGCATCTTCAACAAAATCACTGATTTTAGGGGCCATGTTCAATTTTCTCCTATTTAATTAAGAAATCTCAGAAAGCTTTTTAAGATACTCTTGTCGGCATAGTTGGATCATCTTGCCGATGGTAGAGCTTTATGTCGACGACTTTTAAGAATCGGACGTAAACCGTTGACTCCGGCAACTACGGTTGAGCCATTGTTGACTACTGTTGCAGCTAAGGGGTTAAGACCAAAGAAAACGGCTATCACCATTGCCGCTAGGTTAGGAACGGCAACTAGTCCTGTGTTTTGCCGAATCAATTGCTTGGCTTGACGAGCGATCGCGATCGCTTCTAATAAACCATGCAAGTCATTCTGCATCAACACTAAGTCTGCTGTTTCGCGGGCTATCTCAGAACCGTTGGCAAAGGAAACGGAAACATCGGCGTAGGCTAAAGCTGGCGAATCGTTAATTCCATCGCCGACAAATGCAACCGTCTTGCCTTGTTCATGCAGTTGTTGGACAACTGTTGCCTTTTGTTCTGGAAAAGCTTCTGCGTGAGTATGCGTCGGCAAAATACCTAGTTGAGCAGCGACAGCAGTCGCAGTTCGCTTATTATCGCCGGTTAGCATATGGATTTCCACACCTTCGACCGTCGAAAGTGCCCTAATGACTTCCCGACTTTCGGGACGGAGAAGATCACTATATTTAATAATACCTTGAAGTTGACCGTTGCTAGCCACATAAATCGATGAATTTGGAGATTTTTGGTGGCCATTTAATGCTTCCATGTCAATGCCACTGGTACGCAAAAAGCGATCGCTCCCAACATAAACTGTCTCTCCATCAATCTGAGCTTTTACGCCCAAACCTAGTTGATAATCCCACTTGCTACGCGGCAAAATTTCTACTTGCTCTGCTTGGGCATAGCGAACAATTGCTTCTGCTACTGGATGAGTTAAACGCTGTTCGGCGGCGGCGGCCAATTCCAACACCCGTAATCTTGAGGTTGCGGGATTGAGATTTTCCACACTGACAACATCAACTTCTCCCTTAGTCAGTGTCCCCGTTTTATCAAAAACTATGGTATCAACTTCTGCTAGTTGTTCTAACGCCCGTCCGCTACGGATAAGAATACCTCGTCGGGCAGCATAAGTTAATGCTGCTAAAACTGTTGTCGGGACTGATACTCGAATACCTGTAGCAAAGTCTAGAGTTAAAACGCTGGCTGCTCGTGAAGGGTTGCGAGTTGCGGCAAATACTGCTCCACCAAGTAGCAAAGTTGGCATGACAGCTTTTTGAGCAAATTTCGTGGCATAATTCTCCATTCGGGTATCGTGGACAGGTGCTTCTTGCATTAACTTAATGCTCTGTCCGGCGCGGGTATCGTTGCCTATCCATTCTGCAAGAATATAAATTCGTCCTTCTCGTACCAGGGTTGAGGCGAAAACTGGTTGTCCCTTTTTCTTCAGCACCGGCATCGATTCGCCAGTTAGTTTCTGCTCATCTAACAGGGCTTTACCTCGCAAAATGCTACCATCAACCGGCACTTGTTCACCGGGGTAAACAATTACTGTATCGCCACGCTGCACATCTTGAATGGGAATTTGTACCTTTTCGCCATTGCGTTCTACCCAGACAAATTGCCCTAGAGAACTAAGTAAATCTAGAGTTTGTTGAGCAGAAGAACGAGCTGTGCGATCGCGGATATTTTCACCCACTTCAATTAAACCCAGCATCAGCGATGGTGTGAGAAATTGACCTTGGAAGGTAGTAATAGCGATCGCCATAAAATCCAAAAAGTCAATATTCAATTTTCGCTCTACCGTAATACCCTCCCATGCTCGTTGGATAACGGGTAAAGTAGCCAGAGCGATCGGAAGCACCACTATCAAAGGCGGGATCGATAATCCTAATGGCCCTCCCAGCACTGCTAAAGTAGTCGCAACAGCAGAGAGTTGTAAACCTGGCCAAGATGGCTCTTTTTCAGTTTCCGATGATGTAGAGTTTTTGAGAACGACTACCTCACTAGCAGCCTGAATCAAATCGTGAAGATGCGATCGCATCTTCGCATCAGAAACTTTATTAGATTTATAAGTAACTGCAACTGACATTGCCGCAGGCTTGACACGGACATTCTTCACCAGCGCATCTGCTGTTAACAATACTTCCAGACGCTTGGCATAATCTGCATCAGTGCGTAAGCGAGGTAGACGAAACCGCAGTCTTCCCGGAGTTGTATGGACAACGCTGTAGGTAACGTTGGGAAGCTGTTCTTGAGAGTGTCCATTAATGTCAATTAAAGAAACTTTTCCATTGCCTTCCAACACAGTGAATTGAGATTTGGGAGGTGATGGTAGTTCCAGTGCTACTTTTGCCATTACTTTTCTTTGTTCCAAATATTGTTACACTTCAATGAAAATTAGGCTCTTTGCTGAGGTAAAGAGAGCAAATTAGCCACCAATCTGGCGAGATTGGTTAGCTATCAATAGTTTGGTTATTTGTAATCAGCTAGATTGGTTGACTAACTTATTGCTGTGGCGGGATCATTGGCAGATTCAATTAAACTGGCTAGATGAGATATTGTTGCTGACAAAAAGCTTTGCACTCGCTTCTGAGAATCCCGCATCATTCCAGTTTTATAGGTAATAACAACTGATTTTGCAGCGCTATTAACTCGCTCACTGGTAACTGTAGAATCTGATTTGAGTAATGCCTCTAAGCGTTGGACATACTTTGGATCGCGGGCAATTCGAGGCACACGAAACCGCACTCTTCCGGGAATTGCATGAGCAATGCTATAAGCTACTTTTGCAGGTTTTTTTGTTTGTTGAGTTGCAAGCTGAGAATCGGTTGAGGATAGCGAATTGCTTTTAGTCTTAGAGACTGAGACATCCGCAGAGGATAAGGAGAATGTTGCTGATTTCTGCTTCTCTGCTGGGATTTTTAGCTTTCTATCCTGTTTGTCTTCTGTTTTTACCGCATCTGAGTATGGTTTGAATTTCTTTGCATTTGCTGGTAACACTTCTGGATTGCCAGCAGACTGAATCAAATTAGCCAAATGCGATCGCATCTCAACATCTGACTTTACATCAGATTTATAGGTAATAGCAATTGACCCTACCATAGTATTGTCGACTTCCTGATTGATTACCAAAGGCTCATTGGTAAGCAAGGCCAGAAGACGTTCCACATATTTTGGATCTTCGGTAATCTGAGGTATGCAAAATCCCACTTGTCCGGGAGATGCACAAATAACACTATATGCTACCTTTGAAGGCGGCGTTGCGGGGCTATTAATCTCGTGTGTGACTATTTGCTCTGGTTTTTTGTCTAAATCTGCTACCCTTTCTAAATTTAAACCAGCCATAATTCCCCTCCACTATTCCGCAATTTGAAACTGTATATTAAGTTTGCAAGGGTAAGTTCGCCATAACACCTAACGAGAAAGACATTGCAGGCGATTTTAGGTTAGTCCACAGACTTGATAACTTTGAACTCGTTTTGTTTGCCGTTGTTGCGTCTGTACTTTCAGCAGTCTGACTAACGGGAGTAGGATCATTTACCGTTGTTGCGTCTGTACTTTCAGCAGTCTGACTAACAGGAGTAGGATCATTTACCGTTATTGCGTCTGTAATTTCAGCAGACTGACTAACGGGAGTAGGATCATTTACCGTTGTTGCGTCTGTACTTTCAGCAGTTTGACTAACTTCTTGTAGAGGTTGGTTAGCCTTTATGATTGTCTGTGTTGCTGGGTTTGTCTCCAATGCCAATTCCATCAGATTCACCCAATGAGATAATGGAATCTTACGAGACTGATAAGCGATCGCGATCGATGCCGCATCAAAATTCATACGCACGCTTGTAACTTCAGCATCGGTTTTCACTATTCTCTCAAGCCGCCGCGCATAAGCTCGATCTTGGGCGATTTTTGGCACATTCAACCGAATACGGCCATCAATTGCATGGACTACGCTGTAGTCAATCTTTGCAGGTGCTGTCACCTCGCTAGGCTTCTCAAGATTATTTCGCTCCTCTTTTGATAATTCCAATTCAGATATGTCGCTTTTTATCGCAGAACTGGTATGGTTTTCCTCGTTCTTTTCTGATGTCGGAACTTGAGAGCCAATACAACCAATTACACCACGGGTTACATCCGCCACAATCATGTAAACTGGAATCGATACCCAGCCATGAATTCCCAATCTTCCTGTTACCGCCAAGCCTGTCATCATCGGAATTAAGGAAATACCCTGCTCTTTCCAAAATGAAGCCGATTTCCAAGCTGCAAAGGGATCGGTCTTACTAGGTGAATCAGACGAAGCTTGCGGCTGTTGGATCTCAAGATCGGATTTTAGGGCCAAAATTCGCGGTAATGACAGCTTGTCTTCATCAAAATTAATCACCAAACTGCCCGTTTGCTCATTCACAGTAACTTCCGTCACTCCTTCTAAGGAGCGTAAATCTTGGGCTATCCTGTCTAGCATCGAGTTAAGACTACTGTCAGTAGTGCGGAGTCGCACACGCCCGGTAGTGACATGAACTATTTGCAACCCACCAGAGGGCTGTAACTTCATTGACTGTGCGATCGCTTTGCTTTTACTCTGATTGACTCCGTTGTTTGGTTGTTTAGAGATTAAATTAGAAGATATTTTAGCTAAAATGTTTAATTTTTCACGATTACTGGTATTTTTAGTCATTTACCGGGTTACCCAATAGCTACATCAAGTTAATAGGTTAACAATAGATTAAATGTACCTTAAGCTTAAGGGTCAAGTATGCGTCTTCCGGATTATATTTAACAATAATTTTTGATGATAATGATTATCATAACAAAATGTAACTATACAAAATTTTCACCGAGTCTGTTGCCTTCGAGGGAGGAGGGTAATCTTCCTTGACTGATGACAGTTAACAACCGTAAACAGTGCTTATACAATTTAGGCGCGCATCAGCTTAGGGATTTCCAGAAATTAAATTATCCAATTTTTAGAGCAAAGACGATGATCGGATTCTTCCTCCCTTGCTCCCCCTGCTTGCACAGCGATGGGACATTTTTTGGAAGTCCCTTACCAAACTGAATTCTGACTCCTGAATCCTGAATTTTGTTCCGGTAAAACAGACTTTATGTCTTCCTTTGAGACTTAAGTTATGTGTTTTATTAATTTAAAGCCGTTGTAATTAATAGTTTTTCACAGAATTAATTGAGAGGTTACTAAAAAAAGATAACAATCAAATCCTTGAGAATTGAGCAATGCTCTTTTTTACTCTGTCCATAAAATATTCAAAACCTTATTTATTTGTGCTTGGTTCCAAGCAAAGATTTTTCGGCATTGCTGATAAAGCAAGGCTTTGAAAAAGATTCAATGGCCAACTCTAGTTGAAATCTGTTATTTTTCAAGGCTAAAAAGGAGCTACAACAAATTAGGGTTAAAAACAAGAAGCTAAACCCCATAAATGGCATAAAATAAACCAAAACCCCTATATAAATGCAACCTTTGGCATATAAGCTATCTGCAAAGCTTTACGCTTCTTCATCCGTAAAAGTTTTGTGAGATATAGCTTATATCACTACAATCTGATAAGATTTCCAAAAGTACAACAGCTGCTTGTTCTCTTTTTCTTGAAGCCAGTGATTTTGGGTCTTTTTTGGGAAAGGAAAATACAAAAATGTCTCATCTATTGTGGAAAACTCTGGTACTAAGTCCAGTAGTTTTGGGAGTGACGGTGTTGGTTTCCGCTGGGGCTATGGCTGCTGAAGTAGCAAGCTCTTCTGAGGCAAAATCTGCTCAGACAGAAGCACCAATAGCTTCTAGTGCTTCAATGTCCATTCAAACAGAGCAACTAAAAGTTAATCGGCAGTTGGTTGCCCAAAACACTGATGAAAATAAGGTTTTAGAAGAAGTTAACCGCTACAGCAGTGAAGGCAAGAACCAGAATTCACTGTCTCAAGTCACATCAGTTTCTCAGTTTTCTGATGTACAGCCTACTGACTGGGCATTCCAAGCTTTGCAATCTCTGGTTGAACGCTACGGTTGTATCGCAGGATACCCCAATGCCACTTATCGGGGCAACCGGGCACTAACCCGCTATGAATTTGCCGCAGGTTTAAATGCTTGTTTAGATCGAGTTAATGAACTGATTGCCACTGCAACTGCTGACTTGGTGACAAAACAGGATTTAGCAACTCTCCAACGTTTGCAAGAAGAATTCTCGGCAGAACTAGCAACTCTGCGTGGCCGAGTAGATGCTGTAGAAGCACGGGCTGCTGAACTGGAAGCAAATCAGTTTTCTACTACTACAAAATTAGTGGGTGAAGCTATTTTTGCCGTTACTGATGTGTTTGGCGGTAATACTGGCGATGCTAACAATACTGTCTTCCAAAACAGGGTACGTTTAGACTTACAAACCAGCTTCACGGGCAAAGACGTTTTACACACCCGCCTTGCAGCCGGGAATGCGCTAGCCTTTAGTCAAGTAGATAATGGTGGTTTTCCTATCGATACTGCTGAAGGCACACAAACTTTTCAAATCGGTAGCACTGGTAACAACGGTGTGATTATAGACTGGCTGGCATATTACGTACCTATAGGCCCAGCTCAAGTTTACTTGGCGGGCACTGGAGGTATTCATAGCGATTATGCTGCCACTAACAACCCTTACTTTGAAGACTTTGATGGTGGTAATGGTGCTTTGTCTACCTTTGCTTCTGAAAGTCCCATCTATCGGATTGGTGGTGGTGCCGGTGCAGCACTGACTTTACCCTTTGGTAGCGGTGGTAGCATTTTTAAACCAAGTTCACTGACTGTAGGCTACTTAGCATCAAATGCTAATAATCCTGGAGTAAATCAAGGTTTGCTTGAAGGTAACTATGCAGCTCTTGGACAGTTGAACTTTAGTGTAGGCGATCGCTTGGCTTTGGCTGCTACCTACGTTCACGGTTATCATGGTGCTGGAGGTGGTAATTTATTTGACTTAGGCGGTGGTTTAGGTAGCGCCAACCGCGTTGTAGGTACTGGTCAAGCTAACACCCTCAGTACTCTAAATGCAGCTTCCAGTAATTCATACGGAGTATCGGCAGCCTTCAGACCTAGCGATAAGTTGTCAATTAGTGGCTTCGTTTCTTACCACGATGTCACAGGCTTTGGTGTTGGTGATGATTATGAAGCTTGGAGTTACGGAGTTGGGATAGCTTTACCTGACTTCGGTAAACCAGGTAACGTTTTAGGTATTTTTGCTGGTGCAGAACCTTATTCGTTTAACCGACCAGGTTTTGCTGGTACTGGCAATGATATACCTTATCACTTTGAAGGCTTTTACAAGTATCGCGTGTCAGATAACATTTCAATCACTCCTGGTGTGATCTGGTTGACCTCTCCTGGTCAAAACAGCGGTAATGATGATGCAATTATCGGTACACTGAGAACAACTTTCACCTTCTAAAGTTTTGCTGTAAGGGCGCACAGATGTCATTGGTGTAAACTTAAACTCAAACACTTATTTCACAGGCATTTTACCCCCCTTAGTCCCCCCTTATAAAGGGAGGAAAAAAGAAATCCAGTTCCCTCCCCTTTATAAGGGGAGGGTTAGGGTGGGGTAACGCAGATTGTGATGGAAAGCCAGAGAACTGAATATCAGGTCATTACAAGGGTTTCACGTTAAGTTGACACCAATGCACAGATGTACGCCCCTACATATCTATCTGTATCAAGTATTTCGTGAAATGGTATTAGGCGATCGCTATGCAGGTGGAAGTCCATTGGAGAGCTATATAAAATATCCAAAATGCGAGAACTTTACCCAGCGATCGAGCCTTACTTAGAAGGTAGTTTAAAGGTTTCCGATCTTCATACCATTCATTTTGAAGAATCAGGAAATCCCCAAGGTCAACCCATTGTTTTGCTGCATGGCGGCCCTGGTGGTGGGTGTCCACCTTTTTATCGACAATATTTCCACCCAAAAAAATGGCGATTGGTAATGTTTGACCAGCGCGGTTGTGGTAAAAGTACGCCCCATGCTGAATTACGAGAAAACACCACTTGGGATTTAGTCAGTGATATCGAAAAACTACGCCAACATTTAGGTATAGAAAAGTGGGCGGTCTTCGGTGGAAGTTGGGGTAGCACTTTATCATTAGCTTACAGTCAAACCCATCCCTCTCGCTGCACGGCGTTAATTCTCCGTGGTATCTTCATGCTGAGACAAAAAGAGTTGCGATGGTTCTACCAAGAGGGTGCTAGCTATATTTTTCCTGATGCTTGGGAAGAATATCTCAAACCAATTGCGATCGCAGAACGTGATGATATGATCGCAGCATATTACAAACGCTTGACCAATCCAGATTTAGAAATTCAATTAGCAGCAGCGCGTGCTTGGTCAATTTGGGAAGCGAGTACCAGTAGACTTTTTTTAGATCCACAACTCATGCAAAAGTTTGGCGAGAGCCAATTTGCTTCAGCTTTCGCTCGTATTGAATGCCATTATTTTATGAATAAGGGATTTTTGGAAACAGAAGATCAATTACTCTTAAATGTAGACCGTATTCGCCATATTCCGGCTGTAATTGTTCAGGGACGGTATGATGTAGTCTGCCCGATGAAATCAGCTTGGGAATTACATCGCGCTTGGCCAGAAGCCGAATTTATTGTGGTTCCTGATGCCGGGCATTCGATGAGTGAACCAGGAATTTGCAGCGCTTTGATTGAAGCAACAGATAATATTGATTTCCGTTGAGGGGCTTGGCTTCAAGGACTTTTTAATAAGTAGCTAGGCGTAAATAAATTAAGGTTTGTAGTAAGGACTTTAGCCTTAATAAACATTGCTATGAGCGATGAATCACTTATTACGAATCAAAATATTAAGGTTTTAAATTATACTTCTTATGAGTGTATTTCTATATATGGTTAGTATCTCTAAATGCACAAAAATGAGATTTTACCTGGAAAAAACCTTTTAAGATTCGTTTGAGTGAGTTAAATTTAACACACCTGATAGCTGTAGCCACTTCTACCCACTTGCGTTTTCTTTTACTTGCTTCTGGATAATCTTCACTTAGCATTTCGACTGGTAACAAATACATCTTGACACGGTAAATTTTGCCTCCTTTGCGGTACTTGTAAGTTCCCAGTTCATTGGTGTCTACCTGCCCAATTACCCCTGCTTCTTCCCACGCCTCTTTAGCTGCTGAAGCAGGTGGACTCATGCCATTAGGAATATCTCCTTTCGGAATTACCCAGTGTTGAAAATTACGGCTTGTGATTAGCAAGATTTCGACTTTGCCATTATTCACTCTATAAGGAATCACCCCAGATTGTTTAAAGACTTTGCTGATTTTCCGACTCATGTAACTCTATCCTGTATGGTCTAGCTTTTTTGTACAATGTTTATTTCAAAAATTCAAGAGCTGATACTGGATAAATTTTAGTTAATTTTAGGTTATGAAAAGGTTAAAAGTTTTTACCCATAAAAGTTAACTGTTGAAAGTTATTGATTATTGAAGTAGCGCCGCACATCCATGCATCCCACCCCTACCGTGTGTTGCAATAAGACGCGTAGTAAGCTATCGCCTATCTAAGTTGCACATTTTTCTGTGTTGACTGTTGACTGTTGACTGTTAACTATCAGCAGTCAACAAACCTGTTTTTCAAGTTTTGGTTTTCAAGTTTTGGTAGATATACAGCGAAGATATTGTATTTAAATCTACTTCTTTACGCTCATTTTCATAGTCGTTAGTATTTTTAAACAGTACTGTAAATGCACCAGCGCCTAACCTATCTTGAGGAAACATCCGATAACAAGGCATCGTAGTTAAATGTGACTGATATTTAGCTAAATTACTAATTTCCATCGCCTGGAATTGGGGAAAGCGTTCCAAAAACCATTCACAAACTTGCTCATTTTCTTCGGGTGAATATGTGCAAGTCATATAAGCAAGATAGCCTTGTGGTGAAACAAGTTTAGCAGAGTTAGCTATAATACGCTTTTGTCGATTTGCACTTTTATTAATAGCAGTTGGATGAAAACACCCGGGTGCTTTTTCACCTTTAGCAAGTAAAGATTGTCCAGTACAAGGAGCATCTACTATTACTAGATTGCTAAAGCAGGGAAACATTTCGGCAAATATACTCGAATCTCTATTTACCACTGCACTAGGACTTATCTGGCAACGTTTCAAATTAGAAATTAGCATTCCCAGACGTTTGCCGATTACTTCATTACTGATAAGTAAGTCAGGTTGTAAAGCTTTCCAAGCGAAGATACTCTTACCTCCTGGTGCGGCACACATATCAAAAACTAAACGCACTGGCACAGGAATAGCTAACAAAGTAGTAGCTGCAAACACCGAAGAAAAATCTAAACAATAAAAATATCCTTGTTGATGCAAGTGATGCTGACCGGGTTTTTCCCCCAGGTATAAACGGTCAGTAAATGGTGGTTGCCAATAGGTTGGCGTTTCTACTGCTAAAGGTGAATTTTCAGGCTTTTCTTTACACCAAAGAATACTAGGCGAAAAAGGCTGAGGATTCATTAAAGCATCGATAAATTTTTCTTGTTCATCTAGATTAGCGAACAAACGCCGTGAGACTTTAAGTAATAAATTAGAAGGTTTTTCCATCTGGATATATAAATAATAACAATTTTCAAAAATCAGAGTAAAGATGCAATTGTGTGAAAACCATATAAAATATGACGCTTCTTAATTCCGAACTAAGAATTACGAATTAAGTTGTATCAAACTCAAAATCAAACTGTTATACAAGAACAATGTAATTAAGGCTTTTGGCTTCATACTCAAAATATAATGACCGCCATTGGGAACGCAATGGCCAAGCTACCCCACTGCACCGGAGAAGGTCATGTTCTTAGATAGTTTTCCGCAAAAGTTACGCAAAGAAGCACAATTATGGAGGGATGAAGGATTAATTAGTTCTTCGCTGTATGAGCAAATAGCAGAACGTTATCAATTTAAAAACCTGGAAGCTGCTGCACGCGATCGCAATAAAGCGATTGCTATTGCTATAGGCGGCATACTTTTATGCTTAGGCATAATTACCTTTGTAGCAGGAAACTGGCAGGGAGGATCGCGAGAAGTCAGATTTATTCTGCTGATGAGTTTGTTTTTTGCGATCGCTATCACTGGATTTTACAATTGGAGGCCACCTGAAGGAAAGAAGCCAGAAAAAAGCAAACGCTTACTAGGAGAAGGGTTGCTAATTTTAAGCGCCTTCATTTTCGGTGCAAATTTACTGCTGATGGCCCAGATGTTCAATATTGTCGGTTCAACTTCCCAACTGTTCTTCGCTTGGGGGTTGGGTGTTGTAGTGATGGCCTTCAGTTTGTGCATAAATTCTTTAGGAATTCTGTCAATTATCCTCGTGGAAATCGGCTATTGGACTGGGCTAGAAGACTTGTGGTACTCTTCAGGCGAGTTAACTTGGTCGCGGCTAGTGGTGCAGCATATGCCTTTGTTAGCATGGCTAGTATTTGTCCCCTTAGCCTACTTCTGCCGTTCGCGCTGGATTTTTGGTCTAGCAGCCTTTGTCTTTGCTAGTTCCTTACAAGCCAACCTTAATCCTCTGCCATTGCTGAATTATGCTGATATAGCCCCTTGGGTGGCATCTTTTGCTTTTACACTCCCACCTGCACTATTCTGGAGTTATGATGACCTGCTGTTTCCAACCATAAATTACAGATTGTTTCAATCTCTGGCCCGTAATTTAGCATTGGTAAGCTTTGGCGTTGTCTTTTATGTCCTGTCTTTTCGTTGGGTCTGGGAATTGCCAGATTATGGTTATAACCGGCCAACGACATTGACAAACTTGTTCGAGTCTCTGCCGATCATCGATTTAGGGATTCTCAGTGGCTTGGCGGTATTGCAATGGTTGTTTCTACTGCGTCAAAGAAATAACCCCCCTCGCCGCGAAGTGATTTTCACAACTGCTGTTATTGGTACCTTTCTTGCCTTTATTGCCATAGTACCTTTTTGGCATCAAACTATCAGCCGAATTGATGAGCTTGGTGTTTTTATTTTCAATGTACTTCTAGCAACATTAGCCTGGGGACTAATTCAAGAAGGATTGAAATTAAGTAACAGAAGTTCTTTTTGGGGCGGGATGCTGTTATTAACACTGCAAATTATCAGTCGCGTGCAAGAGTACGATACCGATTTACTGTTTAAGTCCTTAGTCTTTGTTTTGTGCGGTTCTGCTTTAATTAGTGCTGGACTCTGGTTTGAACGCCGTCTACCTGGTGGTAGTGCAAGTAAGAAGTAGTGTAAAAGATGAAAGAATTCAGGAGTCAGAATTCAGAAGCCAGGAAAAGCCCAATCATAAAGTGATGGAGTTTCAAAATGGATGATTTTCCTTGCACTCCTAACTCCTAACCTATTCTGAAATCTCTGTACGTCAAAGTTTTTAAAGTTTCTCTGCGTTAGTCCTAATCTCGTTACTTTTGACCTCCTCAATACCTCTGCTTTTTAGGACTACGCTCATGACTAATAGTTCTTCTGAATCTAAAAATAAAACCTTGTCTCCCGAAGCAGAATTCTCCAGTAAGGTGACTTTTCGGGATTACTTGATTGCTACTGAACAAAAATCGAATAAGCCCTTACCTTTTTGGCGGTTACTAGTTCCTCTGGCGCTGCAAACAGGGTTAATTATGGCAGTACCAGCCCAAGCCCTTTATACAGATGTGACAGGTAAGACGGTGATTTTGCAAACCGTACCTGTAGATTCTAACAATGTGCTGCAAGGTAACACCTTAGCGCTAGATTACAACATATCCCGTACTGCAAATTTGAGCAGATTACCTGGCTGGCAAACATTAGTCAGTAAAGGTCGTGGAAGCGGCAGAAGATTGCCTGAAGGAACCAACGTCTACGTAATTTTGCAAGAGCAACTATCCTCTGGTCGCGGTGTTCCTAGAGCTTGGAGACCGTTACGAGTGACTAGCGATCGCCCCAGTTCGCTAAGAGCCAATCAGGTGGCTTTAAAAGGTGTTTATCAGGATGGTTCAGTCAACTATGGCTTAGAAACATATTACATCCCAGAAAACCAACGGCAGCAGATAAGGAACGATTTGCAAGCCCAACGCGTCCGTAGAGGACAAGTACCCCCCATTGTAGTGAAGGCGAAAGTAGATCCACAGGGTAAGGCAGTCCCAGTTAGTATGTGGGTGCGCGATCGCAACTATCGTTTTTAAGGTCTATATCATGTCGGCATAACTTAGTTTTGGGCATGGAATGGGGAAGAAGGTACCAATGCCCTATGCCCCAAGCGACGGGGCGACTATCCCTCTACAGAAACCTGCGGATAGTCGCCCCGTCGCTTTCAATAAAAAAATATCTCATCCCTGCGGAACGCTACGCGTAGCTTGTTACCCCAATGGGTTACGCTTTAAGGTCAGGGGGGCAAGGAGCAGTGGGAGGGAAAGTCGTAGTGAAGTTCAGAAATTGGATAATTTATTTTTTGGAGTTCACTAAGATACTGCTGTGACTGGATTTTGAAATTACATCCGGATTACACAAGTGCAAAGTAGTTTATGTATAAAAAAGAGATTGCTTTGCATGATTAACCAAATTGTCACTTTAGAATCTTGTTGGCATAGTTCTGCACCGTGGGGAAAAGCTATGCCGCCATTAGCAGTTCAAATCCTCGAAAAAGTCTTTTTATCAGGTTCTGATATATCAGGCTACTGTTGTGGTGTCCAATGGGAGAGACAGGAATGGATTTATGCCATTGTCTGCTGTCGTGAAATACTCTACTTGCCTCAAGAAGAATTTTTGGGAACAAACTTTGTGGAAACAACCACAGTTGCCACACCAGCTTTTGAATTGGGCGATGTGGTAGAAGTTGATTTTAGTGAAGAACCAGCACGTCGTATTATTCAAGGAATTTTTAGCCTGAAAAACAATTGGCTTTATGCAGTAGAATGGCGTTCTCCAATTTTGGATGAAATGGCATCGGCTCAAAGTAGAATTATCTGGCTTGCAGATGTGGATTTAGTCAAAGTGAATGTATAAATGTATGATTGTGTTTTTAGAGTTTTAACAAAAAAGTTAGTGTGTTCACCCGAGTGTGTGTTTAATTGTTTGAGTTGGTTTACTGTTGCTAGGATTGAATCTGAATAGTGAGCCAACTGAATCCCAAATCCGATATCGCTTTCCAAAGATTGCGTCATCACTAATGTTTCGCTTTCTGTATTGACAGTAACTTTTTATAGTTAGGCAGTGTTAATTCTAAAATTAGACCTACAGACTGTAGTAAATTAGCCCTTGTTTTGTCTAGAGTGAAAAACAAGTCATAAGCTAAAATTTCAACTCATGCTGCATCGCGTATCAAAGTATGGAGTGATTTGTATCACTCAACCACATCATGCTTGGCTTTCAGGTCAATTAGCACGAGCTTGGGGAAATGAACAATTTGGTCAGTTTGTTCCTAAAGAAGAAGTTTCTCTGGCCGCAGAACAGCATGACATTGGGTGGTTACGATGGGAGCAGCAGCCTACGCTTAACCCGCGAACTGGTTACCCTTACAAATTTACAGAATTGGCAACTGAGGTGCATATAGACATTTGGTCGGGTGCTAAACAGTTAGCACTTCCTTTAGGTAGATATGCAACGCTACTGATTTCATTGCACGGAACAGGATTGTATGAGAGATTCACAAGTTGGCAAAACTCAGAGAAGTCTACTCAAATTGTTCAGGATTATTTGAAAAACGAGTATGCATTTCAAAGCAAGATTATTGAACTTCTTAAAAAAGATGGATATTATGCACCTTATGTAATGCCAGAGGTAATAGAGCGTAACAAAAAGCTAGTGGCAACATGGGATGCACTTTCGATAATTTTATGTGAAGGAGAAACTGGAGAACACTATGTCAATCAAGTTCCAACGACTAATGGCACAACTACATTAAAGTTAAGTTTGACAGAAGATAAAGAGCATCATCATACAGTAATCATGTCTCCTTGGGTATTTGAGCAAAGCGAAATCAAGCTGGTCTATGAAGGACGCCTTTTACAAGAAACTTTTAGCGATGAAGTAGCGATGCAAAAGGTTTTGACAAGTGATTGTTGGGTAACTCTAAGTACCACTTTGATACCAGGCTGACGTATGAGATTTTGAATCAAATTTTTGACTGAGACTGAACGATAAACTCATGTTTAGCGTTGATATGATTACGTTATCACTAGCTTTAATGCTCAACTCACTGCACCTTCAAGGAATATCGCCACTTTCGTGTCCACACCCGTCACAAGTCGCGTGCCGTCCAAAACTCCCAGTACTTCTACGGTGGTATAAAGATTGACTATTGAATAAAATAATGCGTAGAGGCATAAGATACATATACATCTATATACTCTACTGAAACAAATAAATCAGTAGAGTATTTTTATAGGAATGCAATGTCTGCTCCTTGCCGCTCACCTAACAATATTGCGGAAGCCAGCCTACTGCTAGTTTGCCTCTCCTAGCGAACCGGAGGATGTCGAGGGAACGGCTACTGTGATGAGTATGGGCAATCATCCTCTATTTCGAGAAAGTATTCCCGCTACACACTAGGTTGAGCGCTAGATGAACTCGGTTTACCGATTTCTGCTGGTTTTATAAATCCGTAGTAGAAAGCGATCGCGGCAGTAATAGCATTGAGCCAGATATTATTTCCAAAAAGTGGTGTAAGTCCGAACAGGGTATTTGTAAAAGGCAATAGTCCTAAAATAACACCTGCTGCATAGAGGATAGCGAAGATGCGATTGAACACAATTGCTCCGCTTAAGCTAGTAAATGCAGCAATTCCCCAAACACCAACTAAAACGCCGATTGCATTATGAAAATAGTTGGTGGGGAATATCCCGAATATATAGCCGAAGCCTGGTTCGGAGGTGAAGTTGCCAGAGGGAACGACGAAAGCTCTCACAAATCCAGCCAAACCAAGTAGTAAGAAAAGAAGACCCAAACTCAAGGCGGTGTAACGAATTGGCGAAGTTGAAGAGATTGATGTTTGCATGGCAGTATTTTGGTTTTTAACGACTTCTGTTGATAATTAGACACAAGGTTTTAGAGAACTACAGACATTTATAACTGTCTCATGCAGCCCTCTAGCCAATCAGATGCAGTACATCCCGAAGGACACTATAACCAGCTAAATCCCAAAGGAGATAAGCGACAAAACCAAGCATGGCCAAACGACCGTTCCATAGTTCTTGCTGTGGGTTCCAACCAAAGATCCAGGCATTACGATCGGCACCATTGTAAGCTGGGGCAATATTAGGGACTTGAGCAGTGTTGATTGTTGAAGTTTTCATGGTAATATCTCTCAAAGATTCTGCTTTACTTTGATGTTATCGAGTATATTTGCCAGGATTGTCTGCCCTTAGAATTGGCTTTTATCTATATCTAAAGATTGGATTAGCAATATCCAATTGTTAATATCTTCACAAGAAAAAGTATCCTTATTTACCAATAATATAGGGGAGAAAAACCCGTCTTACTTCCGATGCACCCCGCAGACTTGGCTCGATCATCGCTGTGAACCAGGATGGATCGCCCTTTAGGAAGTGAGCATGGAGATCAACCAACTGTCCATAACGATTGGCAATTTCTTGAATTGCAGTATTCATGCGCTGGAGGTTCTTGCGAGCGATCGCCGGCTCAATACCCAAGAAATTGCGCCTATCATCCCCCAAGGTGGGATCGTACACATTACCTAATAGAACAGGACGGATTGGTAAATTCTGCACAAATGTATCGAGGGTATTGGCAAAGGTTGTGATTCCTGCACCGGAATCTCGAATTAATCCTCGTAGTAAATCGTTACCACCGATAGTGATGAGTGCAATTGCCTTTCCTTCCACTCGCAATCCTTGCACCTGAGCAAGCATTGAATCAACTGTCGCACCATCACGGGCGCGATGTTCCAGACGAGCAGGTTGGCGTGATTTCAGGTCTTGACCTTGAAACTCCGGAAACAGGCGATCGTCATTCTGGACAAGGAGTTGTCCGGGATGAACCCCAAATTCGTTATATCGTCCGCAATCTAAAATTGAGTCCCCAAAAGTATATAGCGTCAGCATTCCTTGCTCCTGTCGATTGCAGCCCAAGAGAGCCAGGAAACTTGCTCCTCCAGCTAGTTGAATAAACCGTCGTCGTAACGGAGCCATGACACTCTCCTGTTTATTCGACGCTACCATGAGCAGATGATAGATAATATGAATCAGAAGATGGATTTACTGCTTGAAGCGCTCGATTCCGAAAAACTGATTGCGCTGGCCATAACCTATCTCAACACGAGAAGTAGTTGAGTATTTTTTTATTTGTCAGTCCCTAAATCATTCACTTTAGCAACTATATAATGCAACTCTTCCAGCTTTTCTAAAACCTTAGTTGCACTTTCGGCAACACTTTCTTGGTTAGTTTTACATTCGACTTCTGGACGGAGTGGTATTTCATAAGGATCATCAATACCAGTAAAGTGCTTAATCTCCCCGGATCTTGCTTTTTTATATAACCCTTTTACGTCTCGCTTTTCACAAACTTCTAATGATGCATTAACGTAAACTTCAATGAAATGTGGAATACTTTGGCGCACTTCTTCCCGAATTTCGCGGTAAGGTGAAATGGCCGAAACCAATACAATTACATTATTTCTGGCAAGAAGATGAGCCACAAAGCTAATGCGCCGAATATTCTCTTCTCGATCCTCTTTACTGAAACCCAACCCTTTACATAGGTTTTGACGTACTACATCGCCATCTAAAACTTCAACTCTGTATCCCTGTATCCGCAGTTGTTTCTCTACGAATTTACAGATAGTAGTTTTACCCGCACCACTTAGACCTGTGAACCATACTGTCACGCCATACTCATGTTGTCTCATCCTATCTCTACCGCACACTTAAAATGGCACACCAAAAGATGCTTTTTTAGGTAATTTCAGGTCAATAAATACACACTGAGGGTGCTGTGACTTTATGTGCAATACAATTGCAAACTTTTAACTTTCCTCCTGAGGATAACCATTTTTCTCACGTTTGAGGCTTTCTTCTAGGGCTTGAATTTGTTCACGCCGAGCTTCCAATTCTAAGGAACGCCGTGCTAAGTCTTGGTTTTGCAACGTCAGGGATTGTCGCCAATGTTCTGCTCGCTCGGCTTCGTGCTGCAAAAATTCTGGGGTAATGCCGATGGTAAGGTAGCTTTGTACCAGATGGAGTACCCAGTTGGTAGCGTCTTCTATTCTTTCAATGTCGCCTGTAGGGGAAAGTTCTACTAAAACAAGCAAGTTTTCACTCATAATCTTTCCCTTTCCTAACAGAATGAAAGCCTCTTCTGGAATTATCGCCCACAAGTTATCAGCTTCTTGACGCGCCAATAAGCGTAACTGGTGCTGGTCTAAAAAATCGTTTTTACGCACCTGGGCTAGATATAGCATGAGAGTCGCTTCGCTCCAATTCAAAATTCAAACACCCTCTAAGTTCTGTACCCCGTTGGGGATGGTGGAGTCATCTAAGAAAGCCTGAGCTTCAACCTTTCTGGAGTAACGGAAACTTCTCTGGCTCCGCTCAAAATTCAAAAAATGATTTTTAATAAAAAACAAGGGCAAAATTGATATTTGGAATAAATTTAATTGGTAATGGATAATTAGGAATTATTGACACTCCCATTACCCATTACACTTATCCTAAGCCACGCAGGCGATCGCTACGACAACACCTTTAAGCGATGCCTACGACAACGCCTTTAAGCGATCGCGCAAAATTTCCGCTTGCTTCTGTGCTTCTGCTAAAGCGTCCCGCGCTCCTTGTACCACGTCGGCTCTAGCTCTGTCAACAAAACTAGGATTGTTTAATCTGGTACTCAGGGATTGAACTTCGGCTTCAGCTTTACTCAAGCTTTTCTCTAGTTTGGCACGCACAGCTTCAATATCCACTACGCCCTTAAGAGGAATTAGCACTTGTATTGTACCAATCACACCAGCGATCGCATTTTCTGGTTCTTGTGGTTGTTCTAATTCTCTCTGTGGGAAAAATCGGCTCCATAACCTAAGTCTTGCTTGAGCAGTGAGTAAATTTTGGCTAACAAACCACGCTGTGTAAGCAAAACCAACTAGTTCAAAGAAAGTTCCGACGATGGGAATGTCATCAATGGCATTTCCCGCAGCTAAACCCAATCTACCAAAAACAATAGCCACGATAATTAAGCCAATTGTCTTCAAACCCCTCTGAGGTTTTTTCGCAGCAACAGTTTGGTTTTCTTGCTTGTCGGTAATAGTTAAAGTCTCAACCTTCGCCAAATCTTTAATATAAGACTGTCCAGCCGTGAGAATTTCCCGCTCTTTCTGGCTTTCAGTTTGCAAATTCGCTGTTACTTTTACCCCTGGTTTAATATCCGCTTCAGCCCGCAAATTCCGAATTGTGCGGATAGTAGCAATGAGTAATTCAAACTGTTCTTCTAAAGCTGAATCAATCAGGTTTGCATCTACCTGAGGATATATTTGTAATGGTAAAGTTTGCGGAGAATCTACCGGTTGTTGGGTGAGAGTTTGCCAAATTTCTTCGGTAATATGAGGCATCAACGGATGAAGCAGTTTTAAAATTCCTTCCAGTATGTAGCCGAGAGTTTGCTGTGCTACCCGCCGCGATACTGGATCGGCATCTGCTTGCAATCTGGATTTCGCTAGTTCAATATACTGATCGCAGAAATCACCCCAGATAAATTCGTAGAGTCCTTTTGCTGCTTCCCCTAAACCATAATTATCGATGTAATTAGTGGTTTGTTTGATAACCTGATGATACCGCGAGATGATCCAGCGATCGCTCAATTCGGTAGCTACTGGATTTCCCAATTGCTGCGGCGTTTGTCCATCCAAATTCATCATCACAAACCGGGCTGCATTCCACAACTTATTTGCAAAGTTGCGCGATGCCTCTACAGATGCCGATTCATCTTTTTTGCGATCGTATTCTAAGCGGATATCTTGACCAGCGCCAGCCACTTCTCTAATTAAGGTATAGCGCAGGGCATCAGTACCATATTTGTCAATTAATAACAACGGGTCAATGCCATTACCTTTGGTCTTTGACATCTTCTGACCTTTTTCATCCAGCACCAAACCGTGGATGTAAACTGTTTGGAAAGGCATTTGCTGCGTAAAATGCCCAGCCATCATGGTCATTCTGGCTACCCAGAAAAAGATGATGTCAAAGCCTGTCACCAAAGTGGTAGTCGGGTAGTAAGTTGCTAAATCCTGAGTTTGTTCCGGCCAGCCCAAAGTCGAAAACGGCCAGAGTCCAGAAGAAAACCAAGTATCCAGCACATCTGGGTCTTGTTCTAACTTGACATTTTCGCCAAATTGTGATTTGGCTTTTTCCCAAGCTTCGGTTTCCGATTTTGCCACCACAAAGGGCGTGTTATCAGTAATTTGTCCACCCGTTTCACTGATAGCGTACCAAGCCGGAATTTGGTGTCCCCACCATAATTGGCGAGAGATACACCAATCTTTGAGTTTTACTAGCCAATCACGATAGACCTTAGTCCAGCGTTGGGGGACAAACTCTGGAGAAGTTTGCTGGTCGAGGAATTCGAGAGTGTTGTCAGCTAGGGGGCGAATTTTGACGAACCACTGAGTCGAGAGGAGAGGTTCAATAGGTACTTTACCGCGATCGCTGTAGGGAACGGTATGTTTATAATCTTCGATCTTCACCAAAAAGCCATCTGCTTCTAGGCGAGAAACCACATTCTTTCTCGCAACAAAGCGGTCTTGTCCTTGAAACTCCCCGGCATTGGCGTTGAGAGTGCCGTCTTTGTTCATAATGTTGATTAACGGCAGATTGTGACGTTTACCCATGTCAAAATCATTCAGGTCATGGGCGGGAGTTACCTTCACGCAACCTGTACCGAAGGTAGGATCAACAAATTCATCGCCAATAATGGGAATTTCTCGTTGTAGAATGGGCAGAGTTAGAGTTTTGCCGATGAGATGTTTGTAGCGATCGTCATTGGGATTAACCGCTACTGCTGTATCGCCCAGCATAGTTTCTGGTCGAGTTGTCGCCACCTCTACAAAACCGGAACCATCGGTGAGGGGATAGCGGAAGTGCCAGAGATTTCCATTAACCTCTTGATTTTCTACTTCCACATCAGACACAGCCGACTGAGAAGCGGGACACCAGTTAACTAAATATTCACCACGATAAATTAAGCCTTCCTCGTAGAGGCGAGTAAATGCCTCGACAACAGCCTTAGATAAACCCTCATCCAGGGTAAACCTTTCCCGTGACCAGTCCACCGAGACACCCAAGCGTCGTAGCTGATTCAGAATCGTTCCCTCAGACTCCGCCTTCCATTGCCAAGCGCGTTCTAAGAACTTCTCGCGCCCCAATTCATAGCGAGTCTTACCCTCTTTTTTGAGTTGCTTTTCCAGCATACTATGCACAGCAATGCTGGCATGATCAGTTCCGGGTAGCCATAGGGTATTGCGTCCCTGCATCCGGTGGTAGCGCACGAGGGTATCAATCAACGCACTTTCAAAAGCGTGACCCATGTGCAAACTGCCAGTGACATTTGGGGGGGGAATGACGATGCAGTAGGGTTCGCCGCCTTTGTTGGGGTCAGCTTTGTAAACTTGGTTGTCTTCCCAGAATTTTTGCCACTTGGCTTCAGTGGAAAAGGGGTCGTAGAGACTGGGGAGATTGGGAATAGTTGCGGTCATGCTGGGCAAACTAACTATGGAAGGACTCTAATAAATTTTGCCACAGGGTTGGAGAGGGTTTGTTTAGCAATTCTCTAAATCGTGGATATACCCTTAAAAAATCTATCTGGAAATGCGAAATCTATTTTTGGCCTTTGTAGTTATCTTGCATAAATTCCGTAGCTGACATCTGTATATTCATCCAGAAAGACTCATGAAATTGAAACCAGGTTTATTTCAACTCATAGTGTTGGTTATGACTGTATCGCTACTTGCTTCTTGTGCGACAACCCCAGAAGCAAGACAGTCAGATTGCATTTCCACAACGTTGCCGAATGCTAAACAACAACCCAATAACTGTTCACCCTCATCTAATGGTAGCGGCAGATCAAGTGGTTACTCTGGTGGGAGTAGCATTAGAAGATCAGGTTCTGGTGATTCATCGGATGTCGGTACTTCTAGCGGTTCTGCCAAGGGCCGTAGTGGTTTTGGTAGTTTCGGTCGCGGTGGTCATGCGGGTGGATAAGAGAGTTATGAATATTTTCAACAGTCCTCAACGAAAGCGTCTATTTCAATCGATGAAAATGGGTTGGTACAACTTTGCTCCTATTGAAGAAGGAACAGGTATACATCTGACTGACCAAGAAACACCTTACGCTCTTTATTATTGCCATCAAGTTTTACCGCAGACGATACAAGAAATCCAGCAAGCGTCAGAATTAGTCGGTAGTGTTTTAACTCAAGTGTGGCAAACTATCCGCACTCTTGATGAGGATACACTACTTTTCTATGGATTTCCGGAAGCTACCATCAAGTTAGTTAAATATGACTTTCTCGCACCATTTTGTATGCGTCTTGACTGGTGCTGGAATCAAGAAAAAGGGATAAAAAAGGTAGTAGAAACTAATCCCCAAACTCCTAGCTTTTGGTTTGAGTGTACGGATGGCAATAATAAAGTCGCCAGACATTTTGGATTGCGAGAACCAGATTTAGATGCTCAAAAAATCTTAAAAAGAACACTCAATCAACATGTAAATAGAGCCGCATTAAATTTGGGTAAACCAGTTACAGACTGTCGCGTAGCATTTACAGCTTTGAATAATGCCGAAGATTTAGGTACTATGCGATGGCTAAGAAATTACTTGGAGTCCAAAAGTACCATTTTACCCTTAGAATATCTTGGCATCAAAGATGGCGAATATCTATTTGACCAGAGAACAAAAAAACCAATAGATATACTTTTTATGTGGTATCCAGTGGAATGGCTGATCCATGATACTGATGAAAAAGGTGAAAGATTATGGCCGGCTCTAGAGCAATTAATTTTTGAGAATAAAATTGTGATTGTGAACTTTGGTTCTGCTTTTGCACTGCAACCAAAAAGTATATTTGCTCTAATTACAGATTTGGGATATGACTTTTTTTCTGGCAAAGATGCTGGGACAGTCTGGGAATATTTTCCTAAAACATCACTGAGTGCAACAGCAATAGGTAATTCATACTTTGCCAAACCTATTTTAGGAAGAGAAGGTGAAGGAGGATTTGCAGTTAATTCAGGAAAAATCTCTGTGCGTAGTAGTAATAATGACCCTTGGTATACACAACAGAGTTATGTCTATCAAGAATTATTAGAGTTTCCTAAATTAGAAATTGATGGTAAGTCAATGACTCAGGTTTGGGGAGCCTGGCTATATAACAATGGTAATGACAAATTTATATCTGGAGGTGTAGGAATGCGACTTTCTGAAGGGGAAATTACAGATAACTTATCTTATTGGTGTCCTATTGGATGCTAATTTTAATAACACCGATAATTAGAGGCAAACATGAAACCTCAAACCACCACCCCTTCGCCCTGGACATACATACCCACTCTCTACTTTGCCTCTGGCATACCTTACATCATCATCAATACAGTTTCCGTAATCTTTTACAAAAAGCTTGGAATAGATAATACTCAAATTGCCTTGTGGACAAGTTTCCTCTATCTACCTTGGGTCATCAAAATGTTTTGGGGTCCAGTTGTCGATATTTATTCTACCAAACGTCAATGGATACTTTATACCCAATTTGCGATGTTCGCTTGTTTGGGTTTGATAGCCTTCTCCTTGCAACTGCCAAATTTCTTTTTCATCTCTCTTGTGACATTAACAATAGGAGCATTTATTTCTGCAACTTATGACATTGCCACAGATGGCTTCTATCTGCTGGCTTTATCTCCAGAACAACAAGCCTTATTTGTTGGCATTCGCTCACTGTTTTATCGAATGGCTGTCATTTTTGGCTCTGGAATATTAGTAGTCTTAGCAGGTCAGCTTGAAGTTTCTCTGAACAACATTCCCTTAAGCTGGACTATAGCCATTGGCTTCTCAGCTTTAATTTTAGCAATCCTATTTATTTTCCATCGCCTAATTTTACCCTTACCTGAATCAGATAACCAACGACAAATACAAGCTAGGGAAAATATACCTTTTTGGTCAATTATTAGCTCATATTTTGCTCAAGATAAAATTATAAATATTTTAGCATTTGTCTTGCTTTACAGACTTGGCGAAGCAATGCTTGTGAAGATAGCCTCTTTATTTTTATTGGACAAACCGGAAGTAGGAGGCTTAGGGTTATCAACATCAGATGTCGGGCTAGTCTACGGTACATTTGGGGTAATATCCTTAATCTGTGGAGGAATTTTAGGAGGCTTGCTAATTTCTAGATATGGATTAAAAAAATGTTTATTCCCTATGGCTTTAGCATTGAATTTACCTAATATTTTTTATGTGTATATGGCTTACACTAAGCCTTCACTAACATTAGTCTATCCCTTGGTTTCCTTGGAGCAATTTGGCTATGGTTTTGGATTTACAGCTTTTAGTGTTTATTTAATGTATATTTGCCAAGGTGAATATAAAACTTCTCATTTTGCTATCTCCACAGGCTTTATGGCTTTAGGAATGATGTTACCCGGATTAGTTAGTGGTTATTTGCAAAAAGCACTCGGCTATCCATTATTTTTTGTCTTGATTTGTTTGCTGACCATTCCTGGAATGATTGCTCTCTTTTTTATTCCTTTAAAAGAAGAATTGAAGCATCAAAATAATTAAGATTATTGCAATCCATGAGTTATGTTTTAGGAATAGATGGCGGCGGTAGCAAGACTGTTTGTGTCTTAATGGATGATTTGCATCTAGTGCTAGGCCGTGGTGAAGCAGGACCATCTAATTATCAGAGTATAGGTATCGAAGTAACTTTACAATCTATTAAAACAGCAATTAAAAATGCAGTTGAGGCAGCAATAATTACAAATACTCTAAAGATTGACGCGATATGTTTTGGTTTAGCAGGTGTAGGTCGTGCAACAGATATCGAAGTAGTGAAAGGCTTAGTTAAAGAGTTACAGAATAATAAATTGCCTATTAGTTGGGCATTACAACCAGCAAATATTGTAATTTGTAACGATGCTTTGATTGCTTTAGTTGGTGGAATTGGTCAGCCTGTAGGAATTGTGGTTGCAGCAGGTACTGGTTCGATAGTTTTTGGGCGAAATCATGAAGGACATACTAAGCGAGTTGGCGGCTGGGGGTATATTTTAGGAGATGAAGGTAGTGCTTATAAAATTGCGATCGCAGGCATGAATGCAGCATTAAAATCTTATGATGGACGAGAGATTTCAACGATTTTGATAGAGGGTTTCAAACAGCATCTTGATTTGGAAACTATAGAAGATTTAATAGAAGTAGTATATCGCCGAGAATGGGGAGTTAAACAGATAGCTGCTTTAGCACCAGTTGTAGATTTTGCAGCAGCGTCAGGTGATATAGTAGCGAATATGATAATCGATGATGCTGTAAAAGAGTTAGTAAAAGCTACATCTACAGTAATCGATGCAATTTTTGGTGCTGACTCAGTTTTAGAAGTAGTCACAACAGGAAGTGTCTGGCGCGGTAGATGCAAGATCCATCAAAGATTTGCAGCGTCTATTGTTAAGAAATTTCCTAATGTAAACGTGATTTTTCCGAGGCATGAACCTGCTTACGGTGCTGGGTTATTAGCTTTGCAGACAACTCAAAATTGACGCGAAGAAAGCAATAATATAAGTTTTCAGTCTGCAAATATACGCCCAAAAAAAGTTACTATTTCTGACCAAGCTGCGGTGGTAGCACTAGAATCATAACGATAGCCGTCATCGCGCATGAAAGTATGTTCTGCTTCATACAAGAAAACTTGGTGAGGTATGTTAGCATCCTCAATTGCTTTTATTATGGTTTGGCGATCGCTATCTGGTATATGAGGGTCAAGAGTACCGAACACCATTAGCATCTCACCTTTGATTTCACTTACCCTCTGCATTGTATCGGCTACCTCTTTACCCAGTTTACCACTGGGAATCCCAGTCGGGTAACAGCAGACACAAGCCCGAATTTCGCTTTGAAATGCAGCGCGGAAAGCTAAATGTCCACCAATACAAAAGCCGAGAGTGCCTATTTGATTTGGAGAAACCGCACTCTCTGTTTTCAGAAATTCAATCACAGCAAGGCAATCGGCATCATAATCAGCTACCGAGGTTCGACGCGCATCGTCATTACCCCGCATCCTTCCCAGATCGTCTGGCTCAATTACTAAACCAATTGGCTCAATTCGGTGAAAAATTTCTGGGGCTGCTACTACATAGCCGTATCCTGCTAAGTAGTTAGCTAGACGAATCATTGCATCACCTAACTGATAAATATCACTATAGAAGACAATACCAGGGTATTTTCCTGCTGCTTTGGGAGCCGCTACATAAACACGCATTAAGCTGCCATCTACTCTTAATTCAACATTGCGCTTAGTGATTTGCACTTTTTTGTCTCCGTGTTACGCTTGCTGTCATTAGCTTCTACACTGTAGCGCCGCAGCATCCGGTTACTTTCAACCCACAATTTAGCGTTTTTCTGCCATGATTGCGATCGTTTAATATCACCAGTGAAAGTTTGTTGCGATCGGCTTAATACACCCGTTACCTATATCATCTGTTTACGTGTTTGTACGCTACTATTTTATTTATTCAACTTAGTACAATAAATTACTATTGAGATAAACTAGTAAAAATTTTTATTTTTAATATTTCGATTTTTTATGGATAATAATCAAAATTTAAAAACACTTTTTTTTTGTAATACCTTTGAAGTAATTGAACAATATAACAATAAGCGTAAGGATAATAATATTTATAAGTCTCAAGAATATAAAGATTTTTTAAACCTAGTAAAGCGACCTTTTATTATTTTTTGTCACTTGATACATCAACAAATACCATGTGAAATTGCTGCCAATAATTTTTATATAATAACACCAATTGGATTATTTGATGTAGATATTTCTGTTTCTCCTAGTAATTTCAGGTTACATAAGTATTTAGATATATTTTCATTATTATATATAGAATTCATAGATACAGGTATAAACATAAAATTTAGAGAAAATGCAGGTACATTTCTAGCAAATAAGATTGCAGAAATAAATCCTGTAATGGTAGCAAATAAAAGGACTAAAGATATAAATGCGTTTGATTTATCATATCCTGATCATAGTTGTTATTTTAATAAAAGAGAAATATTAGATTTTTCCCAAGAAGAATTAATTAATAAGTTTAAAGAATGGTTTCAACATTATCTTCCGTTATTTTTACAAGCAGTATCTAAGGAGGTAATACCTGATATTAGTCCAACTATAAGTGAACTTTATACCTTAAACCAATGTACTGAAGATACTGGAGTTTCCCAACTAGTTTTAAAACTCTGGATACGCACGATTAATCGTAAAGGTCAAGCAATTTTATATGGTTCACCTGGAACAGGCAAAACTTTCATAGCTGAAAAACTTGCAAAATACTTAATCGGCGGTAGTGATGGTTTTTCGGAACTAGTGCAATTTCATCCAGCATACTCTTATGAAGATTTCATTCAAGGTATCCGCCCCCAAAGTCAAGATGGAGAATTAACATATCCACTAGTTCCAGGGCGCTTTTTGGAATTTTGCAAAAGGGCAGAGTCTTATCAAGATACTTGCGTGTTAATCATTGATGAAATAAACCGCGCTAATCTCGCACAAGTTTTTGGTGAATTAATGTACTTACTTGAGTACCGAGATAGAGAAATTCCATTAGCTGGCGGTAACAACTTTCGTATCCCGAAAAATGTTCGCATTATTGGCACGATGAATACAGCAGATAGGTCTATTGCCAATATAGATCATGCGCTACGCCGTCGCTTTGCATTTATTGAACTTCGCTCAAACTATGAGGTGCTGCGAAATTATCACCGAATAAGAGGTTTTGCAGTAGAGGGATTAATTAACATTTTACAGCAATTAAATCAGGCGATCGCAGACAAAAACTACGAAATTGGTATTTCATTCTTTTTAACAGACAACCTACGGGAAGATATAGAAGATATATGGCGCATGGAAATTGAACCATATTTAGAAGAATACTTTTTTAACCAGCTAGAAAAAGTAGATCAGTTTCGCTGGGATGAAATAAAAAATAAATTATGGATATAAACCCAGCACAACCAATAATTCGTGAACTTACAGAATACGAAGAGAAATCATTTAAGTTTGATGAAATACCCAATTCAGCCGGGGTAGAGTTATATGAAAAATACAAAACACAAGTAGATATAGAATTTCCTAACTATAAAACGAAAGAACATTGGAAACTCAAAGCTAAAGGATGGGTAGGTTACATTCCCGTAACTCCTGAATTGCATCTAAAAATAAATCCGAAAGTGCCTATCCAAAACCTCTTCGGAATGCTGGAATATGCCTACAATTTAAAAGGGTTTCGCTTTCTCGAAGGGCTGATGGACTGTGAATCTCTAGAGAATTTTTATAATAATCTGGCTCATATCTTAGCCGATAAAGTTTTAGAGCGATGCCGCAAAGGATTATATCGTACTTATTTGCCTAAAACACAGCAGCTTTCTTATGTGCGGGGAAGACTTGATGTGCGACAGCTAATTCAAAAGCCGTGGAATGTTAAACTTAAATGCGATTACGAAGAACATACGGCTGATATTAAAGAAAATCAAATACTGGCATGGACACTTTATATCATTGGTTGTAGCAGTTTATGTTCAGAAAGAGTATCACCAACAGTACGAAAAGCTTACCACGCTCTACAAGGATTAGTAACGCTGCAACCTTGTAGTGCAGAAGATTGTATAGCCAGACAGTATAATCGCCTCAATCCTGACTATCAACTATTACATAATTTATGTCGATTTTTTTTGGAAAATAGTAGTCCCAGCCATGAAAAGGGAAATTACAAAACCCTACCCTTTCTCGTTGACATGGCACATTTATATGAACTTTTTGTTGCAGAATGGCTTAAGAAAAACACGCCGCAAGGCTATTTTTTCAAACAGCAACATCCAATAGAAATTAGTCAAAATCGGCACTTCAATATAGATATATTACTGTGTGATGCTGCTTCTGGCAAAACAATAGCAGTTTTAGATACAAAGTATAAAGCCCCAGAACTGGCAGGATATACAGATATTCATCAAATGATCAGCTACGCCAACACAACAAAATGCAAGCAAGCTTTTTTGATATATCCCAAAGACTTGACACAGCCACTAGATGTTAAAAGTGACGAAATCCGAGTCCGTAGCCTCACCTTTTCCCTAGATGATAATATTGATCGCGCAGGTGAAACCTTCTTAAAAAACCTTTTTCTCCTAATCCCTCAGAACTCACACCAATAATTAGTAAAGGGGACAGATGACATTCGCTTGTGGCGAAGCACCCATCCCCGAATAGCTGCCCAGATCATGAACCTGGAATCTATAGTCCGGTATCTAATAATCACAGTATCGGCCGAGATATGTAGATTGTCACTGGGATAGATACTGATTTACGAAATACCTACGAAAAGATTGTTACACAATTACTCTTGTTCACCCTTAATTCCGCCTCCCATCGCCAACAGCGCCGTTCCATAAGCTGCTTCTGTGTACACTGACGCTACAACAGGAACCTGCAAATGACGCGCCCTAATCGCAGTCCAAGTTTCATTCGCCGCACCACCGCCAGCAGTATAAACACGGCTCAATTTGTCTGCGCCCATTTGCTGTAATAATTCATACCCTCGCGCTTCTATGCGGGCAATGCTTTCTAACAACCCATGCAAAAATTCCACTGGGTTATCTGGGCGTGGTGACAAACGTGGCGATAAATTGGGATCGTTAATCGGAAAGCGATCGCCTGCCTTCAATAACGGATAATAATCTAACTCGCTGGCAATTGAAGCATCAATCTCCCGACTAAGGCTTTCTAACTCAGCCTTGGTGAAAAATTGCTTTAGTACTGCACCTCCAGTATTAGAAGCACCACCAGTCAGCCACAAATCACCCAACCGATGGCTGTAAATCCCATATCTGGCATCTTCTTGCCGGGTACGACTTAACAACTTTAGTACCAACGTTGAACCAAGGGAAGTCACGGCTTCACCAGGTAATTTTGCCCCACTGGCGAGAAAAGCCGCAATACTATCAGTTGTACCTGCACACACCAGACAATCACGGCGGAAACCGAACTTATCGACAATTTCAGGACGCAATTGGGCAATGGGAGTACCAGGAGTTAAAACTTTGGGTAGCTGAATCGGGATTTGCAAATTTTCTAGCCATTCTGGGTATTTCAACTCTTCCACGTCATAACCCAGCTTTAAAGCATTATGGTAATCGCTAATACCCAATTGTCCATGTAGGAGAAACGCCAGCCAATCTGCTTGATGCAAGAAATATCTAGCTTCACTAAAAGAGGGTTGTTGCCTCATCCACAAAAGTTTCGCCAGGCTAGAGGTGGCACTCAACACGGTATGATTGGGGGGTGCTATACTCCTCAAATGCTCTAGCACCAATGATCCCCGCGCATCGTTGTACAGCAATGGTGCATCTGTTGGATTGCCAGCAGCATCGACCAGCAAGACGGTGGAAGAAGTACCATTAATTGCGATCGCTTTAATTTCTCGCCGCAATGGGTCAGGTATTTGTTCCACCAGCATAAACAAAGCCTCCTGCCAAATTTTGGACGTAACGGCAGCTGGTGAGTCCTGGAAGGGATATCGCATCTCAACCTGGATGTTAGTAGTTTCCTCGTCAATCACCACACCGCGTGCGCCAGAGGTGCCAAAGTCGATACCCAAATACAAATCCATAGTTTTATGAATTTTTTTAATAAACAATCATTAAAAACTACTGACTAATAACTGCTTTTGTTGCATCTTGTAACAAGATATTCCACAATCTTGGCAAAACAAGGAAAAGTAGTAAACGAACTGTTCAAAATCTATTCAGGTTAGGAGGTTTTCAGCCATGCCTATCTTAGATACTCTGTATATCGCTCAGGTGTCTTCCATCTCGGATACTCAAGTCTACATCGCTCTAGTTGTAGCGCTGATCCCAGGAGTTCTAGCTTGGCGATTAGCCACAGAACTTTACAAATAACGGTACGATGTGACACAGTTAAAAAGCTAATAATCCTGGCAGTACGGGGTGCAATTTTCAGACGCTTGTGGCTTTATGCCATAAGTTGCTAGAAAACTAGCACTTACGTAAGCCAGGTTATTTTTTAACTAGTGCAACACTTGTAGCTATTTCATAAAAATGAAGTAATATGACAGCTAAATCAAGCAGTAATTAGCGCCAGAGCGCTTTTACAGTGCTTCCCTTCACTAAGCGAGGTTATTTTTTAGCATCATGAACGCGACTCAACCCTCCAGACCACCGTTACAACCTATACAAAAACGCCAGGTCATTCCTCGACCAAAGCGGCATCTTCGTCAACGTTCTTACCAGGTGATGGCACTGGAAAGCACAGCCAAGATAGCGGTTAATCTTGTTGTTACAGCCGTTGCAGCATCTGCTTTAGCACAACTTTTGCCTTATCATTGGTCACAGCAAGGAAAGTTGCGAGAGATTAGTACTGAAGTCAAGTTGATGGAAGTACATGTCAATGGTTTGCAGACGGAATTTAGCCGTAACTTCGATCCTCAGCAAACTAAAAGTATTATGCAACAACAGGGGTACCGATTTGATCCCAGCCAGCGTCGCGTGGTGTTGATGAATCCAGATCGCCGAGAAGATGAACAAACAGACTTATCACCCTAAGACAAATAGCGAATTTAGGAGTATTTAAGTTTCTTGTGATTCTGGCTACGTATACACTGGGTGTTAATTTATATTATTGCTAATAAATAATGGCTAATAGCTAATTTCTGGATAACTATATAGTTATCATTTATTAGTCATTAACGATACAGGGTCGCCAAACTCTAATTCAAAATTTAATAATTTATTTTGAATTTTGAATCTGACAGAAAAACTAATCTACCAAATAGGACGCCCAGGAAATAACAAATCGTTTAGCCAATTTTCGATTTGTAAACGCAAGCGAGAACCAGTAACATCTTTAGTTGTTTCGATCGAGGGCAGTTGAGTGAGGGCGCGACGATAATCAGCGATCGCACAATTCCAGTCACCCCAAAGATGGTAAGTCCTGCCGCGTTCAGCCCAGAGATGACCTTCTAGTTGACCGAAAAGCAGTGCTACCTCAAAATTCTCAATTGCCTCCTCATATTGCCCCAAATCACGCCAGGTAATGCCTCGGTTAATCCACGCCCGGACATGGCGAGGATTTAAATCAATCGCTTGATCATAGTCGGCAAGTGCTGCTGCTAATTCTCCACAAGCTGCGTAGTAATTTGCCCGATTATTATAAGCACTAGCCAAATAGGGATTAAGTTTGAGGGCAGTGTTATAGTCGGAAAGCGCTTTTTGCGTTTCGCCACTTTGGAAATAAATTAGCCCCCGGTTGTTGTAATTAACGGCATTATGGGGATGGCGCGAGATTAGTTGGCTTAAAAGTGCGATCGCCTCAGTATAATTTCCTTGTTGAGCCAACCTCAAAGCACAAGAGCGTAAATAGCTATCTCCCAAAGTAGATGCGCCAGTGTCATTTTTCCTACTTTCTTGGGCTTTATGTATAATATTTAGCGAAAAGTGATATTTGTTACTTTGCTGGCCACCGTCAGCTAAGAATGAGTGAATATTCATCTTTTTCTACGTTCAATCAGTGCTTTGTGGAACCAAATTCTAGTTTTTGCCTGTTGGTGGTTTTACCACTATGTCTATTTTTAAAGTATTTAGGCTTACCTAGAAGCCATCTCAAGAGAGAACTGTAACCTAGTAGGACAAGAGAAATCTATGCCCTAGATAAACAAACAATTGATCCTCAAACCTAATCATGAATACTTCATCCCCAGGATGAATTCCAGAAATAGCAGATATCAATCTCAAAGACTGGTCAAGTAGTGAGGGCTACAAATTGGTAGAATGCCAACAAGCCGTTCTTCTAGAGATAAGAAAGATGGTAAGGAGACAAGGGAGATAGTGAGAATAACCATGCCCCATTCCCCAGTCTCTAGATTTAATTTTTAAGTTTTGAGAAATTTTCCGATGACAACTGCAATTTCCTATCCCAATGCCCCTGATTTAGCAACCGATGATTACATTGTTATCGGCTTGGCAACCTGCTTCGTCAAAGAAGATGGAGAGGTTTATCAAATCGAAGTTATAGAACCGATTCCCTCTGCGGCTTTGGAAGCACTCTTAAAGGGCATTCCTACCTCCTATAAGCTGGCTCATGCAACAACTTTGGGATCAGTGCTGGATGGCGATTCACAACTGTTGCCTGATGGCTTCCCAGAGTCGGCTCAGTTTGGAGAAGAATTTGTGCCACGGGCATTTGCAGCAGCGCGTACCTACAAGCGTCGTGAATCTGCAAAATCTTTAATTCCTTTAGGTACAAACTACACTGAATTTAAATATTCTACTGAGCGTAAACGCGTATTAAATGCTGCTAGAGTCGTCACTAAAGAAGACAACATTAAACAGCATTCTCACACTCACAAAGTTCTTTAAGTAATTATGCTAAAACTTTACGGGGGCGCTCGTAGTCGAGCGTCAATTGTTCAGTGGTATTTAGAGGAACTAGAAGTTCCCTACGAATTTGTCAAGCTCGATATGCAGGCAGGTGAACACCTTAAACCTGAATATTTGGCAATTAATCCAGTTGGTAAAGTTCCAGCAATTGTTGATGGGGATTTTAAACTTTGGGAATCTGGAGCAATTTTGCTGTATCTTGCCGATAAGTACAGTAAAACAGCACTTTCACTCCAAGAACGTGCTGTATTTTACCAATGGGTTTTGTTTGCCAATGCTACCCTTGGTCCAGGAATTTTTGTAGAAGCAAGTCGGGAGCGGGAAATGCCCCGCTTGTTGACTCCGTTAAATGAAATTTTCAGTAAGCAACCTTTTTTGCTTGGCGATGAGTTCACTGTTGCTGATGTGGCAGTAGGGTCTATTCTAAATTACATTCCCATCATGCTGAAGCTAGACCTCAGTTCCTACCCAGCCATGTTGAACTATATGAAGCAGTTATCTGAGCGTCCAGCATTTCAAAAAAGTATTAGCGGACGGGCTTAAAATAGTTCGTAATTCGTAACCAAATTATTTGCTACGAATTACGAATCTTTTAACGATAATTTGTAAATTGCAAAGCCACTGGGTAGTCTTCTTGTTTCAGCCGTTGCATGACTACTTGTAAGTCATCTTTAGATTTGGCAGAAACTCGCACAGCATCCCCTTGGATGGAGGCTTGTACCTTTTTGAATTCGTCCCGAATCAATTTGGAAATTTGTTTGGCGATTTCCTGACTAATGCCTTTTTTGAGTTTGATTTCTTGACGCACGCGATTACCACTGGCTGATTCAACTTTGCCAAAATCAAAGATTTTCTGGGAGAGGTTACGCTTGGCGGCTTTCTCTCGCAAAATGTTGTGTACAGAATCTAAGGTAAACTCGCTGTCAGTACTAACGTTAATGCTCTCTTCGACTAACTCGACAGTAGTTTCAGTGTCTTTGAGGTCGTAACGACCTTTGATGTCACGGATAACTTGATCGACGGCGTTAACCAACTCTTGTCGGTCAAAGTCGCTCACAATGTCAAAGGAAAAAGTAGAAGCCATAAAACATTTTAGATTTTAGATTTTGGATTTTGGATTGGGCATTGGGCATTTCTTCCCTTGCTTCCCATGCCTCCCCTGCTCCCTCATCCCCCGTTCCTCACTTAACTAGTAGCTTGGACGATACTCAAGAAAAAGAGAGTGGCAGAGCCAAGGATGCCAATGCCAAACATGAGCGATCGCAAAAGGGGTATATTCAAAATATAAAAAATTGAGTAGAGAAAACGGGCCACCACAAAAGCGATCGCAGCCACTTGTGCTGTAAAGGAATTTACACCTGTTACGTATGCCATCAATGCTGCTGCCGCAAACACCATAAATGCTTCAAAGGTGTTTTGATGTGCCCAAGTAGCTCGTTGGGCGTATGGTGGCAATTTATCAAACATAGCACGAGGAGTAGAAAACATTTCATACCCAATACGCGTACGGGCATAAGCTACCAGCAAAAATGGCAGGTAAATTAAAACGGCAGCAGCAGCGATCGAGTACAAAAAAATAATCATTATTTATTAAGCATTGGTTATGAGTCATTAGTCATCAGTCATCAGTCATTAGTCAAATACAAAGGACAAATGACAAATGACAAATGACTAGTCAAAGTAGAAGAGGGTCACTACTTTTCTTTGTTCTTCTGCATCTTGACAAGTTTGCAACAGGGTGCGACTGTCGTGGAATGCAAAGCAGATCAGTTGCTGGCAACGAGAGACAATTTCCTTGTTGCACAGGTAACTAGCTTCAGCAAGGGACATATTATCATTACTGGGATTTTCCACTAGATGCATTACCTGTTCTAGTTGCTGGCGTGATTCCAAAGGCTGGCGTTCCAGGCTTTGGGGTAGAATCACCGTCAACAAATTTGCATCAGCTCGCGTTGCTCCCTTGATAGCCGCTGAATTTGTACCTGTAGCACCAGAAGTAATGATGCGATTACCCGATAAAACTAGGGCATATGTCATCATTTCAATGAGATTCTGATGCGTAATCGGAACGTGACGAGAACCCAGCAAGGCGATTCTTTTGGAACCCGTTTGCTGGATTGTCGCTAGTTCTTGCGCTAATGTATCGAGGTTAATAAGGTCTGTTGACTGGCTCAAAGATGGACATAATCCGAATTAAACGACCCAGATATTTTACCAAACAGCGTGTAGGTGCGAGGAAAACTTGAGTTAGACATTGCTACTAATTTTCGATTGTTTGGTTAAGTAACTCCATTACTTAGTGGCAACGCCGTCGCCTGGGAGGTGACAGCGAGCCGACTGTGCCCTCATCAGCAATACAGGCTCCTAACTGATAACTGAGCATTGATGCTCTCAATTATTTGAGTTAATGAGGTTAAGACAATGCTGCTGCGGGAGTCAAACCAAGTTTTGACAACAGGCGGTCAATGTCAAAATGCTCAGACATTAACTGACGAATACAGTGAACCTTAATCGGCTCGTGGAGGCGGACTTGCCCAAAAGTACGGTCAACAATTTCTACAGTAGTGAGAGTGTCTAAGTCAACAGATAAAATGGGGATTTCTAGTTCTTCAGCGCGACTGAGAATGAACGGCGGCGGTGGTAGTTGCCCGGTGAGAATTAAACATTGGGTAGAAGTTTCCAAAGCTGCTTGCTGAATTTCCACGCGATCGCCTCCTGTTACCACTGCCATATTCCGGCGTTTTCGGAAATATTTCACAGCGGAATTGACATTCATCGCTCCAATTGCTAGACTCTCCACCAACAAATCTAAGCGATCGTTGCGGCAGAGAACATCAGCCTTTAACTGTTTGACCAGTTCGCCAACACTGACACTGCGGAGCAAATCGCTGTTTGGCAGCATTGCTAGTACTGGAATCCCCTGCTGTTCCAAAAAGGGACGCAAGAGAGTGTCAACTGCTTCTAGTTGCGTGACAGGAATATCATTGATCACAACTCCAAACAAGCGATCGCCTACACGCCCTTTAGCAGCCAATAGCGCCTCAACCGAAAGCAACGATTTATAGCGGGTCACTAGCAGCACACCAGCATCTAATACTTCAGCCATTTGCAGCAAAGACAAGTCAAACAAATTACCTTCGGAAAAATCACCAGGCCCCTCCAGTAATACCAAATCTCCTTGGGACGTTTGCAAATATTGCTGTATTAGGGACTGCTGATAATCGGTTTTGTCTTCCCCTCGTAAGCGCTTTTGCACATTGAGTTCATCCAAAGCCAGCATTGTAGGTGCAACACGGTTTTCCGGCAAATTGAGGCTAAGAGCGATGAATTGGACATCTTCCTCAATTACGGTTCCACTAGAGGAATTCAAACACGTACCGAGCGGTTTACCGTAGGTAATATCCAGTCCTTTTTGCTGTAGCTGATGAGACAAACCCAGAACAGTTGCAGATTTACCGCTGTAAGTCTCGGTTGATCCAATCAGCAAATATTTAGGGGATTTTGGCACACATGCACTCCTAATTTCAAAAGTCAGAAGAACCCAGCTAGGTGTTTCCTAATTCTAGTTCCTTCTGGCAAAAGCCTCTCGCTCTCACAAATTAAGGTTTCCCAGAATTAGCTTCTAAATAAGCAGGAGTAAGCGAACTCCTTCGCACAGCGCTAGCTATTAGTGGGGGATTCAGAAGTCCTACAGTAAATACTTCTAAGTGTAGATGAATTGCCGATCAGGAAAGAGATAATTCTGAAAGACTTGATTTTATCTGACCAATTACTGACCAGGAGATTATTTAATGAGAACCAGAAAGCTAGGGAAACTTGGGTTAGAAGTTTCAACTATCGGACTTGGTTGCATGGGAATGTCTGAGTTTTATAGTGGTCGTGATGAAATTGAGGCGATCGCTACAATTCATCGAGCATTGGAATTAGGAGTTAATTTTCTTGATACTGCTGATATGTATGGGCCTTTTACTAATGAGCAACTAATAGGCAAAGCAATTAAAGACCGCCGAGATCAAGTAGTATTAGCAACGAAGTTTGGCAATGTCCGCACTGAAGATGGTGGTTGGAAAGGCATTAGTGGCAGACCAGAATATGTCCATCAAGCTTGCGATGCCTCATTAAAACGTCTGGGAGTGGAAGTGATTGACCTTTATTATCAACATCGCGTAGATCCAACCGTACCGATCGAAGATACTGTAGGAGCAATGGCAGAGTTAGTCAAGCTTGGAAAAGTTCGTCATTTGGGGCTTTCAGAGGCTGCTCCTGCGACGATTCGGCGAGCTGTGAGAGTTCACCCCATTACGGCACTCCAAACAGAATACTCTCTTTGGAGTCGAGAGCCAGAGGATGAAATTTTACCTACTGTGCGGGAATTAGGAATTGGGTTTGTTCCCTATAGCCCATTAGGAAGAGGGTTTTTATCAGGTGCAATCACCAGCCCTGATGATCTAGCACCTGATGACTATCGTAGAAATGCTCCTCGCTTTCAAGGCGAGAATTTTTATAAGAACCTACAATTAGTTGAGCAAGTCAAGGCAATTGCCACCGAAAAAGGAGTGACTTCTAGTCAACTTGCGCTAGCATGGCTTTTGGCTCAGGGAGAAGATATTGTCCCAATTCCTGGTACAAAACGCCGTAGTTACTTGGAAGAGAATGTTGCAGCTACCGAAATTAACCTGACTGAACAAGAGTTGAATCGGCTGGAAGCAGTTGCACCTAAAAATGTGGCCGCAGGTGAGCGCTACCCTGACATGAGTAGTGTTAATCGTTGATCTATTAACGAAGCATTAGTAACAAGTCTACAAAAAAAGCTGCGATACCTTCTCTACGAGAGGCTACGCCAACGGTAAGCTTCGCTAACGCAGCTTTTTTTGGTAAATTTAAAAAGTATTTAGGCCAGCGATCGCTTCAGTCAGATCCGAGAGTAGCGAAAACGAAGTCTGAGTAGCCGAAGCCAGCGTAACCACATTTGTGCAGGTTGTTCAAAGAACGTGAAAATATCACCAAAACCCAAATTAGTTTTGTGATGGTGCAACCAGTGCCTCTCAGGAGTAGTAATAAATAGAATTTGGCACAAAATATTGACAGGTTTTGAAGTTTGCCAACCTAGTACACTTATGTGTCTCCACCATACATGAAACTGACCAAGCAGTAATCCAGAAACAACGCCAATGGGAGAGAAAGACCACAAGACTACTGCTAAAAATACATAAGGTAAAGCTCCCAAGATACCATCTAAAAGAACCTGAGGATTAAAAGTCAAAATAGCGTAGTGGCGGAAGTCTTTCTTCCAGGAGTGGTGCGTTTTTAAATGTAGGCTACCAAAAACGTGCTCGGGTATGTGGTAAAAAAATGTAGATAGAAAATCGCCAAAAAACAATAATAACCAAGCAACAGCGATAGCCTCAAGCATTTGTACTCCTCAAGTTTAGTAAAAAAACTCCACAGAAAATATGCAAACTTTATGCTGTAGGCGTAGACACCTAATTTTCTACTTGCAACCATCATGTGTGCATTTCATCGGTCTACACTCCAGTTAATTTGGCTCAGAGTATATGTAATTGGGTGAGTTGCAGCTTCATAAATCTAGAATCCTTAATGCAGTAAATAGCAACTCGTAAAAACCTCCAATTTGGCTTCTAGCTTTGGATTAATAGTAAAATTACATCTTAATTCCGATAGGAATACAGTGTTTTACCATAGTTACTACATAATCTTCTTACTAAGGCATACAGAGTAAGCAAAGCTTGAGTTAAAATTAGTACAAGTTTAGGTTAAGGTGTTCTTCAGTATTTTTAATCCTAAATTGATTGCAATTAAGCTTTAATTAAAAATTTAATCATAATGATAGAAATAGGCATTCTGTTAAGGTAAATTGGGTTATCAAGGTGAGGAAAGCTGGTTGAAAATTAAATTGAGAACCGACAAAATTTTGAGCATCTAGAATTAACTAGATGCCATGATAGTAGGTTATCAATCAGCAAATCGTAAGGTAGAGAGCGACGCAAAGGGAGAAAGGCACAGCGACGCAAAGAATGAAGATTTCCCTGCTTCCTCGTCTTAACCTACTAATTTTAATCTAGTATTTATATTAGTAACTTTTTATACTTAAATTTAGGCAAGTGTGAGGCTTTTGCATAATTAAGCTCAAAGGGGTAAAAAGTTGATTGTAGAGCAATAGGTTTAGATTAAGGCTTGATCCTTCCTAATCATCATTAAAAAATAGGGAATTAAGCCCTACTTTTTTAGGGGAGCTACTGCGTTGGGGGGAAGCTCCTGGACTAATTAATTATCATCAGCGTATTTGGATTTTAGAGTTCTAAATCTTAGCGGTTCAAATATCATTTATGGACAAGTTAGTAAATTAGTCAAGCATACTTGCAATATTTATTTACAACGTGCCCTCTTAAATAAGGTATCTCGGCATATCCCGAATTTAGGTTACTTTCCAGTTAGGAAGGTAAAATCAGGGTTTGAAGCTATGATTACATGATTTATCTATTTCAGCATGAACAAAAAATGGGCTGTCAAGCGAATCACTATTAACCTGGCATCAAATGAAGCCAATAACCTTGAAAAGTATTGTGAACAGACGGGCAGACCAGCAACTGATGTGATTCGAGAACTCATTCGAGCCTTGCCAGTGACGAAATGAAAGTAGATTTACGAATCATTTAATACCTTGGTTCATTCTCAGATATAAGTATTAAAATTTAGTTGAATTGGAGGTGTTAAATTAACTAGTGGTAATTTTTTGTAAGATTGAGAGTTTGTCACTACAAGCAATTGTCTCGAAACCCAACTTTGGCACATTGCGGCTTGAACTCCGTCCGACTTGGCGCTCTCCTGGCGATCGCTCTTTGTATATTATGGATGATGGTAGGATAAACGTGTTTTAGATAGCAAATAGTTAAATCGGCGGTTAGAAACTGCGTCTACACAGGCAAAACCCACTTCCGTCGGTTTCAAACACTCAATTTTTCCTTAGTCCGCGGAGGCGGACTAGCCTTCTCTTCTCCCAAAGGGAGACGCTACGCGAACGAGAGGCTGCGCCAACGGGTTCGCTAAAAGCGTTCTCGTAAGAGTAGCCGCAAAGCGTCTATGTTTGTGTAGCCGCGAATTCCATTTGTCCTGCTCTAAGTTAACACTAAAAATTCCTAAGTTTATACTGTGCTAGACCGACCTGTATCTGAACTCTTAAAACCTAGCAGGCGCTTACCTAATCAGCGCTGGCAAATCTATCCGCAGCAACTAGAATTTGCCCAAAAGCTGGCAGTTTTAATTAATGTTTCACCGATTATCAGCCAGTTACTAATTAATCGGGGGATCGAAACACCAGAACAGGCACAAGCATTTTTAAATCCAGAGTCTTTAGTCTTACCTTCGCCGTTAGAGGATTTCCCTGATTTGGCAATTAGTTTGGAGTTGTTGCAAAATGCGATCGCCTCTCAAACAAAAATTGCTATTTGTGGTGACTATGATGCTGATGGGATGACCAGCACTGCTCTACTTTTGCGTAGTCTTCGCACTTTAGGCGCACAGGTAGATTATGCTATTCCCAGCCGGATGCACGAAGGCTACGGTATTAATAAACGCATAGTTGAAGAATTTCACAGCGAAGGCGTGGGATTAATCCTCACTGTAGACAATGGCATCTCTGCCTTTGAACCAGTTGCCAGAGCTAGAGAACTTGGTCTTGCAGTGATTATCACCGATCATCACGATATCCCCCAAAAATTACCACCAGCTAATGCTATCCTCAACCCCAAATTAATAGCTGAATCCTCACCTTATCGGGGTGTTGCTGGTGTTGGGGTTGCATACATTTTGGCAGTCTCTCTAGCACAACAGTTAGGGGAGACTAAGGGCTTGATCCAGCCAATGCTAGCACTGTTTACGCTCGGAACGATCGCAGATTTAGCTCCCTTAACTGGCGTGAATCGCCGTTGGGTGAAACGCGGTTTACAGCATTTACCCAAATCCAACTTAGCTGGGATACAGGCGTTGATTCAAGTAGGTGGCGTGCAGGCGAGGGGAGAGGCGGAGCAGGGGAGCAGGGGAGCAGGGGGAGCAGGGGGAGCAGGGGAGAAAAAAAACATCCCTAACTCCTCAAATCCCAAATCACTAAAACCTGAAGATATCGGTTTTCGCTTGGGGCCACGAATTAATGCTATTGGTCGAATTGGTAATCCCCAGACTGTCATTGAATTGCTGACTACAGATGATATGGGGTTGGCGCTGGAAAGAGCAATGCAGTGCGAACAAATCAACGCCTCTCGCCAGCTAATGTGTGAGCAAATTGAACAAGAAGCGATCGCTTATGTAGAAACAGAATTTGTTACATCTCTACAACAAGATCGTGTATTAGTTGTTGTTCAACCTAATTGGCATCACGGCGTTATTGGGATTGTCGCTTCCCGTTTAGTGGAACGCTACGGTGTTCCCGTGTTTATTGGTACTTATGAGGATGAGGAACACATACGCGGTTCTGCACGCTCGATTCCAGAGTTCCATGTATTTGAAGCTCTGGAATCTTGTCACGATTTACTAGGGAAATTTGGCGGACACAAAGCAGCCGGGGGATTCTCTCTACCAGCAGATAATTTACAGATGTTGCGATCGCGTTTGATTGAATTTGCTAACCAGTGTCTTGAACCGCAGCATCTCAAGCCTCTGCTCAAAATTGATGCTGAAGTCAACCTGAATCAAATTAATCAGCAGCTTTATCAACAGCTTAATGCTTTGCACCCCTGCGGTATGGATAATCCCGATCCAGTTTTTTGGACATCTAATGTTCAAGTGGTTGAGCAAAAAATCGTCGGGAAGGGTCACATTAAACTGACGATTGCCCAAACTATTGATAATCAGGAGTATAAAATTAAAGCGATCGCTTGGCGTTGGGGCGACTATTTCCGCTTACCACCGCGAGTCGATGTTGCTTACAAACTCCGAGAAAATTACTTTAACGGTAATACCACTATCGAGTTAGAGTTAATAGGTGCCAGACTGCCAATTCAACTTCAACAATTTTTTGCTTCGCCACCAACCCCGTCAAGCACAACCTTTGAATACAATCAGCGAGAGTATACTTGCGGTTTCTATAAAAACGGTATTGAAGCAGAATTAAGAATTAAAAACTCTGAAGGTAAAGTCTTAGCTATGCAGCCAGGACATATAATCGGTTTACTAGGCACTAATCGCCAAAACGCCAAAGAAGTCGATATCTCTCAGCCACAGTATGACAGTATTATCCAAGCTGCCCTTCAGGCGTTATCAGTACTGAGTGCTAAGTTATAAGTTATGAGTTTTAAATTCAACAATTTTTTCAACTCAGGACTCACAACTGGGCACTCAGAACTCTTATAGGTTGCCGTTGCGAAATGCCAGCAAAAAGATTACCACTGGCCCAGCAATCACAATTAGCGCCACGGACAGCAATTGGAAAATAACTTCCCAATTGATACTGGTAAAAGCGTTAAACAAAGCGTCCATTTTTCCTTTTCTCCTCCCAATTGTCTTAAAAAATTCAATAACTTAATTACAAAACCCGAAATCGATCATATCTGGCTATGGACTGCTAGATTTAATTTACTTAACAAAATTATAAGAAAAGATATAAAAACGTAAAATAGGGGCATTGGGCATGGCTCAAGAATCAATAGTTCTTCTTCCCCTGCCTCCCCTGCTCCCCCTGCTCCCTCATTTCCCTACTCCCCAATCTAAAATGTCAACTTGGCAATGTGTAAAACAATGTGGAGCCTGCTGCAATCTTGATCCAGCAGAGCGTCCAGATTTAGATGAGTATCTCTCTCCACCAGAACTAGAAATCTACCTCAGCATGGTAGGCGAAGATGGATGGTGTGTTAATTTCGACCATACCACGCGAGAATGCCGCATCTACTCAGATCGTCCTCGTTTCTGCCGTGTGGAATCAGAAGTATTTCAAGATATGTATGGGATTGAACCAGAAGAAGTTAACGATTTTGCCATTGACTGCTGTCGCCAACAAATAGAAGGTGTATACGGCGATCGCAGTCTGGAAATACTACGCTTCGATAAAGCTGTTGGGCTGTAAGCAGGATGCAAAGACACAAAGACAGCCCATAATTTTTTTGTCCCCACTTATGTAGTTGCAATTTATTACAACAATCTGAGAATATGATAGAAATATGAAAACATCTAGCAACCAAAACTACTGCCCGTGAAACTTGATTCTGGTCCTTTGGAGATTTATGGCATATCTCAAACTAAGATCGAGGTAGAACTGAAAGACAGCACTGATTTTAACTTAACTCCTGCGATCGCCCAACCAGTTCAGCCTGTAGTTGCCGATAGTCCTCAAAAGCAGCAATCACCGATAGTAGTTTTTGGTACAACTTTTGTAACCATTTTTCTAGCAGAAATTGGAGATAAAACTCAGCTTTCCACTTTGTTAATGAGTGCAGAATCTCATTCGCCGTGGGTGGTATTTATCGGATCTGCGGCTGCACTGATAACCACCAGCTTATTAGGTGTGCTTTTAGGTAGTTGGATAGCCACCCGACTAAGTCCGAAAACTGTAGAAAAATCAGCAGGCGTGATGTTGTTGGTGATTTCCCTAATGCTGTTTTGGGATGTATTTCAAGGTTAGTTAGAAGTTAGGAGTTAGGAGTTAGGAGTTAGAAATATTAAATTTTTTCCTGCTTCCCCTGCTTCCCCTGCTTCCCCTGCTCCCCCTGCTCCCCCTGCTCCCTCACTTCCCCCTTAATAATATGGATTGGCATCTATTAGGATTGAGCTTTATTACAGTTTTTTTATCAGAATTAGGTGATAAAAGTCAGCTAGCAGCGATCGCACTTTCAGGGCGTTGTAATTCTCCTCGTGCAGTATTTTTTGGTGCAGCAGGCGCACTACTATTAACAAGCCTATTGGGAGCATTAGCAGGGGGTGCAGTAGCTGAATTATTACCTACACGTTTGTTAAAAGCGATCGCTGCTGTGGGATTTGCTATCCTTGCCACACGCCTGTTGTTATTTAACAATGAGCCATCGAGAGATTCTGAAAATACACCATAAAAAGAAATCAGGAGTTAGAGTTCAGAATTGAGAAAACTCTATTGCTTCATGGATGTAGTCTCAACAAAGAAAAACGTTTAAATTTTGTTTTACTCAAATTCATCCTGTTAGCGGATAGCTAAGGTTTAGCCCATTCTGACTCCTGAGTTCTGAATTATCCTTTACAAAAGTTCCCAAGCAGTTCCTTTGTAACCGTATTGAAAAATTTCTGGATGCAAGATTTCTGCCAAAATTTCTAAAGAATCTACCAATCGAGGCCCTGGACGATTGAAATAAGAATTGCCATCAGTGACGTACACCCTACCAGCTTTGGTAGCGTGCAGTTTTTCCCACTCTGAACGTTGAGTTAACAAATTAGCTTCTTGGCGAGTGCGATTTAAATCAAAGCCACAAGGCATAAAGACAATTACATCTGGATTAGTTGCTAATAGTGTTTCCCACTGTAAGACAGGAGAAGGCTGACCTGTAGTGCAAAATAGAGACTGTCCTCCGGCTAAGTTAACTAATTCAGGAATCCAATTTGCGGCGGCCATCAAAGGATCAGTCCACTCGATACAGGCGACAGTAGGCTGTTCATTTAAAGAAAGCCCTTGGACTTTTTGCTGACAAATTCTGACGCGAGCTTCTAAGTTTTCTAACACTTTGACCGAGTCTACCTCGAAAGCATTGCCAACTCGTTCAATGTCAGCCCAAACATCTTGGAGAATATTAGGTTGTAAAGAAATAATCTGGGGTTTACTATCAATGAGTGTAGCAACTGCCTTTTCAACATCGTGTAAGCTGACAGCACAAACATCACACTGGTCTTGAGTGAGAATGTGGGTAGGCTGCAATTTCTCTAAAACATCTGTTTTGATTTGATAAATGCTGAGAGCAGATTGCAATAAATTGTTCACTTCATCATGAATTTCGCTGCTGGAGGCACTGGAGTCTAAGCGTGCTTCGGTACAAATAGGGCGATTGTGAATTTCTGGAGGGTAATCGCATTCGTGCGATCGCCCCACAATAGCATCAACCAAGCCTAGTTTCGCTAAAATCTCTGTTCCACCGGGAATCAGGGAAACAATTCTTACATTACTATTTGTCATCGCTCCACCTCCACAAAACCTGCTGTCATTCCAATTTTTGCAAAATTTGGGTGATTATGCATCTTTCTCTAGGAGAATCAAGCGTGTTTTGGTAGCCAGCACTAGGCAAAAAATTAAACTGAGTGTTAAGTATTAGTTAAGTATTGGGAAGAGTCTTTCCTAACCCCTAGACCCAAATTTAAAATACTGTAATACTTGGTAGTAGAATTACTTGATAGTAGAATTATTTTAAATGCTAATTATCCCCTGGCAAAAACCACTGGAATGAATTAATAGAAACGATGAACAAAACTTAGTTTAAAGCTTGTTATTCAGAATAAGAAATTTTGATGAGAAAAACTATACTTTCCGGTTATGAAAAACCATATCAAGTAATTGTAGTTATACAAAGACGGTTCTAATTTTTCTGTAGAATTACAAGCCAAAATTATTTCTTCTTGAGGTCAACTAATGCAGGTGGTGTCAGCTAGAGATATTACAGAGCACAACCAGTCCCAAGAGGCTTTACAAATCAAAGAAAATCGTCGGCGAAAACAAAGTCAGACACTGGTGCAGCTGGCAAGAAGCAAGACATTTCAGCAAGGTGATCTGAACGCGACCTTAAGAGAAATCACAGAAACTGCTGCTGGGGCGCTTTTAGTAAAACGAGTCGGGGTGTGGTTATATAATGAAGAACGTTCAAAAATTAACTGCATCAATTTATATGATGTAAATACCAAGCAGCATAGCTTTGGTAACTCGTTTTTAAAAAAAAATTATCCAGTTTATTTCCAGGCTTTAGAAGAAGAGTGTACCATTGCCGTAGATGATGCCATAAACGATATAAGAACCCAAGAATTATCTGAGTCTTATCTTTCTGTTTTGGGGATCACATCCCTGCTGGATGCACCGATTTGGCTAGATGGTCGTTTGGTGGGCGTAGTGTGTAACGAACACATAGGCGAAGGTCGCCAATGGACTTTGGAGGAAGAGACTTTTGCTGGCTCGATTGCAGATTTCGTAACGCTGGCTATAGAAGCAAGTGAGCAAAACGTCATACAGGAAGCACTGCGACAAAGTGAGGCGCAATTCCGGGCGATTTTTGAGTGTTCCTCTATTGGCATTGGACTTATAGATATGAAAGCGCAGATAGTCGATACTAATCTGGCACTGTGCAAGATTTTAGGATATAGCCGAGAAGAGCTATACGGCAAACGCTTTACAGATTACACTTTGACACAAAGGGGGGATTTCAAACTTTACAAACAATTGATATCAGGAATTTACACAGATTTAAAGAGAACTTCTAGGGTAGGCTTCCACCCTTCCAAACATCAGGAACCATTTGTCGAAAGACATCGCATTGAGATGGAAAGACGCTGTTTGCATCAAAACGGTAGCTTAGTTTGGACTCATATCTCTGTTTCTGTTATACCAGGTAGTAATGGTGAGCCTGAGTTTTTTCTAGCCATGATTAAGGACATTACTGAATGTAAGCAGACAGAGTTGAAACTTCGCGCCTCTCAAGAAGCAGCAGAAGCCGCCAGTTTGGCAAAAAGTGAATTTTTAGCAACCATGAGCCATGAGTTGCGAACACCTCTCAATGCAATTATGGGTTTGTCGCAGTTGCTGCAACAACAAATAGTTGGTTCTCTCAATGAAAAGCAGAACGAATATGTAAGTTGTATATATAGTAGCGGTGAACACTTACTAGCACTGATTAATGATGTCCTTGACTTATCTAAGGTAGAAGCAGGCAAAGAGGAACTGTTACTCTCACCTTTGTCAGTATCAGATTTATGTAATTATGCCATATGGACAGTGCGCGATCGCGCCTTAGAAAAGGGATTACAACTCACCTGTGAAATTGATCTAGAAGAGGATATTTGTATTGCTGATGAGCGGCGCATTAAGCAAATGCTACTTAATCTGCTTACCAATGCCATTAAATTCACCCCAGCAGGTCAGGTATCGTTGGTAGTCAAAAAAGTATTGTCAGGTATAACATTTAGAGTTTCAGATACTGGAATTGGTATAGACTCACATCAGTTTCAATTTCTATTTGAACCATTTAAACAGCTTGACAGTCAGTTAAATCGGCAGTATGAAGGCACTGGTTTAGGTTTAGCCTTAACACGCAAATTAGCGCGTTTGCATGGTGGAGATGTTACCGTTACATCCACTTTAGGAAAGGGTAGTCAGTTCACTGTGTTTCTACCAAATCCAGTGTATCCAGGAGAAGAGGAGAGTGGAAGAGAAAATAATCATTCTTTCTCCCCATCCTTTTTTAATCCCAAGACTAAACGCATTCTGCTCGTGGAAAAAGAGGAAAACACTGGCATACTGCTGAAAGATTATCTTCAGGCAATTGGCTACCAAGTCACGTGGATAGATAACGGAAACGACTTTTTAAAGCAGGTGCAAAACCTACAACCAGATTTAGTTTTTTTAGATTTCCACTTAGTAGGCGATGTTAGCAAATGGAATTTACTAAATACCCTTAGATATGAGCCTTCTTGCAAAAATTTGCAAATTGTCATTATTAGCTCTACTGAACCTACAGAGCAGGAAATTACTATGCTTCCAGGAAGTGCAAATGACTACCTCATCAAGCCAATTCGGGTAGTCCAATTAGAGTCAATATTGATGCGGTATTTGAGTGACAGCGATTTTAAGCACAACGAAAGACCAATTTAGAACCAAGCCTTCGCATTTATATTTTTAGTCTCAAATAGGTATCTATAGCAATTGCCAGGCGATCGCTTTATCTTCATCATAATGTAGGCATAACTCTTTGCAGACATCGCTAGGAGCAATCTGAAGCCTGTCAGACCTGCTAGCTATGCCGCAGGCTTTACGGCTGCGCTCAGTGACCCCCTGCCTCCTGCCTTTTAAAATTATACTTAGGTAGATATTTACTGCTTATGCTGGCGTAATTGCTCTACTATATAATCTTCCAGTTCTTGCCTTTCTCTTTTACTGGCATTTCGTTGATAAGTTCTTCCTGTTTCTTGCATAAACCTGCGTTTCTCGCTTGGAGAAGATTTTAGTTTACCTCCACTACCTTGCAGCTTTTGCTGTAATTCTTCCCAAGTCTTTTCGCCCACACTTTCACCTAGTTTAACCAGTACCTTTGGTAGTAATATTCTTGCTTCTCTTTCAAAATCTTCTTCTGTCTCAAGTGAAGCTAAATCTATATTGCTGAAGTCGATATCGATTTGAAACTTATTCATAAAATTGTATTTGTTCTTTCAACGATTATTATTACGGGAGTCTATGGAAATTACTTTCCGACCTTATTGTTGTCAGATTACGAGTATCAGAATCGAAATATATCAAATCAATTATCAGTCTGCAATTCACCAAAATCCTCAAAAGTACGATTTTTTATTTGTGCATCTTGACCCAAATCATGGTTATATCTCAGATAATCATTGATTTTATCGATTTTTAAAGAATGATTTAAGACTTTTATATCAAAAGGAATATACATCCAGTTAATGCAAGTTTAACCAAGTTACGAGTATTAAAAATGCTATCTTAAAGGCAAGGTCATTTGCTCAACTTTTCAGGGAAAAACTATGACTACAACGCTCATAGAGGCTAATTCTATCGAGTCATTGCTAGGTAAAGAGGCTGAAGAACTGCTTACCTACAAAGCAAAAGTTCCTCCTGATTTACTACATTTGCCGGGACCAGACTTTGTAGATCGCATCTGGCTCAACAGCGATCGCAATCCTCAAGTATTGCGTAATCTTCAGTTACTCTATTCTACTGGTCGTCTGGCATATACTGGGTATCTGTCTATTTTACCGGTAGACCAAGGGATTGAACATTCGGCAGGTGCGTCTTTTGCGCCCAATCCGATTTACTTTGACCCAGAAAATATTATCAGATTATCGATCGCCGCAGGTTGTAATGCGGTTGCTACTACTTTGGGGACATTAGGCATCGTTTCGCGCAAATATGCCCACAAAATTCCCTTTATTGCCAAAATAAATCATAACGAATTGCTGACTTTCCCCAATCAATTTGACCAGGTATTGTTTGCTGATGTGGAACAAGCTTGGAATTTAGGGGCCGTTGCCGTAGGTGCGACAATTTACTTTGGCTCAGAGCATTCTACTAGACAAATTCAGGAAATCAGCAAAGCTTTTAAACGCGCCCATGAACTGGGGATGGTCACAATTCTCTGGTGCTATCTGCGGAATAACGCTTTTAAACAAGATAAAGATTACCACCTTGCTGCTGACCTCACTGGACAGGCAAATCATTTGGGTGTAACGATTGAAGCCGACATTATCAAACAAAAGTTACCCGAAAGTAACAATGGTTATGGTGCAATTGCCAAAGCGACTGGTAAAAGTTACGGCAAAACAGATGAGCGAGTTTACACAGAATTGACAACTGACCACCCAATTGATTTAGCTCGTTACCAAGTGCTGAATTGCTACTCTGGGCGTGTAGGACTGATTAATTCTGGTGGCGCGACTGGTAAAAATGACTTCGCCGAAGCAGTTCGCACTGCTGTAATTAATAAACGGGCTGGTGGTTCGGGATTAATTTCTGGGCGAAAGACCTTTCAACGTCCCTTTGAGGAAGGTGTGAAGCTATTTCATGCCATTCAGGATGTTTACTTATCGCCAGATGTGACGATAGCTTAGGGATTGGGGAGATGAGGGTAATCATCTATGCCCCATTCCCCATGCCCATCTAATTATATATAGGTAACCAACCTAGAGTGAAGGGGGACTAATTATGTGTATCTTCATACAGAATTGGTATAAGAGTGCAAATGTTTGCTAACTAGACTAGTTAAGAGAATTCTGAAGAGGCAAATCTTGGTAAAGATTCTGGGATATCCTTAGATAAGTGAAAGATTTGCCAAAAAAAGTAAGAATGAAGCTGGCAGCAAGAGTAAGTCAGGTAACACCTTCGTTAACCTTAGCGATCGCAGCCAAGGCTAAGGGACTGAAGGCGGAAGGAATAGATGTTTGTAGTTTTAGCGCTGGAGAACCAGATTTTGATACCCCAGCGCATATTAAAGCCGCAGCAGTCAAAGCTTTGGAAGAAGGCAAAACCAAATATGGTGCAGCAGCTGGAGAACCAAAGTTAAGGGAAGCGATCGCCCATAAGCTTAAAATTGATAACGGTCTTGATTACAAGTTAGAGAATGTCATCGTCACCAATGGCGGTAAGCATTCTTTGTACAACTTGATGGTGGCACTAATTGATCCAGGTGATGAGGTAATTATCCCTGCACCCTACTGGCTAAGTTATCCCGAAATGGTGACTTTGGTCGGTGGAGTCCCAGTAATTGTCCCCACAGATGCAACGACGGGTTATAAGGTTACTGCCGAACAACTCCGTAAAGCAATCACGCCCAAGACAAAGTTATTTATTCTCAACTCGCCATCTAATCCCACAGGGATGGTTTACACGCCAGATGAAATCAAAGCACTGGCGCAGGTAGTAGTAGATGCAGATATCTTTGTCGTCTCTGATGAGATTTACGAAAAGATTCTCTACGACGGTGCAGAACATATCAGCATCGGTTCTCTTGGGAAGGAAATTTTTGACCGTACTTTGATCAGTAATGGGTTTGCGAAGGCTTATTCTATGACTGGTTGGAGACTTGGTTATTTAGCGGGGCCCGTGGAAATCATTAAAGCAGCGAGTTCCATCCAAGGGCATAGTACATCTAATGTATGTACCTTTGCTCAATATGGTGCGATCGCGGCGCTACAAAATCCTCAAGATTGTGTCGAAGAAATGCGCCAAGCCTTCGCCAAACGTCGACAGGTAATGCTAGACAGACTCAACGCCATTCCCGGTTTGAGTACCGCAAAACCAGATGGCGCTTTTTATCTGTTCCCTGATATCAGTAAAACCGGTCTAAAATCCCTAGAATTTTGTGACGCTTTGCTGGAAAAACATCAAGTTGCAGTCATTCCCGGAATTGCTTTTGGCGCTGATGACAACATTCGCCTTTCCTACGCCACAGATATGGCGACGATTGAAAAAGGAATGGATAGATTGGAGAAATTTGTCAAGTCGCGTATTTAGCTAATTGTCATTTGTCATTTGTGAGGAGAATTTACCAACTCTCCAATTCCTTAACTCCACCTTTTCAACTGAGAACGGGTGGAGTTCATTTTCAATATTGCGTAAAAAAACATTGGTTAGCTAAAGTAGTGACATTGCAGCTTACTCTTTCTCCACTGAAAGATTGCTCATTTAGAAAGCAGGGAGTGCAGTAGTCTTGCTCCCATCAACACTTACCCAAAACTAATCAGCTTAATTTTTGCTAAGTCCCATTATGGGTAATTTGGCGGACATGATATAACTCCTGAATTCTGGCTTGGAAGTATTCTTATTCAAATCAACATACCAGCAATACAAGCAGTGATAAAACCTGCTAACAATCCGCCAATCATTGACCTTACACCCATGCGAGCTAAATCATGCTGGCGATTAGGTGCTATTCCAGTAATGCCGCCAATCGTCATTCCAATTGAACCTATATTTGCAAAATTACATAAGGCGTAAGTCGCAATAATTACTGCGCGTTGGGAAATTTTATCACTTTCAATTAGTGCCTTCAAATCCAAAAAAGCAATAAACTCATTCAGAATTGTTTTTGTACCCAATAAAGCCCCAACTTGCCGACAATCAGCCCAAGGTACGCCCATCAGCCAAGCTACGGGAGCCATAACAAAAGATAAAATCCACTGTAATGACAGTTGCTGTAAACCCACGAATGCCCCCAACCATCCTAGCAGGGCATTCAGCGCAGCTAATAATCCTAAAAAGGCAATAATCATCACGCCGACGTTAACAGCCAACTTCACGCCATCAATTGCTCCCGTCGTAGCAGCATCAATTACATTTACATAATTGGTTTCTACAACCGCTTTTACCTTCCCAGCCGTCTCAGATACTTCTGTTTCTGGATACAACAGTTTTGATACCACCAACGATGTGGGAGTAGTCATAAAGAAAGCAGCAATCAGGTGTTCTGTTGGTATCCCAAAAGAAAGATATGCCCCTAGAACTCCACCTGCAATTGTGGCAAAACCACCCGTCATCACGGCATGGAGTTCCGATTGCGTCATATTCGCTATGTAAGGTTTAACCATCAGCGCCGACTCTGTTGGCCCTAAAAAAATATTACCTGCACAGGATAAAGATTCAGAACCCGATGTTTTCATCGTCTTCATCATTACCCACGCCATCACATTTACGGCTCGCTGTAAAATACCGTAGTAATACAAAACGCTGATGAAGGCAGAGAAAAAGATAATTGTCGGCAGCACTTGGAAGGCAAAGAAATGATCCTTAAAATTGTCTCCAAAGACGAATTTTGCACCAACATCAGAAAATGCTAAAAATTGGCTGACAATATCTCCTAGAGATTTAAACGCATTCAAACCCCAAGGAGTTTTAAGAATTACTAGCGCAAATGCAAACTCCAATCCTAAACCCCAGGCCCCCCGGATTTCTCACAAACTCAGAAAAAAGCGGAGCTTCAAACTGATAAAATGTATATATGGTAAGCATTTGAGCAGTTTTAACCGATGAATCTACCCGCAACGCGATCGCTCCCAAAACAGTTCA
>JAESFO010000212.1_pt1 | contig 82367 bp, 78 predicted proteins | sample 9269421 | NCBI WGS metagenome assembly JAESFO01 (sample SAMN14502839, study PRJNA617101) | algae metagenome | isolation source: Nostoc desertorum CM1-VF14 and co-occurring heterotrophs from rocky... | place: USA: Clark Mountains, San Bernardino, California | collected 2000-06-05 | reverse complement strand
CGATGAACGGCGAGATCCTGCGCCGCAGCCATCACCGCAAGCTGCCGCTGCCCGACGAGACCTGGGAGGGTTTCCTGCGCGAGAACGCGCGCAGCTTCCGGCGCGCGCTGCTGGCGCGGCGCGACGGCGCGCGCCTGCATGCGGGCTCCGAGCCCGACCCGGGCGACCTCGACATGGTCGAGGCCCAGCTCGCGGCCGTGGTGCGCCTGGGCGTGCCGCCCGCGCAGGCGATGACCCTGCTGATCGCGCTGGGCCGCTACACCGTGGGCTGCGTGCTCGAGCAGCAGGCGACGCCGGCCGACGCGGCGATGCAGCAGCAGACGCTCGATGCCGCCGCGGCCTCGCGGCCGCTGCTGGCCGAGGCTTTCTCGACCTACCGCGCGGCCGGGCCCGATGCGCTGTTCGAGATCGGTGTGGACCTGATGCTCGAAGGCGCGAAGGTGCGGCTGGCGGCCCAGGCCCCGCAGGCGAGGCGCCGCGCGGCCGCCGAGGGCGCGCCGCCGCGGCGCGGCCCGGCGCCGCGGCGCTGAGGCCGGTTCAGCGCGCCTCGGCGCGGATCCAGCCCGCGGCCTTCTCGGCCATCATCAAGGTGGGACTGTTGGTATTGCCGCTCGTGATGGTCGGCATCGCGCCCGCATCGACCACGCGCAGCCCCTGCACGCCGCGCACGCGCAGCCGCGCGTCGAGCACCGCCATCGGATCGTTGTCGGCGCCCATCCTGGTGGTGCCCACCGGATGGAAGATGGTGGTCGCGATGTCGCCGGCCAGGCGCGCGAGGTCCTCGTCGCTCTGGTACTGCACGCCGGGCTTCCATTCCTGCGGCTTGTACTTGGCGAGCGCGGGCTGCGCGGCGATGCGGCGCGTCACGCGCAGCGAGTCGGCCGCCACCTTGCGGTCCTCGTCGGTGCTCAGGTAGTTGGGCGCGATCGCGGGCGCGTCCTCGAAGCGCTTCGAGCGGATGCGCACCGTGCCGCGGCTCGTGGGGTTGAGGTTGCACACGCTCGCGGTGAAGGCCGGGAAGGCGTGCAGCGGCTCGCCGAAGGCATCGAGCGACAGCGGCTGCACGTGGTACTGGATGTTGGGCCACTCGCGATCCGGCGAGCTGCGCGTGAAGGCGCCGAGCTGCGAGGGCGCCATGCTCATCGGGCCGCTGCGGCTCATCACGTACTCCAGGCCGATGCGCGCCTTGCCGAACAGCGAGGAGGCCAGCACGTTGAGCGTGGGCGCGCCGTCGATCTTGTAGACCGCGCGGATCTGCAGGTGGTCCTGCAGGTTGGCGCCGACGCCGGGCGCGTCGACCGCCACCTCGATGCCGTGCTGGCGCAGCAGCTCCGCCGGGCCGATGCCCGAGAGCTGCAGGATCTGCGGCGAGCCGATGCTGCCCGCGCTCAGGATCACCTCGCGCGCGGCATGCGCCGTCACCATCTCCTGGCCGTTCCAGATCCGCGCGCCGGTGCAGCGCTGCGTGCCGTCGGCCTGCCGCTCGATCACCAGCTGCGAGACCTGCGCGCCGGTCCAGAGCTCGAAGTTGGGCCGGCCGTAGCAGGTGGGCCGCAGGAAGGCCTTGGCCGTGTTCCAGCGCCAGCCGTTCTTCTGGTTGACCTGGAAGTAGCCCACGCCCTCGTTGCTGCCGCGGTTGAAGTCGGTGGTGTGCGGCACGCCGGCCTCGACCGCGGCGGCCGCGAAGGCATCGAGGATGTCCCAGCGCAGCCGCTGCTTCTCGACCCGCCATTCGCCGCCCGCGCCGTGCATCTCGTCGGCGCCGAGGTAGAAGTCCTCGTGCTTCTTGAAGGCCGGCAGCACGTTCTGCCAGCGCCACTCCTCGTCGCCGGTGAGCGCGGCCCACTGCTCGTAGTCGCGCGACTGGCCGCGCATGTAGATCATGCCGTTGATGCTCGAGCAGCCGCCCAGCGTCTTGCCGCGCGGATAGCGCAGCACGCGGCCGTTGAGGCCGGCATCGGGCTCGGTGCTGTAGAGCCAGTCGGTGCGCGGGTTGCCGATGCAGTAGAGGTAGCCCACCGGGATGTGGATCCAGTGGTAGTCGTCCTTGCGGCCGGCCTCGACCAGCAGCACGCGCTTGTCCTTGTCGGCGCTGAGCCGGTTCGCGAGCAGCGCGCCGGCGGTGCCGGCGCCGATGACGATGTAGTCGAAGGTGGTGTCGTTGTCTCTCATCTTTGCTTTCTCTTTTCTGGCGTGTGCTCTCAGGGTTGGACGGTCATGGTTTCGGGCACGCCCTCGCCGAAGACCTCGGGCGCGTACATCGCCTCGGCGCGCACGGGCGGCAGCCTGAATTCGCCCGCGTTGTTCAGGCGCACGGTGTACTCCACGCGCCATTGGCCGCGCGGCACGTAGCGGAAATAGGCGCGCCAGCTGTCGGTGGCGCGCTCGACGTGGCTGGGCCAGGCCCAGCCGCCTTGCGTCTCGCCCTGCCGCGCCAGGCTGCTCTCGCGGCCCAGGCCGCGGCCGAGCTGGCTGGCACCCGAGGGCACGGCGTCGCGCACCACCACCCAGGTCTGCGCGGCCGTGGATTCGAGATCGAGCCGCACGCGGTAGACGTCGCCCACCGACCACCGGCCCTTGCGCTTCTGCTCCACTGGCGTGACGCTGCGGCGCACCGAGAGGCCGTGCGCGAGCGGCTGCGCATTGCGCGTCGCGGCCAGCGCGCTGACGACGCCCCAGGGCTTGCCGCCGCCTTCGTGGCGCAATTGCAGCGTGCCTTGCGCGCCCTGCGCGGGCCAGGGCAGCAGCATGTCGGGCGCCTTCGCATCGGTCCAGGCGGCCTCGCGCGTCGCGCGGCCCAGCGCCGCGCGCGTGACGCCGTCGACCGGTCCGGCCTCGAACTGCTGCTGGAAGTTGCGCAGCGCCACGGTGCTCCAGGCATTGCCGGTGGTGGTGCTCCAGCGGCCCGCGCTCTGGCGGCCGACCAGGCCCTGCACGATCAGCGGCGCATCGGCCTTCCAGGCCGCATCGGTGCGCGCCCATTGCTGCGCCAGCAGCGCCATGCGCGCGGCCGTGCTGTCGCCGCTCCACATGAACCACCACCAGTGCAGCGCCGGCTCGTCGCGCCAGCGCATGCGCGTGCCCTGCACGTCGAAGCGGCCGCGCAGCTGCGCGCCGGCCTCGGCCAGCGCGGCATCGCGCACGGCGTCCGCGGGCATGGCCAGCAGCGTGCGCGACCAGTCGACCAGCGACTGCGCCGAGAGCGCAGCGACGGACTGGGGCCGCAGCACGATGTTCCGGCGGCCCTGCTCGACCAGCGTGGCCTGCGCGGCGAGCTGCTGCGATTCGAGGTAGTTGCGCGGCGCCCAGTCCTGCGCCTCGAGGCGGCCTTCGAGCAGCGACTCGAGCGCATCGAGCATGCGGCGGCGCTGCGCCTCGGGCACCGGCCAGCCCTTGGCCTGCGCGATGTCGAGCAGCTGCACCGTGAGCATCTCGCTGCCCGGCAGCGTGGGCTCGGGAAAGTAGCGCGCCAGGCCCTTGTCGTCGATGTACTTCGGCAACTGCGCCATCAACCGGTCCCAGCTCGCGCGGTCGTCGAGCGAGACGAAGCGCGAGCTCTGCTGCTCGAGGCACATGTACGGGTACTGCGCCATCCAGCGCATCGATTCGGCGAGCGCGGCATCGACCAGGCTGGACTGCAGCGCGACGCGCACGCCGCCGACCAGCGGCACCGCATCGCGCGGCTGCGCCACGGGCACGGCATCCGCGTCGGCCACCGGCAGCAGCATCGACTGGCGCACCGTGGCGCTCAGCGCGGGCACCACGCGCTGCACGATCTCCAGCGCGTCGCGCTCGTCGACGCCGGCACCCCGGCCCTGCGCACCGATGCGCCAGCGCAGCGCGCCCGCGCCGCCCGGCACGGCCACGGGCCACAGCACTTCCTGCGTCTGGCCGGGCGCGAGCTGCAGCCGGCGCTCGATCTTCAGGCCGCGCGCGGCCAGTGCCTCGGCGGGCACGATCTCGCGCGCGCCCGACCATTCGTCGCCGGGCTCGACCGCGGCCTCGGCCTTGAGCACCACGGCGAGCGCTGCCTTGCCGGTGTTGCGCAGGCTGAGCTTCTGCACGATCGCATCGTCCGCACGCAGCAACTCGGGCAGGCCGCTGAAGATCTGCAGTGGCTGGGTGCTGACGAGCGTGGCCTCGCCCTCGCCGAACTGCGCCTCGCCCGCGCTCGCGATGGCGACGATGCGGAACTGGGTCAGCGCGTCGTTGAGCGGCACGGTGGCGCGGGCGATGCCCTGGGCGTCGGTGCGCAGGTCGGTGCGCCAGAGGACGAGCGAGGAGAAATCGGAGCGTGTCGGGGGCGCGTCGCCGCCGTCGAGCCCCGGCGCCCTGCCGGCCGCCATCATCGCCGCGGGAGCCGGCACCACGCCGGGCATGCTGCGCGCGGCCTCGTCGTAAGGCCGATGCGTGGGCTGCCATCCGAGGTCCACGCCGCGCAGCAGCCCGGCATCGAGCGCGCCGCCGCGCACCGAATTGCCGCGCTGCGCGAACATCGCCTTCGCGAGCGCCCAGGTCCCGTTGGGCTTGAGCGCGAGCAGTGCCTGGTCGACCGCCACCAGCGTGACGCGCGCATCGGCCACGGCCCGGCCGGCGGCATCGCGCACCGCGACCTCGACCGGCACCTGCGCGCGCGGCCGCGCATCCGTGGCCGCGGGCCGCACGCCGACCGAGAGCGTCCACGCATCGGGCCGCACCCGCAGGTCGGCGCGCTGCGCGCTCGACAGCGGCTCGTCCTTGCCCGCGCCCTGCAGCGGATACACGTAGCGCGCGGACAGGGCCACGTTGGGCGCGTGCTGCGCGGCGAGCGGCAACGCGATGCGCTGCTGCAGCGCCGAGAGCGCATGCACGCTCGCGCTCAGCACGCCCTCGCGCTCGACGGTCAGCAGCAGATGAGCCGGCAGGCGCTCGGGGCGCGCGACGACGATGGCCGTGTCGCCGGGGCCGAAGTCCGGGCCGTTGTCGACCTGCAGCGCGTCGCGCGCCAGCGCCTCGCGCCAGCCGAGCGACCAGCGGTTCTCGAGCATCGCGGTGCGCACGATCGCTCGGCTGTGCCTGAGCGAATCGGCGCTGGCCTCGAACAGCCAGTGTTCGGCGACCTGTGCCCCCTGCGCATCGTCGGGCAGTCGCCATTCGCAAGCCCATTGGCCCTGGGCGTCGGTGCGCGCGCTGCACACCTGCGTCTCGGGGCCCAGATCGACGATGCTGTACTGGCCGCCGTTCCAGTCCCGCCGCACGGGCCTGACGCGCACCGTGACGGGTTCGTCCGCCACCGGCCGGTCCCTGTCGTCGAGCGCGATGCCTTCGATCGCCTGCGGCCGGTCGCGCTCCTTCGCGCGCACGCGCAGGCCGAGCTTCATGCGGTCGGGCCACAGCATGGCGGCACTGCCGACGGTCTGCGTCTCGCCGTTCGGGTCCTGGAACTTCAACTCCGTCTGCAGCAGCATCGGGCGCTCGAGCGGCGGCGCGGCGAGACGGATGCGCGCCTTGCCGTCTCGATCGAGCCGCGCCTGTTCGGCCGGGATGGCCGGCGGCATCGCGCGGCCCTGGGCGGTCTCCGCGGCGTAGAAGGAATAGCCTTCGCGCGGCGCGCGCACCTGCGCGAGCCAACTCTGCTTGACCTCGACGGGCAGTCCCACCGCGGCACCGCCCGCGAAGTAGGCCAGCCGCGCATCGAGCTGCGCCACCTGCGTGTCGCGCTCCCAGAAGGCCTTCGCCTGCAGGGCCGCGTCGAACACCGGCGTGCGGAACTCCTCGACCTGGAACTGCGTGCCGCCGAGCCGGCTGCCGGCCTGCGACAGGCTCACCGTGTAGTCGCCGAGCCGGGCATCGCGCGGGATCGTCCATGCGCTCGTGGCGCTGCCGTCGGCGCCGAGCATCGCGCTGGTGGCGAAGACCTTCTCGCCCGCGCCATGGCGGATCTCGATCTCCACCGCGCCGCGCGGCGGCAGGGCGAAGCCGCGGCTTTCCAGCAACCGCACCACGTGCTGCATGCCGACGGTCTCGCCGGCCTTGAAGAGCGTGCGGTCGAGCACCGTGTGGGCGCGCAGGTTGCGCGCGGCGCCGCCCGCGACCTGGTATCCGTACCAGTTCGCCGGCGCCTGCATCACGGCCATGTCGTTGCCGGCGCGCACCACCACCCAGGCGCCGTTGGCATAGCCGGCGTCGCTGCAGGCGAGCCGGCCCCGCAGCGCCTCGCCGGGCTGGGCCAGGCCCTGCGCGTCGGTCCTGCCGCGCCAGAGCAGTTCGCGCTTGCAGGAATAGATCGCCACCTCCGCGGCCGCCACCGGCAGCGCGGTGTCGAGCGCGGTCACCCAGACCGACGAGGCGCCGATGTCGCTGAAGCGCGCATCGGGATTGAGGTTGGTGGCCTGCACCACCGTGTAGCGCTGGAACGGCCCGGGGTCCGGCCGCTCGCCCGGCAAGGGCTTGCGGTTGCCCATGTAGTCGGAGAAGGCCGCGCTGTCGGCGCGCACCACGTGCAGGCCGGGCGCTGTCAGCGGCACCCCGACGAACTCCATCGCGCCGCCCTGCGTGGGAATGGTCGAGGTGCGCGGCGCGCCGGCCTTGTCGTCCAGCGGCGTGGCGGGCCAGGCGTTCGACCTGCGGGCCTGCAGCAGCTCGATCGCATAGGCCTCGATGCCCTCGCCCATCTCGCCGCCGAAGCGCCACTGGCGCACCGGCAAGGACTTTTCAGCGCGACGCACCGCGAAGGCCGCGACCGCGCCGCCGCTACCCGGCTGCCACGGCATGACCGACTGCGCATGGACGGCGCCCAGATAGGGCGGCAGCTGCACGAAGGCGACGCTTCGCGGGAACTCGCCGGCGTTGGCGAGCGGCCGGCCCAGCGTGTCGCGCAGTTCGGCCGGCATCCGCAGGCTGTAGCGGCTGTCCTCGCCGAAGCCCGCCGCGGAGGGCGTCGCCGTCAGCTGCGTCGTCTCCTGCGGCTGGCGCCAGGCGGGCATCGGGGTCAGCGGCATGTCCCGGCCCGCCGGGTCCACGAGCCGAACCTGCCGCGCGGCCTCCAGCGACAGCGGCGCCGAGAACACGATGTTCAGCGACAGGCGCGGGTCGCAGGCCTCGCGGCCCTTGGGGTACTCGAGGAAGGTGCAGCCGACGCGCGCCGTGAAGGGCGGAAGCACGCGGTAGTTGAAGGCCCGCGGCGTTCCTTGCTGGATCAGCCACAGTTCGACACCCTCCGGCACGGGCTGCGCACAGCGCAGGCCGAGCGCGAAATTGCGCGGCTCGAGCGCAACGCGCGCGCGCTCGAGCGCCGCGTCGAGCGCCGCCCCGGTCACCGCCACCGCTGGTTGGCGCCGCACCTGCCCACCTTCGCGCCACTCGCAGGCGAAGCGCGCGGCCAGCGCCGGCGCATCCTCGGTCGGCTGCGGGTCGTAGTGGCGCATCAGGAAGACCTGGTCGGCGGCCACCTCGGAACCCTCGCCCGGATAGCTGCCGAAGAAACCGTGCGGCCCGGCAACGAATTCCGCCACCGGCGGCGGCGTCACCGCCTCGCCGGCCAGCGTCTTCAACCCCGGCTTGAACACCACGCGGCAACGCGTGCCGCCGCGCACGTCCTGCGCGAACTCGAAGGCCCAGGCGCGCGGCCCGATCCAGCGGGCGCTGCCCGCCGGCGTCCGCGGCGTGCACTGCACGCTCGCGGGTTCGGCGCCGTCGTCCTGGCCCAGCGGCACCATGTCGGCGTCGAAGCGCACCGCCACCTGCCGCACGTCGCGCGCCTCGCCCTGCGGGCTCACCGACAGCACGCCGGCCGCATGCAGCGGCGCCGCCGCGCAGGCCGCCAGCAACGCGGCCAGCACGGCCATCAGCCAAGGGGTTCGACGGGATGCCTCGCGAGAAGTCGCAGCCATGGTTCCTCCGTTCTTCGTGAAGTCTTGTGCCCGCGGATGCGCAAGGCCTGCGCTCCGTCCACCCCTCCTGGGGATCACGGCGACTCTACGAAAGAAAGGTTTCAGCGAAAGCGGCATCGACCCGCCCCGGTGACGGCGAAAGATATTTCACGGACTGATGGATGCGACGACTGCTCCATGGCCGTCATTGGGCCCAATCCACGAGGGGAAAGCCAATGAATTCGGTTCGCCCAGCGTATAAACCTGCCTTATATGACTGCCGCCGCCCCGATGGACCTCCAGATCCTGCGCGCCTTCGTGCTGGCCGCGCGCGAAGGCAGCGTCTCGCGCGCCGCCGCCAGGCTGCACCTCACGCAGCCCGCCGTGAGCCTGCAACTCAAGCGCCTGGCGGAGGACACCGGCCTGCAACTGTTCACCCGCACGCCGCACGGGCTGGCGCTCACGGCCGACGGCGCGGCGCTGCTGCCGCAGGCCGAGCGCGTGCTGGCCGCGGTGGGCGACCTGCAGCAGGCGGCGCGCAACCTGCAGTCGACGGTGCGCGGCGCGCTGCGCATCGGCACCATCCTCGATCCCGAATTCACGCGCCTGGGCATGTTCCTGCGCGAGCTGGTCGAGTCGGCGCCGCAGATCGAGACCGAGCTGCGCCACGGCATGAGCGGCACGGTGCTGGCGCAGGTGCTGCGCGGCGAGCTCGACGTGGGCTTCCATCTCGATGCGGATGGCGATGCGGACGGCGGCGATGCCGCGCTGGCCGCGCGCACCCTCACGCGCTTCACCTACCGCGTGGTCGCGCCGGCCGGCTGGGGACCTCAGGTGACGGGGCGCGACTGGAAGGCGCTGGCGGCGCTGCCCTGGCTCGCGACGCCGCCCGAATCGGCGCACCACCGGCTGCTCGAGCGCGTGTTCGGACCGCTGGGCCTGGCGCCGCGCCGCGTGGCGCTGGTCGACCAGGAGGCCTCGATGCTCGACCTGCTGAAGTCGGGCGTGGGCCTGAGCCTCTTGCGCGACTCGATCGCGATCCGCGAGAGCCAGGCCCATGGGCTGGTGCTGGCCGACCGGGTGCAGCTCGACTGCGCGCTGCGCTTCGTGTCGCTGGCGGCGCGGCGCAACGAGCCGGTGATCGCGAGTGCCTGGGACGCGCTGACGCGCGCCTGGAGCTGAGCCTCCAAAAGGTTTCACGAAAAGTTAAGAAAGGCCTCAGGAAAAACGGCGTGCTTCCCTACGTAATCCAGGGTTCGGTCGCACATGGCGCCCCGGGGCCTACGGTTAGGATGCGCGCTGCATTTTGAAACCTTTGGTTCGTTTCGCTCCTCCTTCCTCCTCTTCCCACCCGCCCCCCGGACCATGCCCTCCACCACGACGCCTGCCGACAGCCCCGCTGCAGCCGACGTCGGCGCGAGCCCCCGCATCGAGTCGCGCGAACAGGACGGCCGGCGCTGGATCGTGGCGAGCGGCCGCTGGACCACGCTGGCGATGTCCTCGGCCGCCGACTGGCAGGCGCTCGCGAAGAGCCTGGACGCGCTGCCCAGGCAGGACGATGCGGCCTGGGACCTGCGCCCGATCGCGCAGCTCGACCACATCGGCGCGCAGTTGCTGTGGGAGCGCTGGCGCCACGACTGGCCGGCCACGCTCGAGCTGGCGCCGCGGCACAAGGCGGTGCTCGACCAGGTGGCGCAATACACGGTCGGCACGCCCGAGGAACCGGCCAGGACGCTGACCGAGCGGCTGCGCGACTTCTCGCACAACGGCCCGCGCGCGATGGGCGTGGTGCGCGACTTCGTCGGGCTGATCGGCCAGCTCACGATCGACGTCGGCAAGCTGCTGGCGGCGCCGCACCGCGGGCCCTGGCGCGACTTCTCGGGCCACCTCTACCAGTTCGGCGCGACGGCGCTGCACATCACGGCGCTGGTCGGGCTGCTGATCGGCGTGGTGCTGGCCTACCTGATCTCGCAGCAGCTGCGCCAGTACGGCGCCGAGACCTTCGTGGTCAACATCCTCGGCCTGTCGCTGGTGCGCGAGCTCGGCCCGGTGCTCGCGGCGGTGCTGATCGCGGGCCGCTCGGGCTCGGCGATCACGGCGCAGATCGGCGTGATGCGCGTGACCGAGGAGCTCGACGCGATGCGCGTGATGGGCATCCCGCACGGCTTCCGGCTGGTGATGCCGCGCGTGCTGGCGCTCGCCATCGCGATGCCGCTGATCAGCCTGTGGACCTCGATGGCGGCGCTGCTGGGCGGCATGCTCGCGGCCGACGCGGCGCTCGACATCTCGCCGGCCTATTTCCTCTCGGCGCTGCCGCGCGCGGTGCCGATCGCCAACCTCTGGCTGGCCACCGCCAAGTCGGCGGTGTTCGGCATCCTGATCGCGCTGATCGGCTGCTACTTCGGCATGAAGGTCAAGCCCAACACCGAGAGCCTGGGGCGCGGCACCACCTCGTCGGTCGTGACCTCGATCACCGCGGTGATCCTGGTCGACGCGCTGTTCGCCGTGCTGTTCAAGGGCATCGGGTTCCGCGGATGAACGCGCAGGCCATGCCCTCCACCGCCGCGCCCGAGACCGTGGTCGACATCCGCCGGCTGTGGACCGTGTTCAGGAACACCGACGGCGAGCAGGTGGTGCACCGCGACCTCGACCTGCGCATCGCGCGCGGCGAGGTGCTGTCGCTGGTCGGCGGCTCGGGCACCGGCAAGACGGTGCTGCTGCGCCAGATCCTCGGCCTGGAGAAGCCCTCGAAGGGCACGGTCGAGGTGCTGGGCCAGGCGCCCGGCGAACTCAGCGCGGCGGGCGCGGCCAACGTCGGCATGCTGTTCCAGCACGGCGCGCTGTTCTCGGCCTTCAGCGTGCTCGAGAACATCGCCTTTCCGCTGCGCGAGCTCAAGCTGCTGCCCGACGAGCTGATCCGCAACGCGGCGCTGGTCAAGCTGCAGATGGTGGGCCTGGAGCCGCGCCATGCGAACCGCAGCCCGGCCGACCTGTCGGGCGGCATGATCAAGCGCGTGGCGCTGGCGCGCGCGCTGATCATGGATCCGCCGCTGCTGCTGCTCGACGAACCCACGGCCGGCCTCGACCCCGAGGCCTCCGACAGCTTCTGCGACCTGCTGCGCGGGCTGCACCGCGAGCTCGGCCTCACGGTGGTGATGGTCACGCACGACCTCGACACGCTGTTCGACCTCAGCACCCGCATCGCGGTGCTGGCCGACCAGAAGGTCATCGTGAGCGGTACCGCGCGCGAGGTGATCGCCTACCCGCATCCCTTCATCCACGAGTACTTTCTCGGTGGGCGCGGCCAGCGCGCCCTGGAGGCGCTGCACGACAAACCCGCCCCCGAATCACATGCGCCGCGGCCCGGGGCCGGCGGCGCCGAAAGGTAGTCCATGGAAAACAAGGCCCATGCCCTCGCCGCCGGAGCCTTCGTGCTCGGCCTGCTCGCCGTGCTCGTGGGACTGGTGGTCTGGTTCACGCGCGACAGCACCGTGCGCAACATCTACGAGCTCTCCACGCGCGACCCGGTCAGCGGCCTGCAGCCGCAGGCGATGGTGCGCTACCGCGGCATCGCGGTCGGCAAGGTCACGCTGATCGACTTCGACCCCAAGGTGAAGGGCAACGTGCGCGTGCGCATCACGGTGGACGAACGCGTGCCGCTGACCACCTCGAGCTTCGCCACGCTGAGCTACCAGGGCGTGACCGGCCTGGCCTTCATCGCGCTGGACGACAAGGGCGAATCGAACGTGGCGCTCAAGCCCGACAACGGCGACCCGCCGCGCATCCCGCTCAAGCCCTCGATGCTGGCCCAGCTGCAAGACCGCGGCGAGGCGATCATCAACCAGGTCGAGGAGGTGACCAAGCGCGCCAACCGCCTGCTCAACGACGACAACCAGAAGCGCGTGGCCGATGCGCTCGAGAACATCGCGGCCGCGACCTCGAGCGCCAACCAGCTGATGCTGCGCCTCGACGGTACCGTGAAGACCGGCGTCGCCCCCGTGCTGCAGCGGCTGCCCGACACGCTCGATTCGGTGAAGAAGGCCGCGGGCGACGTCTCGCGCGTGGCGAACAACTTCAACGGCACCGTGACCCGGCTCAACGCACCCGACGGACCGGTGCAGCGCCTGGGCGACGGCACCAAGGCGCTGGCGCAGGCGGTCGATTCCTTCAACGCCGCCACGCTGCCGCGCGTGAACCGCGTGGCCGACGACACCTCGCACGCGGTGCGCCGGCTCGGCCGCGCGGCCGACAGCATCAACGACAACCCGCAATCGCTGCTGTTCGGCAACGGCGGCGCGGCGGCCGGACCGGGCGAGCCGGGCTTTTCGCCGCCGCCCGCCTCGGGCAACGGCGCCCGGCCCTGAGGCACCGGCATCCACGATGGCAGGACAACGACCATGAAGAACGCCACGCATCCCCTTCTCGGCCTTGGCCTTGGCCTCGCGCTGCTGCTGGCCGGCTGCGGCGCGCTGCCCGACAAGCCCCAGCGCGCCACGCTCTACGACTTCGGTCCCGGGCCGATGGCGGCGCAGCAGGCGAGCAGCACACCGACGGCGCAGACCATGATCGCGCTGCCCGAGATCGAGGCCAGTCCACGGCTCGACGGCACGCAGATCCTCTACCGCCTCGGCTATGCCGACGCCAACGAACTCAAGCCCTACGGCCAGTCGCGCTGGAGCCTGTCGCCCGCGCAGCTGCTGCGCCAGCGGCTGCGCGACACGCTGGCCGAGCGCCGCACCGTGCTCGGCCCCGAGGAGAGCGCGACCATCGCGCGCGCCGAGGGCCGCGTGCCCGACACGCTGCGTCTCTCGCTCGACGAGTTCAGCCACTACTTCGATTCGCCCACCGCCAGCGTGGGCCTGGTGCGGCTGCGCGTCACGCTCGTGCGCGGCGGCACCGGCGGCGACCGCGTGCTGGGCCAGAAGCTGATCACCGTGCGCCGGCCCGCGCCGAGCGCCGACGCACCGGGCGGCGTGAAGGCGCTGGCCGCGGCCAGCGACGCGGCGATCGCCGAGATCGTGCAGTGGGTGGACCAGCAGCAACAGCAGCAGCCGCGGTAGTAAGCTGCCGCCAGCCGCGGCACACCGCATCGGCCCACGGACGGAGGACACCCACCATGAACGCCACCCGCATCGTCGGCATCATCCTGATCGTCGCCGGCATCGCCGGGCTCGGTCTCGGCGGCTTCAGCTTCACGCGCGAGACGCACCAGGCCAAGCTCGGGCCGATCGAGCTGTCGGTCAAGGAGAAGCAGACCGTGAACTTCCCGGCCTGGGCCGGCGTCGCGGCGATCGTGGTGGGCGGCGTGCTGGTGCTGTTCGGCGGCCGCAAGGGCTGAACGGCCTCGCGGCCTCAGCCCCCGCGCGGCGCGGCCAGCTTCTCCTTCACCGCCTGCACCATGCGGTCGCCCAGCACCAGCTGCCCCTGCATCGAGATGTGGGTGTCGTTGGGCATGTAGAAGTCGCGCATCGCGGTCTTCTGCTGCTGCGCGAAGGCGTACAGGTCGGGGCCGAGGCCGGCCTCGCCGAAGGCCTTCACGAAGTCCCGCGAATGCGCGGGCTTGAGATAGGTGGTGGTCTTGTCGGGCACGATCATCCAGAGGATAGGCACCGTGCCGCGCGCCTTGCCGAAGGCCTGCAGCTGCGCCGCGTGCGCGGCCGTGAGTTCGCGGCTGGCCTCGTCCTGGCCCAGGAACAGCGCCATCTCGCAGCGCCGGTTGCTGAACAGCGCGCAGCCGTCGGGCACCGCATGCGCGCGCGTCTGCTGGTCGCAGCCGCTGCGCTTCTTGCCTTCGATGGCCGCGCGCGTGCAGCGCTGCGTGAGGAAGCCGGCGTAGAGCTGGCCCTCCCAGTTGAGCGCGAAGCCCGGCACGCTGTCGAGCGGCGGCGACGGCACCTCGGGATTCGCCGCCAGCGGCTTCTTCATTTCGCGGCAGGCCTGCGAGCGCTCGAGCCGGAAATCGACCAGCCGTTCCACGCTCTCGACGATCACCAGCTTGCCGCGAAAGCCGCCGGCCGCGAGCCAGCCGTCGAAGTCGTCGCACAGCGTCTCGTCGATGCCCTGCCAGTAGGTGGTGGCGACGCCGTATCCGGCCTTCGCGAGCTGCGACTGCCAGCGGTGCGTGGCCGAGAAGCTGTCGCCGATCACCAGGATGTCGGCCTGCTCGAGCGGCACGCCGCGCAGCAGCGCGGGGTCGACGTGCGGCGGGTCGATGCGCCAGCCGAAGTCGTGGTCGGAGATGCGCCCGATGCGCGCGAGGTCGCCGTAGGGCGCGGGCGTGAAGAGGGTCTGCAGCAGCAGCCCGACGAGCACGGCATAGCCGATGCCGAAGATCCAGAGCCAGAGCCTGGCGAAGGAAGCGTTCATGGTCATGGCGCGGGCTCCCCGCGCATTTCGGCCTGGAAGCCGTAGGAGTTGGAAAAGACGAGGTCGATGCCCTCGGCGCCATCTTCGCGCAGCCGCAACAGGTAGCGGGTGCGCAGCGGTTCGCCGAGGATGCGCGCCTCCACGTCGAAGCTGCGCGCATCGCTCCAGCGGCCCCGGGTGGCGACCACCGGCATCGGGCCGCCCGCGGGGCTGGTGCGGAACAGGCCGTCGAGGCCGATCGGCGCGGTGAAGCGCTCGTCGGCGCCGCCGGGGCGGCGCGCGGCGGTCACGACCTCGTAGCGCGGGTTCGCGGGATCGAGCTCGAGCCGCAGGCTGCGCAGCCCGATCGGATTGGCACCGAAGCGCCAGGTGCGGCCCGCGAGGCGCTGCGCCGCCTCGGGCACCGGGCCGGCCTCGGAGGGCTTCTCGGCCGTGGCCTTCGCCACCGCGGCCTCGAGCGCGGCCTGGGCCGCGGCATCGTCGGCGACGGCGCCGCCGGCCTTGACCGACCGCAGGATGCGCTCGATCAGCAGAGGCACCGGTGCCGCGCGCGTGCTCGTGAACACCGCCACCGCGTCGGCCTCGGGCAGCACCACGATGCCCTGGCCGTTGTGGCCCATGGCCATGTAGACGCGGCGCGCGGGCAGGGTCCACCAGCCGTTGGCATAGAAGAAGCCCGGCGTGCCGAGGTCCTTCATCTCGACCGTGGCCGCGAGGTTCTTCGCGACCCAGGCGGCCGGCACGAGCTGGCGGTCTTCCCAGCGGCCGCCGCGCAGGTAGAGCTGGCCGATCTTCGCCATGTCGCGCGGCTGCAGCGCGAGGCCGAAGCCGCCCACGGGCAGGCCCTGCGGGTCCTGGCGCCAGCGCAGGTCGGCGATGCCCAGCGGCTTGAACAGGCGCTCGGCGGCGTAGGCCCGCAGGTCGCCGCCGGTGCGCCGCGCGAGCAGCGCCGACAGCAATTGCGAGTTGCCGCTGTTGTAGTTGAAGCCGGCGCCGGGCGCCTGCGCCATCGGGCGGCCGCGCACGTAGGCGGCCCAGTCGCTCGCGCGCTCCATCTCGATCAGCGAGACCGGCTTGCCGCGGTCGTTGAGCGGCTCGGTCCAGTCGATGCCCGAGGTCATGTCGAGCAGGTGCGCGACCGTGACCGCGGCGCGCCGGGGATCGGTGGCGCCGTCGAACACCGGGTCGTCGAGGCGCAGCCTGCCGTCCTCGATGGCGATGCCCGCGAGCGTGCCGACCACGGCCTTGGTGACCGAGTTGACCGCATGGCGCAGGCCGGGGCGGAACGGCGCGTAGTAGGCCTCCACCACGATGCGGCCGTGGCGCACCACCAGCAGGCTGTCGAGCTGGTGGGTGGCGCCGAGTTCGACCAGCCGCGCGAGCTCGGCCGGGTCCATGCCCTGCGAGGCGGGCGTGGCGACGGTCCAGCCGGCGGTGGGCCAGGGGCCCTCGTCGGCCGCGGCGGCAGCGCCCGCGAAGGCGAGGGAGACGGACAGCGAGAGGGCCTGGAGGCCCGCGGCCACGGCATTCGACGCGTTCATCGGCGGCTCGCCCCCAGCCGTTGCGACACCGCGTCGGCGCAGCCCTTGAGCGCGGTGCCGATGGCGCCGTCCCAGGTCGTGTCGAAGATGCCGGCCGGGCCGATGGCGGTGATCGCGAGCACGATCGCGCCCGTGTGGTCGAACACCGGCGCGGCCATGGCGCTCACGCCCTCGATCACCTCGCCGTCGGAACGGCTGATGCCGTGCGCGCGCACCTCCTGCAACTGGCGCTCGAAATCGGCCCACGAGGGCAGCGGCTGCACCGGCGGCATGCCGGCCGGCGGCGCGGGCTCGGCCTTGCGCTGCTTCTGGCGCAGGCGCTCGGCCTCGAGCAGTTCGCGCACGCGCTCGGCGTCGAGGTAGGCCGCGAACACCCGGCCCGAGGCCGTGTTGGTGAGCGAGAACACCGTGCCGTGGCGCATGTTGACGTGCACCGGCGAGGGCGATTCGGCCGTGCGCACGATGGTCGCGCCGCGCGCGCCCCAGACCGCCAGCGCGATGGTGTGGCCGGTCTGCTGCGCGAGCTGGGCGATGGCCGGGGTGGCGATGTGCACCGGGTCGGCCTGCTGCAGGCTGATCAGGCCCAGTTGCAGCGCCAGCGGGCCGAGCAGATAGTGGCCGCTCGCGCGGTCCTGCTCGATCAGCCCCAGCCGGCCGAAGCTCACCATGTAGGGATGGGCCTTGGCGGGCGTCATGTCGGCCTCGCGCGCCAGGTCCTTGAGCGCCATCGGCCGGCCGTGGTGCACCAGCGCGCGCAGCAGCTGGCCGCCGACCTCGATGCTCTGGATGCCGCGCTGGGCGCGGTCGGCGTCAGGTTGTGCTTCGTTCATGGAGTGGGGATTAGACATGAAGCGATTCGCGGCTTACACTCGCGGAAATTCGTTAACCGCAAATTCGTTCGATTTAGACGAATTCACGATCCACCCACTCACTCCACCGGAGACACACGATGAGCCAAGCCAAGAAATTCGCCAGCCAGGCCGACATGGAAGAGAAGAAGGTCACCTTCAGCCAGATCTCGGAGCACGCCTGGGCCTACACCGCCGAGGGCGACCCGAACACCGGCATCGTGATCGGCGACGACTGCGTGCTGGTGGCCGACACCCAGGCCACGCCCGCGATGGCGGCCGACGTGGTGCGCCGCATCCGCGAGGTGACCGACAAGCCGATCAAGTACGTGGTGCTCACCCACTACCACGCGGTGCGCGTGCTGGGCGCGGCCGGCTATGGTGCCGAGCACATCCTGGCGAGCCAGGACACGCGCGACCTGATCGTCGAGCGCGGCGAGCAGGACAAGGCCAGCGAGATCGGCCGCTTCCCGCGCCTGTTCCAGAACGTCGAGACCGTGCCGCCGGGCCTGACCTGGCCCACCATGACCTTCACCGGCAAGATGACCCTGTGGCTCGGCAAGCTCGAGGTGCAGCTGCTGCAGCTCGGCCGCGGCCACACCAAGGGCGACACCGTGGTCTGGCTGCCGCAGGAACGCGCGCTGCTCTCGGGCGACCTGGTCGAGTTCGGCGCCACGCCGTACGCGGGCGACGCCTATTTCAAGGACTGGCCGCAGACGCTGGACAACGTCGCCGCCCTCAAGCCCGCCGCGCTGGTGCCGGGCCGCGGCGCCGCGCTGACCACGCCCGAGGCCGTGGCCGAGGGCCTGACGGGCACGCGCGACTTCATCGCCGACGTCTACGCCAGCGTGCAGGAAGGCGTGAAGGCCGGGCGCGACCTGAACGCGGTCTACAAGGACACCTACGAGAAGCTCAAGCCCAAGTACAGCCAGTGGGTGATCTTCGACCACTGCATGCCGTTCGACGTGAGCCGCGCCTACGACGAGGCCTCGGGCCATGTCGACCCGCGCGTGTGGACCGCCGAGCGCGACGTGGAGATGTGGAAGGCGCTCGAAGGCTGAGACGGACGCTCCCTCCCCGCTGAGGGAGCGGCAGGACAGAAGAGACGGAGACAACGGACGTGAACGCACTCGCCACCGAAGCCGCGCAGGTCGACTACCAGAGCCTGCGCTTCGACTACCGCCGCCACCCCGACCAGGACGCGGCCCCGCCCGCGCGCCACCCGGTGGTGGTGGTCGGCGCCGGCCCCGTGGGCCTGGCGCTGGCCATCGACCTCGCGCTGCGCCAGGTGCCGGTGGTGCTGCTCGACAACGACAACACCCTGTCGACCGGGTCGCGCGCGATCTGCTTCGCCAAGCGCACGCTCGAGGTCTTCGACCGGCTGGGCTGCGGCGACCGCATGGTCGACAAGGGCGTGTCGTGGAACATCGGCAAGGTCTACTTCCACGACGAGCAGGTCTACCGCTTCGACCTGTTGCCCGAGCCCGGCCACGAGCGCCCGGCCTTCATCAACCTGCAGCAGTACTACGTCGAGGGCTACCTGGCCGAGCGCGCGGCGCAGCTGCCGCTGATCGACATCCGCTGGAACAACAAGGTCACCGGCATCGCGCAGGACGCCGAGGGCGCGACGCTGACCGTGGAAACGCCCGAGGGCGAGTACCGGCTGGCCGCCGACTACGTGAGCGCCTGCGACGGCTCGCGCTCGAACCTGCGCCAGCTGCTGGGCCAGGAATCGAAGGGCCGCGTGTTCCGCGACCGCTTCCTGATCGCCGACATCACGATGGACGCGCAGCTGCCGACCGAGCGCCGCTTCTGGTTCGACCCGCCCTTCCATCCGGGCCAGAGCGTGCTGCTGCACAAGCAGGCCGACGGCATGTGGCGCATCGACTTCCAGCTCGGCTGGGAGGCCGACCCGGTGGAGGAGCGCAAGCCCGAGCGCATCGTGCCGCGCGTGCGCGCGCTGCTCGACAGCATCGGCCACGCGGGCGTGCAGTTCGAGATCGGTTGGGCCAGCGTCTACACCTTCGCCTGCCAGCGCATGGACAGCTTCCGCCACGGCCGCGTGCTGTTCGCGGGCGACTCGGCGCACGGCGTGTCGCCGTTCGGCGCGCGCGGCGCCAACTCGGGCGTGCAGGACGCCGACAACCTGGCCTGGAAACTGGCCGCCGTGGTGCGCGGCGAGGCGCCCGATGCGCTGCTCGACAGCTATGCCGGCGAGCGCGAGTACGCGGCCGACGAGAACATCCGCAACTCCACGCGCGCCACCGACTTCATCACGCCCAAGAGCGAGGTCAGCCGGCTGTTCCGCGACGCCGTGCTGGCGCTGACGCGGCGGCACGCCTTCGCGCGCACGCTGGTCAACAGCGGCCGGCTGTCGGTGCCCTCGGTGCTGCGCGGCTCGCCGCTCAACACGCCTGACTCGGACGGCGACGGCTTCGCGGGCGCGATGGTGCCGGGCGCGGCCGCGGCCGACGCGCCGGTGGCGCTCGCCGACGGCGGCAGCGGCTGGCTGCTGCGCGAGCTCGGCCGCACGCACGGCTTCACGGCGCTGGTGTTCGGCGATGCCGACGACGCGGCCGTGACGCAGAGCCTGCGCGCCATCGAGGCCGCGGCGCTGCCGCTGCGCACCGTGCGCGTGCCCGCGGGCGAAGCGAGCGAACTGGCCGTGCGGCGCTACGATGCGCGGCCCGGCACCGTCTACCTGCTGCGCCCCGACCAGCATGTGAGCGCGCGCTGGCGCACGCCATCGTCCGCGCAGATCCGCGCGGCCTTCGACCGCGCGCTCGGCAAGGCCTGAGACCACACGCAGCGAGACATTGCCATGACCGCATCCACCCCCACGCTGATCACCGACGCGCACCTCGAGGCGCCCGACGATTTCTACGAAGCGCTGATCGAGGCGCACCAGGGCCTGAGCACCGAGGAAAGCCATGCGTACAACGCGCGCCTCGTGCTGCTGCTGGCCAACCACATCGGCTCGCTGCCCGTGCTGCGCGAAGCGCTCGCGGCCGCGAAATGAACACCACCCAGTGAGGACACCATGACCGCCGCAACTCCCGCCACCGAGCGCCGCTACCAGAGCGGCTTCGGCAACGAATACGCGTCCGAGGCCGTGCCCGGCGCGCTGCCGCAGGGCCGCAACAACCCGCAGCGCGGGCCCTTCGACCTCTACACCGAGCTGCTCTCGGGCACCGCCTTCACCGCGCCGCGCCACGAGAACCGCCGCACCTGGCTCTACCGCCGCCAGCCCTCGGTGGTGTCGGGCCGCTACCAGCCCTATGCGCAAGCGCACTGGACCACCGGCGCCGACCGCGAGATCGCGCTGCCGCCCGAGCCGCTGCGCTGGCATCCGCAGCCGCTGGACGGCGCGGCCGGGCACGACTTCGTCGACGGCATGCACACCATCGCGGCCAACGGCGATGCCGAGTCGCAGGTCGGCATCGGCTCGCTGATGTACCTGGCGGGCCGCTCGATGGACAAGCGCGCCTTCGTCAACGCCGACGGCGAGATGCTGGTGGTGCCGCAGCAGGGCCGGCTGGTCATCACCACCGAGCTCGGCGTGCTCGAGGTGAAGCCCGGCGAGATCGCGCTGCTGCCGCGCGGCATGGCCTTCAAGGTGGCGCTGCCCGACGGCCTCTCGCGCGGCTACGTCTGCGAGAACTACGGCGCGCACTTCCGCCTGCCCGAGCTCGGCCCGATCGGCTCGAACGGCCTGGCCAACGCGCGCGACTTCCAGGCGCCGGTGGCGGCCTTCGAAACGGAAGAAGGCGGCTACGAGATCGTCAAGAAGTTCGGCGGCCGCTTCTGGCACGCGCCGATGAAGCAGACGCCCTTCAACGTGGTCGCCTGGCACGGCAACCTCGCGCCCGTGAAGTACGACACCGCGCACTTCATGGTGATCGGCTCGATCAGCTTCGACCATCCCGATCCCTCGATCTTCACCGTGCTGACCTCGCCCAGCGACACGCCCGGCACCGCCAACTGCGACTTCGTGATCTTCCCGCCGCGCTGGATGGTGATGGAGAACACCTTCCGTCCGCCGTGGTTCCACCGCAACCTGATGAGCGAGTTCATGGGCCTGGTGCTCGGCGAGTACGACGCCAAGCCCGGCGGCTTCAAGCCCGGCGGCGCGAGCCTGCACAACAGCATGGTGCCGCACGGCCCCGACGAGGAAGCCTTCGACAAGGCCACCCACGCCGACCTCAAGCCGCACAAGCTCGACAACACGCTGGCCTTCATGTTCGAGAGCCGCTACCGTTTCATCCCGACGAACTTCGCGCTGCAAAGCAAGGCGCTCGACACCGACTACGCCGACTGCTGGGCCGGCCTCAAGGACCAGTTCAAGCCATGAACCCCGTCTTCGCACTGACGCGCCGCGCCGCAGTCCTCGCGCTGCTCGCCGCGCCCCTGTTCTCGCAGGCCGCGGACTTCCCCGCCAAGCCGATCCGCTTCATCGTGCCCTACACCCCGGGCGGCACCACCGACCTGGTGGCGCGCACCGTGGGCCAGAAGGTGTCGGAGAAGCTGGGCCAGCCGGTGCTGATCGACAACCGCGGCGGCGCGGGCGGCAACATCGGCATGGATGCCGTGGCCAAGGCCGCGCCCGACGGCTACACCATCGGCTTCGGCGCCATCTCGACCAACGCGCTGAACCCGCACATCTACAAGTCGATGGCCTTCGACCCGCGCAAGGACTTCACGGCCATCAGCCTGCTGGGCACCTCGACCATCGTGCTCGAAGTGCCGGCGGCCTCGCCGATCAAGTCGGTGGCCGACCTGATCGCGGCCGCGAAGAAGACTCCGGGCATGCCCTACGCCACCGCGGGCACGGGCACCTCGATGAACCTGGCCGGCGTGATGTTCGCGCAGATGACCGGTACCGAGCTGACGCACGTGGCCTACAAGGGCAGCGGCCCGGCCATCACCGACATGCTGGGCAACAACATCGGCCTGATGTTCGACAACCTTCCGGCCTCGCTGCCGCACATCCAGGCCGGCAAGCTGCGCGCGCTGGCCGTGGCCGGGCCCACGCGCTCGCCCTCGCTGCCCGAGGTGCCGACCATCGCCGAGGCCGGCCTCAAGGGCTATGCGCTCGAGCCCTGGTTCGGCGTCTACGGCCCGGCCAACCTGCCGGCGCCGATCGTGAAGGCGCTCAACGAGGCCTTCGTGGAGGCGCTCGCGCAGCCCGACGTGAAAGCCAAGCTGGCGCAGGCCGGCTTCTCGCCGCGCGGCTCGAGCGCGCAGGAACTGGCCACGCTCACGCAGACCGAGTACCAGCGGCTCGGCGAGGTGGCGAAGAAGGCCGGCATGACGGCCGAGTGAACCGAACACAGCAACGAAAGACACATCCATGACCACCGCACTGAACGCCACCCACGACCCGAAGCTGCGCAGCTGGGTCGCCTCGGCCAATGAAGCCGGCAGCGACTTCCCGATCCAGAACCTGCCCTTCGGCCGCTTCCGCGCCGCCGGCAGCACCGAGGCCTTCCGCATCGGCGTCGCCATCGGCGACCAGGTGCTCGACCTGCGCGCCGCGGGCCTGGTCGACAGCGACGACATGAACGCGCTGATGGCCGCGGGCACCAAGGAGCGCCAGGCGCTGCGCGCCGCGCTCTCGGCCGGCCTCGCCGAAGGCAGCGACAAGCAGGCCGCCTGGTCGAAGGCGCTCGTCGCGCAGGCGCAGGCCGAGATGACCGTGCCCTGCCGCATCGGCGACTACACCGACTTCTACACCGGCATCCACCACGCGACCACCATCGGCAAGCTGTTCCGTCCCGACCAGCCGCTGATGCCCAACTACAAGTGGGTGCCGATCGGCTACCACGGCCGCGCCTCGTCGATCGGCGTGAGCGGCCAGGTCTTCAAGCGCCCGCAGGGCCAGACCAAGGCACCCGATGCCGCCGAGCCCAGCTTCGGTCCGTCGAAGCGCCTGGACTACGAACTCGAGCTCGGCTTCCTGGTCGGCCGCGGCAATGCGCTCGGCGAGCCGATCGCCATCGGCGAGGCCGAAGAGCACCTGTTCGGCGTGACCCTGCTCAACGACTGGTCGGCGCGCGACCTGCAGGCCTGGGAGTACCAGCCGCTCGGCCCCTTCCTCGCGAAGAACTTCGCGAGCACGCTGTCGCCGTGGATCGTGACCATGGAGGCGCTCGCGCCCTTCCGCGCGAAGTTCGAGCGGCCCGAGGGCGATCCGCAGCCGCTGCCCTACCTCGATGCGCCGTCGAACCGCGAAGCCGGCGCGCTCGACATCACGCTCGAGGTGCTGCTGCAGACCGCGAAGATGCGCGAGGCCGGCGAGGCGCCGGTGCGCCTCACGCTCGGCAACACCACCGAGGCCGCCTACTGGACCGCGGCGCAGCTCGTGACCCACCACACGGTGAACGGCTGCAACCTGCAGCCCGGCGACCTGCTGGGCTCGGGCACGCTCTCGGGCCCGAAGCCCGACCAGGCCGGCTCGCTGATGGAGCTCACGCTCGGCGGCAAGCAGGCGGTGACCTTGCCCAACGGAGAGAAGCGCACCTTCCTCGAGAACGGCGACACGCTGGTGATGCGCGGCTGGTGCGAGCGCGCGGGCGCGGTGCGCATCGGGCTCGGCGAGGTCAGCGGCACGGTGGTCTGACGCCACCGGCGTTCGTCCTGCACAAGACAGTGAAGGCGGTGAAGGCGGCAACGCCTTCACCGCCTTTTTCACGTCAACGCATCAGGGCTTCGGCGCCACCACGAGCGCGAGGCCGTCGGGATTGCGCGGGTCGGACACCGGCACCGGCGCATTGCCCACGACCTGGATCGCCTGGATGTTCTGGCCGCCGGCCAGTCCGTCCTGCATCGTCCAGCCGCGTGCGCGCAGGTTGTCGGCCGTGGCCGCGGGGAAGCGCTCGGCCTCGTAGTAGATGACGTTGTCGGGCAGGAGCTGGTGGTGGAAGCGCGGTTGCGCCTGCGCCTGGTCGAGCGGCAGCTTGTAGTCGAGCACGTTGACCAGCACCTGGTAGACCGCCGTGAAGATGCGCGAGCCGCCGGGCGTGCCGAGCACCAGCGCGAGCTTGCCGTCCTTCACCGCGATGGTCGGGCTCATCGACGACAGCGGGCGCTTGTTGGGCTGGATCGAGTTGACATCGCCGCCGACCACGCCGAACTGGTTCGGCACGCCGGGCTTGGCGGAGAAGTCGTCCATCTCGTTGTTGAGCAGGAAGCCCGCGCCCTCGACCACGATGCCGCTGCCGAAGCCGCCGTTGAGCGTGTAGGTGATGGCCAGTGCATTGCCCCACTTGTCGACCACCGAGAAGTGCGTGGTCTGCGGCTTCTCGCCGGTGCTGACCGGCGGCACGGGGTCGGTGCCGAGGCCCGGCTTCACCTTGGCCAGCGGCGTCGGCGTGGCGGGGTTGACCTCGGCCGCGCGGCCCTTGAGGTAGTCGTCGGCCAGCAGCTTCAGCATCGGCACCTGGTAGAAGTCCGAGTCGCCGAGGTACTGCGCGCGGTCCGCGAACACGCGCTTCTCCATCTCCGCCGTGAGGTGCACGTACTGCGCCGAGTTGAGCGGCGCCTTGGCGAACTGCGGCTCGAGGTCCTTCTTCATCTTGAGCAGTTGCCCGATGCCGAAGCCGCCCGAGCTCGGCGGCGGCGCGGTGTAGACCGTGTGGCCGTTCCAGTCGATGGCCACGGGATCGCGCCACACCGCCTGGTAGTTCTTCAGGTCGTTCTTGCTGATCAGGCCGCCGGTACGGCCCATCTCGGCCACCAGCAGGTCGGCCGTCTTGCCGGTGTAGAACTCGCTGCCGCCGTTGTCGCTGATGCGCTGCAGCGTGTCGGCCAGCTCGGACTGCTTGAACAGCTGGCCCTTGATCATCTTGCCGCCGAAGTACTTGTTGAAGTTCGAGCGGCTGTTGACGGTGGTCAGCTCGGCCGTCGAGTACGCGACGAAGCCGTTGCGCGCATAGGCGATGGCCGGTGCCAGCACCTGCGCCCAGCTGAGCTTGCCGAAGCGCTGGTGCGCGGTCCACATGCCCGCGACCGAGCCCGGCACGCCCGCGGCCAGCGAGCCGTCGAGGCTCAGGCCCGGGATCACGTCGCCGTTCTTGTCGAGGTACATGGTGGGCGTGGCCGCGCCCGGTGCCTTCTCGCGGAAGTCGAGGAAGTAGGGCTTGCCGTTCATCCAGGTCGTCATGAAGCCGCCGCCGCCGAGGTTGCCGGCCTCGGGCAGGGTGACGGCGAGCGCGAAGGCCGTGGCGACGCCGGCATCGACGGCATTGCCGCCCGCGTCGAGGATCTGCTTGGCGGCGGCCGCGCCGAACTGGTCGGGCGATGCGACCGCGCCCGCGTTGAGCGCGGTGCTCTCGGCCGGCGCCGCCGGTGGCGCGGTGGGAACGACGGGGGCGAAGGCGGTGCCCGATCCGCCACCGCCGCAAGCGGAAATACCGATGGTGGTGAACAGGAGCAGGGAATGAAATGCGCGGCGCGACGTGGCGTGCGTGAAGGGCACTGTGAGTCTCCTCAGGTTGTGAATCTCTGGCATGCTCGCCAGGCTTTTTTGGGGGGTGCGCACTCCCGGGGGCGGACTGTAGTGCCCGGTCTCGCCAGCGTCTAACGAAAGATTTTCGATTTACCTATTCCGGATCCTCATGGAGACAAGAAAGCTGGCGCACCTGATCGAATTGGCGACGACCGGCTCCTTCAGCCGCGCGGCCGCCAACCTGCACCTCACGCAATCGGCATTGAGCAAGAGCATCCAGTCGCTCGAGATGGAGATCGGCGTGCCCCTGATCGAGCGGCTCGGGCGGCGCTGCACCACCACCGCCGCGGGCTCGCTGGTGGTCGAGCGCGCGCGCCGGCTGCTGGTCGACGTCGACAACCTCTCGGTCGGCGTGAAGGACGAGGCCGTGCTCGAAGGCACGCTGCGCGTGGGCTTCGGCGCCGGCCCCGGCGCCTGCATGAGCGCGGACTTCATCAACCACGTGCTCGAGGCCCATCCGCGCGTGAAGCTGCTGGTGCGCCGAGGCACGGCCCGCTTTCTCATGGGCGCACTGCGCGACCGCTCGATCGACGCCGTCCTGATCGACGCGCGCTCGCTGGTGCTGTCCGACGAGCTCGCGGTCGAACGCATGGGTGGCCTCGCGGGCGGCGCCATCTGCCGCGTCGGCCATCCGCTGGCCGCGCGCGCGGCGGTCACGATGCAGGACCTGCTGCAGTACCCGGTCCTCAGCACCGACGTCTCGGACGAGGTGGCCACGCTGACGAAGGAGCACTACGGCCTGAGCGGCGACGTGCGCCACTCGACCACCGTGGAGTCGGAGGAGCTCGAGCCCCTGATCGCCGCGACGGCGCGCTCCGACGCGATCTTCTTCGGCGCGCTCGCGGCCGCCGGCGAGCAGATCGCCGCGGGCCGGTTGCGGCGCATCACGGTCGAGTCGCAGCTCGAGGTATCGATCCCGGTCGCGCTCGTGCGGCTGGCCAGCAAGGGCGAGCCGAAGCTGGTGCAGGTGGTGCGCGATTTCGCGGCCCATTGGTTCGACGCACGGGAGACGCCATGATGTTTTCGTCGTCGCAAGTCGCGAAGCGCATGCTGGCGAGCGCGCTGGCCGGTCTCGCCTTCGGCGCGCTCGCGCAGGAGCAGACCATCCGCATCGGCCTGGTCGCGCCCATGAGCGGCGCGCTGGCCGTCTCGGGCAAGGCCAACCAGAAAGGTGGGCAACTGGCCGTGGACGAACTCAACCGGCAGCAGCTGCGCATCCGCGGACAACGCGCGCGCTTCGAGCTGATGGCCGAGGACGATGCGGGCGATCCGAAGCAGGGCACAGCGGCCGCGCAGAAACTGGTCGATGCCAGGGTCCACGGCGTGGTCGGCCACCAGACCTCGGGCTCGGCCATTCCTGCTTCGCGGCTCTACAGCGAGGCCGGCATTCCGCAGGTCTCGCCGTCGGTCACGGCGCCCAAGTACACCGACCAGGGCTTCAAGACCACCTTCCGCATCGTCGCCGGCGACGCCAGCATCGGCGACGCCATCGCCACCCATGCGGTGCAGCGGCTGCGCATGAAGCGCTTCGCGATCGTCGACGACCGCAGCTCCTACGGCCACGGCATCGCCGAGGAGTTCGCCAAGGCCGCCGTGCGTGCGGGCGGCACCATCGTCGGCCGCGAGCACGCGAGCGACAGGAGCAGCGACTTCTCAGCCATCCTCACGACGATCAAGGCGCAGCAGCCCGATGCGATCTTCGTCGGCGGCATGTACGCGATGGCCGGCCCGATGCTGCGCCAGATGAAGCAGCTCGGCCTCGGCGCCGGCATGCTCGGCGGCGACGGCATCTGCGACAACGAGCTGCTGCGCCTGGCCGGCGGCGCGGCGCGCGACGACCAGGTGTTCTGCGCGGCCTCGGGCGAGATCGAGGACGACCGCGAGGGCCGGCTGCGCGACTTCCGGAAGGCCTACCGCCAGCGCTTCGACATGGACCCGGAGCTGGTCTCGCTGTATTCCTACGACGCGGTGAAACTGCTCGCGGATGCGATGCGCCGCGCCGATTCCGCGAACCCCGAGACCTACCTGCCCTTCCTGGCACGCACGCGCGACTACGCCGGGCTCACGGGCAGGATCTCCTTCGATGCGAAGGGCGACCTGCTGCATCCGCAACTGGCGCTCTACACCTTCAGGCACGGCGTGCGCGCGCACCTGGCGACGGTCCAGATGCCGTAGCGCGCGCGGCCGCTGCGAGCTTTCGTACTCCTCGCGCGACCGGATCGCCCGCCGCGCGCCGCGTGTCATATCCCGGCCATGAAAGCTTCATAAGGTCATCGCAGCACCTGGGGCCACACCGTCTTGCGCTCCAGCGATCGACGGCCATCAGGTCACGGGGAGACCAGAAGGAATGAACCGCAGCTTCATCGCCCACAGTCCGCTGGGCGAGCGCGTGAAGTTTCGCTCGATGACGGGACAGGAGCGGATCTCCACGCTGTTCGAATCGCGCGTGCGCCTGGTCGCCGATACGCCCGGCATCGCCGCCCGGAGCGTGCTCGGCAAGGACATGACGATCGAGATCGACCTCGCGACCGAGCTCGGCGGCGCGGGCCAGCGCTTCATCAGCGGCCAGGTCACGCGCTTCGCGCGCGTGGGCAAGGACGACGGCGACATGCATGTCTACGAAGCCGTGCTGCGCCCCTGGCTCTGGTACGCGACGCGGCGCTCGGACTTCAAGATCTTCCAGTTCAAGACCGTGCCCGAGATCGTGCAGGAGGTGCTCGCGCCCTATGGCTTCGCGATCGAACCCAAGCTCTCGGGCAGCTACCGCAACTGGGACTACTGCGTGCAGTACGGCGAGACCGACTTCGACTTCGTGAGCCGGCTCATGGAGTCCGAGGGCATCTACTACTTCTTCGCGCATGCAAAAGGCAGCCATCAGCTCGTGCTGTGCGACGGCCCGGGCTCGCATGCGCCGCTGCCCGCGGGCCCGGTCAAGGTGCCGTACCACGCGGGCGTGCTCGCGGCGCAGATCCTCGAGCAGGATTTCATCGACAGCTGGCACCACGCCGAGGACATCGCCTCGGGCCATTTCGCGGCCGACGACTACGACTTCAGGAAGCCCCACGCCGAGATCGACACGCTGCGCCGCCAGCCCGCGGGCCATGACCACGACAGCTACGAGCGCTACGACTGGCCCGGCGGCTACACCGAACTCGGCGACGGCGAGAACTACGCGCGGCTGCGGCTCGAACAGCAGATCGGCCGGCGCGAATCGATCGAGGCCGAAGGCAACCTGCGCCACATCGCGCCCGGCTACCTGTTCGACCTCGCGCGCCATCCCGATGCCGAGGACAACCGCCGCTACCTGATCGAGGCCGCGAGCCACGACTTCCAGGAGAACGCGCTGCGCGTGGCCGCCGCCGGCGCCGCCTACGGCGAATCGACCAGCAGCACCAGCTACCGCCAGGCCTTCGCGGTGGTGCCCGACAGCGCGCCGTATCGCGTGCCGCGCCTCGCGCCGCGCCCGCGCACCACCGGCCCTCAGACCGCGGTGGTGGTGGGCCCCGCGGGCGAGGAGATCTACACCGACGAGTACGGCCGCATCAAGGTGCAGTTCCACTGGGACCGCTACGGCCAGCGCGACGAGAACGCCTCGTGCTGGATCCGCGTCTCGCAGACCTGGGCCGGCGGCGGCTACGGCAGCATGCAGATCCCGCGCATCGGGCAGGAGGTGATCGTCGACTTCCTCAACGGCGATCCCGACCACCCGATCGTCACCGGCTGCGTCTACAACGCCGCGCAGATGCCGGCCTGGGAGCTGCCGCGCCACAAGACGCAGTCGGGCATCCAGACGCACTGGAGCAAGGGCGGTGGCGGCAAGCACATGCTGCGCTTCGAGGACCAGCGCGGCAGCGAGCACATCGAGCTCTCGACCGACCATGGCGCCACCCACCTGCACATGGGCTACCTGATGAACCAGGGCTCGGAGGTGCAGCGCAGCTACGGCTTCGAGTTGCGCACCAACGAGTGGGGTTCGATCCGCGCCGACAAGGGCCTGCTCTTGACCACCTACACGCAGGACTTCACGCAGAAGATCTCGCGCGACAACCCCGACGGCCACGAGCAGCTCGGCGCCACGCTGGCCCAGAGCCAGGCCCTGATGCAGGAGGCGGGCCAGGCGATGGCCGCCACGAAGTCGCTGGTCGGCGCGCTGGCGCGCGGCAAGAACCAGCAGCTCGTGGGCCTGGTGCAGGGCGTGCAGTCGGCCGGCGGCACCTCGCAGGCGGTGGCGGCGCTCGCGGCCGCGGGATCGCCCGAGGGCGGCGTGTCGGACGATGCGGACCCCTCGATGGACGAGGCGCAGCAGATGCTGGGCCTGTCGCGCAAGATCGACAAGCCGGTGGTGTCGATCGTGAGCCCCGAGGGCCAGACCATGATCAGCCCCAAGCCCATCGTCGTGAGCTCGGGCCGCAGCGTGTCGATCCGCGCGCAGTCGGCCATGACGCTGACCAGCGGCGCGCAGCTCACGCAGCTCGCCAAGACCGGCATGGTGACGCAGGTCAGCACCGGCGGCCAGGTCAACGTGGTGTCGGCCGGCGACATCGTCTCGCGCGCCAGCGAGGGCGCGATGAACCTGCTGTCGAAGAACGATGCCACGCTGGCCTCGACGAGCGAGAACGCGAACCTGTTCGGCAGGAAGTCGGTGATCGTGAATGCGGCCGAGCAGGACGTCTTCGTGCTCGGCAAGACCAGCATCTCGCTGCTCTGCGGCGAATCGTCGATCGTGCTGCTGGCCGACGGGACCATCCGGATCAAGGGCAAGACCGGCGTCTTCGAGTTCTCCGACACGCTGGACCAGACGGGCCGCAACAAGATCCTTCTCAACTGCTGAGGCGCGCCCGCCGGAAAGCCGAATGCACTATCACTTCCAACGCGGCACCGTCGAGGTCCCCGACCACTACAACGACCGCACGATGCACGTGCTGGTGCCCGCGGGCGCCGGCTTCACCTTCATCATCAGCCAGGACGAGCTCGAGCCCGGCGAGTCGCCCGAGGCCTTCGTGCAGCGCCAGCTCGGCAACCTCGCGCGCCAGGTCACGAAGTTCGAGGAGACCGCGCGCGAAGCGATCTTCCTGGGCCCGCCCGAGCAGGGCGTGCAGGGACTGCGCATCGAGTTCAGGTACCGCCAGCGCGGCAGCTTCTCCTACCAGTGCCAGGGCATCTTCCCGTTGTCCGACCGCAAGACGCTGCTGACCTTCACCGCCAGCGCCGCCGCGCCCTTCGACGCACCGCAGCTGCAGCTGTGGCGGCAGATGGTGGCGAGCGTGGCGCTGCGCCGGTAGGCCCCGCAGCGCGAGCCGCGCCATGCCCGAAGCCGCGCGCATCGACGACGCCATCGGCCATGTCTCCGTGTGGGCCCGGCTCGCGCGCGTGGGGTTGCGCGTGGCCGCGGGCATGGCCGAGGCGGTGCTCGTGGGCGCGGCGATCGTGGGCGTGGCCGCGCTCATGTCCACGCCGGTCGGCTGGTGCGGCGCGATCTTCGCGGGCGGGCTGATCGCCGGCTTCGTCGGCGGCGCGACCGGCTGGAGCGACTACAAGGAAAAGAAGATCAAGGAGCTGACCGAGGACATCGGCTCGCCCACGGTCACCGGCGCCATCAGCCGCATGGGCTCGCCCGACGTGCAGGTCAACGGCAAGGCGGCCGCGCGCGCGATCGCGGACTCGGGCGCCTGCTCGAGGCACTCGGGCCCGATCCCGATCGCCGAAGGATCGGACTCGGTGTGGATCAACACCTTCCCGGCCGCGCGCAAGGGCGACAAGCTGCAGTGCTCGGCCGCGATCGTCGAGGGCAGCGCCAACGTGTTCATCGGCGGCGCGAAGACCGCCTACATGGAGATCGCCGACGACAAGGAATGGTGGGAGACCGCGCTGGAGATCGGCATCGGCCTGGCCATGGGCCGCGGCAGCTTCGGCGCGCGCCTCGGCTGCCTGGGCATGGGCATGCTCGCCAACATGGCGGCCGACCGGCTGGGGCGCGGCTTCCGCTCGCTGATCGGCTATCCCGTGCATCCCGCGACGGGCGGCAAGATCCTGACCGGCGAGGCCGACACCGACTTCGTGCTGCCGGGGCCGCTGCCGATCGTCTGGAAGCGGCGCTACAGCAGCCACGACCGCCGCGCCGACGGCCCGTTCGGCACCGGCTGGAGCGTCGCGCCCCATGGGGTGAGCCTGCGCGTGCAGCCCGGCGCGGGGCCGCGCGCGCTGGTCTACACCGACGAGGCGGGCCGCGAGGTCGAGATGCCGGCCCTGCAGCCCGGCCACGGCCTCTTCAACGTGGCCGAGATGTTCTCGATCGGCTGCACGCCCGGCGGCCACTACGAAGTGACCACGCTCGAGGGCCTGCTCTACCAGTTCGGCGCGCCGGCGGCGCCCGAGGTCGCCGAGACGCTGCCGCTTCGGCGCCTGCGCGACCGCAACGGCAACTGGATCGCCTGCCGCCACGACGCGGCGCGGCGCCTCGCCGAGATGGCCGACAGCATCGGCCGGCTGCTGCGCTTCGACTACGCGGGCGACTCGCGGCGCGTGCAGGCCATCCACCTCGCCAAGGGCGCGGAGGACGAGATACCGGGCCTGCTGGTGCGCTACGGCTACGACGCCAACGCGCAGCTGGCGACGGTGATCTCGCGCGAGGACCGGCCGCTGCGGCGCTTCGCCTACACCGACGGCCTGATGACATGGCAGGAATCGGCCGGTGGCTTCTCCTGCGGCTACGAATGGGAACCGGCGGGCGCGGCCACCGGGCCCGAGGGCGACCGCCGCGTGCTGCGCCACTGGACCGGGGACGGCGAGCACTGGGACATCGCCTATGCCGAGGCTTCGGGCCCGGACGCGGCGGGCACCACCGTCGCGACCGACCAGCTCGGCCGGCGCTCGAGCTGGTGCTGGGATGCCGGCTACAACCTCACGCGCTACGTCGATCCGCTGGGCCACGCATGGACCCTGCAATGGGACGCGGACCGGAAGCTGCGCAGCGTGCGCAACCCGGGCGGCGGCGAGCTGCGCTTCGCGTACAACGCCCATGGCATGCCGGTGGCCGAGACCGATCCGCTGGGCCGCAGCACGCGCACGCTCTGGGACGACCGCTGGTTCGAGCCGCGCAAGATCACGCTGCCCGACGGCCGCAGCTATCTCTTCGAGTACGACGACCGCGGCAACCACACGGTGCTCATCGATCCCGCGGGGCAGGAAACCCGCTACGCCTACGACCGCTTCGGCCTGCTCGAGGCGGTGACCGATGCCCTCGGCGGCACCAGCCGCCTGCGCTGGAACCGGCGTGCGCAGGTCGTGGCGCGCACCGACTGCTCGGGCAAGACCACCCGCTTCGCCTACGACGCCTGGGGCTTCCCGCAGTCGGTGACCGACGCCGCCGGGCAGTCCACGCGCTTCGTCCACGACGCGATGGGGCGGCTGCTCTCGATGTCGCAGCCCGACGGCTCGCACCATGCCTATCGCTACGACGCGGCCGGCCGCCTGGTCGGCGCCGTCGATCCGCTGAGCCGCGGCACGCAGCTGGTGCTGAACGCGCGCGGCCAGCCCACGCTGCAGCAGGACGCGCAGGGCCGGCGCATCGAGCTGCACTACGACGGCGGCCATCGGCTGCATGCGCTGGTCAACGAGAACGGCATGCACTTCCGCTTCGCGCACGACGAGGCCGACCGCGTGGTGGAGGAGCATCGCGCGGGCGGCACGCGCGTGTGCATCGAGTACGACGCCAATGGCTGGCCGTCGGCGGTCGTGCACTACCCGGGCATCGGCGACGAGGACCTGGCGCTCGACGGGGGCGCGGATGGCGGCACGCGCACGCAGCCGCTGCGCACCGAGTTCGTCCGCGATGCCGCGGGCCGGCTGGTGGAGAAGCGCACCGCGCGCCATCGCTACCGCTACCGCTACGACGCGCTCGACCAGCTGGTGGAGGCCTGCAAGCTCGCGCCCGCGGAGGCCGGCGGCGAGCCGCGCGCGCTGCATCGCGTCGCCTTCGAGTACGACCGCCTCGGCAACCTCGCGGCCGAGACCGCCATCGACGAGACCACCGGCGAGCGCCATGCGCTGCGCCACGAGCACGACGCGCTGGGCAACCGCACGCGCACGCTGCTGCCGGCGCTGGGCGACGGCGGCGTCCAGCGCGCGCTGAACTACCTGCACTACGGCTCGGGCCACCTGCACCAGGTCAACCTTTGGCAGCGGCACGGCGACGCGCCCGCGGAGCACGCGCTGGTCAGCGACATCGAGCGCGACGACCTGCACCGCGAGGTGGCGCGCACGCAGGGCCGGCTGGCCACGCGCTTCGCCTGGGATCCGCTGGGGCGCCGCGTGGCGTCGTGGTGCCGCGCGGCATCGCTGGGCGAGGCCTTCACGCCGCGCGACGCCGGCTGGCGCGAGGCGATGGACAGCGTGGGCACCGCGCGCGCCCGGGTTCTCGACGGGCTGATGAAGGAATACGGCTACGACCTCGCCGGCGAACTGCGCCATGCGCGCCATTCGCTGCAGGGCCGCACGGAACACGGCTACGACGCCACCGGCCGCATCGAGGCCACGCGGCGCGTGCCGCGCGCGGCATCGGGCGCGGCCGCGAACGAGGAACGCTTCGCCTACGACCCCGCCGGCAACCTGCTCGACAGCGCGATGGCCGGCGCCCGGGGCCCGGGCTACGTGCGCGACAACCTCGTGCGCGTGTTCGAGGACAAGCGCTACGACTACGACGGCCATGGCCGCCTCGTGCGCAAGCGCGCGGGCCGCCACACCGAGCAGCGCTTCGAGTGGGACGAGGAGCACCGCCTGCTCGCGGTGCGCACCACGCGCCGGCCCGGCACGCCGCAGGCCGTGACGCAACACACGCGCTTCGACTACGACGCGCTCGGCCGCCGCGTGGCGCGCCACGATGCCTTCGGCAGCACCCTCTTCGTGTGGGAAGGGCTGCGGCTGCTCGAGGAGCGGCGCGGCGGCCACGCGACCAGCTATGTCTATGAGCCCGGCTCCCACGTGCCGCTGGCGCGGCTCGACGCCGGGCAGGACACGGCCGGGCGCGAGGCCGGAGAGCTTCGCTACTTCCACACCGCGCCCTCGGGCCTGCCCGAGGAACTGAGCGACAGCGAGGGCCGGCTGTGCTGGCGCGCCAGCTACCGGACCTGGGGCGCGACGGTCTCGGAGCAATGGGAGACGGTGGCGCTGGACGGGCGGCCCGCCGTGTCCGGCGCGCCGGCGTCCCCGCCGCTCGAGCAGAACCTGCGGCTGCAGGGCCAGTACCTCGACCGCGACACCGGCCTGCACTACAACACCTTCCGCTTCTACGACCCCGACATCGGCCGCTTCATCGGTCCCGACCCGATCGGGCTGAGCGGCGGCATCAACCTCGGCAGCTACGCACCCAACCCCTACGGCTGGATCGATCCGCCGGGCTGGGCCGGCGGCCTGTGGGGCGGGCCGGGGCAGCCGGCGAGCTTCGACACCTGGTTCGACAACGCCAGCGTGGCGGACGTGCGCGAGGCGATGGCCAACCCCGCCTCGCGCGACGCGATCCACACCGCGCTGCGCAACGGCGGCGGCGCGCACGAGTGGTTCCCGGTGTCGATGGCCGACAAGGCCAAGGAGCTGGGCTTCTCGGCACAGGAACTCAAGAAGCTCACCACGCCCACGCGCGAGGTCTGGTTCCAGAACGTGCCCGATCCGCGCAACCCGGGCGAGACCCTCTCGGGCCCGCACTCCACCGGCGCCGCACTGCCCGAGGGCCAGTCGGGCCGCGCCAGTTCGCTCGCGCACAAGATCCTCTTCGCCAAGCTCGCCGGCGCCACCTCCAAGGCCGGCGCGCTCGCGCGCATCCGCAACTTCGCGAACAAGTACACCCGCGGAGGAAAATCCTCCATCGGCAAGTGCTAGCCCGCCACCGCATCGAGGCCACCCCATGATCGACAGCAGAACCCCCGGCATCGTCTCCGTCTGGATGGGCACCACCCGCCAGTCGCTCGAGGACTTCAACCAGTACACCGAAGGCATGGAGACCGCGGGCTCGGGCTGCCCCGCACATGCGGACTTCGGCTGCGACTTCATCGACTCGGACGTGTTCGTCGCCTATCTCGCCGCGGGCGGCGCGGCGGTGCCGGTCGAGGACCTGGCCGAGGAGGTCGACGTCTCCACCAACGAGGCCGTGACCGCGATCGCCGCGCGCTGCCACGAGCTCGGCATCGACAGCGCCAACGCGCTGTACTACTGGGTGAACTGCACCTTCACCGAGGAGCAGCCGGGACGGCTCTACAACGGGCTGCGCTTCATCGGGGCCTTCGACGACCGGAAGAAGCGCAAGCGCTGAGCGCCGGCCCCGGGGAAAGCCCCCTGCCCCCAGTCCGTCACGCTTGATACGATTTTTCCGCAAACGCCCATTCCACAGGCGTCGGAGACAAGATGGACCTGGACATCCCCAGCGGCGCCGCCGAGGCGCTGTACCGCACCATGGTGCGCATCCGCGCGTTCGAGAACGCGGCCGAGACGGCCAGCCAGGGCGGCGTGAGCGCCTATGGGCAGCAGGCCGGCGGCGCGGCCAAGGTGCGCGGGCCGCTGCACCTGTCGACCGGGCAGGAGGCGGTGCCGGCCGGCGTCTGCGCGCACCTGCGCGCGAGCGACTACCTCACGTCCACCCACCGCGGCCACGGCCACACGCTGGCCAAGGGCGCCGACCTCGCCCGCATGATGTGCGAGCTGTTCGGCAAGGCCACGGGCTTCAATGGCGGCAAGGGCGGCTCGATGCACATCGCCGATTTCTCGGTCGGCATGCTGGGCGCCAACGGCGTGGTGGCGGCCGGGCTGCCGATCGCGGTGGGCGCGGCGCATGCGCAGAAGGTGCTGGGCCAGGGCGACGCGCTCACGGTCTGCTTCTTCGGCGACGGCGCGATCAACCGCGGCCCCTTTCTCGAGGCGCTGAACTGGGCCCGCGTGTACGAGCTGCCGGTGCTGTTCGTCTGCGAGGACAACCGCTGGAGCGCGACCACCGCGAGCGGCCCGATGACCGCGGGCGAAGGCGCCTCGGCGCGCGCCGAAGCGCTGGGCATCGCGGCCACGCAGGTCGACGGCAACGACGTGTTCGCGGTGCACACGGCCGCGGCGCGGCTGGTGGCCGAGGTGCGCGGCGGCGGCGGGCCGCGATTGCTGCATGCGCTGACCTACCGCGTGAAGGGCCACGTGTCGGTCGACCTCGCGGCCTACCGCGATCCGGCCGAACTGGCGGCGGCGCTCGAGACCGATCCGCTGGCGCGCGCGCGCGGCCGGCTGCTGGAAGCCGGGCTCGAGGCGGCGGCGCTCGATGCGATCGAGAACGCGGCCACGGCCGAGGTCGAGGCCGCCCTGGCCACCGCCGACGCGGCGCCCTGGCCCGAGGCCGGCGCCGCCTTCACCGACGTGCAGACCACGGGAGCCGGGCAATGGCACTGAACGCAGCGAACACCGTGGAAGAACTCGGCTATGCCGAAGCCGCCGTGCGCGCCATCGCGCGCGAGATGGAAGCCGACGCGCGCGTGGTCGTGCTCGGCGAGGACGTGGGCCGCGGCGGCATCTTCGGCCAGTACAAGGGGCTGCAGCAGCGCTTCGGCGAGCGGCGCGTGATCGACACGCCGATCAGCGAGGCCGCGATCATGGGCGCGGGCGTGGGCATGGCGCTCGCGGGCCTGCGGCCGGTGGTCGAGATGCGCGTGGTCGACTTCGCGCTGTGCGGCATGGACGAACTGGTGAACCAGGCCGCCAAGAACCGCTTCATGTTCGGCGGCCAGGGCCGCGTGCCGCTGGTGGCGCGCATGCCGGGCGGCATCTGGGACGCCTCGGCGGCGCAGCATTCGCAGTCGCTCGAGGCCTGGTTCGCGCACCTGCCGGGCGTGGTGGTGGTGAGCCCGTCGACACCGCAGGACAACCATTCGCTGCTGCGCGCGGCGCTGCAGTGCGGCGACCCGGTGGTCTACATCGAGCACAAGACGCTGTGGGGCGCGCGCGGCCCGGTCGACGAGACGCTGGCGGTGCCGCTGGGCAAGGCGGCACGCATGCGCCAGGGCGATGCGCTCACGCTCGTGAGCTGGAGCCGGCAGGCGCAGGTCTGCGCCGAGGCCTGCGAGCGGCTCGCGGCCGAGGGCATCGCGGTCGACCTGATCGACCTGCGCACGCTGTGGCCCTGGGACCGCGAGACGGTGTTCGAATCGTGCGCGCGCACCGGCCGGCTGCTGGTGGCGCACGAGGCGGTGCAGGCCGCGGGCTTCGGCGCCGAGATCGCGGCCAGCGCGGCCGAGGCCACGGGCTGCCGCATCGCGCGGCTCGGCGCGCCGCGCATTCCGGTCGGCTATGCGCCGGTGCTCGAGGCGCAATCGCGCGTGGGCGTCGACGCCATCGTCGCGGCGGCGAAGAAGCTGGCGGGCTGACACGCGCCCCGCGCACCCATGGACCCGCTGTTCTTCAAGCTGGTGCGCGTGGTCAACCTCACGGCGCGGCCCTTCCACGAACGCGTGGGCCGCGAGCACCAGCTCACGCTCAACGAGTGGCGCACGATGGCGGTGCTGGGCGCGCAGCCCGGGCTCACCGCCTCGCAGGTGGCCGACCAGACCGGCCTCGACAAGATGGCGGTGAGTCGCGCGCTGGCCGGCCTGAAACGTCATCGGCGCGTGCAGTGCCGCGAGGATCCGACCGACCAGCGCAGGAGCCGGCTGCACCTCACGGCCGCGGGCAAGGCGTTGCACCAGACGGTGGGCGAACTGGGCCGCGAACGCGAGGCCGCGCTGTTCGCGGGCGTGGGCGCCGACGAGCTCGCGCGGCTGGGCAGCACGCTCGACCGGCTGATCGCCTCGGTGAGCGGCGACGCGGAGGCCCAGGCCCAGGCTCATGCACCGGCGGTCGCGCGCAGCCGCTCGAGCACCGGCAGCAGCTCCGAGGGATCGGGCCGCTGCGTGTAGTCCGGGTTGACCTCGGCATAGGCGATGGTGCCGTCGCGCGCGATCACGTAGCGCGCGGGCATCGGCAGGGTCCAGCTCGGCTCGCCGTTGACCACCGCGAGGTCGTTCCTGAACACGTCGCGGTAGAGGTCCTGCAGGTAGCCCGGAAGCGCGAAGCGCAGGCCGAAGGCGGCGGCCACGGCATTGCCGGTGTCCGACAGGATCGGGAAGGCGAGCTTGTTGTCGCGCGCCGACTTGCGGCTGTTCGAGGGCGTCTGCGGCGACACCGCCACCAGTTGCGCGCCGAGCGCCTGCAGGCCCGGCAGCGCTTCCTGCAGCGCCTGCAGGTCCAGGTTGCAGTAGGGGCACCAGACGCCGCGGTAGAAGGTCAGCACCAGCGGGCCCTGGGCCAGCAGCTCCTGCGACGACCAGGCGCGGCCGTCGGCGTCGTGCAGCGTGAAGACGGGGGCGCGATCGCCGGCGCGCAGCGCGCGGTCGGCGGCGCCCGAGGCGATCAGCTCGTCGGTGGCGCGGTGCATGGGCTCGTGGATGAAGGCGGGCGCGTTCCACGGCGGGCCGCCGGCTTCGAAGTTGGCGCGGAAGGCGGCGAGTTTCTCGGGCAGTGACATGGCGATTTCTCCAGCAGGTTGAAGGCACCGGCGGTGCCGTGCCGTCACTGTCTTTGATTCGCCGTTCAGCCGGTAGCCGGCCGGCACGACTAAGATCCATTCGCCATGCAAATCAATCGCAAGCCATGAGCGACCGGCTGCTCGCCCTGCGCCTGTTCACGCGCGTCGCGCACGCGGGCAGCTTCTCGCGCGCGGGGCGCGAGTTCGGGCTCTCGCAGCCTTCGGCCTCGCGCGTGATCGCGACGCTCGAGAAGGAAGTGGGCGCGGCGCTGCTGACGCGCACCACGCGCGCCGTGACGCTGACCGAGGCCGGTGCCGACTACCTCGCGCGCATCGAGCCGATCCTGGCCGCGCTCGAGGAGGCCGACCATGCGGCGCGCGGCACCGGCGAGCTGCGCGGCGTGCTGCGCGTGGCGCTGTCCTCGAGCTTCGCGGTGCGCGAGGCGATCCCCGCGCTGGCGCCCTTCATGGCGCGGCATCCGGCGCTGCGCGTCAAGCTGCTGATGCACGACCAGCTGCAGGACCTGGTGAGCGAGGGCGCGGACCTCGCGTTCCGCTTCGGCACGCTGCCCGATTCCAGCGCCACGGCGCGCAGCCTGGGGCTGTTCCAGACCCTGCTGGTGGCCGCGCCCGGCTACCTGCGCCATGCCGGCACGCCGGCGCTGCCGGCCGAGCTCGCGGCGCACGCGGTGGTGGCCGGGCCGAGCGGCGGCGCGTCCTGGTCCTTCGAGCGCGACGGGCGGAAGGTGTCGGTGCGCATCGCGGGCGCGCTGCTGAGCAGCACGATGAACGAGGGCTCGATCGCCGCGGCCGTGGCGGGCCTGGGCATCACCCACACCAGCGAGCTGGGCTGCGGCGCCGAGCTGGCCAGCGGCGCGCTGGTGCGGGTGCTCGCGGACTGGCGCATGGCGCCGGTGGAGCTGCATGCGGTGTTCCCGGCCGGGCGCGCCGCCAAGCCCTCGGCGCGCGCGCTGGCCGAGCACGTCGGCGCGACGCTGGCGGCGCGGGCGACGCCCGGCCGCTGAGCCGCGCGCTCAGGCCGCGAAGCCGCCGTCGATGTTGAGTCCGGCGCCGGTCACGAACGCGGCCTCGGGGCTCGCGAGGTAGGCCACCATGCCCGCGATCTCGTCGGCGTGGCCGTGGCGGTCGAGCGCCATGAAGCTGTGCATGGTCGCGGCCATCGGGCCGTTGGCCGGGTTCATGTCGGTGTCGACCGGGCCGGGCTGCACGTTGTTGACCGTGATGCCGCGCGGACCGAGGTCGCGCGCCAGGCCCTGCACCAGGCCCGTGAGCGCCGACTTGCTCATGGCGTAGATGCTGCCGCCCGCGAAGGGCATGCGCTCGGCGTTGGTGCTGCCGATGTTGACGATGCGCCCGCCGCTGCCCATGTGCGCCAGCGCGGCCTGGATGGCGACGAACACGGCGCGCACGTTGACGGCGATGGTGCGGTCGAAGTCGGCCAGCGTGAGCTCGTCGACCGGCCCCAGGTGCAGCACGCCGGCGCTGTTGACCAGGATGTCGATGCGGCCGCCGAAGTGGCGCGCCGCCTGGTCGATGCCGGCCTTGAGCGCCTCGGCATCGGCGCTGTCGATCTTCAGCGCGAGCGCGCGGCCGCCCTCGGCCTCGAGGCTGCGCGCGAGTTCCTCGGCGACGGCCTGCGAGCTGCTGTAGCTGAAGGCCACGGCGGCGCCGTCGCGCGCCAGGCGGCGCACGATGGCCGCGCCGATGCCGCGCGAGCCGCCGGTGACGAAGGCGACCTTGCCCGCGAGGACGGGGGTCGGGGAAGTGGTGGTGGAGGTCATGGTTTTTTCCTGGGTGAGTGGTGTTGGAAGGCCTCCAGTCTCTGCCTTCGATTGCATTTGCGGTAGCCATCAATCGGTCCCATCAAATTCAACCCTTGGTTGAAAATAGGACGATGGAACCGCTCAACCATCTCGCCTCCTTCGTGCAGAGCGCCGAGGGCGGCAGCTTCTCGGCCGCCGCGCGCCGCCTCGGGCTCACGCCGGCCGCGGTCAGCAAGAACGTGGCGCGGCTGGAGGCGCGGCTCGGCGTGCGGCTGTTCCAGCGCAGCACGCGCCGGCTCACGCTGACCGAGGGCGGCGAACGCTTCCTGGCGCAGATCGGCGGCGCGCTCGCCACCCTGCAGGAGGCGGTGGCCGGCATCGACAAGGACGACGGCCAGCCCTCGGGCACGCTCAAGGTCAGCATGGGCCAGGCCTTCGGCCGCGCCCACGTGCTGCCGATGATGGGCGACTTCCTCGCGCGCTACCCGGCGATCGTGCCGGACTGGCATTTCGACAACCTGCAGGCCGACCTGGTCGGCGAGGGCTTCGACGCGGCCATCGGCGGCGGCTTCGAGCTGTCGGCCGGGCTGGTGGCGCGCGAGCTGGCGCGCATCCACGTGGTGGCGGTGGCATCGCCGGCCTACATGGCGCAGCGCGCGATGCCGCGCCATCCGTCGGAGCTGGCGGCGCTCGACGCGCTGGTGCGCCGCTCCTCGCCCACGGGCCGGCTGCGCAGCTGGACGCTGCAACACGCGCGCGGCGCCGCGAAGGAGGCGGAGGTCACGGTCGAGCTGCCGCGCCCGCGCGCGATCTTCAACGACCCCGAGGCCATCGCGCAGGCCGCGCTGATGGGGCTGGGCGTGGCGATGCTGCCGATGCCCTTCGTGGAGCAGGGACTGCGCGACGGCAGCCTGCTGCGGCTGCTGCCCGAGTGGCACCACGACGCGGGCGCGGTCTGGCTCTACTACCCGAGCAAGAAGCTGCTGCCGCCGAAGACGCGGGCCTTCGTCGACTTCGTGCTCGAGCGCTTCCGTGAGGAGCGGTTCGCGCAGCGCATGCAGGTGAGCTGAGCGCCGCGCCGGACCGCCCCAAGCAAGCTCGCACCGCAGTGCGAAGCACGAGGGTGCTTCAATGAGCCACGCCGGGGTTTTCACCCGCGACGACCGCGGCGAGCGCCTGTACAAAGGCGCGCATGACTTCCATCCCCCTCCATTCCTCGTCCCGGCGCGCGCTGCTCGCCGCCTCGATCGCTGCCACCACCTTGCTCGTCGCGCCCGCGTGGGCACAGGGCACCTGGCCCACCAAGCCGGTGCGCATCGTCGTGCCCTTCGCCGCGGGCGGCACCACCGACATCCTCGCGCGCGCGGTCGCGCCCGAGCTCTCGAAAGCCTTCGGCCAGCAGTTCATCGTGGACAACCGCGCGGGCGCCGGCGGCAACGTGGGCGCGGAGATCGTGGCGCGCGCGCCGAACGACGGCTACACGCTGCTGATGGGCACGGTGGGCACGCACGGCATCAACCGCGCGCTCTATCCGAAGCTGCCCTTCGACCCGATCAAGGACTTCGTGCCGATCACCATGGTGGCCGCGGTGCCGAACGTGATGGAGATGAACGCCGAGAAGGCGAAGACGCTCGGCATCCACAACGTGCAGGACTTCATCAAGTACAGCAAGGCCAACCCCGGCAAGTTCAACATGGCCTCGAGCGGCAGCGGCACCTCGATCCATCTCGCGGGCGAGCTGTTCAAGAGCATGACGGGCACCTTCATGGCCCACATCCCCTACAAGGGCTCGGGCCCGGCCCTGCTCGACATGGTGGCCGGCAACGCCGACGTGATGTTCGACAACCTGCCCTCGTCGATGGCGCAGATCAAGGCCGGCAAGCTCACGGCGCTGGCCGTGACCAGCGCCCAGCGCTCGCCCGCGCTGCCCGACGTGCCGACGGTGGAAGAGGCCGGCGGCCCGACGCTCAAGGGCTTCGAGGCCAGTTCGTGGTTCGGGCTGCTGGCGCCCGCGGGCACCTCGCCCGAGATCGTCAACCGCATCCAGCAGGAAGTCGCCAAGTCGCTCGGCACGCCGGCGATCAAGGAGAAGATGCTGGCGCAGGGCGCGATCCCGAGCGGCAGCACGCCGGCCGACTTCACGAAGCTCATCGCGAGCGAGCACGTGAAGTGGGCGAAGGTGGTGAAGGATTCGGGCGCGAAGGTGGACTGAGAGCGTCCCGCCCGAGAGAAGATTCAGCGCCCGTCCGTCGCGGACTGGCGCCGGCAACCGGCCGCCGCGCGGCCGGTTGTCCGACCCGGACTCAGGTGGTCCAGGTCACGTCCTTGTTTTCGGCCAGAGATTCCTTGAGCATGTGCAGCAGCGGGGTGGCGCGCTGGTGCAGCGCCACATGCTGTTTTTCGGCGTCGTGGGTGTGGTCCTCGACCGCGAATTCGTCATGGTTGTGGGTGTTGCTCTTCTCGCGCGCGAGCGCGGCCTCGATGGCCGAGATCGCCCCGGGAATCTGCTCGACCGTGATGATTCCTTGCGCGGAAGGCGACTTGCCGACGATGTCGAACAGCTGGCGCGCGTGCGTCTCGAGCATCACGAAATCCGACGAGGCCCTGGACTGGAAACGATAGAGCATGGGGTTGTCCCTTTCACTTGTAGAGATGATCACGCGTGAAAGGGTACACCGATTGCGCACCGCGCAAGGTGCCGTGATCGACCTTGCCGTCGGGCTTGGTCGAGACCATCTGGTACAGGCCGATCCAGCCCTGCTCGAAGCTCATGGCCGAGCCCGCGAGGTAGAGCCGGTAGGCGCGCAGGATGCGCTCGGCGTTGGCGTGCTGGCGCTCGCTGCCGCCGTTGCGCAGCACGGCGCGCGCCGTTTCGAGCTGCGCCTCGAGCGCGTCGGACCAGGCCCACAAGGTGCGCGCGTAGTGCGGCCGCAGGCTCTCGACGTCGACGATCTCCAGGCCGGCCGCCGCGGTCTCGCGCAGCACGTGCGTGACGTGCAGCAGCTCGCCGCCCGGGAAGATGTACTTCTCGATGAAGTCGCCCATGCCGTTGCCGAGCTGGCGGTAGTTGAGCTGGCCCGAGGTGATGCCGTGGTTCATCAGCAGGCCGCCGGGCGCCAGCAATGAATGGATCTTGGCGAAGTAGGTCGGCATGTTGGCCGCGCCCACGTGTTCGAACATGCCCACCGAGGAGATCTTGTCGAAGGGCCGCTCCGCCGACAGCTCGCGGTAGTCGCGCAGCTCGACGCGCACGCGGCCCGTGAGGCCCTTCTCCTCGATCAGGCGCTGCACGTGCGCATGCTGGTTGCGCGACAGCGTGATGCCGGTGGCGTCGACACCGTAGTGCTCGGCGGCCCATAGCAGCAGGCCACCCCAGCCCGAACCGACGTCGAGGTAGCGCTCGCCGGGCTTGAGCATCAGCTTGCGGCAGATGTGGTCGAGCTTGGCTTCCTGCGCCTGCGCCAGCGTGAGGTCGGGCGTCGCGTAGTAGGCGCAGGAGTAGACCCGGCGCGGGTCGAGCCACAGCGCGTAGAAGTCGTCGGAGACGTCGTAGTGGAACTCGATCTGGGCGGCGTCCTTGCGCAGCGAATGCGAGCCGCGGGACTTGGCCAGGTGCTGCAGGCGGCTCCACCATCCGGTGTCGGTCTCGGCCGGGTTGCCGGGCAGCAGGCCGACGGCGGCATCGATCAGGTCGCGCATGGCGCCCTCGATCTGCACCTTGCCCTCCACATAGGCCTCGCCGATCGCGCCCACCTGTCGGGCCGCGAGCTTGGCCAGTGCCGACCACTCCGAAAAAGCCAGCGTGACACGCGAACCGGCTGCGGCAACCCGTCGCCCATCGGGCAGTTCCAGTGCCACGGGCACGGGTAGCGAAGCCAGCTGCGACTCGATCTTGGGTATCAAGCTTTGCATGGGCCGCATGGTATTGATTTTTCGAGCTTCTTGCATGCGGTTGCATCCGGCGGCCCGGATCGTGTCGCGGGGACACCGGCCGGCGCCAGCGCGGACGGGCCCGATGTGCTGCGGGTAAATCCGTTTGACAGCAGATTGTTTATGTCTAAACTATTCAACCATGAACAGCATCGCCCACGCCCCGTCCATGGACCTCCAACGCATCCTGTGCATCGGCGGCGGGCCCGCCGGCCTGTACTTCGCGCTGCTGATGAAGGCGCGCAACCCGGCCCTCCAGATCACGGTGGTGGAGCGCAACCGGCCCTTCGACACCTTCGGCTGGGGCGTGGTGCTCAGCGACCAGACGCTCGCGAACCTGCGCGCGGCCGACCCCGAATCCGCCGCGCTGATCGGCGACGACTTCCACCACTGGGACGACATCCAGGTCTTCTTCAAGGGCCGCCAGGTGCGCTCGGGGGGCCACGGCTTCTGCGGCATCGGCCGCAAGCGGCTGCTCAACATCCTGCAGGAGCGCTGCCTCGCGCTCGGCGTCGAGCTGGTGTTCGAGACCGACGTGACCGACGACCAGGCACTGGCCGCGAAGTACGAGGCCGACCTGGTGATCGCGAGCGACGGCCTCAACAGCCGCATCCGCCAGCGCTATGCCGACGTGTTCCAGCCCGACATCGACCTGCGCCAGTGCCGCTTCGTCTGGCTCGGCACGCACCAGACCTTCGACGCCTTCACCTTCGCCTTCGAACAGACCGAGCACGGCTGGTTCCAGGCCCACGCCTACCAGTTCGACAAGGACACCTCGACCTTCATCGTCGAGACGCCCGAGGCCGTGTGGCAGGCCCATGGCCTCGACCGGATGGAGCAGCCCGAGGCGATCGCCTTCTGCGAGAAGCTGTTCGCGAAGTACCTCGACGGCCACTCGCTGATCAGCAACGCCACGCACCTGCGCGGCTCGGCCAACTGGATCCGCTTCCCGCGCGTGGTGTGCGAGCACTGGACGCACCGCGTCGACGTCGGCGGCCGCTCGGTGCCCGTGGTGCTGATGGGCGATGCCGCGCACACGGCGCACTTCTCGATCGGCTCGGGCACCAAGCTCGCGCTCGAGGACGCAATCGACCTGGCCAACGAATTCGCCGCCGGCGGCAGCACCGACCAGGTGCTCGAGCAGTACGAGGCGCGCCGCAGCGTCGAGGTGCTCAAGATCCAGAACGCCGCGCGCAACTCCACCGAATGGTTCGAGAACGTGCCGCGCTACACCGGCATGGAGATCGAGCAGTTCGCCTACTCGCTGCTCACGCGCTCGCAGCGCATCAGCCACGAGAACCTGCGGCTGCGCGACACCAGGTGGCTCGGCGGCTACGAGCAGTGGCTGGCCGGCGGCAAGGCCGTCGCGCCCATGCTGATGCCGCTCAAGGTGCGCGGGCTCGAGCTCAAGAACCGCATCCTGGTCTCGCCGATGGCGACCTACAGCGCGGTCGACGGCGTGCCGCAGGACTTCCTGCTGGTGCACCTGGGCGCGCGCGCGCTCGGCGGCGCGGCGATGGTGTTCGTCGAGATGACCAGCCCCACGCCCGAAGGCCGCATCACGCCCGGCTGCACCGGCCTCTACAACGACGAGCAGCAGGCCGCGTTCAAGCGCATCGTCGACTTCGTGCACGCGCAGTCGAGCGCGAAGATCGCGATGCAGCTCGGCCACAGCGGCCCCAAGGGCTCGACGCAGGTGGGCTGGGAAGGCACCGACGAGCCGCTGCCCAGCGGCAACTGGCCGCTGCTGGCCGCCAGCGCGCTGCCCTACGGCGAACAGAACCAGCTGCCGGCCGCGATCACGCGCGCCGAGATGGACACGCTGCGCGATCAGTTCGTGGCCTCGACCCGCCGCGCGGCCGAGGCCGGCTTCGACTGGCTCGAGCTGCACTGCGCGCACGGCTACCTGCTGTCGGCCTTCATCAGCCCGCTGACCAACCTGCGCGAGGACGAGTACGGCGGCAGCCTCGAGAACCGCTGCCGCTATCCGCTCGAGGTGTTCCGCGCGATGCGCGCCGCCTGGCCGGCGGACAAGCCGATGAGCGTGCGCATCTCGGCCCACGACTGGGCGCCCGGCGGCAACACCGATGCCGACGCGGTGGCGATCGCGCGCTTCTTCAAGGACGCGGGCGCCGACTTCATCGACGTCTCCTCGGGCCAGACCACGCGCGCCGCCAAGCCGGTCTACGGCCGCATGTACCAGACGCCGTTCGCCGACCGCATCCGCAACGAGGTCGGCATCTCGACCATCGCCGTGGGCGCGATCACCGAGGCCGACCAGGCCAACAGCATCATCGCCGCCGGCCGGGCCGACCTCTGCGCGATCGCGCGGCCGCACCTGGCCGACCCGGCCTGGACGCTGCACGAGGCCGCCAAGCTGCAGAGCCGCGCCGTCGAGTGGCCGAAGCAGTACCTGAGCGGGCGCGACCAGATGTACCGCGAGATCGCGAAGCAGCAGCAGATGGCGGCCGCCGCCAATGCAGCGATGGCCGCGGCGCAAAGCGAAGAGACGCACTGAACGACGGCGGCACCCCATGGACCTCGAAGCCCGCGCCCACGCCGAACACCCCGAAGCGCTGCGGCTGTGGCTGCGCCTGCTGACCTGCACGCAGCTGATCGAGAAGGAAGTGCGCAACGGGCTGCGCGCGCAATTCGCCACCACGCTGCCGCGCTTCGACCTGATGTCGCAGCTCGAGCGCTCGCCCGAGGGGCTGAAGATGAACGAGCTGTCGCGCCGGATGATGGTGACCGGCGGCAACGTGACCGGCATCACCGACCAGCTCGTGACCGAGGGCCTGGTCGAGCGCGTCGACGTCGAGGGCGACCGCCGCGCCTGGCGCGTGCGGCTCACGCCGCGCGGCCGCAAGCTGTTCCACGAGATGGCGCAGCAGCACGAGGACTGGATCGTCGAGGCCTTCGCGGGCCTCACGGGCAAGGAGATCGCGCAGCTGCACAAGCTGCTCGGCAAGGTCAAGCAACACTCACAGAGCCAGACACTGGCGGAGGCCGAATGAAGCACTACATCGGCGCGGGCAATCCCATGCACGCGCAATTCGAAGCCAAGGCGGCCTATGCCGCGAAGCACTTCGCCTGGCACTACGACAACGGCGTGGGCACCATCACGCTGAACCGCCCCGAGCGCAAGAACCCGCTGACCTTCGACTCGTACGCCGAGCTGCGCGATCTGTTCCGCGCGCTCAATTACGCGAGCGACGTGAAGGTGATCGTGGTCACGGGCGCGGGCGGCAACTTCTGCTCGGGCGGCGACGTGCACGAGATCATCGGCCCGCTGACCGGCATGCGCATGCCCGAGCTGCTCGAATTCACGCGCATGACGGGCGACCTGGTGAAGGCGATCCGCGCCTGTCCGCAGCCGATCGTCGGCGCGATCGACGGCGTGTGCGCCGGCGCCGGCGCGATGATCGCGCTGGCCTGCGACCTGCGCTACGGCTCGCCCGCCACGCGCACCGCCTTCCTGTTCACGCGCGTCGGCCTGGCCGGCGCGGACATGGGCGCCTGCGCGCTGCTGCCGCGCGTGATCGGCCAGGGCCGCGCTTCCGAGCTGCTGTTCACCGGCCGCGCGATGACCGCGCAGGAAGGCCATGCCTGGGGCTTCTTCAACGCGCTGCACGAGAGCGACGCGCTGCTCGAGGCCGCGACCAAGATGGCGCGCGAGCTGGCCGAGGGCCCGAGCTTCGCGCACGGCATGACCAAGACCATGCTGGCGCAGGAATGGTCGATGACCATCGACCAGGCCATCGAGGCCGAGGCGCAGGCGCAGGCGATCTGCATGCAGACCGAGGACTTCCGCCGTGCCTACGAGGCCTTCGCGGCCAAGCGCAAGCCGGTGTTCGGCGGGGACTGAGGTCATGGCGAAGATCCCGGCTCCTCCTTCCACCGCGCACCTGGCGCTGCCCTTCTTCGACGAGGCGCACCGCACCCTCGCGAGCGACCTGCTGCCCTGGTGCGCCGCGCAGGAGGTCGACGAGCGCGACGACCGCGCGGCCTGCCGCGAATGGGTGCGCCGCCTCGGCGACGGCGGCTGGCTGCGCTACGCGGTGCCCGGCAGCGCCGGCGGTGCGCTCGAGCGCCTCGATTCGCGCGCGCTGGTGCTGCTGCGCGAGACCCTCGGCTACCACTCGCCGCTGGCCGACTTCGCGTTCGCGATGCAGGGCCTGGGCAGCGGCGCGATCACGCTCGCGGGCACGCCCGAGCAGCAGTCGCGCTACCTCGGCGCGGTCGGCAAGGGCGAGAAGATCGCGGCCTTCGCGCTGAGCGAGCCCGAGGCCGGTTCCGACGTGGCCGCCATGGCCATGCGCGCCGAGCCCACGGCCGACGGCTGGCGCCTCCACGGCAGCAAGACCTGGATCAGCAACGGCGGCATCGCCGACTTCTACTGCGTGTTCGCCAAGACCGATCCCGCGGGCGGCACGCGCGGCATCACGGTGTTCATCGTCGATGCGACCACGCCCGGCCTCGACACCTCCGAGCACATCGACGTGATGGCGCCGCATCCGCTGGCCACCCTGCGCTTCGACGACTGCGTGGTGCCGCGCGACGCGCAGCTCGGCGAGCTCAATGGCGGCTTCAAGCTCGCGATGCGCACGCTCGACATCTTCCGCGCCTCCGTGGCCGGCGCCGCGCTCGGCATGGGCCGGCGCGCGCTGGCCGAGGCGATCTCGCATGCGAAGAACCGCCGCATGTTCGGCCAGACGCTGGCCGACTTCCAGCTCACGCAGGCCAGGCTCGGCGAGATGGCGGCGCTGATCGACGGCGCGGCGCTGCTGACCTACCGCGCGGCCTGGATGCGCGACGAGGCCGAGCAGCGCGGCGGCGCGCCGGTGGGCGACGTGTCGGCCGCGGCCGCGATGGCCAAGATGGCCGCGACCGAGAACGCCAGCCGCGTCATCGACATGGCGCTGCAGATGCATGGCGGCCTCGGCGTCAAGGTCGGCACCAAGATCGAGGCCCTCTACCGCGACATCCGTTCGCTACGCATCTACGAGGGCGCGACGGAAGTGCAGCAACTGATCATCGGCAAATCCGTACTGCGGGGATGAACACCGTGACCGCTCCATCCGCCCAAGTCGACCGCTTCGTGCACGACCGGCTGCCGCCGGCGGCGCAGCTGCCGGTCTTCCGCTACGACCGGCCCGAACTGCAACTGCCCGACCAGCTCAACCTGGTCGAGGAACTGCTCGACAAGGCCCCCGCCAAGGGCTTCGGCGACCGGCCGCTGCTGCGCTCGCCGCAAGGCACGCTCAGCTATTCGCAGGCCGCCATCCAGGTCAACCGCATCGCGCAGGTGCTGACCGAGGACCTGGGCCTGGTGCCCGGCAACCGCGTGCTGCTGCGCGGCGGCAACTCGGTGGCGATGGCGCTGGCCTGGCTCGCGGTGGTGAAGGCCGGACTGATCGCCGTCGCGACCATGCCGCTGCTGCGCGCCAAAGAGCTCGGCGACATCATCGAAAAGTCGCAGCCGGTGGCCGCGCTGTGCGACGGCCGGCTGCTCGACGAGCTGGTGGCCGCGCAGCAGGCGCACCCGGTGCTCGCCGACATCATCGCCTTCAACCGGCCCGACGCGCCCGATTCGCTGTCCGCGCGCGCGGCCGCCAAGAGCGGCATCTTCGAGGCCTGCCCCACGGCGGCCGACGACATCGCGCTGCTGGCCTTCACCTCGGGCACCACGGGCAAGCCGAAGGCGCCCGTGACCACGCACCGCGACGTGCTCGCCATGTGCGAGACCTGGCCGCGCCACGTGCTGCGGGCGCGCCCCGAGGACGTGGTGGTGGGCTCGCCGCCGCTGGCCTTCACCTTCGGGCTCGGCGGGCTGCTGGTGTTCCCGATGTACGCGGGTGCCTCGATCTACTTCCCCGACGCGCCCTTCACGCCCGAAGGCCTGGTGAAGCTGATCAACGAGGTCGGCGCGACCATCTGCTACACCGCCCCGACCTTCTACCGCCAGATGGCGCCGTTCGTGAAGCAGCACGGCGCGCCCACGCTGCGCATCAGCGTGAGCGCGGGCGAGGCCCTGCCCGATGCCACGCGCCAGCTCTGGAAGGAGGCCACCGGCCTCGAGATGCTCGACGGCATCGGCGGCACCGAGGTGTTCCACATCTACATCTCGGCCGCGGGCGACGAGGTGCGCCGCGGTGCCGTCGGCAAGGCCGTGCCGGGCTTCATCGCCAAGGTGGTCGATGCCGAGGGCAACGAGGTGCCGCGCGGCACGGTCGGCAAGCTGGCGCTGCAGGGACCGGTGGGCTGCCGCTATCTCGACGACGCGCGGCAGGCCGACTACGTGAAGAACGGCTGGAACTATCCGGGCGATTCCTTCGTCCAGGACGACGACGGCTACTTCTTCTACCAGGCGCGCGCCGACGACATGATCATCACCGCCGGCTACAACGTCGGCGGCCCCGAGGTCGAGGATGCGCTGCTCAAGCATCCGGCCGTGGCCGAGTGCGGCGTGATCGGCAAGCCCGATGCCGACCGCGGCATGATCGTCAAGGCCTTCTGCGTGCTGAAGCCCGGGCAGACCGGCGATGCCGGCCTCGTGAAGGCGCTGCAGGACCACGTGAAGGCCACGATCGCGCCGTTCAAGTACCCGCGCGAGATCGAGTTCGTGTCCGTGCTGCCACGCACCGAAACGGGCAAGCTGCAACGCTTCAAACTGAGACAAACCGAAGACAACAGGTCCACCACATCATGATCAAACTCTTGCAGCCTCCAGGCTGGTTGCCCCCCAAGGGCTATGCGAATGGCGTCGCGGCGCGCGGCACCATGGTGTTCGTCGGCGGACAGATCGGCTGGAATGCCCAGCAGCAGTTCGAGTCGGACGACTTCATCGACCAATGCGGCCTGGCGCTGCGCAACATCGTCGAGGTGCTGCGCGAGGCCGGTGCCGGCCCCGAGCACATGGTGCGCATGACCTGGTACGTGGTCGACCGCGACGAGTACAGCAGTCGGCTCGCCGAGCTCGGCCCGGTGTACCGCGATGCGATGGGCCGCAACTTCCCGGCGATGACCTGCGTGCAGGTCGCGGCGCTGGTGGAGCCGCGCGCGAAGATCGAGATCGAGGTCACGGCGGTGGTGCCGGACTGACGAAGGCACTTCGCCCCATCAACGACAAAGCCCTCTCGCGAGGGCTTTTCTTTTGGGCGTGCGCTTTGCGTTGTTGCAACGCGCTTGCGAATTCGGAGCGGGAAAAGAAAAAGGGTCTTTCGTTTCCGAAAGACCCTTCTCAATGTGGTTGCGCGAGCAAGATTTGAACTTGCGACCTTTGGGTTATGAGCCCAACGAGCTACCAGGCTGCTCCATCGCGCGGCAAGAGATAAATTATAGCACTTATTCCGCGGCGTTCTGCTCGGTGGCAGCAACTTCGCTCACTTCAGGGCGATCGACAAGTTCGACCAGCGCCATCGGCGCGTTGTCGCCCACGCGGAAACCCATCTTGAGGATGCGGGTGTAGCCACCGGGACGCGCGGCGAAGCGCGGGCCCAGTTCACCGAACAGCTTCACGACGGAGTCGCGGCTGCGCAGGCGGTCGAAGGCCAGGCGCTTGTTGGCGACGGTGGGCTTCTTGGCGAGCGTGATCATCGGCTCGATGACGCGGCGCAGTTCCTTGGCCTTGGGGACCGTGGTCTTGATGACTTCGTGCTCGATGAGCGAGTTCATCATGTTCTGCAGCATCGCGAGGCGGTGCGAGCTGGTGCGGTTGAGTTTGCGGAGTCCGTGTCCGTGACGCATGGTGCTTTCCTTTGCTTTTTGAAGAACGGGCAGCCGTGTCAGGTACTGCCCGGTGCACTGGCCCTTTTCAGAGGGCCGTTAAAAAAATCAACGCTTGTCGAGGCCGGCCGGCGGCCAGCTTTCGAGCTTCATACCCAGGGTCAGGCCGCGCGAGGCGAGCACTTCCTTGATTTCGTTGAGCGACTTGCGACCCAGGTTCGGGGTCTTGAGCAGCTCGTTCTCGGTACGCTGGATCAGGTCGCCGATGTAGTAGATGTTTTCGGCCTTCAGGCAGTTGGCCGAACGCACGGTGAGCTCGAGCTCGTCGACCGGGCGCAGCAGGATCGGGTCGAACTGCTGTGCGCTGCGCGGTGCCGGAGCATCGAACGCGGCCAGTTCGCCGCCTTCGAGCTGCGCGAACACGGCGAGCTGCTCGACCAGGATCTTGGCCGAGGCGCGCACGGCGTCTTCGGCGGTGATCGCGCCGTTGGTCTCGATTTCGACCAGCAGCTTGTCGAGGTCGGTGCGCTGCTCGACGCGGGCGCTTTCGACGGTGTAGCTCACGCGCTTCACGGGCGAGAACGAAGCATCGAGAACGATGCGGCCGATCGACTTGGTCGGCTCGTCCGCATAGCGGCGCATCGTGCCGGGCACGTAGCCGCGGCCCTTCTCGACCTTGATCTGCATGTCGAGCTTGCCGCCTTGCGACAGGTGGGCGATCACGTGGTCGGGATTGATGATCTCGACGTCGTGCGGGGTCTGGATGTCCGATGCCAGGACCGCGCCTTCGCCGTCCTTGCGCAGGCTCAGCGTGACTTCATCGCGGTTGTGGAGCTTGAACACCACGCCCTTGAGGTTCAGCAGGATGTTGACGACGTCTTCCTGCACGCCATCGATCGACGAGTACTCGTGCAGAACGCCGGCGATCGTGACTTCGGTGGCCGAATAACCGACCATGGACGACAGCAGCACGCGACGCAGCGCGTTGCCGAGCGTGTGGCCGTAGCCGCGCTCGAAAGGCTCGAGCGTCACCTTGGCCTTGTTGGCCGCGAGTTGCTCGACCTGGATGGTCTTGGGTTTCAGCAGGGTGGTTTGCATGCAGACTTCCTCTCAATACCCCCGGCTCGTTACACCGGTAAGGCTGGTGAAGCGCCTGGCCCGCAGCGCGCGTGCGGCACGAACCAGGAACGGGAACAACAAAAACAGGACTCCCGCCGCCGCTTGCGCGGTGCGGGAGTGGAAATCAACGCGAATACAGTTCGACGATCAGCGATTCGTTGATGTCCGCAGCGAACTCGTCGCGGTCCGGGACCTTCTTGAAGGTGCCTTCGGCCTTGTCGGCATTCACGTCGACCCAGCCGGGGATACCGACTTGCTGGGCGAGTTGCAGCGCTTCGACGACGCGGTTCTGCTTCTTCGACTTCTCGCGCACGGCGATCACGTCGCCGGTCTTCACCAGGTACGACGGGATGTTGACCGACTGGCCGTTCACCGTGATCGCCTTGTGCGACACAAGCTGGCGCGCTTCGGCGCGGGTCGAGCCGAAGCCCATGCGGTAGACGACGTTGTCCAGACGCGACTCGAGCAGGAACAGCAGGTTGGCGCCGGTGTTGCCACGGCGGCGATCGGCTTCTTCGAAGTAGCGGCGGAACTGCTTCTCGAGCACGCCGTACATGCGCTTGACCTTCTGCTTCTCACGCAGCTGCAGACCGTAGTCCGAGGTGCGCTGACCCGAAGTGCGGCCATGCTGGCCGGGCTTGGAGTCGAACTTGGCCTTGTCCTGGATCGAGCGGCGGGCGCTCTTCAGGAACAGGTCGGTGCCTTCGCGGCGGGAGAGTTTGGCCTTGGGGCCGAGGTAGCGTGCCACGTCTTTTCCTTTGTTTGCTGCCGCAGTCGCCTGCGGGAGCCATCGACAACAGAGTGCCGATGGCGGTGGGCTTAGTTAAAAAACAAATGCGCAGCCGCTTTGAAACGGCTGCGCCTGAGGGGGCTGACGCTCAGATGCGACGACGCTTCTGGGGGCGGCAGCCGTTGTGCGGAACGGGCGTCACGTCGGCAATGGAATTGATCCGGATGCCGAGCGCAGCCAGTGCGCGCACCGACGATTCGCGACCGGGGCCGGGGCCCTTGATCTCGACGTCGAGGTTCTTGATGCCTTGTTCGACAGCAGCACGGCCGGCCACTTCGGAAGCGACCTGCGCGGCGAACGGGGTCGACTTGCGCGAGCCCTTGAAGCCCTGGCCACCCGACGAAGCCCACGACAGGGCGTTGCCCTGGCGATCGGTGATCGTGATGATGGTGTTGTTGAACGAGGCGTGCACGTGGGCGATGCCGTCCGCAACGTTCTTGCGAACCTTCTTGCGAACGCGCTGTGCGGCGTTGTTGGCAGGAGCTTTAGCCATGCTGTTTCAATCCTTACTTCTTCAGGGACTGCGCTGCCTTGCGCGGACCCTTGCGGGTGCGGGCATTGGTGCGCGTGCGCTGGCCGCGCATCGGCAGGCCGCGACGATGACGGAAGCCGCGGTAGCAGCCGATGTCCATCAAGCGCTTGATGTTCATCGTCGTCTCGCGGCGCAGGTCGCCTTCGATCGTGAACAAGGCGATCTGGTCGCGGATCTTCTCGAGATCGGCGTCGGTCAGATCCTTGATCTTCTTCGAATATTCGATGCCGCTCGCTTCGCAGATCTGACGGGCGCGGGTGCGACCGATACCGAAGATGGCGGTCAGGCCGATCTCAGCGTGCTTGTGCGGCGGAATGTTGATGCCAGCAATACGTGCCATGTGCGTCCTCTAATACTCTTTGATCAACCCTGGCGCTGCTTGTGGCGCGGGTCGGTACAGATCACGCGCACCACACCCTTGCGGCGGATGATCTTGCAATTACGGCAGATGGTTTTGACCGAAGCCGAAACTCTCATTTCACTCTCCTAAATCTCTGTTCAACCGGCGGGGGGACGGTGCCCTGTGCCTTACGAAGTCTTGAAATTGGCCTTCTTCAGCAGCGACTCGTACTGCTGGGACATCATGTAGTTCTGCACCTGGGCCATGAAGTCCATCGTGACGACCACGATGATCAACAGGGAGGTACCGCCGAAGTAGAACGGAACGTTGTACTTCAGGATCAGGAACTCGGGCAGCAGGCAGACGAAGGTGATGTACACCGCGCCGGCCAACGTCAGGCGAACCAGGATCTTGTCGATGTAGCGCGCCGTCTGGTCACCCGGGCGGATGCCCGGAATGAACGCACCGCTCTTCTTCAGGTTGTCGGCGGTCTCGCGGCTGTTGAACACGAGGGCCGTATAGAAGAAGCAGAAGAACACGATCGCGGCGGCATACAGCAGCACGTAGATCGGCTCGCCCGGGCGCAATGCGCTCGCCACGTCCTTGATCCAGCGGAACCCGCCTTCGCCGGTGCTGAACCAGCCCACCACCGTCGCCGGCAGCAGAATGATCGAGGACGCGAAGATCGGCGGAATCACGCCGGCCATGTTCAGCTTCAGCGGCAGGTGCGACGACTGGCCGCCATACACCTTGTTGCCGACCTGGCGCCGCGCATAGTTCACGAGGATCTTGCGCTGGCCGCGTTCGACGAACACCACGAAGTAGGTGACCAGCACCACCACCGCGACGATGAACAGCGCGATGATCACGTTCATGGCGCCGGTACGCACCAGCTCCAGCAGACCGCCGATGGCGTTCGGCAGGCCGGCCGCGATACCCGCGAAGATCAGGATCGAGATGCCGTTGCCCAGGCCGCGTTCGGTGATCTGCTCGCCGAGCCACATCAGGAACATCGAACCGGCCGTCAGGCTCACCATGGCGGTGATGCGGAAGCCGAAGCCGGGCGAGATCACCAGGCCGGCCGACGACTCGAGCGCCACCGCGATGCTGAACGACTGGAACAGCGCCAGACCCAGTGCACCGTAGCGGGTGTACTGCGTGATCTTGCGACGGCCCGCCTCGCCTTCCTTCTTCAATTGCTCGAAGCTCGGAAGCACGTAGGTCATCAGCTGCATGATGATCGATGCCGAGATGTACGGCATGATCCCCAGCGCAAACACCGTGAAACGCGACAGCGCGCCACCCGAGAACATGTTGAACAGGCTCAGGATGCCGCCCTGCTGCCCCTGAAACAACGCCGCGAGCTGGTCGGGGTTGATGCCGGGCACGGGAATGTGCGCGCCGATCCGGTAGACCACGAGCGCGAGCAGCAAGAAGACCAGCCGGCGACGCAGGTCGCCGAACTTGCCCGTCTTTGCGATCGTTGCCGCGTTAGTTGCCACGAGGAGCTTCTTTCAGTCCGAAGGTCTGTCGATCAGGCGACGCTGCCGCCGGCCGCTTCGATCGCGGCCTTGGCACCAGCGGTGGCACCGACGCCCGTCAGCTTGACGGCCTTGGTGAGTTCACCGGTCTTGATGACCTTCACCACCTTGGCGAGCTGGCCCACGAGGCCGGCTTGCTTCAGGGCGAGCACGTCCACTTCGGCCAGGCCGAGCTGCTCGAGAGCGGCCAGCGTGACTTCGGCGTTGAACTTGAGCGATTGCGACTTGAAGCCACGCTTCGGCAGACGGCGCTGCAGCGGCATCTGACCGCCTTCGAAGCCGACCTTGTGGAAACCGCCTGCGCGCGACTTCTGGCCCTTGTGGCCGCGACCCGAGGTCTTGCCCAGGCCGGAACCGATACCGCGGCCGACACGGCGCTTGGCGTGCTTGGCGCCATCCGCCGGCTTGATGCCATTGAGTTCCATGTCAGTCTCTCTTACAGAACTTTGACCAGATAACTGATCTTGTTGATCATGCCGCGCACCGCGGGGGTGTCCTGCAGCTCGCTCACGCTGTTGAGCTTGCGCAGACCCAGGCCACGGACGGTGTCCCGGTGCGATTGCTTGGTGCCGATCGGGCTCTTGACCAGTTGCACCTTCAGGGTTTGTTGTTGCGTCGTCATTTGAATGCTTCCTTCAGCCTTGCAAGAGCTCGCGCTCAGGCGAAGAGTTCTTCGACGGTGAGGCCGCGCTTGGCAGCCACTTCGGACGCGGTCGTCGAGTTCTTCAACCCGTCGAGCGTGGCACGAACCATGTTGTAGGGATTCGACGAACCATGGCTCTTGGCCACGATGTCGGTGATGCCCATGACTTCGAACACGGCGCGCATCGGGCCGCCGGCGATGATGCCGGTACCCTTGGGGGCCGGGTACATCACGACCGTCGAGGCACCGTGGTGACCCTGCACCTGGTGATGCAGCGTGCCGTTCTTGATCGGCGCCTTGAACAGGTTGCGACGGGCTTCTTCCATCGCCTTCTGCACGGCGGCGGGCACTTCCTTCGACTTGCCCTTGCCCATGCCGACGCGGCCATCGCCGTCACCGACCACGGTCAGCGCCGCGAAACCGAGGATACGACCACCCTTCACCACCTTGGTGACGCGGTTGATCGCGATCATCTTCTCGCGCAGACCGTCCTCGGGGCCTTCGTTCTGCGTTCTTGCCTGAATCTTTGCCATTTTGAATCTCGTGTCCGGTTAGAACTGCAGGCCGGCTTCGCGGGCTGCATCGGCCAGCGCCTTGACGCGGCCGTGGTACGCGAAACCTGCGCGGTCGAAGGCAACCTTCTCGACGCCGGCAGCCTTCGCCTTTTCGGCGATGCGCTTGCCGATGGCCGTGGCCGCAGCGGTGTTGCCGCCCTTGCCCGAGCCGCCGAGCGCGGTGCGCACTTCGGCTTCGGCGGTGGAGGCCGTGGCCAGCACCTTCGAGCCGTCGCCGGAGATGACGGTCGCGTAGATGTGCAGGTTGGTGCGGTTCACCGTCAGGCGAGCCACGCCCTGCGTCGCGATGCGGATGCGGGTCTGGCGCGAACGGCGGAGACGCTGTGCTTTTTTGGTCAACATCATTTTGCTGCCCCTTACTTCTTCTTGGTCTCTTTGATCACGATCTTCTCGTCCGCATAACGGATACCCTTGCCCTTGTAGGGCTCGGGCGGACGAACGGCACGGATCTCAGCGGCCACTTGGCCGACGCGCTGGCGGTCGGCACCCTTGATCACGATTTCGGTCGGGGTCGCGGTGGCCACCGTGATGCCTTGCGGCATGTCGATGTTGACCGGGTGCGAGTAACCGACTTGCAGATTCAGCTTGGAACCCTGGGCGGCGGCCTTGTAGCCCACGCCGATCAGGTTGAGCTTCTTCTCGAAGCCCTTGGTCACACCGACCACCATGTTGTTCACCAGCTGGCGGATCGTGCCGCTCATCGCATTCGCTTCGCGCGAATCGTTGGCGGGCTCGAAGTTCAGCTTGCCGTCCTTGCTGACGACGTTGACCAGCGCGTTGCGCGCGAGGCTGAGCGAACCGCCCGTGCCCTTGACGCTGATCTGGTCTTCCTTGATCTGCACATCCACGCCTTGGGGGATGGCGACCGGCGATTTTCCTACTCGGGACATTTCAGTTTCTCCTCGATGTCTCGGTCAGGCGACGTAGCACAGCACTTCGCCACCGACACCGGAGGCGCGCGCCTTGCGGTCGGTCATCACGCCCTGGGGGGTCGTGACGATCGCAACGCCGAGGCCGTTCTGGACTTGCGGAATGGCCGAGCTGGCCTTGTAGACGCGCAGGCCGGGGCGGCTCACGCGTTCGATGCGCTCGATCACCGGACGACCGGCGTAGTACTTCAGCGAAATCTCGAGCTCGCTCTTGCCGGCTTCGGTCTTGACCTGGAAGCCGTCGATGTAGCCCTCGTCCTTCAGGACTTGTGCGATCGCGATCTTCACCTTGGAAGACGGGACCGACACGGTGGGCTTCGCCACCATCTGCGCGTTGCGGATACGCGTCAGCAGGTCGGCAATGGGATCACTCATGCTCATGTTGTTTGCTCCTGCCTGGCTTACCAGCTGGCCTTGATGACACCGGGGATGTCACCGTTGAATGCCAGTTCGCGGATCTTGGCGCGGGCCAGACCGAATTGACGGAAGGTGCCGCGCGGACGACCGGTGATTTCGCAACGGTTGCGTTGACGCGTGGGGTTCGCGTTGCGCGGGAGCTTTTGCAGTGCCAGGCGGGCGGCTGCGCGCTCTTCTTCGGTCTTCTTGAGGTCGTTCGAGGCGGCCTTCAGTTCGGCGTGCTTGGCGGCGAACTTGGCAACCAGCTTGTCGCGCTTGAGTTCGCGCTGGATCAAAGATGCTTTAGCCACGGATCACCTCAGTTCTTGAACGGGAAACGGAAGCCGGCGAGCAGCGCCTTGGCTTCTTCATCGGTCTTGGCCGTCGTCGTGATGCTGATGTTCAGACCACGCAGGGCGTCGACCTTGTCGTACTCGATCTCGGGGAAGATGATCTGCTCTTTCACGCCGATGTTGTAGTTGCCACGGCCGTCGAATGCACGACCCGAGATACCGCGGAAGTCGCGCACGCGGGGCAGGGCCACGGTGACGAAGCGGTCCAGGAATTCGTACATGTGCACGCCGCGCAGCGTGACCATGCAGCCGATGGGCTGGTTCTCGCGGATCTTGAAACCGGCGATGGCCTTCTTCGACTTGGTGACCACGGGCTTCTGGCCGGCGATCTTGGTCAGGTCGGCGACGGCGTTGTCGAGGACCTTCTTGTCGGCGACGGCTTCACCCACGCCCATGTTGAGCGTGATCTTGGTGAGGCGGGGGACCTGCATCGGCGAGGTGTAGCCGAACTTCTCGGTCAGGTCTTTCGCGATCTTTTCGCGATAGTGTTGTTGGAGACGTGCCATCTGAGTACCTCTTAGGCGATCTTGATTTCTTCGCCGCTGGACTTGAAGACACGCACTGCGACGCGCTTGCCTTCGGCATCCTGGCTCACCTTGATGCCCACGCGATCGGCCTTGCCGGTCGCGGCATTGAAGATCGCCACGTTGGATTGGTGAATCGGCATGGCCTTCTCGACGATGCCACCGGTCGTGCCCTTGAGCGGGTTCGGCTTGGTGTGCTTCTTGACGAGGTTGATGCCTTCGACGAGCACGTGCGAGTCGTCCTTGCGCAGCGTGACGACGCCACGCTTGCCCTTGTCGCGGCCGGCCAACACGATGACCTGGTCGCCTTTGCGAATCTTGTTCATGGCGTTGTTGTCCTCAGAGAACTTCGGGTGCCAGCGACACGATCTTCATGAACTTCTCGGTGCGCAGTTCGCGCGTCACCGGTCCGAAGATGCGGGTGCCGATCGGCTCCAGCTTGGCGTTGAGCAGCACGGCGGCATTGCCGTCGAACTTGACGAGCGAGCCGTCGCCGCGGCGGATGCCCTTGGCGGTGCGCACGACCACGGCGCTGTAGATCTCGCCCTTCTTGACGCGACCACGCGGAGCGGCTTCCTTGACGCTGACCTTGATGACGTCGCCCACGCTGGCATAACGCCGCTTGGAGCCACCGAGCACCTTGATACACAGGACGGACTTCGCGCCTGTGTTGTCGGCCACTTCGAGCCGGGATTCAGTTTGGATCATTTCTTGATATTCCCAACTTGTACCAATGCGCGGCCCGGAGGGATTCGCGTGTCTCGCATCGGTCAGTCTTGGGCCCGCCGTCCGCGCCTCGAACCACTCGAAGCGCTTCCCGTTTGGGCTGAAATCTTCGCCTTTTTGAAGCGAAGCCCGCGATTGTGGCACCCGGCTGCGTCGATGTCAACTGCCTTCTTCGGGCCACCTGCCAAGACACTAGACTCGGGCCCCGTGCGCCCTCCAGCCTCCACCCCCTCCTTCTCGACCACCCGCCGCCTCGTGCTGGGCGGCCTCGCGGGGGCGGCCGGCGCCCTGGCGCTGGGCACGGCCGGCTGCGGCAGCCCGGCAGCCACGCCCGCCTCCGGCCGGCTGCGCCGCCTCGCGGAAGCGCGCTGGCCGCACCGGCTCTCCATCGGCGGCACGCCGGCGGGCGGACTCTCGGGCATCGACTTCGACGCCCGCACAGGTGAGTACCTGCTGCTGAGCGACGACCGGTCGGATCTGGCACCCGTGCGCTTCTATATGGCGCACTGGCCCGCGCCCTGGAGCGCCGCGCCCGAAGCCACCGGTGTCGTCGAACTGCAACGCCCGGGCGGCGGCCCCTGGCCTTCGCGCCGGCAGGCCATCGCCGGCCTGCCGGTGCCCGACCCCGAATCGCTGCGCCTGCGGCCCGACACCGGCACCGTGCTGTGGAGCAGCGAGGGCGACCTCGCGCGCGGCTTCGGACCCGCGCTCTACGAATCGGCGCGCGACGGCCGCTTCCTGCGCGAGTTCGAACTACCCGCCATGTTCCGCCCCGACCCGGCCCAGCGCCGCGGCCCGCGCGACAATCTCGCCTTCGAGGGCCTCGCGCTCACGCCCAACGGCCGCACGGCCTGGCTGGCGATGGAGAACGCGCTGATCCAGGACGGCCCCGTGCCCACGATCGACGCCACCGGCGGCCCCTGCCGCTTCACGCGCATCGACCTGGCCAGCGGCCGGGCGACCGGCCAGATCGCCTACGTGCCCGACGCGATTCCGCTGCGCCCCCTCGTGCCGGGCACCTATGCCGACAACGGCGTGAGCGAGGTGCTGATGATCGACGCGCACCGCATGCTGGTGCTCGAGCGCGCCTACGCGGCCGGCACCGGGAACTCGCTGCGCCTCTATGAAATAGACACCCGCGGCGGCGGCGACGTGCTGGGCCTGGAGGCGCTGGCGCCGGGCAACCACCGCCCGGTCGCCAAGACCCTGGTCGCCGATTTCTCCCGGCTCGGGGCCGACAACGGCCTCTCGCGCCTCGACAACAGCGAGGGCATGTGCTGGGGCCCGCCGCTGCCCGATGGCGGGCGGACGCTGATGATCGTCAGCGACGACAATTTCAACCCGCTGCAGATCACGCAGTTCGCCGCCTTCGAATTCATCGACCGACCATGACCATCGCCGCCACCTTCCTGCCCCGCAACGCCCCCGCGCCGCTGCCGCCCGTCGCCTTCATCGGCGGCGGCAACATGGCCAGCGCCATCATCGGCGGGCTGATCCAGCAAGGCACGCCGGCCGCCTCGTTCGAGGTGGTCGAACCCTTCGAGGAGGCGCGCGCCCGGCTGTCCAACACCTTCGGCATCGCGGCCCAGCCGGCCGCCAGCGAGGCGCTCGCGCGCTGCGCGGTGGTGGTCTGGGCGGTCAAGCCCCAGACCTTCACCGAGGCCACGCGCCCGGTGCGCGCCTTCGCCGGGAACGCGCTGCACCTGAGCGTGGCCGCGGGCATCCCGTCCGACAGCATCGCCCGCTGGCTGGGCACCGAGCGCGTGGTGCGCGCCATGCCGAACACGCCGGCGCTGGTCGGCCAGGGCATGACCGGGCTGTTCGCGCGCCCCGGTGCCGACGGCGCCGACCGCGCGCTGGTCGGCCAGCTGCTGGCGCCCACCGGCGAGCTGATCTGGGTCGACCAGGAGCCCGCGCTCGACGCCGTGACCGCGATGTCGGGCTCGGGCCCGGCCTACGTGTTCTATTTCATCGAGGCCATGACCGAGGCCGGCATCGAGATGGGCCTCGCGCCCGAGCAGGCGCAGCGGCTGGCGATCGGCACCTTCACCGGCGCCTCGGCGCTGGCCGACAGCGCGCACGAGCCGCCCGCGGTGCTGCGCGAGCGCGTGACTTCCAAGGGCGGCACCACCTACGCGGCGATCAGCGCGCTGCAGCAGGCCGACGTCAAGGGCCAGTTCAAGACCGCGATTCGCGCGGCGCAGAAGCGCGCGGCCGAGCTCGGCGAGGAATTCGGCCGCGGCTGAGAGCCGTCAGGCCGGCGGCGCGTCGAAGGTGCCCGCCAGCGCGCGCGGGCCGAGGAAGAACAGCCAGTCGGCCGCCAGCGTGACGGTGCCGTCCTCCAGCTCGAGCTGCAGCGCTTCCTTCAGCAGGAAGCTGTCGCCGGGCTTGGGCGTGACCTCCGCGATGCGCACGCGCGCCCGGAAGCGCGCGCCCACCGGCATCGGCCGCACGAAGCGCAGGCGGTCGAAGCCGTAGTTCAGCGCATGGTTGGTGTCGAAGGGCAGCAGGCTGCGCATCGCCTCGCCGCTGAGCTTGATCAGGTGCGAGACCTGGAAGAAGCCCTGCACGATGGCGCCGCCGTAGCCGGCCTCGCGCGCCGCGCGCTCCGGATCGAGATGGATCCACTCGCCCTCGCCGTCGCCCGAGAGTTCGGCATAGCGCGCCACCATGTCCTGCGTGATGCGGTGCCACTCCGAATGGGCCTCCCGGCCGATCCGGGCGCGCAGCTGCGCCAGGGTGGCCTCGGCGTCGGGCGCGTGCTGCATGCGGTCTCGTTTCCGGGGCTGTGGATCAGCGCAGGCCGTAGCCGGCCACCACGCCGGCGAAGACCGCGAAGCCCAGCCAGTGGTTGAGCCGGAAGGCCTGGAAGCAGCCTTCGCGCGTGCGATCGCGGATCAGCCGCCAGTGCCAGGCCGCCTGCCCCGCCGCGATCGCGATCGCGAGGTAGAACGCGACGCCGAGCCCGCGGCTCGCGCCGGCCCAGGTCCACACGGCGAGAAAGACCGCATAGCTCGCCATCACCGCAGCCACGTCGAAGCGGCCGAAGGTGATGGCCGAGGTCTTCATGCCGATCTTGAGGTCGTCGTCGCGGTCGACCATCGCGTACTCGGTGTCGTAGGCCAGCACCCAGAACAGGTTGCCCGCCAGCAGCCACCAGGCGAAGGCCGGCACCGTGGCCTGCACGGCCGCGAAGGCCATCGGAATGCCGAAGCTGAACGCGATGCCGAGCACCGCCTGCGGGATCGACACGAAGCGCTTCGCATAGGGATAGACCAGCGTGACCGCGAGCGCGGCGAACGACCAGTACACCGTGACCCGGTTGGTCGTGAGCACCAGGCCGAAGGCCACCAGCGCGAGCACCGCGCCGAGCAGCAGCGCCTCGCGCACCGAGATCTCGCCGCTGGTCACGGGCCGCTGCGCGGTGCGCTTCACATGGCGGTCGAAGTCGCGGTCGGCCACGTCGTTGACGCAGCAGCCCGCGCTGCGCATCAGGATCGTGCCGAGCACGAACACCGCGACCAGATGCCAGCCCGGCCAGCCGTCGGCCGCAAACCAGAGCGCGCCGAGGCTGGGCCACAGCAGCAGCAGCCAGCCCGCGGGACGGTTCCAGCGGATCAGGTCGAGGTACACGGCAAAACGCCCGCGGCGTGGCGCGGGCGTGAGGCCGTGAGGAGCGGTGCCGGGGTTCAATCCTCGAGCAGCGAACGCAGCATCCAGGCGGTCTGGTCGTGCACCGTGCAGCGCGCGGTCAGCATGTCGGCCGTCGGATCGTCGCCGGCTTCCTCGGCCACGGGGATGAATTCGCGCGCGATGCGCGACACGGTCTCGTGGCCCTTCACGAGGATGCGCACCATCTCCATCGCCTTGGGCGGGTCCTGCGGCACGTCGGGCACGGTGGCGATCTTGCTGAACTCGGCGTACGAGCCCGGCGCGTAGTGGCCCAGCGCGCGGATGCGCTCGGCGATCACGTCGGTCGAGTTCCACAGCTCGGTGTACTGCGCCATGAACATCGCGTGCAGCGAGTTGAAGTGCGGACCCGTCACGTTCCAGTGGAAGTTGTGGGTGGTGAGGTAGAGCGTGTAGGTGTCGGCGAGCACGCGGCTCAGGCCTTCGGCGATGGCCGCGCGGTCCTGGCGCTCGATGCCGATGTTGATGATCGGCGCATTGCGGCTGCCGGACTCCTGCGCGACCACCGCGCCGCCCTTCTTGGGCACCTTGCCGGCGGAGGAAGCGGGAGAGGGCTTGGTTTTCTTGGGAGCTTTGGCCATGGCAAAAGATCTTTCTTCAAGTTGGGAGTGACACCGGAATTCTCGAAGCCGGCGCGCGGCTTCGCAACAGCGTCACTCTATCGCAGCGTTCGAGATTCCAGGCTTGCGGCGGCGTAGGCCGAGGTCGCGAATTCGCCTGCTCCCGCGCCACATCAGTTCAGGAGAGCCGCTTCACGCCCGGCAGTTCGCAGGCATAGATCGCGTTGCGCAGCGCCGCGATCGCCTCGTAGCGCGTGAAGGTGCGCCGCCATGCGAGCACCACGCGGCGCGTGGGCGGATCGCGGTCCTGCGCATCGCGCACCGGCAGGTAGCGCACCATCTGCTCCGATTCCTTGCGGCCCTTGCCCCTGGGCTTGAGCGCCTCGGCCGGCACCGACAGCCGCGGCACCAGCGTCACGCCCATGCCCGAGGCCACCATGTGCTTGATGGTCTCGAGCGACGAGCCCTCGAAGCTCTTGCGGATGCCCTCGGCATTGCTCGAGAAGCGCGCGAACTCGGGGCAGACCTCGAGCACGTGGTCGCGAAAGCAGTGGCCCGTGCCCAGCAGCAGCATGGTCTCGCTCTGCAGTTCTTCGGAGGTGATCGACTCGCGGTCGGCGAACTTGTGCTTGACCGGCAGCGCCGCCACGAAGGGCTCGTCGTACAGCGGCGCCATCGCGAGGCCGGTGTCGGGAAAGGGCTCGGCCATGATCGCGCAGTCGATCTCGCCGGCGCGCAGCATCTCGAGCAGCTTGACGGTGAAGTTCTCCTGCAGCACCAGCGGCATCTGCGGCGTGCGCGAGATCACCTGGCGCACGAGGTCGGGCAGCAGGTAGGGCCCGATGGTGTAGATCACGCCGAGGTTCAGCGGCCCGGCCAGCGGGTCCTTGCCGCGCTTGGCGATCTCCTTGATGCTGGCCGCCTGGTCGAGCACGCTCTGGGCCTGCTGCACGATCTGCTCGCCGAGCGGCGTGACCGTGACTTCGCCGGCGCTGCGCTCGAAGAGCTTGACTTCGAGTTCGTCCTCGAGCTTCTTGATGGCCACCGAGAGCGTGGGCTGGGACACGTAGCAGGCTTCGGCCGCCTTGCCGAAATGGCGCTCCCTGGCCACGGCAACGATGTATTTGAGTTCGGTGAGGGTCATAGCTTGCGTCAATTATGCGCAAGGCACCGTGACCGCTCGCCGTCAGGGGTCGGGCGCCGCCAAAGCGGCGCGCGTCAGGACTCCCCGGGCGTCCAGTCCGGGCTGTAGCCGCCGAGCGTGGGGTGGTACATCTCGTCGCCCGTGTGCTGCGTGAACTCGACGTTGAGCCGGTCCTCGCGCAGGCCCAGCAGCTCGATGCAGTGGGCGCACAGCGCCTTGGCGAGCGCCATGCGCAGCTCGGGCGGGCGGCCCTGGCGGATGTCCAGCATCATCAGCGAGACCGGCACCGGCGGGCCTTCCGGGTCGGGAATGCGCCAGAGCCCGCCCTCGCCGAGCTCCCGCACCGCGACGCTGATGCGGCGGATGTCCACCGACATCATCTCGGCGTAGGTGCGGCTCATGCGTTCGGCCAGGCGCTGCTTGAGCTCGCTCGGGTAGTGGTCGTTGACGTCCAGCTGGAGGTACGGCATGCGGGGCTCCTGAAAAGAACAAAAGAGGACTCAGCGCGCCAGACCATAGCGCGCGGCCGGAACGGCGTTGGCGAACTTCGGCGCCAGCGCGCGGCGATCGGCCTCCCACTGCGTCCACCGCTCGCCCTCGTGCAGGCCCGGGATGGTCACGCGCTCGCCCGCGTCGAGGCCCGCCAGCGCGGCGTCCACCAGGTCCGCGGCCGACATGGTGCTGGCCGATTCCTTCTGCGGCGCATAGCCCGCGACGTCCCAGAACTCGGTGGCCGTGGCGCCCGGCATCACGGTCTGGATGCGCACGCCCTTGTCGCCCAGGTCGCGCTGCAGCGTGTGGCCGAAGCCGATCACATAGGACTTCGACGCGCTGTAGACCCCATTGAGCATCTCGACCGCGACGCCGACCACCGAGGCGATGTTGACGATCGTGCCGACCTTGCGCCGCACGAACGCGGGCGCCACGGCATAGCTCAGGCGCGTGAGCGCCGTGACGTTGAGCGCGATCATGTGCTCCATGGTGTCGGCATCGTCCGCGAGGATGGACGCGACCGAGCCGATGCCGGCGTTGTTGACCAGCATCGTGAGGGACTCGTCGGTGCGCAGCACTTCCTCGACGCGCGAGCGCGCCGCCGGGTCGGTCAGGTCGGCGACGAGGGTCGTGATGTGGCGGCCGGTGGCGGCGCGCAGTTCGTCCGCCAGCGCGCGCAGCCGCTCGCCGTTGCGGGCCACCAGGATCAGGTCGTGGCCGCGCCGGGCCAGGCGGTCGGCGTAGATGGCGCCGATGCCGGTGGAAGCGCCCGTGATCAGCGCGGTGCCTGGGGAGGTCGTGGGATGGGTCATGGAATTCACCTTGGAAGAGAGCGGGCCGACGGGCTGCCGGCGCCTGAGGGTCATCGTAGAAATGACCTCGTATTTCCTCAATGTCGTAGATGCAAGGTTTTAGGACACGGCCCGGCAGCACCGCGCAAAGCGCCGCAGAATGGCGCGCTTGCACGACATGCAAGTTTTCAGGTCACTCGAGGAGCGCGAAATGCACAGCGTCGGATTGCTGGTCTACCCCGGCTTCCAGTCCCTGGCCCTGGCGGTGGCCACGGCCTTCGAATACGCCAACCTGATGCACGGTTCGGCGGCCTACGACTTCGCCGTGGTGTCCGAACCCGGTGGCGCGGTGGCCTCGTCGCAGGGCTTCGCGGTGCAGACCGAGGCCTGGGGCGAACGCACCTTCGACACCCTGATCGTGGCGGGCGACAACGAATGCCGCCTGCCGCCGCGCAGCCTGATCGAGCGCGTCCGGACGTCGGCGGCCCGCTCGCGTCGCATGGCCTCGATCTGCACCGGCGCCTTCGTGCTGGCCGAAGCGGGTCTGCTCGACGGCCGCAAGGCGACCACCCACTGGCTGCATGCGCGCGCCTTCAGGGAGCGCTATCCGCGCGTGCAGATGGAGGAAGACCGCATCTTCGTCATCGACGGGCCGGTGTGGACCTCGGCCGGCATGAGCGCGGGCCTCGATCTCGCGCTCGCGGTGATCGAGAAGGATCTCGGCCGCAAGCTGGCGCTGACGATCGCGCGCAAGTTGGTCATCTACCAGCGCCGCGGCGGTGGCCAGTCGCAGTTCTCGACCCTGCTCGAGCTCGATGCCAAGTCCGACCGCGTGCAGACGGCCCTGGCCTATGCCAGGGAGAACCTCGCCGCCGACCTCTCGGTGGAGGTGCTGGCCAACGCGGCGCACCTGAGCCCGCGCCAGTTCAGCCGCGTGTTCCGCGAGGAGACCGGCCAGCCGCCGGCCAAGGCGATCGAGCGGCTGCGCGTGGAGGCCGCGCGCCTGATGATGGAAACCAGCCGCCACCCGATCGAGGTGATCGCGCGCGAGACCGGGTTCGGCGACCGCGAGCGCATGCGGCAGGCCTTCCTGCGCGCCTTCGGGCAACCGCCGCAGGCGATCCAGCGCATCTCGGCCAACGCCGAGCTGGTGTAGCCGGCGGCTTCAGCGCCGGTACGGCCGGATCACCTCGAGGTCCGACGCGATCACCGCGCGCACCTGGTCCGCGAAGGCGCTCACCAGCCGCGAATCCGGTGCATCGGGTGGCAGCAGCAGCGCGAGCCGCACCGGGATCGCGGGCACGAAGGCGCGCACCGCGAGTTCGAGGTTGCGCCGCTCCTCGAGCGCCGCCAGCGGATTGAGCACGCTGACGCCCAGGCCCGCGGCGACCAGCGCGCAGACGGAAGCACCGAGGTCCGACTCCAGCACCGTGCGCGTGCGGGCGCCCGCGGCCGCCAGCACGCGGTCGATGCGTTCGCGCGGCGCGCTGCCGAGCGGGAACGAGACGAAGGCCTCGCCCTCGAGGTCGGCGGCCGCGACCTGCTTGCGCTTCGCGAGCCGGTGCCCGATCGGCAGCACGGCCACGCAGTCCATGGTCAGCAGGGTCTGGACCTGCATGCCCGGCACGTCGTCGCCGTAGAGGATGGCCAGGCCGAGCTCGCACAGGCCCGAACTGACCCAGGTGTTGACGGTGGCGGCCGCGCCCGAGTGGATGGTGAGCAGGGTCTCGGGATGCTCGGCCTTGAACTGCGCGACGGCCTTGCTCAGCAGCCCGCCCGCGATCCGCGGCATGGCGGCCACCGCGAGCCGGTCGCCGCCGAAGGAGCGGATGTTCGAGGCCGCGCCCTCCAGGCCCTCGAGCCCGACGAAGGCCTTCTCCACGTCCTGGAAGAAGCGCTTGCCGTCGAGCGAGGGCAGGAGGCGCGTGCCGCGGCGCTCGAACAGCAGGAAGCCGACGATGGTCTCGAGCTGCGACACCAGCCGGCTGACCTGGGGCTGCGAGGTGTGGAGCCGGCGCGCGGCCTCGGTCATCGAGCCCGTCTGCATGACGATGCGGAAGGCCTCGATGTGCTTGAGCGTCATGCGGCGGGTCGTCATATCAAAATTGTATGACGCACCCTCTACAAGGAATTTTGCGTATCCGGGCGGCGCGCGAATACTCGCCGCCATGACTGGCACCGACGCGACCGCACCCTCCGATCCTCCCGGCGTGGACCTGCGCAGCGACACCGTCACGCGGCCCACGCCCGCGATGTACGAGCGCATGCGCAGCGCGCCGCTGGGCGACGACGGCCTCGACGGCGACCCGACCGCGCGCGAACTCGAGGCGCTGGTGGCGCGCACGCTCGACAAGGAGGCCGGCCTCTACGTGCCCACGGCCACCATGGGCAACCTGCTGGCCGTGCTCGCGCAGACCGAGCGCCAGGGCCAGGTGCTGCTCGAGGCCACGGCCCACATGTTCCTGACCGAGCGCGGCGGCGCCACGCTCGCGGGCCTGGCCTACCTCGGCATCGCGGGCACGGCCGGCGCGATGGACCTCGACGAACTCGAGCGCACGCTGCGCCGCCCCGGCGGCCTGCGCACCGAACTCGTCGGCATGGAGACCTCGCACGCGAACGCGGGCGGCGCCGTGCCGCCGCTCGAGCACATGCGCGCGGTGATGGAGGCCGCGCGGGGCGCGGGCGCGCGCGTGCACCTCGACGGCGCGCGGCTGTTCAATGCGGCGGTCGCGCTCGAGGTGGCGCCCGCCGCCATCGCGCGCTGCGCCGACAGCGTGGCCGTCTGCCTCTCGAAGGGCCTGAGCGCACCGGCCGGCGCGGTGCTGGTCGGCACCGCCGCGACGATCGAACGCGCGCGGCGGCTGCGCAAGATGCTCGGCGGCACGCAGCGCCAGGTCGGCGTGATCGCGGCGGCCGGGCTCGAGGCGATCGAGACCATGGCCGGCCGGCTCGCCGACGACCACCGCCAGGCGCGGCGGCTGGCCGAGGGCCTGGGCGCCGTCCGGCCCGGCGCGCTGCGCACCAACACGCCCGCCACCAACATCGTGCTCGCCGACCTGCCCGCAAACGGCCCCGACAGCGCGGCCTGGACGCGCGCGTTGCGCGAGCACGGCGTGCTGGTGCGCGCCTGGGGCAGCCATCGGCTGCGCCTCGTGACGCACCGCCACGTCGACACCGCCGGCGTCGACGCCGCCATCGCCGGCTTCCGCCGCGCCGCCGACGCCCTGCTCCGCTGAGCCGCCCCCTTCCAGGAGATCCACCATGCCCACCCTGTCCCGCCGCGACTTCGTCGCCACCTCCCTCTCGGCCGCGGCCCTGTCGCTCGGCCGCCCCGCCTTCGCCAATGACTACCCGAGCCGCCCGATCCGCTTGGTCGTGCCCTATGCGCCCGGTGGCGGCTCCGACGTGGTCGGGCGCCTGGTGGCGCAGAAGCTGACCGAGTCCAGCGGCTGGAACGTCATCGTCGACAACAAGGCCGGCGCCTCCGCCATGATCGGCACCGACGCCGTGGCCAAGAGCGCGGCCGACGGCTACACGCTGCTGATCGCCGATGCCGCGCACGCCACCAACGCGGCGGTGCAGCCGCGGCTGCCCTTCGACTCGATCAAGGACTTCGCGCCGCTCACGCTGATCGGCTCCTCGCCGCAACTGCTGGTGGCGCATCCGTCGTTCCCCGCCAACTCGCTCAAGGAACTGCTGGCGCTGCCGCGCGAGCAGGTGCGCCAGTACGGCGTCGGCACGCCGGGCCAGGGCTCGGCGCCGCACCTGCTCTACGAGCTGCTCAAGCTCAAGACCGGGATGGAGCTGGTGCACGTGCCCTACAAGGGCGGCGCGCTCGCGCTGACCGATGCCATCGGCGGCCAGGTGCCGATGGTGATCAACTCGGTGCCGGCCTGCATGCCGCACATCGAGGCGAAGCGGCTCAAGGTGCTCGCCATCGCGAGCACGGCGCGCGATCCCAAGCTGCCGCAGGTGCAGACCTTCGCCGAGAGCGCGCCCGGCATCGTCGGCAGCGTCTGGTACGGCCTCATGGTGCCCGCGAAGACACCCGCCGACGTGCAGCAGCGCCTGAACGCCGCGCTCGCCAAGGTGCTCGACCTGCCCGAGGTCAAGGCCCGGCTGGCCGATGCCTTCATCGACCCGATGCCGCGCGGCAGCCAGGCCTTCGCGAAGCACCTGAACGACGAGATCGCGCGCTGGCAGGCGGTGGTGAAGCAGACGGGGTTCACGCTCAACAGCTAGCAGCGTGCAACGTACTGTGCGGTCCGCGTCCCGCGGATACACAGGCATACGCAGCGCGCGCGGCAGCGGCGGCGGGCATCGAAGAATCGCCGCATCGATTCTTCCACCGCCTCTTTCTCACCCGAAGGAACCGCCATGCGCATCCCCGCCGCACCGCTCGCCATCGCCGCCGCCATCGCCGCCTCGGTGGCTTTCGTCACCCTCGCCGCGCCGCCCGGCGGCGGCGATATCCCCGCCGCGCAGGCCGCGCCCGCGCCGGCCTTTACCAACATCGACACCTGGCTCAACTCGCCGCCGCTGGACATGGCCGCGCTGCGCGGCAAGGTGGTGCTGGTCGACTTCTGGACCTACACCTGCATCAACTGCCTGAACCACCTGCCCTACGTCAAGGACTGGGACGCGAAGTACAAGGACCAGGGGCTGGTCGTGGTCGGCGTGCACACGCCCGAGTTCGCCTACGAGAAGTCGACGCAGAACGTGAAGGACGCGATCCAGCGCCTGCAGATCCGCCACGCGGTGGCGCAGGACAACAGCTATGGCACCTGGAAGGCCTTCCGCAACCAGTACTGGCCGGCCGTCTACCTGATCGACAAGCAGGGCCGCATCGTCTATTCGCACTTCGGCGAGGGCAGCTACGGCGCCACCGAGAAGAAGATCCAGGCGCTGCTGGCCGAACCCGCGCCGGCGTCCTGAGATGAAGAAGCTCTGGTTCGCCCTGCTGTTCCTCGCGGGCGGCTTCGCACATGAAGTCCGCCAGCCGACGAACTGCCAATGCATCTCGACCCGCTCGGCGACGGGTCCTTCGAAGCGAAAAGGCGCCTAGTCGCGCGCCTCGACCGCCGCGGCCAGCACGTAGCCCTCGCTGCGCACCGTCTTCAGGTAGCGCGGCTCGCGCGCATCGTCGCGCAGGCGCTGGCGCAGCCGGCTCACCAGCAGGTCGATCGAGCGCTCGAACAGCTCGGCCTCGCGGCCCTGGGTCAGGCTCAGCAGCTGGTCGCGGCTCAGCACCTTCTGCGGATGGTCGAGGAACACGCGCAGCAGCCGGTACTCGGCGCCGCTGAGCGCGACCATGGTGCCGCTCTCGTCGAGCAGGTGGCGCTCCACCGTATCGACCTGCCATTCGCCGAACACCAGCTTGCGCGCGGCCTCGGCCGAGCCCATGTTGGGCGGCAGCATGCGGGTGCGGCGCATCACCGAGCGGATGCGCGCGAGCAGCTCGCGCGCCGAGAAGGGCTTGGCCAGGTAGTCGTCGGCGCCCATCTCCAGGCCCAGGATGCGGTCGGCCTCCTCGCTGCGCGCGGTCAGCATCAGGATCGGCGTGGCCTTGTACTTGCCGGTGCGCAGGTCGCGGCACAGCGTCAGGCCGTCCTCGCCCGGCAGCATCAGGTCGAGGATGATCAGGTCGAAGGGCCCCGAGTCCTCGAGCGCCGCGCGCATGTGGCGCCCGGTCGGCACCGCCACCACGCGCAGGCCGTTCTTCACCAGGTAGGTGCTCAGCAGTTCGCGGATCTCCCGGTCGTCGTCGACGATGAGGATGTGGTCGGAGGGCCTGGTGTTCATGGCGCGGTCTCTGGGTTGTCGTGCAGCGCAATGTAGCCGCCGGCCGGCGCGCGCCAGCGGCTTTTGTATGTCCAAGTATCCGGCGCGGCGCGGCGCCACATGCCGTTGCATTCGGGGCTGGCTGCGCCCGGGGACGTGAAACGTACTGTGTGCGTTTTTCGCGCGGATACACAGGCATACGCAAGGCGCGCCGCGGGGATGGTCGCGGCCCAAGAATCCGTTCCGTTCGACGAACAGACCCTTCTTCATCCATCCAAGGAACCACCATGAGCCAGATCGACAAGGTCCTCTACACCGGCAAGACCCACACCACCTCCGGCGGCCGCGACGGCAGCGCGCGCAGCAGCGACGGCCGGCTCGACATCCAGCTGTCCTCGCCCGGCTCCGCCGGCCAGGGCACCAACCCCGAGCAGCTGTTCGCGGCCGGCTGGTCGGCCTGCTTCATCGGCGCGATGGGCCTGGCCGCCGCGAAGCAGAAGATCGCGCTGCCGGCCGACCTCAGCGTGAACGCCGAGGTCGACCTCGGCACCGGCACGGGCGGCTACTTCCTGCAGGCCCGGCTCGACGTGAGCATCCCGGGCCTGGACCGCGAGGTGGCCCAGGGCCTGGTCGACGCGGCGCACCAGACCTGCCCGTACTCGAAGGCCACGCGCGGCAACATCGACGTGACGCTGCGCCTGGTCTGAGCCGCGCCGGTGCCCTCCTCCGTCCGTCTATAAAGGCGTCCATGCCCACCCCCGCCAGCCCCGCCGCCAGCCAGGCCGCCCCCGTCCGCCGCGGGCTGCGCCGGCTGGTCCCGCGCTCGCTGTTCGCGCGCGTCACGCTGATCATCGTGGTCGGCCTCGCGATCGCGCAGGCCCTGACCTTCGGCGCGATCAACTACGAGCGCGGCCTCGCGATGCGCGAGCTGATGATGATCGGCATCGAGCGCGACATCGCGAGCTCGGTGGCACTGCTCGATCGCCTGCCGGCCGGCGAGCGCGCGGACTGGCTGGCACGGCTGGAGCGGCGCAACTACCACTTCACGCTCGGCGGCGAGGCCGGCGGCAACGCGCCGGCCTCGGCCTCGCTGCGCCAGTTCGGCGAGGCCATCATGGACGCGATGCGCCCGTTCGAGATCGTGAAGATCGGCGAGGTGGGCCATCCCGCCGGCGGCCTGGAGATCCAGGTGCGGCTGCACGATGGCTCGGCGCTGATCGTGCATGCGCGCCGCGTCGACATGCCGATGTCGCCCTGGCTGATGTGGGGCATGGCGGTCCAGCTGCTGGTGCTCGCGTTGTGTGCCTGGGCCGCGGTGCGGCTGGTCACGCGGCCGCTGGCGCAGCTCGCGAGCGCGGCCGACGAGCTCGGGCCCGACCTCAAGGGCCGGCCGCTCGACGAGCACGGCCCGAGCGAGGTGGCCCATGCCGCGCGCGCCTTCAACGCGATGCAGCAGCGCATCTCGGGCTACATGTCGGAGCGCGTCGAGATCCTGGCCGCGATCTCGCACGACCTGCAGACGCCGATCACGCGCATGCGGCTGCGCACCGAGCTGATGGACGCCACGCCCGAGCGCGACAAGTTCCGCCAGGACCTCGATGCGATGAAGTCGCTGGTGCGCGAGGGCGTGACCTATGCGCGCACGCTGCACGGCGCGACCGAGCCGCCGCTGCGCGTGGATGCCGATGCGCTCGTGCAGAGCATGCTCGCCGACTACGAGGACGCGGGCCAGCCGGTGGGGCTCGAGGGCCGTGCCGGCACGCCGATCGTGACCCGGCCCAACGCGCTGCGCCGCATCCTCGCCAACCTGATCGACAACGCGCTCAAGTTCGGCACCGAGGTCAGCGTGCGCGTGCAGCCCGAGGCCGCGGGCGGCCAGCTGCGCATCGCGGTGGTCGACAACGGCCCGGGCATCCCGGCCGACGAGCTCGACGCGGTGCTCAAGCCCTTCTACCGCGTCGAGAGCTCGCGCAACCGCGACACCGGCGGCACCGGCCTGGGCCTGGCGATCGCGCAGCAGCTCGCGACCGCGATGGGCGCGCAGCTGCGGCTGGCCAACCGGCCCGAGGGCGGGCTCGAGGCCAGCCTGCTGCTGGGCACGCGGCCCGCGCCGGGCGACTGAGCGCACACGAACCACCACGGCGACATCCGACGGCGGCCCCGCGACGCGAGGCCGCGGGGGATGCGCACGCCCCTTTTCCATCGATCCATCCACGACCCAACCAGGAGCGCCACCATGCTCGTTCTCATCGTTGCCTACCTCGGCGGGGTGCTCACCATCCTGAGCCCCTGCATCCTGCCGGTGCTGCCCTTCGTGTTCGCGCGCGCCGACCGCCCGTTCCGCTCGCACGGCCTGCCGATGCTCGCGGGCATGGCGCTGGCCTTCGCGGCCGTCGCCACCCTCGCGGCCGTGGGCGGCGGCTGGGTGGTGGCGCTCAACGAGTGGGGGCGCTACGCGGCGATCGCGCTGCTCGCGCTGTTCGGCCTCACGCTGCTGCTGCCCGCGCTGGCCGACCGGCTGAGCCGGCCGCTGGTGGCACTCGGTTTGCGGCTGGCCGACGCGCCCACCGGCGGCTCGGTGTTCTCGCCGCTGCTGCTGGGCGTGGGCACGGGCCTGCTGTGGGCGCCCTGCGCGGGGCCGATCCTGGGCCTGATCCTGACCGGCGCCGCGCTCAACGGCGCCAGCGCCGGCACCTCGCTGCTGCTCCTGGCCTACGCGGCCGGCGCCTGCACCTCGCTGGCGGGTGCGCTGCTGTTCGGCCACCGGATGTTCGCGCGCATGAAGGCCTCGCTGCGCACCGGCGAATGGCTGCGCCGCGCGGCCGGCGCCGCGGTGCTCGCGGGCGTGGGCGCGATCGCGCTCGGGCTGGACACCGGCCTGCTGAGCCGGCTCTCGGGCGGCGGCACCACGGCGCTCGAACAGGCGCTGCTCGACCGCCTCGGCCCGCCGAAGCCCGCCGTGCCGCAGTCCGCGCGCCAGGACCGCGGCGGCCTGATGCTGACCAGCGCCGAAGCCCCCGCGCCCGCCCCCGCCTTCACGCCGCGCCCCCTGCGCGACCAGGGCCCGTTCCCCGCGCTGGCCGGCGCCGCCGAATGGATCAACTCGCCGCCGCTCACGCCCGAGGCGCTGCGCGGCAAGGTGGTGCTGGTCGACTTCTGGACCTACTCCTGCATCAACTGCCTGCGCACCCTGCCCTACCTGCGCGCCTGGGCCGAGAAGTACAAGGACGCCGGCCTCGTGGTGGTGGGCGTGCACACGCCCGAGTTCGCGTTCGAGAAGCGCCCGGCCAACGTGCGCCGCGCGGTGAAGGACCTCGAGATCGGCTTCCCGGTCGCGGTCGACAGCGACTATGCGATCTGGCGCGCCTTCGGCAACCAGGCCTGGCCGGCCTTCTACTTCGTCGACGCGCAGGGGCGCATCCGCCACCAGCTGTCCGGCGAGGGCCAGTACGCGAAGTCGGAGCAGGTGATCCAGCAGCTGCTGGCCGAGGCCGGGCAAACGCGCGTGGCGGCCGCGGGGCTGGTCGCGCCGCGGGGCCTGGGCACGCAGGCCGCGCCCGGCACCGAGCCCGTGCGCTCGGGCGAGACCTACATCGGCCAGGAACGCGCCGAGGGCTTCGCCTCGCCGGGCGGGCTGGTCGCGGGCCGCACCCATGCCTACCAGGCGCCGGCCGCGCTGCGCCTCAACCAGTGGGCGCTGGCGGGCGACTGGGCGGTCGATGCCGAGCGCGCGGTGCTCGCGCGCCCGGGCGGGCGCATCGCCTACCGCTTCCAGGCGCGCGACCTGCACCTGGTGCTCGGCCCCGCGGCCGACGGCAAGCCGGTGCGCTTCCGCGTGCGCATCGACGGCCAGCCGCCCCTGGCCGACCACGGCTTCGACACCGACGCGCAAGGCGTGGGCACGGTCGACGCGCAGCGGCTCTACCAGCTGGTGCGCCAGCAGCAGGGCGCGCGCGAGCGGCTGTTCGAGATCGAGTTCCTCGATCCCGGCGCGCAGGCCTATGCATTCACCTTCGGCTGAAGCCGGCGCGGCGCTTCAGAACGGGTAGTGCCGCGGCGCGGTCTGCACCGTGAGCCAGCGCAGCTCGGTGAAGGCCTCCACGCCGGCCTTGCCGCCGAAACGGCCGTAGCCCGAGGCCTTCACGCCGCCGAAGGGCATCTGCGCCTCGTCGTGCACCGTGGGGCCGTTGACGTGGCAGATGCCGGCCTCGATGCGGCGCGCCACGTTCCAGGCGCGCGCGATGTCGCGGCCGAACACGGCCGACGAGAGGCCGAAGGCGTTGTCGTTGGCGGTGGCGATCGCGGCCTCGGTATCGGCCACGCGCACGATGGCCTTGAGCGGACCGAAGGTCTCCTCGCCGTAGACGCGCATCGCGGGCGTCACGCGGTCGAGCACCGTGGCCGGCATCAGCGTGTTCCCGGCGCGGCCGCCGCACACCAGCACCGCGCCCTGGGCCAGCGCATCGTCGATCAGCGCGTTGCAGCGCTCCACGGTCGCCATGTCGACCACCGAGCCCAGCACCACCGGGCCCTCGCGCGGGTCGCCGAGCGGCAGGCTCTTCGCGCGCGCCGCGAACCTGGAAACGAACTCGTCGGCGATGCGCGCGTCGAGCACGATGCGCTCGGTCGACATGCAGATCTGGCCCGAGTTGGCGAAGGCGCCGAACACGGCGGCATCGACCGCGGCGTCGATGTCGGCATCGTCGAGCACCACGAAGGGCGCCTTGCCGCCGAGCTCGAGCACGGCGGGCTTGAGGTGGCGCGCGCAGGTCTGCGCGATCAGCCGGCCCACGCGCGTGGAGCCGGTGAAGTTGACGCGCCGCACCGCCGGGTGCGCGACGATCGCGTCGACCACCTCGGCCGCGTCGGCCGGCGCGTTGGTCACGAAGTTCACCGTGCCCGGCGGCAGGCCGGCGTCGTGCAGCGCATCGACGATCAGTGCATGGGTCTGCGGGCACAGCTCCGAGCCCTTGAACACCACCGTGTTGCCGCAGGCCAGCGGCGTGGCGAGCGCGCGCACGCCGAGGATCACGGGCGCGTTCCACGGCGCGATGCCGAGCACCACGCCGGCCGCCTGGCGCACGCCCATCGCGAGGCTGCCGGGCACGTCGGAGGGAATCACCTCGCCGCCGATCTGGGTGGTGAGCGCGGCCGCCTCGGTCAGCAGCCCGGCCGCGAGATGCACGTTGAAGCCGGCCCACAGCGCCGAGGCGCCGGTCTCGCGCGCCATCGCCTGCACGAAGTCGTCGTGGCGTGCCTCGATCGCCTGCGCGGCCTTCAGCAGCAGCGCGCGGCGCTCGCCGGGGCCGGTCTGCGACCAGGCGGCGAACGCTCGTTGCGCGGCCTCGACGGCGGCGACGGCATCGCGCGCGGTGGCGGCGGGGGCGCGCGTGGCGACGGCGCCATCGAGCGGGTTGCGGCGCTCGAAGACGGCGCCGCCTTCGGCCGGACGGCGTTCGCCGCCGATGCGCATGAGGATGTCGGTCATGAGGAAGTCCTTGGCTGGAAGAAAGAAGGTTCAGGCGACGCCGAGGTAGGCCTGGCGCACCGCGTCGGAATCGAGCAGCGCGCGAGCCTCGCCCGCGGCCACGATGCGGCCGCGCTCGAGCACGTAGCCGCGGTCGGCGGCCTGCAGTGCCTTGCGCACGTTCTGCTCGACCATCAGCACGGTCACGCCCTGGTCCGCGATGCGGCGCACGATGGCCAGCAGCTCGTCGACCATGCGCGGCGCGAGGCCCAGCGAGGGCTCGTCGAGCATCAGGAGGCGCGGCCCGCTCATCATGGCGCGCGCCACCGCCACCATCTGCTGCTCGCCGCCGCTCATGGTGCCGGCCAGTTGCCTCGCGCGTTCGCGCAACCGCGGGAAGTCGTCGAAGGCGCGCGCCAGCCGCTCGGCGCGCAGCGCGGCGGGCACCAGCCAGCCGCCGAGCTCGAGGTTCTCGGTCACCGTCATCTGCGCGAACAGCTGGCGGCCCTCGGCCACCAGCGCCATGCCGCGGCGCACGCAGGCGGTGGCGTCGCCCGCGGGCAGCGCCACGCCGTCGAGCAGCGCCTCGCCGCGGCGCGGCAGCAGGCCGGCCAGCGCCTTCAGCAGCGTGGTCTTGCCGGCGCCGTTGGGGCCCAGCACCACGGTCACGCCGGGCTGGGCCTCGAGATCGAGCCCTTGCACCACCTCGAAGCCGTGGTAGCCGGCGCGCAGGCCGCGCACGGCGAGGCGGCTGCCGTCGTTCGATGCAACGCTCATGCCGTGGCCCCCATCTCGTCGCCCAGGTAGGCCTCGATCACCTCCGCGTTGCGCACCACCTCGGCGGGCGTGCCGTCGGCGATCTTGCGGCCCTGGTGCAGCACCAGCACGCGCTCGACGTACTTCAGCAGGGTGGTCACCGCATGCTCGATCCACACCACGGTGAGCCCGTGCCCGTCGCGCAGCCGGCGGATGCGCTGCGCCATGGCCTCGACCTCGGCCTCGGTGAGCCCGGCCGCGACCTCGTCGAGCAGCAGCACGCGCGGCCGCGTGCCGAGCGCCATGCCGATCTCGAGCAGCCGCTGCTGCGAGGGCGTGGCCTCGGCCGCGAGCCGGTCGGCGAGCGCGCCCAGGCCCAGCATGTCGAGGATCTCCCCCACGCTCGCGAGGCCCGGCAGCGGCGCGCGGTGCCGGCCCGCGAACTGCATGCCGAAGCGCACGTTGTCCTCGAGGCTCATGCCGGCCATCACGCGCGGCGTCTGGAAGGTGCGCGCGATGCCGTGCGCGGCGAAGCGGTGCGGGCCGCGGCGCGTGAGGTCGGTGCCGCCCTCCACCAGCAGCTGCCCGCCGGTGGGCATCACCACGCCCGAGATGGCGTTGAAGAAGGTGGTCTTGCCCGCGCCGTTGGGGCCGATGATGCCGACCAGCTCGCCGGCATGCAGCGCGACGCTGACCGCGTCGACGGCGGTGAGGCCGCCGAAGCGCACGCTGACCTCGCGCGCCTCGAGCAGCAGGGGTCGCGCGGCCTCAGACATGGCGCGCCTCCTTCGCCTTGCGCCGCCACAGCGACGCCAGCCCCTCGGGCAGGTACATCACGCACAGGATCAGCAGCAGCCCCAGCACCATCATGTAGCCGTAGGGCAGCTGCAGCCGCAGGGTCTCGGACAGCACGCTGAACACCACGGCCGCGAGCACCGGCCCGCCGATGCTGGCGGCGCCGCCGATCATCGCGATCAGCACGGTCTGGAAACCGATGAAGGGGCTGAAGACGGCGGCCGGCTCGATGTAGGTCCAGCGCACCGCCATCGCCGCGCCGACCGCGCCCGCGAAGGCGGCCGTCAGCGCGAAGCCGGCGATCTTCACGCGCCGCGTGTCCACGCCCAGGGTCTGGGCGCGCTGCTCGTCGGCACCGATGCCCGCGAGCGCGAGGCCGAAGCGGCTGCGCTTCACGGCCATTGCGGTGGCGATCGCCAGCACGGCGATCGCGAGCACCGTGAGGTAGACCGTCTCGTTGGACGGCACCTCGGTCAGCACCCGGCCCACCGTGCCCGAGACCTGCTTCTCGACGAAGGTCAGCGCATGCCGGATCAGCTCGGTCATGCCGAAGGTCAGCACCGCGAAGTAGGTGCCGCGCAGGTGCAGCACGGCCGCGCCCATCAGCAGCGCGACCGCGCTCGCGATCGCGGCGCCGCCGAGGATCACCAGCGGCCAGGGCAGCACGTCGAGCAGCACGGCGCTGGCATAGGCGCCGAGGCCGAAGAAGGCCGAGGTGGCGAGCGACAGGTAGCGCGTGGCGCCGCAGAACAGCGACCAGCTCGTGGCCAGCGCGATGTACATCAGGCAGCCCAGCGCCACCGAGCTCAGGAACTCGCTGGCGACCCAGGGCACGCAGGCGGCGAGCGCGGCGGCGGCGCCGAGCAGCAGCCACGGCCGCGCGGAAGAAGAGGACAGGGAACTCATCGCGAGAACAATCCATTGGGCCGCCAGATCAGCACGCCGATGAACACGGCGTACGACAGCAGCATCTTGAGCGAGGGGCTGGTGAAGTACATGCCCAGCGCCTCGACCACGCCGAGCAGCAGGCCGCCGACCAGGCTGCCGGCGATGCTGCCGAAGCCGCCGAGCGTGATGACGATCAGCGCGGTCACGGTGTAGGGCTCGCCCATCGAGGGCGAGATCTCGTAGGTCATCGACAGCAGCGCGCCGGCCACGCCCGAGAGGCCCAGGCCGATGCCGAACATCAGCGGATGCAGCCGCCGGGTGTTGATGCCGACCAGTTGCGCGCCGGTGGGCGACTGCATCAGCGCGCGCACCGCCTTGCCCAGCAGGGTGCGCTTGAGCAGCGCCACCAGCACCAGGCTCAGCGCGAGCGCCACGCCGAACAGCACCAGCTTGTTGGCCGTGAAGCGCATCGCGCCGAGCTGCACCGGCTCGGCCAGGTAGTCGTAGCCGCGCAGGTCGCCGCCCCACACCAGCAGCGCGGTGTTCTGCACCAGGAACATCAGGCCGAAGCCCACCATCAGGCTGCGCGCCTCGAACACCTCGACGTTGGGCGCGCGCGTCGCCACCTGCCGAAAGCACAGCCAGTGCACCGCCATGCCCAGCGCCATCAGCAGCGCGAAGGCCACCGGCACGAACAGCAGCGGCGAGATGCCCAGCGCGGTGTGGGCCCACCAGGTCAGGAAGGCGCCTAGCATCAGGAACTCGCCGTGCGAGATGTTCATGATGCGCATCAGCCCGTACTGCAGGTTCAGGCCGATGGCCACCAGCGCGTAGATGCCGCCCGAGATCAATCCGCCGGCCAGCAGCTCGGCCCATCCTCCGAAGGACATGCGGCTACTTCCAGGCCGGCTTGGGCGCGAGCTGCGCGGTGGCGCGGTCCTTCGGCCACACGACCTCGAACTCGCCGCCCTGCCATTGCGCGACGGTGCCGGGCACCGAGGCGTTCTCGCTGCCCTCGAAGCGGATCGGCCCGAGGATGGTCCTGAACTCGGTCCTGGCGATGTGCTCGCGCAGCGCCTTGCGGTCCAGCCCCACGCTGGCCACGGCCTGCTGCAGGATCTCGAGGCCGGCCCAGGCATGGCCGCTGGCCCAGCGGTCGGGCTCCTTGCCGAACTTCTTCGTGTGGGCGTCGAAATAGGCCTTGGCGCCAGGGCTGGTCTTGCCGTTCCACGAGCCCATGCCGATCACGCCCTCGGTGTTGGCGGCCATCACGTTCTTGTAGAGCTGGAAGGCGGTGCCGACCGAGGCATAGAAGAACTTCGGGTTGAAGCCCACCTCGCGCGCCTGGCGGCTCGCGAGGATGGTGTCGGGCGGATAGGTGATGCCGATGAAGGCATCGGGATTCAGGTCCTTGATGCCGCGCAGCACCGGCGCCAGGTCCTTCACGCCGAGAGGATAGC
>JAESFO010000278.1_pt1 | contig 83074 bp, 81 predicted proteins | sample 9269421 | NCBI WGS metagenome assembly JAESFO01 (sample SAMN14502839, study PRJNA617101) | algae metagenome | isolation source: Nostoc desertorum CM1-VF14 and co-occurring heterotrophs from rocky... | place: USA: Clark Mountains, San Bernardino, California | collected 2000-06-05 | reverse complement strand
GGTGGTCTGGGGCGGTCCTCCCGCGCCGGGTGGTGGTTTGGTTGGGCGGGGCCCCGCCACGGCGCTCGCAGACCTGGCGCCGCTGGCCCCCACCCCAACCCTCCCCCAGCGGGGGAGGGAGCAACTCCGGCTCCCGGTTCATCGGCTGCTGATGGCGCGCGGCGCCATGGAGAATTGACATGTCGATCCTCGTCAACAAGCACACGCGCGTCATCACGCAGGGCATCACCGGCAAGGCCGGGCAGTTCCACACCGCGATGTGCCGCGATTACGCCGACGGGCGCAAGAGCTTCGTCGCGGGTGTCAACCCGCACAAGGCCGGCAAGTCCTTCGACGGCATCCCGGTGTTCGGCACCGTGGCCGAAGCCAAGGCCGAGACCGGCGCCACCGTGTCGGTGATCTACGTGCCGCCGCCGTTCGCGGCCGCGGCCATCGACGAGGCCGTGGACGCGGGGATGGAACTGGTGGTGTGCGTCACCGAAGGCATTCCCGTGCGCGACATGGTCCGCACGCGCCACCGCATGGAAGGCAGCCCCACGCTGCTGCTCGGCCCCAACTGCCCGGGCCTGATCACGCCCGAGGAAATCAAGATCGGCATCATGCCCGGGCACATCCACCAGAAGGGCCGCATCGGCGTGGTGTCGCGCTCGGGCACGCTCGGCTACGAGGCTGCGAGCCAGCTCGGGCGCTTCGGCATCGGGCAGTCGACCGCGATCGGCCTCGGAAGGGACGCGGTCGGCGGCCTGCGCTTCATCGATGTGATGAAGCTGTTCAACGACGATCCGCGCACCGACGCCGTGATCATGGTCGGCGATGCCACCGAGGGTGGCGACGAGGAAAGCTGCGCCGAGTGGATCGCCGCGCACATGCAGAAGCCGGTGGTCGGCTTCATCGCGGGCGCGAGCGAGCCCGGCGACGCGCGGCGCAAGCTCGCGGTCATGAAGGCCTGCGGCATCCACGTGACGGACAACCCGGCCGAGATCGGAAAGCTGCTCGCCTCGCTGGTCGTGCCCGACTACCTGCCTTTCGACTGAGCTCCGGGCTCGGAAGAACCATTCCAACAGAACGACGCGCCAAGGAGCACGGCATGCAACAACAGCAATGGGTCCGTTTCGAACACGGCGGCGAGATCGGATTCGGCACGCTCGAGGCCGACGGCACGGTGCGCGAGCACAGCGGCAACATGTTCGACCGCCCCGCGCCGACGGGCCGCGTGTTCGTGCGCTCGGGCGTGCGGCTGCTCACGCCGACCGAGCCGACCAAGGTGATCGCGCTATGGAACAACTTCCATGCGCTCGGCGCGAAGCTGAACCTGCCGGTGCCCGCCGAGCCGCTCTACCTGCTGAAGGCGCCCAACAGCTATCTTGCACCCGGCGCACCGATCAAGCAGCCGCTGTGCGACGGCAAGGTGGTGTTCGAGGGCGAGCTCGGCATCGTCATCGGCAGGACGGCCACCGCCGTGCCCGAGGCCGAGGCGCTCGCTCACGTGTTCGGCTACACCTGCGCCAACGACGTGACGGTGGCCGACATCCTGAACCGCGACGCCTCGTTCGCCCAGTGGGTGCGCGCCAAGGGCTTCGACACCTTCTGTCCGATGGGCCCTGCCGTGGCCACCGGGCTCGACCCCGCGACGCTCACCGTGACCACGCGGCTCAATGGCGAGGTGCGGCAGAACTATCAGATCAGCGACATGCGCTTCTCGGTGCAGCAGCTCGTGAGCCTGATCTCCTTCGACATGACGCTGTACCCCGGTGACGTGATCCTCTGCGGCACCTCCATCGGCGTGGGCTCGATGAAGCCCGGCAGCGAGGTCGAAGTCGAGATCGGCGGCATCGGCACGCTCGCCAACCGCTACGGCTAGCGGCGCCGCGCGCGGCGCGCCACAACGAATCAACAACTTGGGGATCGACATGAAGATTGCAGTCATCGGCGCGGGCGCCATCGGCGGGCTCGTGGGCGCAAAGCTCGCGCTGGCCGGCGAGGACGTCACGTTCATCGTGCGAGGCAAGAACCTCGACGCCATCGCGACCAACGGTTTCAAGCTCATCGGCGCCGACGGGCACGAGCAGATCGCGCTCAACGCGAAGGCCACCGACCGCTACGACCAGGCGGGGCCGCAGGACGTCGTGATCCTCGCGATGAAGGCGCACCAGGTCGAGGCCGTGGCCGATGAGGTGCCGAAGCTCTTCGGCCCCGAGACGGTGGTGGTGACGATGCAGAACGGCATTCCGTTCTGGTACTTCCACGACCATGGCGGCGCGCTCGCGGGCACGCCGGTGCGCAGCGTCGACCCGAGCGGGCTGGTCGCCGCAAAGATCCCGGCCGAACGCGTGATCGGCTGCGTGGTGTATCCCGCGTCGGAGCTCATCGCGCCGGGCGTGGTGAAGCACATCGAGGGTGACCGCTTCCCGGTCGGCGAGCTCGACGGTTCTTCGAGCGAGCGCGTGAACCGCGTCTCGGCCGCCTTGAGCGCGGCGGGCTTCAAGGCGCCGGTGCTCGACAACATCCGCGCCGAGATCTGGCTCAAGCTCTGGGGCAATCTCACCTTCAACCCGATCAGCAGCCTCGCGCACTCGACGCTGGTCGACATCTGCCAGTACCCGTTGTCGCGCGAGCTCGCGGCCGCGATGATGCGCGAGGCGCAGGCGGTGGCGCACAAGCTCGGCATCGAGTTCCGCGTGACGCTCGACAAGCGCATTGCCGGCGCCGAGAAGGTGGGCAAGCACAAGACCTCGATGCTGCAGGACGTGGAAGCGGGCCGCGCGCCCGAGATCGACGCGCTGGTCGGCGCGGTGGTCGAGCTGGCGCGGCTCACCGACACGCCCACGCCGCACATCGACACCGTGTACGCGCTGGTCAAGCTGCTCGCGCGCACGATGGAAGCGGAGCAGGGCCGCGTCTGCCTGGCCGCCTGAAAGCCTGAAAGCCTGAAAGACCGAACCGGAAACCAATGATGCGACGCACACGCAGCGCGAAGATCGTGGCCACGCTGGGCCCCTCCACCACCGACGAGCCTGCGATCCGGGCGCTGTTCGAGCGCGGCGTCGACGTGTTCCGGCTCAACTTCAGCCACGGTACGCAGCACGACCATGCGCGCCGGCTCGAGACCATCCGCCGGCTCGAGAAGGAGTTCGGCCGGCCGATCGGCGTGCTGCTCGACCTGCAGGGCCCGAAGCTGCGCCTCGGCACCTTCGAGGGCGGGCGCGCGCAGCTCGATGCCGGCGCCCGCTTCCGCCTCGACATGAACGGCGCGAGCGGCGATGCGCGGCGCGCGCCGCTGCTGCATCCCGAGATCTTCGCGGCGCTGCAGGTGGGCACCGAGCTGCTGCTCGACGACGGCAAGCTCAGGCTGCGCGTCGACAGCCACGGCGCCGACTTCGCCGAGACCACGGTGCTGGTCGGTGGACCGATCTCCGACCGCAAGGGCGTCAACGTGCCGAGCGTGGTGCTGCCGATCTCGCCGCTCACGCCGAAGGACCGCGACGACCTCGCCTGCGGCCTGGCGATGGGTGTGGACTGGGTGGCGCTGTCGTTCGTGCAGCGCCCCGAGGACATCGAGGAGGCGCGCGCGCTGATCGGCACGCGCGCCTGGATCATGGCCAAGCTCGAGAAGCCCGCCGCCATCGAGCACCTCGACGCCATCGTCGCGCTGTGCGACGGCGTCATGGTGGCGCGCGGCGACCTTGGCGTGGAGTTGCCGCCCGAGCGCGTGCCCGAGCTGCAGCGGCTCATCGTGCGGGCCTGCCGCAAGGGCGGCAAGCCGGTGGTGGTCGCCACGCAGATGCTCGAATCGATGATCGCCGCGCCGGTGCCCACGCGCGCCGAGGTGTCCGACGTGGCCACCGCGGTGTACGACGGCGTCGATGCGGTGATGCTCTCGGCCGAGTCGGCCTCGGGCAAGTACCCGTTCGAGGCGGTCGCGATGATGGAGCGCATCATCTCGCGCGTGGAGGCCGATGCGACCTACCGCGCGGGCATCGACGCCACGCACGATGCGGCGCTGTCGACCACGGCCGACGCGGTCTGCGCCTCGATGCGGCAGGTGGCCGCGCTGCTCGCGCCCGCCGCCACCGTGACCTACACCTCCTCGGGCTTCACGAGCCTGCGCGCGGCGCGCGAGCGGCCCGCGGTGCCGATTTTGAGCCTCACGCCCGACATCGCCACCGCGCGTCGCATGGCGATGGTGTGGGGTGTGCATGCGGTGCCGGTGGACGACGTGCACGACGTGGCCGAGATGATCGAATGCGCCTGCCGTACCGCTTGCGCCGAAGGCTTCGCGGCGCGCGGCGACGACGTGGTGGTGGTCGCGGGCCTGCCGTTCGGGCTCTCGGGCACGACCAACCTGCTGCACGTCGCCCGAATACCATAGGCGGCTCCGCAGCCACCCCCATCACGCCGCATGAAGCACGCCACCCTGCGCCAGTTGAAAGTCTTCGAGGCGGTGGCGCGGCTCTTGAGCTTCTCGCGCGCGGCCGAGGAACTGCACCTCACGCAGCCGGCCGTCTCCACCCAGGTGCGCAAGCTCGAGGAGCATGCGGGCAATGCGCTGTTCGAGCAGTTCGGCAAGAAGATCTATCTCACGCCCGCGGGCACCGAGCTGCTGCAGATCAGCCGCACGATCATCCAGCAGTTCGAAGCGGCCGAGAACGCGATGCTGCAGTTCAACGGCGTTTCGGGCGGCAAGCTCAACGTGGGCGTCATCAGCGCGGGCGACTACTTCTTTCCGCGTCTGCTGGTGGAGTTTGCGAGCCGGCACCGCGGCGTGACGCTGAACTTCACCGTGCACAACCGCGCGGAGCTCATGACGCACATCGCCGAGAACCTCACCGACCTCGCGATCATGGTGCGTCCGCCGACCGACCTCGACACGCAGAACCAGGCCTTCGCGCCGCATCCCTACGTGATCGTCGCGGCGCCGGGCCATCCGCTCGTGGGCGTGCCGGAGATACCGCTCGCGCGGCTGATGCGCGAGCCCTTCGTGGTGCGCGAGAAGGCCTCGGACACCTGGCATTCGATGCAGGACGGCTTCGGCGGCGACCTGAGCGGCATCAACGTCGCGATGGAGATCCGCAGCACCGAGACCATCAAGCAGGCGGTGATCGCGGGCATGGGCGTGAGCTTCATGTCGGCCCACACCGTGAGCCAGGAAGTGCGCGCGGGCAGCCTGCGCGTGCTCGACGTCGAAGGCTTTCCGCTGATGCTCAACTGGTACGTGGTGCACCGGCGCACCAAGCGCCTGCCGCCGGTGGCGCAGGCGTTCAAGGACTTTTTGCTGGCCGACGGGGCGGCGCTGATCTCGCAGATCGTGCCGTTCGAGGCCGCGGCCTGACAGCGCGGGCCGCGCTCAGCGCAGGCCGATGCGCGACGCCTGCGTGCGCAGCGCCTGGGCGCGCGCCGGGTCTTCGGCCTCGATCTCGTCGGCCGCCACCTGCAGCGCGCGCATCTCCTCGACCTCGCCGATGATCCGGTTCGGGCTCAGCAGCGCCTCGGCAAGCATCAGGGTCTCGTCGATGATCGCCTTGAGCGCATCGGCAAAGCTCTCGGTGGCGCTGGCATGGAACGGAGGCTGGTGAAGGGTGGACATCGCGTAGCTCCTGGTTGCGTTGGGATGCCTTCATCTTCTGCCGGTGTTGAGCGCAAGTAAAACGATATTAATTGCGCATTCAATGCAAAAATAATGCACTGAAACGCTGGATTCGGCACATGGACATCAATCTGGCCCGCACCTTCCTCGCGATCGTCGAGACGCGCAGCTTCCAGCGTGCGTCCGAGCGGCTGCACGTCACGCAAACCTCGGTGAGCGCCCGCGTGCGCACGCTCGAAGAGCTGCTGGGCCGGCCGCTCTTCGTGCGCAACAAGGCCGGCGCGGTGCTCACGCCGGCCGGCGAGCAGTTTTTGCCGCATGCCACCACGCTGGTGCAGGTGTGGGAGCGGGCGCGCCACCAGGTGGCGGTGCCGCCCGGCAGCCGCGCGGTGCTCGCGATCGGCTGCGAGATCAGCCTCTGGGATCCGCTGCTGCTGCAATGGCTGCTCTGGATGCGCACCGCGGCGCCGCAGCTCGCGCTGCGCACCGAGGTCGGCGTTCCGCACGACCTGCTCGACAAGGTCGCCGCCGGCGTGCTCGACATCGCGATCGCCTATGCGCCGCAGCAGCGCCCGGGCCTGCGCGTCGAGCTGCTGATCGAGGAGAAGCTGGTGATGGTCACGACCGCGAAGCGACCGAGTGTGCCGGAGCCGGCCGACTACGTCTACGTGGACTGGGGCCCCGAGTTCGCCGCGCAGCACGGCCTCGCGTTCCCGGAGCTGTCGCATGCAGCCGTGAGCTCGGCGCTCGGTCCGCTGGGTCGCGAATACCTGCTGGCCGCGGGCGGCACCGGCTACTTCCGGCACGACGTGGTGCGCAGCCACCTCGAATCGGGCCGGCTGCGGCTCGTGCCGGGCACGCCCGAGTTCCTCTACCCGGCCTATGCGGTGTATGCGGTGGGCGCCGATCGCGCGATCGTCGAACCGGCGCTCGAGGGCCTGCGGCAGGTGGTGGTCGGCGCCACCCACCCGGCAGCCGAGGGGACGTTCAGTTGACGATCATGTGCCGCGCATGCGTCACGCGTTCCTGGTGCGACTGCAGCCGCGCTTCGTAGTACATGCACAGCGGCATGGCGACGAACACCATGCCGGCCACGTAGATGATCAGGCTCATCAACGGGAAGTCGTCGCCGCCCCAGTAGGGGATCGACGCCATCACGGCGCCGGCGGCAATGACGGCCATCACGCACAGCAGTGCGTTGCGCAAGAACGTGGTTCGCGAGTACCCAGGAGGATCGTATGTCTGACGCTCCGCCATCGAACACTCGCCCTTGTCTCCATCATCGTGCATCGTCGTTCCTCTTTTATGGGCGCTAATCATTGTTAGCTCGACGAAATGCTGTGGTCAAGGCGGCAGACCCGCACATCCGTGGCTTCAACCCAGTGAGCCGCTTCGGGGGGCGTGCTAATCGTATTTGACGGTGTAGATCAGGTCGACACCGCTGGTTTGTCCCGCCTGTCCGCGCAAGGTGAGGCGCTTGGTGAGGTCGTAGAAGATGTAGATCGTGCCGAACGCGCCGCCGAGGCTTCGCTCGTAGGTCAGATAGAAGTCCTTCGACAGGCGCTTGCCGAGCGTGACCGCCGACTCGCGCAGATCGCCGCCGCTGCCCGGGCCCTTGAAGCCGAGTTCGTCGAGCCCGAAGCGGCTCGCCAGGCTGCCGCCGCTTCCGCCCTTGCTCACCTGCCCGATCAAGGCCAGCGCGGCCTGCTGCAGCAACACCGATTCGCCGCCGCTGGTGGCCGAGGCGCGGCCCAGGATCACCCACGAAAGAGTTTCCGCATCGGACAGCACGGGTTCGGAATAGAGCTTCACGCGCGGCGATTGCGCGGTGCCCGTGATCTGCACGCCGGCACGCTGCGGAATGTTCGGCCGGATCGCGAGGATGTCGAGCGAGGGGTTGTCGAAGGGGCCGTTGAAGCGCGCGAGGCCGGTCTCGACATCGAGTTGCTGGCCATAGGCGCGGTACTGGCCCTTGACCGTGCGCACCTCGCCGATGATGCGCGGCGGTGCATCGAGCTGGGTGCTGCGGATCTCGAGCTCGCCTTCGAGCCGCGTGGTGATGCCGCGCCCCTGCACCGCGAAGTCGTCGCCGAGGTCGAAGGTCACGAAGATGTCCGGCGGCTTGGCTGTCTCCGGCTTGGCGGCCTGCGCCTCGCTGCGTGCTGCCGCGCGCCGCGCCGCTTCCGCCGCCTCGCGGTCCTTGGCGGCGGAGCGCACCACCACGTCGGAGCCGAGGCTCGGGGCCGTTTCGTCGGGCAGGATGATCACGGCACGGTCGGTCTTGAGCTTGCCGCGCAGGCTGAACTGGCCGTTGTCGAGCCGGGCCTGCAGGTTGCCCGACAGCGTGACCTGCCGGTCGGTGCGCACGAGCACGCGCAGTGCGCGCAGTTCGGCCTGCAGCGCCATGCGAATGCCGCTGGCCGACGCGCCGCCCGCGCCCCAGCTGATGTCGCCGCGCGCGATGATCGACCCGCCGCCGGCCGCGGCTTCGCTGGCCGCGGTGCTGCGGTTGCCGCTCTGGCCGGCGATGCGCGCGCGGGTTCCTTCACCGCCTTCGAGCCGGAATTCGGTGATCTCGATGCGCTCGCCCGTCAGCGTGGCGCGTAGCCGGCCGTCCTTCAGGTCGAGGCCTTCGACCGGCGCGCGCAGCGCGAGCTTGTCGGCGCCGAGCGTGCCGTTCCAGCGGGGTGCCGCGCGGTTGCCCGCCAGCACGGCGTCGGCCTCGAGGGTGCCCGCCACGCGCCAGCCCGGTGGCGCGAGCATCGACCAGACGCCGAGGTTCGGCAGCGAGGCCTTGACCTTGCCTGCCAGCGGTGCGTCGGCCGCCCATTGCCAGCCTTCCGCGCGCTGCTGCACGCGGGTCTCGAGCGTGGCGTCGATCTTGCCGGCGCGTTCGCTGTCCCAGGCGAGCGTGGCGCGCACGACTTCGCCCTGCGCATCCACCCGCAGTTCGGCCTGGCGCAGTCCCGCGGGGGTGCTCTTTTCGATCCCGCCGGCCGCGTTGGCGGTATTCATCGTGCGCTCGCTGGCAGTCCCGGTGCCGGTGCTGTGGATGCGCGTGACCAGTGCCGCCTCGCCGGCCTGCACGCGGATGTCGCCGCTGGCGCGCGCGAGGCGCGCACGGGCGCGCAGCGTGTCGCCGGCATCGATGTCCCATTCGCCGTCGAACAAGAGGTCGCCGCTCACGCCGATCTCGTCGAGCGCGCCGCTGGCACCGAAGGCCCGCGTCCAAGCCATCGGAAGGCCGATCAGCTTGCCTTGCGATTGCACGCGGAAGGCCTGGCTGGGCGCGGCGCCGCTGCGCGTGAAGCGCAGCGGCTGCCATTCGATGCGCACGGTGCCCGGCACCGGCCCGCGCAGCGTGGCCGTGGCCGCCGACGCTTCGACTTCGAGCCGGCTTGCGGCGCCGCTGCCGCTGGTGCGGATCGAGGCCGTGACCTCGCGGCCCAACTCGAGGCGCCAGGGCGCAGTGGCCGTGCGCGGCTGTGTGCTGTCCTGGGCCTGCAGGTTCAGGCTCGCGAGCGTGGCGCGCCATTGGTCGGCGCCCGCAAGACCGCCGCTGCCGCGCGCGTCGAGCTTGATCTTCCGGGTGCCGCTGGTGGCTTCGCCCTGCAGCGCGAGCGTGGCCTGCGCCAGGCTGCCGGCCAGCTCGGCCTGCAGGTCTTGCAGCTGCACGGTGGTGGGGCCGGCGGGGGCGCTGTCCGCAGGCGTCGGGGCGCTGCCGGCAGGCAGGCGCAGTTCGAGCCGCGGCGCGGTCAGCGACACCTTGAGGCTGGGTTCCGCCACGCCGCGCTGGGCCGGCGCATTGGGGTTCTCGAGCCGGCGCTGGATGGTCTGCCAGCCGCCCTGCCAACCCGCGTCGAGCCGCGCGGACCCCTTGGCCGCCATGCCCGCGAACACCTTCGCCATCTCGGGCAGCGATTCGACCCAGCGCTGCACCGGCTGGGCATCGTCGATGCGCGCCTTGAGTTCGCCGCCGCCCTGCGCGGGCGCGATCTTGCCGTCGAGCTGTGCCGATCCGCCGGGCAATGCCAGCTGGATGTTGCCGCTCGCGGCCTGCTCGGCCACGCGCACCTGGAGCCGGCCTTCGAGGCTTGCACGTTCGGCTTCGAGGCGCAGGCTGCGCAGGTCGAGCACCTGGTCCTTCCACTCGCCCTGGGCCAGCACGCGGTCGAGCCCGAAGCCCGGCAGCGCCTTGCTGCCGGCACCGCCCTCGGCGCGCAGTGCCACGTCGAAGCCGATGGTGTCCTCGCGCTGCTGCGCCTTGGCGGTGCCGTTGACCGGCGCGCCCGAAAGCTCGCTGTGCAGCAGCGCGGGACGCACGCCGCGCACGACGGCCTGCACCTGCCAGGGGGCGGGCGCGGGGCTCCAGCCGCCCTTGGCCTCGATGCGGCCGCCGCCGGCGCGCAGCGTGGCGGCGGGGATCGTCCAGTTGGTGCCGTCGAAGCCCACCTGCGCCTCGACCTGTTCGAGCGGCAGCGCGCCCTTGTCCCAGGGGCCGGGCAGGGCGTTGCGGATGCTGGCGGACGCCTGCCAGGCGGCGGGGCCGGTGGCCTCGTCGGGCTGCAGCGCGACGCTGCCGGTCAGGCGCGTGCGCGGGGCGCCGGGCCAGAGCGCGGCGGCATCGACGTTGCGCAGATCGGCCTTGGCGTCGATCACCGGCTGTGGCAGCCAGGGCGCGATGCGGGCCTGCAGCCTGGCTTCCATCGGCGCTTCGGCGTCGGGCTCGGCGGGCGTGAGTTCGGCCGCGACCTGCAGCCGCGCGTCGGTGCCCGAGAGCGTGCCTTCGATGGACGCCTTGGCGAGCACGTCGATGCTGCGGTCCTCGGCCAGGGGCGCCTTCACGCGGCCGTCGAGCTTGGCATCGAGCGCCATCGGCGCGGCGCCCTGCAGCTTGACCTTGGCGCTGTAGTGGCCGTCGGCGATGTCGACGCCGTCGATGTCGAGCGCATGCGCCCCGCCGGTGTAGCGGTAGTGGCCCGCGAGCTGCGAGGCCTGCAGCGGCGGCGGGCCGGCCCAGCGCAGTTCATCGATGCGGAAGGGCACGTCGACGTCGACCGGCAAGGTGATCTGTTCGAGCGGCTCGGTGGGCGTGTCGCTTGGCGGCCCGCGGCGCTCGATGAGCACCTGTGCCGCGCGCACCTCGCCAAGCTGCACCTTGCGCTCGAACAGCGGCGCGAGCTGCCAGCCGATCTCGGCCTCTTTCACCTCCACCGCCAGGCTTTCGCTTTGCCAGCGCAGCCAGCCGATGCGCCCGCCCGTGCGCAGCGACCCCGTGACCTCGCGGCTTTCGAGCGTCTGGCCCGCGGGCATGTAGCGCGCCGCCTTGGCCAGCGTGTACGCCAGCGACTCGTTGGAGCCGATCCACCACCAGGCGCCCGCGCCCAGCACGAGCAGCAGCGCGAGCAGCGCGGCGACGGTCCAGGCCAGCGCGCGCAGGGCGCGGCGCGTGCGCGAGCGCGGCGCGCGCGCGGCGGGGGCGGGAGAAGAAGAGGCGGTGGCCCCGGGGCGGGAATCGGCGTCGGTCTGCATCGAAGGGGCGCGCGTCAGAAGGTGAAGCCGAGGCGGAGATGAAGGCGGATCTTCTTGGTGTCCACGCCGTAGGCGAGGTCGGCCTGCACCGGCCCCACGGGGCTGCGCCAGCGCGCGCCCACGCCCACGCCGACCTTGGGCTTGAGTTCACCGGGCTTGTCGGCCACCGCGCCGGCGTCGACGAAGACTGTGCTTTCCCACTCGGTGAGCTTGCCCTTGTAGACGAAGGGACGCTGCCATTCGACGCTCAGCACGCCCAGGTAGCGGCCCGCGACGATCTGGCCGTCGGGCCGCTCGGTGCCGATCTGGCGGTAGCTGTAGCCCCGCACCGTGGTGTCGCCGCCGGTCAGGAACATCAGCGTGGAAGGGATCTGCGCGCTTTCTTTCGCGGCCAGCGCGCCAGCCTCGGCGCGAAGCTGCAGCCGGCTGCGGCGTGCCAGCGTGGCGGCGTCGCGGCCTTCGGCGCGGCCGATCGGCAGCACGCCGAGTGCGCGCGCATAGGTGCGGGTGAAGGGCAGGCGCTCGCCGGTCAGGGTGTAGCCCGCGGCGAGTTCGAGCGCCAGGCCGTAGCCACGGGTGGGCGCGGCGTTGTCGTCGAAGTAGCGCCCGGTCCAGCCCCAGTTGGCCGTCACGGCCGAAGCGGAGGGCGGCGCGTCGATGCCGCGGTTCTGTGCGTAGTCGTACTGCAGGAAGTAGCTGCGGTCGATGTGGCCGCTCGACTTGCTGCGCCCGCCGCGCAGGCGGCCGCTGTCGACCACGTAGCTGCCGGAGGTCTCGCGCTTGAGCTCGGCGCCGGAAAACCAGCGCCAGCCGCGTTCGTCGGGAATGGCGTTCCACTCGGTGCCCAGCGACTTGATGTCGCGGTCGACCGACAGCCGCGACACCGCGCGCCAGCCGAGCAGCGGCAGCTTGTTGTGGATGTGGTCGAGCGACAGGCGCGGTCCGCTGTCGGTGGTGAAGCCGGCGCCGATCACCACTTTCTGCAGCGGCGCCTCGCGCAGTTGCGCGATGACGGGCGCAGCGAGCGGCGTGCCGCTCTCGGTGTCGAGCGTGAGGAACACCGAGTCGTAGTAGCCGCTGCTGGCCAGGCGCTGCTGCGCGTCGAGCAGCTTCTGCTGGTCGTAGTCGGCCCCCGTGGGCAGTTGCGCGATGCGGCGCGCGCCATCGGCGCTGTACCGCTGCACCCCCTTCAGCACCAGCGGCCCGAAGCGGTAGGCCGGCCCCGATTCGTAGGTGACGCTGAGCCGTGCCTGGTGCCGGTCCGCGTCGACCTCGGCGCGGCTCACGGCGATGCTGCCGGTGGGAAAGCGCCTGGCCGTCAGGCGCCGCAGCGCCCCGGTCTTGGCATCGTCCCAGCCCTGCTGGGTGAAGGTCTCGCCCGTGCGCAGCGTCCACGCCGTGCGGATGCCATCGCGCTGCGCCTGTGCCGTGGCGTCGGCCGCGATCGGGCCGGTGTAGTTGACTTGCACCGTGCTCACCCGCGTGACCGGGCCGGGGTCGACGGTGACGACGATCTCGCGCGGCGCCTTCTTGCCCGCGGGCGTCTCGTTGAGTTCGAGTGTCAGCGTGGGCGTGAAATAACCGAGGGTGCCGAGCAGTTCACGCGCGTTGGCTTCGGCCGCGACCATGAGGCGCGAGATCTCGGTCGCGCCGAGATCGTCGAGCGTGCGGTAGCGCTGGATCTCGAGGTGCGTCGTGAGGTAGTCGCGCACCGCTTCCGGGCCGCGGACCTCGACGGTGAAGGCGTCCTTGTCGTCGCGCTTCTTGCCGGCACCGGACGCGGCGTCGCCGTTCTGGACCAGCGCCGGCGGGGCGGCGCCCTTGTCATTCGCAGCGTCTTTCCTCGGCAGCAGGCTGCATCCTTGCAGAAGCAGGACGCCCAAAAAAAACAAAGCCGGCAGCCACGCCGGCGTAAAAGCTGGAACCACCCTGAACATCGGGCCATTCTGACAGCAACTGCACGCAATTAACGTAGGACGCACGTGCACGCGCGCGCCCTGAGTGTGCGTTTTTACTTCGAAAGCATTCGCATCGCTTCCTCCAGGCCGCGCAGCGTCAGCGGGTACATGCGGTTGGACATCAGCTGCTGCATCACCGCGATGCTCTGCCGGTACTGCCACACGCCCTGCGGCTCGGGGTTGATCCAGGCGAACTTCGGAAAGGCGTGGGTGAGCCGCTGGATCCACTCGGCGCCGGCTTCCTCGTTGTTGTATTCGACGCTGCCGCCGGGTTGCAGGATCTCGTAGGGGCTCATGGTCGCGTCGCCGACGAAGATGAGCTTGTAGTCCTTGTTGTACTTGCGCAGGATGTCCCAGGTCGCGAACTTCTCGGAGAAGCGGCGCTTGTTGTTCTTCCACATGAAGTCGTAGACGCAGTTGTGGAAGTAATAGAACTCCAGGTGCTTGAACTCGGTCTTCACGGCCGAGAACAGCTCTTCCACGCGCTGGATGTGCTCGTCCATCGTGCCGCCCACGTCCATCAGCAGCAGCACCTTGACGTTGTTGTGGCGCTCGGGGCGCATCTTGATGTCGAGCAGGCCGGCATTGGCGGCCGTCTTGTGGATGGTCTCGTCGAGGTCGAGCTCGTCCTCGTGGCCCTCGCGCGCGAACTTGCGCAGCCGCCGCAGCGCCACCTTGATGTTGCGCGTGCCGAGCTCCTGGCTGTCGTCGTAGTCCTTGTAGGCGCGCTGGTCCCAGACCTTGACCGCGCTCTTGTTCTTGCCCGCGCCGCCGATGCGGATGCCCTGCGGGTTGTAGCCGCCATGGCCGAACGGCGAGGTGCCGCCGGTGCCGATCCACTTGTTGCCGCCCTCGTGGCGTTCCTTCTGTTCCTCGAAGCGCTTCTTGAGCGTTTCCATGAGCTCGTCCCAGCCCATCTTCTCGATCTTGGCCTTCTCCTCGGCCGTGAACTCGCGCTCCAGCGTCTTGCGCAACCAGTCGAGCGGCACTTCCTTGGTGAAGTCGGTCAGCATCTCGACGCCCTTGAAATAGGCGGCGAAGGCGCGGTCGAACTTGTCGTAGTGCTTTTCGTCCTTCACCAGCGCGGTGCGCGAGAGGTAATAGAAATCGTCCAGGCCGAAGGCGCCGTCGGAATTGGGCCCGACCACGTCGGCCTGCAGTGCCTCGAGCAGCGTGAGGTATTCCTTGACCGAGACCGGCAGCTTGGCCGAGCGCAGCGTGTAGAAGAAATCGATCAGCATGGCGGCGGGCCTCCTTCAGCTTCGCGGCTTGTCGAGCAGGTAGAGCAGCTGGGCCTTGACCTCGGGCCACTCGCCTGCGCGCAGGCTGTACATCACGGTGTCGCGGACCGTGCCGTCGCGGCGCAACGCATGGCCGCGGATCACGCCGTCCTTCTTCGCGCCGAGCCGCTCGATGGCGGCCTGCGAGGCGAAGTTGAAATTGTCGGTGCGCCAGCCCACCACGTTGCAGCCGAGGGTATCGAAGGCGTGGCCCAGCATCAGCAGCTTGCAGGTGGTGTTGACGTGCGTGCGCTGGCAGCGCCGCGCATACCAGGTGTAGCCGATCTCCACGCGCTTCACGGCGGGCAGGATGTCGTGGAAGCTGGTGCTGCCGAGCACGGTGCCGGTTGCGGCCTCGGTCACGGCGAACGCGAAGCGGTGGCCGGCTTCGCGGCCCTGCAGCGCGGCTTCGATGTAGGCGCGCGTCTCGTCGGGCTCGGGCACCGAGGTGACGCGCAGCTTCCAGAGCTCGCCGTCGGCCGCGGCGGCGCGCAGGCCGGCTTCGTGGTCGAGCGAGAGCGGCACCAGCGCGAGGTCGCGGGCCTTCAGCGTGACAGGTTCGACGAACGCCATCTTCGAGCTACTTTCGAGAAAGGAGAGGGATCAGCGCGGAGGCTTGCCGTACTTGCGGTCGTACCAGGCCCGCGCGAGCTGCACGCCGGCGCCGCCGCCCAGGCCGATCAGCAGGATGCCGAAGATCTCGCTGTTGCCCCAGCCGCCGGCGCCGAACGCGTCGAGCCCGAGCTGCAGGCCGACCCAGCGCCCGAGCAGCGCGCCGAGCACGAACAGCACGGCCTGCGCCACGCCGAGCTTGAGCAGCTGCCCCACGGGATGCTGCGCGGCCGGCCGGGTCATCGGTTGTTGCGCTGCATGAAGACGAGCTTCTCGAACAGCGTCACGTCCTGTTCGTTCTTGAGCAGCGCGCCCACCAGCGGCGGCACGGCGACCTTGTCGTCCTTGCTCTGCAGCGCCTCGAGCGGAATCTCCTCGGCCATCAGCAGCTTGAGCCAGTCGAGCAGTTCGGAGGTCGAGGGCTTCTTCTTCAGCCCGGGCAGGTTGCGCACGTCGTAGAAGGTCTTCATCGCGGCCGTGAGCAGTTCCTGCTTGAGGCCGGGGAAGTGCACCGCGACGATGTGCTTCATCGTCTCGGCGTCGGGGAACTTGATGTAGTGGAAGAAGCAACGGCGCAGGAACGCGTCGGGCAGCTCCTTCTCGTTGTTCGAGGTGATGAACACCACCGGCCGGTGCTTGGCGCGGATCAGCTCGCGCGTTTCGTAGCAGTAGAACTCCATGCGGTCGATTTCGCGCAGCAGGTCGTTCGGGAATTCGATGTCGGCCTTGTCGATCTCGTCGATCAAAAGCGCCACCGGCTGGTCGGCCGTGAAGGCCTGCCAGAGCACGCCCTTCACGATGTAGTTGTGGATGTCTTTCACGCGCTCGCCGCCGTCGACGTCGGCCAGCTGCGAATCGCGCAGGCGGCTCACTGCGTCGTATTCATAGAGGCCCTGCTGGGCCTTGGTGGTCGACTTGATGTGCCACTGCAGCAGCGGCAGTCCGAGCGACTGGGCCACTTCCTCGGCCAGCATGGTCTTGCCGGTGCCGGGCTCGCCCTTGACGAGCAGCGGGCGCTTGAGCGTGATGGCGGCGTTGACCGCCAGCATCAGGTCCTGGGTGGCGACGTAGTTGTCAGAGCCCTTGAATTTCATGAGTGGAGGCGAGCGAGCAGGTTGGAGGAAAAGCGGGGTGGAGAAAAGAACACACTCGATCCGCTTGACGCAACCTCTTGAGCGGCCTGCATGGGGTCTTCGAAGACCCTTGCATATAATCGAATGTTGATTCGAAAAACTGTATTTCCACGAGATTGTGCGCGCAAAATGAACAAGTTGTTGACCACGATGTTTGCCTTCGCTGTCGCTTGCGTGACGGTCTCGGCGCAAGCCCAGCAAGTCACGGGCAAGGCCCAGGACGGCGCCAAGAAGGTGGCCATGTGCGTGGGTTGCCACGGCATCATCGGCTACCAGGCGAGTTTTCCCGAGATCCACAAGGTGCCGATGATCGCGGGCCAGAGCGCCAGCTACATCAGCGCCGCGCTCACGGCCTACAAGGGCGGCGACCGCAAGCACCCCACGATGCGCGCGATCGCCGACACGCTGACCGAGCAGGACATCGCCGACATCGCGGCCTACTACAGCCAGCTCGGCCTGAAGGAAGGCGATGCACCCCCCGCCACGCCGGCCAAGCCGATGCCCGAGAACATCCAGGCGCTGGTCTCGCGTGACAAGGACAACAGCTGCACCAAGTGCCACGGTGCCAACTTCAACACGCCCAACGACGGCACGGTGCCCAAGCTGGCCGGCCAGCATGCCGATTACCTGTTCGTCGCGCTCAAGTCGTACCGCGTGAAGAACAACCTGCACCTGGGCCGCTCGAACGCGGTGATGGCGCAGCAGGTCGAGCCCAAGAAGTTCACCAACGCCGAACTCAAGACGCTCTCGAACTACATTGCCTCGCTGCCCGGCGAACTCAAGACCGTGCCCGAGTCGCGCCTGCACCACGGCGGCGGCCAGTGAGCCTGGGCGGGGCAGCAGCCCCGCGCAACAAAGTAAAAAGCCCGCTTTCGCGGGCTTTTTTCATGGCGCCGTGCGCCGTGGTTTGGCTCAGATGTCGAAGAACACCGTCTCTTCGGCGCCCTGCATGCGGATGTCGAAGCGATAGCCGACCGCGCCGCCGTGCTCGAAGCGCTCGGCCACCAGCGTGTGGCGGCGCTCCGCCGGCACGCTCGCGAGCACCGCGTCGCGCGCATTGGCTTCGGCTTCGTCGCTGAAATACACGCGCGTGAACGCATGCAGCAGCAGGCCGCGCATCAGCACGATCACATTGATGTGCGGGGCCTCGCCGGGCGACTCGGCGCCGGGCTTCACGGTGTGGAACACATAACGGTTCTGCGCATCGGTGCCGGTGCCGACGCGGCCGAAGGCGCGGAAACCGAGCTCGCGCGCCTCGGCCGGCGTCTGCGGATAGCGGCCCTGGCCGTCGGCCTGGCTGATCTCGACCATCGCGTCGTTGATCGGATTGCCGTCGCCGTCGAGCACGCGCCCTTCGAGGCGGATGCGCTCGCCCGCGGCGCCGTCGAGCGCCACCGCGGCATCGAAAGGCTGATTGAAGTCGTAGCCGTACTGCGTGGCCGTGAGGCCGTAGGCGAAATAGGGGCCCACCGTCTGCGACGGCGTCTGGCCGAAGTCGGCCTCCTGGGCGGTCATGAGCTGGTTGTTGCTTTTGTCCATGTCGTGCGTCTCCTGGCTCAGCGGTTCTCGAACGGGGTCTCGTCGGCGCCGCGCAGCACGATGTCGAACTGGTAGCCGAGCGCGTAGCCTTCCTCGGTGATGTCGAGGCTGAAGTCGGCGATCAGCCGGTTGCGGTAGCGCTCCGGCGTGCCGGTGATCATCGGGTCGTACTGCAGCAGCGGGTCGCCGGGAAAGTACATCTGCGTGACCAGCCGGCTCGCAAAGCTCTGGCCGAACAGCGACAGGTGGATGTGCTGCGGACGCCAGGCGTTCGGATGGTTGCCCCAGGGGTAGGCGCCGGGCTTGATGGTCAGGAAGCGGTAGCGGCCTTCGCTGTCGGTCAGGCAGCGGCCCGCGCCGAGGAAGTTGGGGTCGAGCGGCGCGTCATGCTGGTCGACCTTGTGCACGTAGCGGCCCGAGGCATTGGCCTGCCACAGCTCGACCAGCGTGTTGGCGACGGGGCGGCGGCGCTCGTCGAGCACGCGGCCCGTGAGGATCATGCGTTCGCCGAGCGGCTCGCCGTTCTTGCGCGCGTTGCGCGTCAGGTCGTGGTCGAGCGCGCCGATGCTGTCGTGGCCGTACACCGGCTGCTGCAGCTCGCCGAGCGCGGCCTTCAGCGGGATCAGCGGCTTCTGCGGGCCGCGCTTCATCGTCGACTTGTAGCCGGGATAGATGTACGAGGGATGGGCCTGCCAGTCGCGCGGCGTGAGCACGGCGGCCTGCGTGGCCTGGGTTTTGTTCAACATGGGGTGTCGTCTCCTGGGTGGGGCGGGTCTTGTCCGAACATGGACTCTAGAAGGCCCGTTCGATGATGTAAATTGAAGATTGGTCTCGTTTGAATAACCACAGGTAATTGAAAAACCCCACCGATCTCCGCCAGGACTTCCTGCGCAACGTGCAGTTGCGGCATCTGCGCTGCCTGGTCGCGGTGGCGCAGGAGCGCCACCTCGCGCGCGCCGCCGAGCGGCTTGCGCTGAGCCAGCCCGCGGTGTCGAAAACGCTGTCGGAGCTCGAGGCCATCGTCGGCACGCGCCTGGTCGAGCGCAGCCGGGCCGGGCGGCGCGGCGTGCAGGGGCTGGCAACGGCCGGCGAGCAGTTGCTCGCGCATGCGCTGCGCGTGCTCGAGGCGCTCGACGCCAGCGCGCAGGCGGTGGCGCCGGCCTCGGGCGAGCGCGTCGAGCGGCTGCGCATCGGCGCGCTGCCGAGCGTTGCGCCGGCACTGCTGCCGGCGCCGCTCGCGCGCTTTCGCGTGCGCTGGCCCGCGGTGCAGCTGCTGGTGAAGAGCGCCGCCAACCCGGTGCTGCTCGACGAGCTGCGCGCCGGCGAGCTCGACCTCGTGGTGGGCCGCATGAGCGACCCGCGGCTCATCGGCGGGCTCAGCTTCGAGCTGCTCTACACCGAGCCGCTGGTGTTCGCGGTGCGTGCCGGCCATCCGCTGCTGGCGCGCTCGCGGGCGCGCGCGGTGTCGGTGCAGGCGGTGCTCGGCTATCCGCTGGTGGTGTACGGCGAGGGCACGGTCCCGCGCCATCACACCGAGAGCTTGCTGCAGGCGCGCGGCCTGGCGCTGCCGCCCGATGCGCTGCAGACGCTCGACGTGGCCCTGGCGCGCGGGCTCGTCGCGGTCTCCGACGCGGTCTGGATCACGCCGCTCGGTGCCGCCCGCGGCGAACTCGCCGACCAGCGCCTCGTGCGCCTGCGCATCGAGACCGCCGGCACCGACGAGCCCGTGGGCCTGCTGCTGCGCAGCGATGCCGAACCCTCGCCCGCGCGCGTCGCGATGGCCGTGCTGCTGCGCGACGCGGCGAGGCAGCAGGGCGCGCCTCCGGCCCGGTCGGGCAAGAAGCCCTCGGCCTGAGCTGGCCCTAGTCTCGTGTTGCCCGGCGCTGCACGCAGGCGACATAGCCGTCGCCGTCGGGCGGCCGGCCTGCGCGCTGGGCCTCCCACATCATCTGGCCGAGGCATTCCATCGCCTCGTGGTGCGCATCGAGCAGCGAGCCCCGGCGTGCGGCCAGCAGCTCGACGGCCTGGCGGATGCCGCGCGGCTGGTCGATCGAGCATTGCTCGCTGATCGACAGGTGCATCGACAGGTGCAGGAACGGGTTCTCGCGGCCGGAGGCGCCGTCATACACGCGCGCCACCGCGGCATCGGCGTCGGCGAGGTCGCCGTGGTATTCGGGGTGGGCCTCGATCCAGCCGGCCGCGAGCGTCTCGAGGGCTTCCATCGGCAGGCCCTGCCGCTGCTTCGCGAAGACGTCGCAGAAGAAGCGGCGGACGTCTTCCTGGGAGGGATTGAACATGGCTGTAGGAGGCGAAAAAAGAAAAGGAGAGGGCGGGATTTTCAGCTGCGAGCAGCCGGCGTGCGGGGGGTGATGTTCCGGTAGCGCGACGTTACGTCGTTACGTAACAACAGGCGCAAAGCTGCGTTCCGAAGCCTTTCGCGGTCTCGGTCCGACGCCGTTGGTTCCAAGAATATCCATGTAAATCAAAGGCTTGCAAATTTGTAGGCGCGAATGCCGCGCAGAACCTCGAGGCGGCACGCTAGTTGCCCCTGTAAGGCATCTTTTGTCACAGAGGCTGCCATGAACGCTCCACAAGCATCGACCCCTTCGACCGACGGACTCGCCGCCAGTGGCGTGGCGCCCGTGGTCATCGCACAAGCCAACACCGGCGCGCCGCTCGGCGCATCCGCCGCGGCCATTCCTTCGGCACCTGCCGCCGCCGCGGCGCCCGCGAGCATCGGCACATTGTCCAATGCCACGCCGGGTGTCGCCGTGATGCGCGACGGTGTCCGCATCCCGGTGGAGGGCAATCAGACCCTGATCGCCGGCGACCGCGTGCTGGTGCCCGAGGGCGGCCAGGCCAACGTGCTGTTCCCCGGCTCGGCCAGCAACAAGGCGCCGCTGGCCGGCGTTTTCACCAGCGGCACCGACGCGACCATCGGCGCGACCAAGCTGCCGGGCGGCCTTGAACAAGTGAACGTCGACGTGGCTCAGGGCGACCTGCAGGTCACGCCGCCCGACAGCGACGCCGATGCGGCCGCGCTGGCGGTCAGCAAGAAGCTTCCCGCGGCCGGCGGCCTCGGGCTGGGCGAATTCGCGCTGGGCGCGCTCGGTGCCGTTGGCCTGGGCGCCGCGCTCGGCGGCGGTGGCGGCAGCGACGGCGGCATCTCGTTCTTTTCGCCGATCGGCGGCGGCGAGACCGATGCGGATGCCGACGCGGACGCGGATGCGGATGCCGATGCAGACGGTGATGCGGATGCCGATGCGGACGCGGATGCAGATGCCGATGCAGATGCAGATGCAGATGCCGATGCAGATGCAGATGCCGACGCCGATGCCGACGCCGATGCCGATGCCGATGCCGATGCGGATGCGGATGCGGATGCAGATGCAGATGCAGATGCAGATGCAGATGCAGACGCGGATGCCGACGGCGACAGCCTGCTCAACCCTGCCGACGACCTCGTGGACGGTCTGCTCGGCACCGGCGGCGGATCGGGAACCCCCGGCGGACCTTCGGTGGGCAACCAGAAGCCCGGCGGCATTGCCGACGAACTGGGCCTGGGCAGCCCCCTCGAGTCCGTCTCGGACCTGGTCGACCAGACGACCGACCTGGTCGACGACATCGTGGCGCCCGTGCTCGGCGGCGGCTTCATGCCGAACAACCCGAACCAGCTCGAGCCGGTGGACGACTTCGCCGAGGCCGTGCTCGACGGCCTCAACGGTGCGGCCAGCCCCGTGCTCGACGGCCTGCTCGGCCAGGGTGCCACCGACGCGCTGCTCGGCCAGGTCGACTACGTCACCGACGCGGTCCAGAACGGACTGGACCACCTGCTGGGCGACGAAGGCATCCTGACGGGCGTGACCGACGCCCTCGGCCTCGAAGGCGTGATCGATGAGCTGATCGGCGAAGGCGGCGTGGTCAGCGAAGTGCTCGACGGCCTGCTCGGCGAAGACAGCCTGCTGGCGGGTCTGGTGAGCGAAGACGGCCTGCTGGGCGGCTTGCTGGCTGAAGACAGCCTCGTGGGCGGCCTGCTCGGTGAAGACGGCGTGGTCGGCGGCCTGATCGGCGGCGTGCTGGGCGACGACGGCCTGATCGGTGGCCTGCTGGGCGGCGATCTGCTCGGCGGCGATCTGCTCGGCGGCGACCTGCTGGGCGGCGTGCTCGGCGAGGACGGCCTCGTGGGCGGCCTGCTGGGTGGCGACCTCCTGGGCGGCGACCTGCTTGGCGGCGTGCTGGGCGAGGGCGGCCTGCTGGGCGGCCTGCTGGGCGGCGATCTCCTGGGTGGCGACCTGCTCGGCGGCGTGCTGGGTGAAGAGGGCATCGTCGGCGGCCTGCTCGGCGGCGACCTGCTGGGTGGCGTGCTCGGTGAGGACGGCATCGTGGGCGGCCTGCTCGGTGGCGATCTCCTCGGCGGCGACCTGCTCGGTGGTGTGCTGGGCGAGGACGGCCTCGTTGGCGGCCTCCTGGGTGGCGACGGTGCACTGGCCGGCGTGCTGGGCAGCGAAGGCCTCACGGGCGGGCTGCTGGGCCAGGAGGGCCTGGTCGACAACCTGCTCGGCGCGAACGGCGCACTCGGCGGCTTGCTGGCCGACAGCCCGCTCGGCGGCCTCCTGGGCGGCGATGACGGCCTGCTCGGCGGACTGACCGACGGCGTGCTGGGCGACGACGGTCTGCTCGGTGGCTTGCTGGGTGAAGACGGCCTCGGCGGCGGCCTGCTGGGTGCAGACGGCCTGCTCGGCAACGACGGCCCGATCGGCGGCCTGCTGAACGGCGATCTGCTGGACGGCGTGCTCGGTGAAAACGGCATCGTCGGCGGCCTGCTCGGCGGCGACCTCCTGGGCGGCGACCTGCTCGGCGGCGTGCTCGGCGAAGACGGCATCGTCGGCGGCCTGCTCGGTGGCGACCTCCTGGGTGGCGACCTGCTCGGCGGCGTGCTCGGCGAAGACGGCATCGTCGGCGGCCTGCTCGGCGGCGATCTCCTGGGCGGTGACCTGCTCGGCGGCGTGCTCGGCGAAGACGGCATCGTCGGCGGCCTGCTTGGTGGCGACCTCCTGGGTGGTGACCTGCTGGGCGGCGTCCTCGGTGAAGACGGCATCGTCGGCGGCCTGCTCGGTGGCGACCTCCTGGGTGGCGACCTGCTGGGCGGCGTCCTCGGTGAAGACGGCATCGTCGGCGGCCTGCTCGGTGGCGACCTGCTCGGCGGCGATCTCCTGGGCGGCGATCTCCTGGGCGGTGACCTGCTCGACGGCGTCCTCGGTGAAGACGGCATCGTCGGCGGCCTGCTCGGCGGCGATCTGCTGGGCGGTGACCTGCTCGGCGGCGTCCTCGGCGAAGACGGCATCGTCGGCGGTCTGCTCGGCGGCGACCTGCTGGGTGGCGACCTGCTCGGCGGCGACCTGCTCGGCGGCGTCCTCGGTGAAGACGGCATCGTCGGCGGCCTGCTCGGCGGCGACCTGCTGGGCCAGGACGGCCTCGTCGGCAGCCTGCTCGGCAGCGACGGCCTGCTTGGCGGCGTGGTGGCCAACATCCTCGATCCGGTGCTCGAAGTGGCAGGCGGTGCCGCGGAGACCCTGGAGCCGGTCGTGGCTGCCGTGTCCGAAGTGGCCGAGCCCGTGACCGACATCCTGGCCGGTGCGGGCACCACGCTGTCGCCGGTGATCGAGACGGTCGCGGGCCTGGTCGACACGGTGGAGCAAGCCGCGCCGATCGTGACCGACGTCGTGACCCCGATCACCAGCCTGGTCGACCAGGTCGCCGGCAACAACAGCGTGCTGACGCCGGTCTCGAACATCCTGCACGGCCTCCTGGGCTGAGCACCCGACGGCCACGCATCACACGAACGACAGCACCAGGGACAGGCCGCAACCCGGCCTGTCCCGCCAAAGGATCCTTATGAAAAACAACTTCCGGATACTCGCCACCCTCGCATTGGCCGCCAGCCTCGCCGCCTGCGGCACGGGCCCCAAGGACGGCCGCGAAGACGCCAAGTACTACTTCTCGAACAAGGCCGCGAGCAACGTGGCCAGCGTGCAGGCGGCCCCGCCGCCGCCGATGCAGAACGGCCCGGTCGGCGTGCCGCGCATCGTGTACTTCGACTTCGACAAGTACAACATCCGTCCGCAGGACCGCAGCGTGGTCGAGGCGCACGCGAGCTACATGCGCAACCGTCCCACGAGCCGCGTGGTGATCGAAGGCCACACCGACTCGCGCGGCGGACGCGAATACAACCTGGCGCTGGGCCAGCGCCGCTCCGAAGCCGTGCAGCGTGCGCTCACGCAGCTGGGCGTGCCGGCCGAGCGCATCGAAGCCATCAGCTGGGGCATCGAGAAGCCCGCGTCGCTCGACAACACCGAGGAGGGCTATCAGCTCAATCGCCGAGCTGAATTCAGCTATCGCTGAAGCCGGAGAAACGCGATCCCCTTGCGCAGCGTGAACAGGCCCTGGGCCGAATGATGTCCTTCTCCGAACAGCTCCATGCCTGCCACGAGCGCCTGGCGGCGGTGTGTGCGGCGCTGCCGGCGCCTTACCCGGCCTTCACGCTGTTCTTCTCGGTCACCGACGGTTCGCAGCGCGCGCACGTGGTGCACGCGCGCGCGGCCGATTTCGAGACCGCCTGGCGCGCAGGCGCCGAGGCGGTCGAACGCCGGGTGCGCGACTGCGGCCTGGTCTCGCCGTGGCTGCGCATCGACTGGGTCGAGGGCGCGAGCCCGATGGAGTGGGGCCAGTTCAAGGCCCAGCTCGGCGCCGTCAAGCGCAACTACTTCCGCCTCGGGCTGGCCTTCGACAAGGACTTCGAGACCGCGTTCACCGAACAGGAGCTCAACGCCAACGCGATGCTGAGCGGCGACTCGACCATCGCGCATGCGGTGGTGAACTCGCGCAATTTCGCGCTCTATGCCGAGGCGCGCTTTGGGCGCGCGCTTGCGCTCGACCTGCCCGCGGACCATCCGGTCTACCTGCTCGCGACCGTGGGCGTGTTCTGCCAGGCCGACGGCGTGGTGCACAAGCTGGTGGGCACCGGGCTCGACGCGGGGCGCCGCCAGGCCCCGGCGCTCTCGCCCGCCTCGGCGCTCGAGCTGGTGCGCAGCGGCTCGGCCTACCTCGCGCGCCAGGTGCAGGACGACGGGCTGTTCGTCTCGGGCTACTTCCCGTGCTTCGATCGCCGCATTCCGACCTACGACGCGAGGCGCCACGCGAGCGTGCTCAGCGCCATGGTCGAGGCCTGGGAGCTCACGCGCGACGAGAAGCTGCGCGCCGCGATCGAGCGCGCGCTGCCGCCGTTCGCGGGTCGCTTCATCCGCGAATACAGGCTGGCCGACGGCCGCGAGGCCGCCTTCCTGGTCGACGGCGAGGAGATCACGCTCGGCGGCAATGCGGCCTGCATCCTTGCGCTGGTGGCGCACGGCGAGGCGATGGAAACGCGCCGCTGGCTGCCGCTGCTCGAGAAGCTCGCGCTCGGCATCGCCTCGCTGCAGGACCCGGCCACCGGCCGCTTCAACCATGTGCTGCATGCCGCCGACCTGCGCGTGAAGCAGGCCGCGCGCGCCGTCTATCACGAGGGCGAGGCGGTGTTCGGCCTGATGCGGCTCTACGGCCTCACGCGCGATCCGCGCTGGCTCGCGGTGGTCGAGAAGGCCTTCGACCACTTCATCGCCAGCCAGCACTGGCAGGCGCATGACCACTGGTTGAGCCGCTGCGTGAACGAGCTCACGCGCTGGAGCCCGCAGGAGCGCTACTTTCGCTTCGGGCTGCAGAACGTGGCCGGCTACCTCGACTTCGTGCTCGACCGCAAGACCACCTTCCCGACGTTGCTCGAGCTGATGCTTGCGGCCCAGCAGATGCTGCAGCGGCTCGAGGGCATGGCGCCCATGCGGCACCTGCTCGACGAGCTCGACAGCGAGAAGTTCTACCGCGCGCTCGAGTACCGCGCGCACTACCTGCAGAACGGCTTCTTCTGGCCCGAGGTGGCGATGTATTTCCGCCGCCCGTCGCTCATCGCGGGCGCCTTCTTCGTGCGCCACCACGCGTTCCGCGTGCGCATCGACGACGTGGCGCAGTACATGTCGGGCTTCGTGGCCTACCACCGCTACCTGCTCGAGCGGCCGGCCGTGCCGGGCGCGGGAAGCGCCAGGGACGACGGCGCCGAATGGACGGCCGACGAGATGGCGCGCGTGACCGGCGGCGACTGGGTGGTGCAGCCCGACGAAGGCTGGCGCGCCACCGGCGTCACGCAGCGCTCGTTCCTGCGCAAGGGCCGCGTGGTGTTCGAGCACCAGGCGCGGCCGTCGAAGGCGCCGCTGGCCGCGGTGATCCTCAAGGGCGTGCTGCAGCCCGCGGCCGCCGTGCTGTGCACCGACGCGTCGGCACACCTCGACAAGCGCGTGCCGGTGCTGCAGGTGCCGAACGTGCCGCAGGCGGTGCTGGCGCTCGGCGCGCATGCGCGCAGCGAATTCGCCGGCCGCGTCTGCGGCGTGCTGGGCAGCGGCACGGCCAGCAGCACGGTGGCCGCGATGCTGGCCGATGCGCTGGGCGTCTGGGGCGAGGTCGGCCAGCCCGAAGGCAACGTGAGCCTGCCATCGGGCATGGCCTGGAACCTGACCTGCATGCCGCGGCGCGCCGCCTACTGGGTGCTGGAGATGGGTTCGCCCAACCTGCCCGCGCTGACCGAGCTGGTGCGCCCGATGCTGGCGGTGGTCACGGGGCTGTCGGCCTCCGCGCAGAAGCGCCGCGGCCCTGCTGGCGCGGCCGCGCAGCACGACAGCCGCATCTTCCAGGGCATGGCGGCCGGCGATACCGCGGTCATCAACCGAGACATCCCCGAGTTCGCGGCTTTCGCCGAAGCCGCCATGGCGCACCAGCTCCAGATCGTGAGCTATGGCGAGCATCCCGACGCCGACCTGCGGCTCCTGGCCTTCGACCACGGCGAAGCGCAGGTCGCGGTGCTCGGCGAGCCGTTCCAGTTGCGGCTCAACGCGCCGGGGCGCCACATGGGCATGAGCGCGGTGGCGACCCTGGCGGCGCTGCATGCGATGCGGCTCAAGCTCGCAGCCGCCGTGGAGCCGCTGGCCGCTTTCGAGCCGCCGGGCGGACGCGGCGCGCTGCACACCATCCACATCGGCGGCGGCAGCTTCAAGCTGATCGACGAAACCTACGACGCCAACCCGAGTTCGATGCGCGCCGCGCTCGAGCTGCTGTCGCAGGCGCCGTGCGAGCCATCGCGCCGCGTGGCCATCCTCGGCGACATGCAGGAGCTCGGCCCCGCCGCGCAGCGCCACCACCTCGATCTCGAGCCCGAACTGCTCGCCTCGCAGCCCGACCGCGTGCTGCTGTGCGGACCGCTGATGCGTGCGCTGCATGCGCGCATCAGCACCAAGGTCCGCTCGCACTGGTTCGTCGACGTCGCCGACCTGTCGACCGCACTCGGAGGCCTGCTGCAGCCGGGCGACTGGGTGCTGGCCAAGAGTTCACCCGGGGTCGGCCTTTCCCGTCTTGCCCGGGTCCTGAAAGCATTGCCATGAAACCCAGCCTCTCCCTTCCCCTTCCCACCGACGCTTCGTCCGCGCCCGCGCGCCGCTGGTGGGTCGGATGGTTTCAGCTTCTTTGCGCCTGGTTGCTGTGCATGTTGCTGTGTGCCAACGTCGCGCTCGTGCTCGCCAAGGACCAGCCGCGCGAGGAATCCGAACGCCCGGTGGCCCGCAAACCCGTGGACTGCGCGCCCGCCGGCGGCACCGCCGCGCCGCCCACGCTGCGCGAAGCGCTGCGATGCAGCGGCGCGTAAAGGAAAATTCCGTTGTAACAATTGGGTAACAGTCGATAATGGCGCAGGCGTCATTGCCGCACCGATCGGCCTTTTCCCATGATCAAGTTTCTTCTCCCCAGCCAGCTGCTGGCCGACCCGCCGGAGGAGGCCGGCGCGAGCCCCTACGCGGGTGCGCTGCACAAGGCTTTTCGCGATGCCTATCCGCTGGTCAAGAGCGCGGCCTGGCGCTCGCTGCCGATCAGCCTGTTCGGCCTGCTGCCGTCGATCTTCCTGCTGCAGGTGTATGACCGCGTGCTGTCGCGCAGCGGCGTCTCGACCTTGGCCGCGCTGGTGAGCGGCATCCTGTTCTTCCTTTGCATCGAGTTCTGGCTGCGCATGCGGCGTTCGCGCCTGCTGCGCAATGCCGGCGCGATCATCGACCACGGCGTCTCGGGGGCGCTGCTGCACTCGATGCTGAACCGCCCGCTGCGCGCCCTCGAGGCGCGCCCGGCCTCGGTGTGGCACCAGTTCTTCCGTGACGTGGCCTCGGTGCGCGGCACGGTCACCGGCGGCCTGGCGCAATCGATCTTCGACCTGCCGATGGCGGTGTTCGCGCTGGCGGTGATCGGCATCGTGGCGCTGCCCGTGCTGCCGGTGGTGGTGCTGTTCCTCGGCATCATGGCCTTCCTGGCCTGGTGGTGGGCCGACGAGGTGCGCACCGGCCGCGTCGAGGAAGTGCAGCGCGGCCGCGGCCTCGACCGCATGACCGCCGAGATCTGCAACGCGCGCGAGACGCTCAAGACGCAGGCCAACGACGGCCCGACCGTCGAGATGTGGCGCCAGACCTACAACGACTGGCTCGGCGAAAGCTTCAGCAAGAACGGCCAGATCGAGACCGCGCGCGACGGCACCACGGTGCTGTTGACGGTGTTCTCGGTGATCATCGTCACGGTGGGCGCGGTCTCCGTGATGGAGCAGTGGATGACCGTGGGCGGCCTCGTGGCCTCGAACATGCTGGCGCTCAAGGCGCTGCAGCCGGTGGCGGGCCTGGTCTCGAGCTGGCGCTCGCTGGCGGCCGCCAAGGAAGCGGCCAAGCGCCTCGAGAAGGTGCTGGGCGAGCCGGTCGAGAAGCCGCCGTCGGGCATGACGCTGCCGCAGCCGCTCGGCCGCGTGACGCTGAAAGACGTGAGCTTCAGCTTCAGCGCCGAGGCGCACAAGCCGGTGCTCGAGAACGTCGACCTCGACATCGGCCCGGGCGGGCTGCACGTGATCGTCGGGCGCAACGGCGCCGGCAAGTCGACGCTGGTGAAGCTGCTCTCGGGGCTCTACACGCCCACGCGCGGCGTCATCAGCATCGGCGAATACGACCTGTCGCAGTTCGGCCGCGAGGAGCTGTCGCGCTGGATCAGCTATCTCTCGCAGGAGGTCTACTGGTTCGGCGGGCCGCTGATCGACACCATGCGCCGCACCGCGCCGGGCCAGAGCGACGAGCAGGTGGTGGCGGCCTGCAAGCTTTCGGGCGCGCACGACTTCATCTCGCGGCTGCCCGACGGCTACCGCACCGTGGTGGGCGAGGGCGGCGTGGGCTTCTCGGTCGGCGAGCGGCGCAAGCTCGCGCTGGCCATGAGCTTCCTGCGCAAGCCCTCGGTGCTGGTGCTCGACGAGCCGAGCAACGACCTCGACTTCCAGAGCGAGCGCACGCTGCTCGCCACGCTGCTCGCGGTGGCCAAGGTGCGCACCGTGGTAGTGGTGACGCACTCGCTGCGCATCGTCTCGGCCGCGACGACGGTCTACCACGTGACGGGGCAGGGCAATGTCGAGCAGGGCACGGCGGCCGTCATGGTGCCGAAGCTCTTCGGGGTGAAGAAGGCGCTGGTGGCGCTGGGTGATGGGGGCGCGAGCGATGACGAGTCCGCGCATGGCGCCGGCGCCAGCCGCTCCATGGCCTGAAGAACGAACGATCGAACAAGCGTATGTGGGGACCGAATTGAAATCAGATTTGCCGCAGATCCTCCAGCAGGAGGAAAGCAAGCGCGCGGCGCAGACGTCGCCCAGCGGCCGGCGCCGCCAGTGGGTGATCGGCGGCGTTGTGGCGCTGCTGGCCGTGGTGGGGCTGGGCTTTCCGATGGAGACCGTGGTGGTGGCGCCGGGGCGGGTGATTCCGTCCGACCGGGTCAAGTCGATCCAGCATCTGGAGGGCGGCATCGTCAGCGAGGTGCTGGTGAAGGAAGGCGACCGCGTGCAGCAGGGACAGTCGCTGGTCGAGATCGACCTGGGCGGCAGCGGCCTCAACTTCGAGGAGCTCTCCGCGCGCCATGCGGCCACGCAGGCCACGCGGGTGCGTCTCATGGCCGAAAGCCGCGGCCAGCCGCTGCGGCGCGACAGCTTTGCGGCGGACATCGACGCCAGCGTGCTCGAGGGCGAGGTCGGCGCCTACGAGGCACGTGCGCTCGAGCAGCGCGGCGTGATGGCGGGCGCGGTGTCGGGCCTGGAGCAGGCGCGCAGCAAGCAGCTCGAGCAGCAGGCCAAGGTCAAGGGCCTCAACGACCGGCTCGCGCTGATGCAGAAGGAACTCGAAATCTCCGAGCAGCTGCTCAGCGAGAAGCTCGTGGGCCAGGTCGAGGTGCTGGAGAAGCGCCGCCAGGTCGAGGGTGTGCGCAGCGAACTCGCCGTGGCGCGCCAGGGCGCGATCTCGGCCAGTGCCGCGATCACCGAGGCCCAGGCCAAGATGGCCGAGGCCGAAGGCCGCTTCCGCCGCCGCGCCTCCGACGAGCTGGCCACCGTGGAGCGCCAGTTCGCGAGCCTCAGCGAAGACCTGGCACGGGCCCGCACACAGCGCTCGCGCACGACCGTGAAGGCGCCCGCCGACGGCATCATCAAGGGCCTGCGCAGCGCGAGCCCGGGCTGGGTCATCAAGCCCGGCGAGGCGATCATGGAAGTGGTGCCCGACAAGGACGAGGTCATGATCGAGGCGCGGCTGAACCCCAATGACCGCGGCTTCGTCGAGATCGGGCAGGGCGCGCGCGTGAAGATCACGGCCTACGACTACCTGCGCTACGGCGCGGTCGAAGGCAAGGTCACGCTGGTGGCGGCCGACGCCGACCGTGACCCGGCCGTCGCCAACTCGGCACCCTACTACCGCATCCTGGTCGGCACCGAGCAGACCTTCGTGGGCCAGAAGGAAAACCGCATCACCGCCGGCATGGAGGCGGAGGTCGACCTGAAGGTCGGCACCGATCCGTTCATCTGGTACATCCTTCGTCCGGTGCTGAAGCTGCGGCGCGAAGCCTTCCGCGAGCCATGAGCGCGCGCAACGCCACAGGCCGGCGCCGCACCACGGGCACCGGCGCCCTCTGCGCGGCGCTGTGCGCCAGCTTCCTGCTGCCGCCCGGCGCCGCACTGGCGCAGGAGCCATCGCCGCAGCTCGCGGCCGCGCGCCGGCTGTCGTCGCCATCGCTCGGCGCGGCGAGCTCCGTGCAGCGCGTGAAGCAGGCGCTCATCACGCTGTCGCAGGAATTCCCCGAGGTACAGACCGCGCAGGCCGCGGCCAACACCAGTGGTTTCGGCGTGGAGACGGCGAAGAAGGCGCGCTATCCGCGCTTCAAGCTCGGCACCGCCACCGGCAGCTACAACAGCGGCGCGGCCAATGCCAGCTCGGAGAACTACACCGTGCTGACGGCCGAGGCCCGCGTCAGCCTGATCGACGGCGGCGCCATGAACGCTGCCGTGCGCGCCGCCGAGGCCGGCAACCTGGCCGACGAGGACGCGGTCGTCACCACCTCGCAGAAGGTGGTGCTGGATGCGCTCACCGCCTACCTGCAGGTGCAGCGCTTCGAGCTCAAGAAGCAGATCGCGCGCAAGTCCACCGAGGTGGTGGCCGAGCTTTCGCGCGTGGAGTCGCGGCGCGTCGCGCTCGGCGCGGCGGGCGAGAACGACCTCAACATGGCCGCCTCGCGCCGCGCCGCCGTGGCCGCGCGCGAATCCGATTTCGAGGCCCAGCGCGACGAGGCGCTGGCCAAGTTCAACACCTACTTCCGCTTCACGCCCGAGCCATCGTCGCTACCGGTGCTCGCCGCGCCCGCGGCGTGGCGCATCGTGTCGCGCGACGAAGCGCTGCGCCGTGCCGAGGAGCGCAGCACCGAGGTCGCCGAAGCCAAGGGCCGCCTCGCGCGTGCGCAGGCGCTGGTCGAGCAGCAGGAAGCCAGCATCTGGCCCACCGTCGACGCCGTGGTCGTCAAGAGCAAGGACCCGCGCGGCGTTTCGCCGCAAGATCCGACGCGCGCGGCCTTCGAGCTCAACTGGAACTTCGGCAACGGCTTTGACCGGCAGATGAAGCTGAAGTCGGCCCTGGCCGAGGTTGCCAACCAGGAAGCCAAGCTCGAGGGCGTGCGGCTCAACCTGCTCGAGCTCACGTCGGCCTCGTGGGCGCGCACCGTGTCGGGCCGCGAGCGCGAACGCCAGCTCCGGGAAGCCGTGAGCGCCTCGGGCCAGTCCTTCCGCGGGCGGCGCCGGCTGATGGAGTTCGGCCGCGAGACCCTGCCCGCCGTGCTCGACGCGCAGCTCGACTACTACACCCTGCTGTTCGACTACGTGGACTCGGTGTTCGACCTGCGCATCACAGAGCTGCGCCTCGCGCGCACCGTGGGTGAACTGCGCATCGACCCCGACGCGGCTAACAGCTGGATCGACCGCATCTTCGGCCCGCCGACCCGCCCGGTGCTGAGCGATGACGGCATGCTTGCGATGCTGTGCATTGCAAGCAATGCGGCGTGTGCGAACGAAGCGGTGGTCGACCGGAGCGCGAGCGCGGCGGGTTCTGCTCTCGGGCTGCGCACCACGCCGAGAATGCCGGCGCGCTGATCGGCGGGCGAGCGGACCGAGCCGCTTCGGGGGTGGGCCAGGGACACCGCGGAACCGGCTTCGCCGGGCCGCTGGTGTCGCCCCCTTGAGGGGGGAGTCGAGCTACACGCAGTGAGCGAGGGACGGGGGTGGGCTAAGTCTCTTCGGGGATGCCGGGCTCGCCGTCGAGGATCTGGTACTTGCGCATTTTCTCCCACAGCACCTTGCGGCTGATGCCCAGGTGCTGCGCCGTGTCCTGGCGCTTCCAGTCGTTGGTCTCGAGCGCCGCGATGATGCGGTTGCGCTCGCTGCTGTTCCAGCCCCGGCGTTCGCCGCTGCCGTCGAGCGCCACGCCATTGCCGCCGCCCGCGCCGCTGCCGTTCGTCCCCGACATCGCCGGCGTCGGCGTGCCGCGCGTGAGCGCGATCGCGCGCTGGATCAGGTTCTGGTCCCAGCCGCGCATCTGCCGCGCGATCACGCCCACCCGCTCGGCGAGGTTGCGCAGCTGCCGCACATTGCCCGGGAAGTAGATCTCGGCGACCGCGTCGCTGAGCCAGTGCGGCGTCTCGCCCAGCGCCTCGAGCTCGTCGCCGAGCACGTTGCGCAGCAGCGCCTTGAAGATCGCGATTTTGTCGATCTCGCCGCGCTCCTCGAGGCTCGGCACATGCAGCTCGATCACTGCGAGCCGGTAGAACAGGTCGGCGCGGAATTCACCGCTCGCCACCATCTCGCGCAGGTTGCGGTTGGTGGCCGCCACGAGCCGGAAGTCGACCCGGATCGGCGCAGTGGCGCCCAGCCGCGTGACCGTGTTGTCCTCCAGCACGCGCAGCAGCTTCACCTGCTGGTACTTCGGCAGGTCGCCGATCTCGTCGAGGAACAGCGTGCCGCCCGTGGCCTGTTCGAAGTAGCCGCGGTGCGCGTGCACCGCACCGGTGAACGAGCCCTTGGTGTGGCCGAAGAAAAGCGATTCGAACAGCCCGTCGGGAATCGCGCCGCAGTTCACCGCCACGAACGCGCCCTTGCCGTAGTGCTCATGCCCGAGGTGCAGCTGCTGCGCGATGCGCTCCTTGCCGACCCCCGTCTCGCCGCGCACCAGCACGCTGTGGTTGCAGTTGGCGAAGGCGTTCACCTCGGCCAGCAGCGATTGCATTGCCTCGGAATGCGCCACCAGCTCGTCCGGCGGCTGCGGCGCCACGTCGCGCGCGCGCAGTTGGCGCACCAGCTTCGCGACCATCGTGCGCAGCTCGGCGCATGTGAAGTCGAAGGGCAGCACGTGCAGGTATTCAGGCGGATAGGTGCGCGAGTCGCGCTCGCGCGCCGCCGCCGCGACCCAGATCACGGGCATGCCCTGCAGCAGCTCGGTCGCATGCGCAAGCCCGCCGTTGTCGATGACCGTCACGCTCAGGATCGCCACCGACGGCCGCAGCGCCGTGCCGCGGTCCTGCGGCGGCGGCATGCCGTCGGCCCGGATCACCTCCACGTCGAAGCTGGCCATGCAGCGCGCGATGCGCTCGAGGATGTCGGCCTTGCCTTCCCAGACAAAGAGGTCGAGTTCGTCGAAGTTGGTGGGGGAGCTCATGGATGTGCGACCGAATCAAGCGATCGTGAAAATCGTGCGGTCAATGATTTCTCAACGCTTTCAATAGACTAACTTTGCCCCGCCGTCGCAGCTGGCAGACAGCAATTGCACATCGGCGAAGCCCAGCTGGAGGCCCAAGGTCCGGAGCAACGGCCCCAGCACGGCGCCATCCAGCAGACTGAGAACAGGATCGAGCACCGCGCCGACGAGGCTCAGCACGCCTTTGACGATGGCCGCGAGCCTGTTGACCAACCCATCGACGAGCTGGCTGAGCCCGCTCGCGTCGAGTCCGAGGATCTTTAGTCCGCTAGTGTCCAGCTCGACGTCCAGCGCTCCGCCCTTGATCGCGCCGGCGATGGCTGCGCCGAGGTGTTGCTCGCTCCCTACGGAGGCGAGCAGGTTCTGCTTTGCGACAGGGGTTTGCGGATCGAATCTGAATGTTGTCGAGGTTCTTGTCGGTTGGCTGACGGGAAGGTCCACCTTGGCCTTCAATCCAATGGGCGCATCCACGACCGGGAGCAGCCCGAACAGCAGCTTGACTTCGGCCTTGACACTCAGAAGATCGAAACGCTCCTTGGCGAGATCGCTCCATTTGGTATCTCGATTGGTGAAAGCGGTGGGCATCTTGCCGACGAAGACATGCGCCAAGCCCGGCGTGACGCCTATCGCGACGTCATGCTTGGCGCCGTCCACCTTGCAGGCGACCGCTTCCAATTCCCCGTCGCCGGACGCCACCTCGGCATAGATCGGCAGGTTGATCAATTGCCCCGCGGGCAGCGAGAGCTTGACGCTGGCGAGACCCAGCAAGCTGAAGTTCAAAAGATCTCCGCCGGCTGCAGGTGTCAGGACCTTGGCGTCCAGAAATAGTCGGACCTGTCCGGTGTGCGCCGAAGTCCTCGCCTTGCCACCGGGGTAGTACCCGGGTGGGCCGATGGCGATGCTCGGGGGTTCGATCACGGTCGTCTTGACCTTCACGTTGGCGAGCGGGTTCAGCGGCAACTCCAGTTCCGCGGCGGCCCCGGCGTCGCTGTTCGCAACCTGGAGGCTCACCAGAAGCAGATTGAGTGCACTGATGTCACCGTTCAGTGCAGATCGCGGGTTCTTGGTGTCCAGGTCGACCGTGATCAATCCCGCCTGCTTGGCCGTCTTGAGCAGGTTGATCGTCGTGCGGTCCAGGTCGAGGCCGCCGTCGAGACTGAGAAGCCCCTGGAGGAGCTCGGCAACAAGCGTGGCCGTCGCGCTGTCATTGCTCTGCGGCAGGGCCGTGATGGCGGCGGTGATCAGATCACTCAGGCTGATGTTTGCGGCAATCAGTTCGTCGTACGAACCCAGGCCCAGATCGAGTGCCTCTGCCAACCCAAGGAGATTGACCTTCGCATCTGCAAGTCCTGTGTAGTCGATGAGGCTGAGATCGACCCCAGTGCCGAGCAGCATGGTCAGCACCCTGTTGAGCGCGCCATCGTCGAGCCGTGCCACACCGCTTCCCACCGAGAACGAAGCGACAGGATCGCTGGCCTTGGCCGCGATGGCTTGAACGCCGATGGTTCGGTTGCCGGAAAAGATGGAAAGGATGGCATCGGGTGTGCGCGAGAACGAAACCCGGATGGCATTGTGGTTCGGGTCCGTGCTGTCGAAGTGGCTCGCATTGGAGGTAAAGGCCGGGTCCCAGCGGCCACAGGTGATATCCGCCTCTTCGAGGGAGATGTTCGGCGGCAGGTTTCTCAAAGGATCGTTGGCGCCCGAGCCGTTCGCGTTAAGGCGCGCAGCATCCTTGGCCAGTTGGCAGCCCGCAGGCCCGTTCAGCTTCGGGGCGCCCGCCAGTGCGGCCAGGTCGGCGGCTTTCTGGTACTGCCGCTTCATGAAGAACAGGTATCCGAGATCGGTGCCTACGAGGACGATCAGCAGCAGGCTCAGCGCGATCGTCGCGTTGATGACCACTGATCCGCCTTGCCTACGGGCTGCGCTCCGATCGATTGAATGCATCGTCGCCTCCTAAGAAGAAGATCGGGCTGCCGTCGCCTTGCCGAGCAGGCGGTCGGGCATCCAGCTGGAGGTGAGGGGAAGGGGCGGCAGCAGCGGATTGGCGCGATACGGATAGCTCACCTTCACGGCGACGTGCGCCGCCGACACGGTGATCTCGGGAGGAGTGTCCGCCATTTGTTGGCGAAGCCAGTCCTCCTTCGAAGAAGGACTGCTTCCAATGGACGCAGGCGCGATCATCGAGAGTGCCAATGACCGATAGATTGCGGTGCGGACAGTGGTTTGCAGATCCGCCGGCGCCATGCTTCCGGGCAACATCTGAGAGGCTCGCGCGCCATCCTCTGCTGCTCGGGAGACCACTTGCTGGACGTAGAGCACGCCGGAGAAGGTCACGAGACCATAGATGCCTAGAAACAGGACACCGAATACCAGCGCAAACTCGATGGCAGCCACCCCGCGCTGGTGCCGCGAGATCGTCCGGGTCATGGCCGCGCGGGCGCGTCTCACAGCGACGCCCCGTCGAGCAACATGCTGGCCTTGCCTGCGATCTGGTCGGGCACGGCAAAGCTCGGGAACGCCGGAAAGATCCCGTCGATGCCGCTGACAGTCACAGTCACGACCATCTGGCAGCGCGCGTCCCACGCCGGGCCGCAGGGCGGAGCCGTCTGCGAGCAGGTGCTTTCTTCCGCCAGGCAGATCACTGCTTCGACAGCGCGATTCGCTTTCAATCCTGCAGGCAGCCATTCGGTGCGTTGCTTCGCGATCGTGTCGGCCTCAGTTTGCCGCGCAGCCAAAGTGACCTGGTACCGCAGCCCGGCCCTGGCCCCGTCTTCGGCGGCGTTCTGCAAGCTCAAACGCATCGTCAACAGGAAGCCATAGCAGATCACCGCATAGAGCAACGCAAAGATGAGCAGGAACACGAAGGCGAATTCGATCGCGTACACGCCGCGCTCGCTGCGTCCCGGCCTTGCAAGTCGATGTCGTTCCATCGTGATTCCTTTGTGCCGCGAAGGCAGTGCCGTCGCTCAGCGAGACCCGGAGGAAGCGCCGCCGCCGCCCCCGGACTTCGTCACGGTCGAGCCGAGTTGCTCGGGAATCGGATGCTCGAAGCTCTTGAGGTAGCGGTCATAGCTGCGGCTTGCGACGCTGCCGCTGATGGGGCGAGGTGCGCTCGACGCGATCTCTCCGCTGCGTTGCCAGGCCAGCAGGCCTTGCGTCGCATCGCCCATCCGCAGCGGTGGCGGGTCGAATTCTTCGGGCTCGTCCGCGGCCTCGGCCATGGGTTCCGGCGGCTGCGATGCCGCTTGCTGCTGTGCCTGCGAACCCGTGGGCTTGGCTGCGCCGGCAACCGCAGTGGTACCCGGAGCATGCGCGATGGGCAGGGCGACAGCCGTTGCGCCCGCGTCGCTCGGTTTGGCGTCGCTCGCCTGTGCCACGGCGGTGGTCGCTCCCAGGAGCAAGAGCGCAGCGGCCAGGGCCGCGCGAGCGTGCACCGTGGCGCATCGTTCGGCAGGTTCGTGGTTCATGGGGTACCTCGTGAATTCGAGTTCGTTGAGAGCGGCGCATCGACGCGCGATGCCGAAGGCGTTGTCTGGCTGGCCGTCCGCATGCCAGCCGCGTCCGACCAGCCCGATGCCCGGAGTGCGAGAGGCACCGCAGGGGCCGGATTTCGAGCGGGCGGCGGTGCGGGCGAAGCGGTGGCCGTCGGTGCCGGCACGGAAGACCTTGCAGGGTCCCGCATTTGCAAGGCCGCATCCCGGACCGCCGAGCGTGTTGCTTCGGGCATGCGATGCGTCTCCATCAGCGCCGTCGCCTGATCCCGTTGGCCGGCCAGTTCCAGGTAGAGCGCGAGATTGGCCTGGGCCTGCGTGCTGTCCGGGCGCAGTTGCAAGGCCTGCATCAACGGCAGCCGGGCCTGTTCGATCTGGCCGGCGCGCAGGTGGGCGTAGCCGAGGTCGCTGAGCAGCAGCGCGTCGGTGGGCGTGCGGCGCTGCGCCTCGGCGAGCAGCCGCACCGCTTCGGTGTAATGGCCGCGTGTGCCGGCCAGCAGCCCCAGCCCTCGGTAGCCTGCGCTCTCGAGCGGGGTGCCCATCAGGCGCTTGTAGGCGGCTTCGGCGGGCCCCGCCTGGCCTGTCCGGCGCAGCGCTTCGGCGCGCACACGAGTGGATTCGGGCGACACGCCCCAGCGCTGTTCGAGTGCGTCGATGTGCGCGAGCGATGCAAACCACAGGTCTTCCCTTTGCATCTGCTCCACGAGCTTCAGGTAGGTCGCCTGTGTGTCCACGGACGCGCCGGCCTTCGTCTCCGCAGCGGCTTCGGCGGCCATGCGCTGTTGCGCATCGGCGCTTGCGGCGTACTGGTCCTTCACGCCGGCGCAGCCGGTAACGGCCAGGATCGCAGCGACTGCTGCTGCGGCAATGAAAGCCGGCGTGCGGCGAGCCGGACGCGAGGCCGCGCAAAGGTCGAGTGGTTTCATTTGGCGGCAGCCCCCAGTGAACGGAAGATCGCGAGGAAGGCGGGGCCCGCCGTGACGATGACGAGGGCCGGCAGCAGCGTGCTCACCATGACGGCGGTCATCTTCACGGTGATCTTTCCGATCTTCTCCTTCATTTCGGAACGCCGGTGTTCGCGCAGCCGGTCGCTGAAGATGCGCAACGGCTCCTGCACGGCGCCACCGTGCTTGTCGACCTGCACCAGAAGGGAAACGAGGCCCCGCAGGTTCTCGTTCTTGTGCAATGTCGCCAGGCGCTGCAGCGAATGCTCGCGGCTGCGCCCGCGGCTGTACTGGTTGTTGGCGAAGGTCAGTTCGTAGCCGAGCACGCGCAGCACATGCGAAAAGTCGCTGGCCATGATCTGCAGGCTCTGGTCGAGGCTGAGCCCCACACCCTGGAGCAGGCGCAGCAGGTCGATGAACAGCGGGAGCTCCTGGTTCACGCGCTCGCGCCGCCTGGCCGCAAAGCGGCCCAGCGTCCATTTCGGTGCCATGAAGCCGACGACAAAGGCAACCGCCAGCACGATGACGACGGTGCGCTGCGGATGCCCGGCGCTCCACAGCACATACGCGAGAAACGGAAAAAGGAAAGCGAGGGCGACGCGGGTGACCAGGAAAACCAGCTGCGCCCGCTTCGACGAAAGGCCGCACTGGTCGATGAGGTTGCGGTCCTCGTCCGCCACGAACGCCCGGCCGATGCGCGAATCGAGCCAGTGGAATGGCAATTCGATGTCCTGCCTGCCTGGGACTTCCGGGTCTTGGCTCGCATCGAGCGCCGCTTGGGCTGGCGACGCCATAATCACGCCCTGCTGGATCGCGCGATCGATGACCTTGGCGCTGCGCGCGCGCCGCAACTCGGCCGCGATCAGTGCACCGGCACCGGCGAGCAGGCCCAGGGTCAGCAATGCGAGGCTGGCGATCAGCAGTTGATTGGGCGTGAGGTTCATGTCAGCTTCGCCAATCGGTAGAGAAGCGCCGCGCCGAACAACTGGAAACCGCCAGCGGAAAGGACCATGATCCGGCCCGTCCCGTCGTTCCACATGCCCAGGAAATAGCCGGGGTTGGTCAGGATGAAGAACACCCCCACGCTCACGGGCAGCAAGCCGAGGATCCATGCGGAGAGCCGCGTCTCGGACGACATGGCGAGCAACTCGTGCTCGGCCTGCTCGCGGTCACGCATGAAGTTGCCGACGCGTTCCAGCAGAAGGTCGGAACGGCCGCCATAGCGCACGCCCAGGCCGAGGATCGAGGCGAGCAGGAACATTTCCTCTATGCGGACGTTGCTCGCCGTCTGGTGCAAGGCCCGATCGAGGTCCATGCCGGCGCGCACCAGTGATGCCGAGCGCTCCAGTTGGCCACGCAGCGGCGCCTCCGTGGTGGCGATCGCCAGTTGGAAAGCTGCCTGCGTGGAGTTGCCGATGGTGATCAGGCGCACCATCGCGTCGATGTAGCTGGGCAACTGGCTGACGAGCTTGCGGCGGAACTTCTGCAGCCGCAGCCATATTGCGAAGATCGCGAGAAGCGCCAGCAGGGCGAGCGCACTCAAGGCCGTGAACCAGCCGCCGAAAAGACCGGCCATCGACGCCAGCGTCAGGATGGCGATGGCGCCCAGTGCGGTGGTGCGTGCGTCGATCACGCCGACCAGCCATCCCGGAAGCGCCTTTTCGAACAGGCCAGCGGACGCGCCCGCCTTGGCGCTGGTTTCCGTCTCGAGCCACGGGTCCGTGGTTACGCCTGTCAGGAGGCCATCGCTCGACAGGGGCATGGGCATGGGCATCGGCGCCGCATCCGCCGTGCTCGCCAGGATCTGCTGGTTCAAATGCCGTCCCGCCGCCTGACGCGCCTGGCGGCCCTTCGCCCACTGCCACAGCAGCAGCCCCGCGGCTGCAAGCAGCAGCGCGATGCAGGCCACCGTCAGCAGGACTTCACGCACGGTTGTCCCCCTGCTGTTGTTGCGCCCGCGTCAGCGACTGGCGGAAGCGCGTGATCTTCGGCGAATGCGGTGCGATGCCGAGCGACACCCAGCGATCGCGCTCCTCGCCGTCGGGCGACGTGATCGGTTCGTAGCGATAGAGCTCCTGCATCGCGACCACGTTGTCGTTGACGCCGGTGACTTCGCTCAGCGAGAGGATGCGGCGCTGGCCGTTCGACAGGCGTCCGATCTGCACGATGAAGTCGATCGCGTTCGCGATCTGCCGGCGCAGACTCACTTCGCTGCCCTGGTAGCCGGCGAAGCCTGCGAGCATCTCGAGGCGGTACAGGCATTCGCGTGGAGAACTGGCGTGGATGGTTCCCATCGAACCTTCGTGGCCCGTGTTCATCGCCTGCATCATCTCGATGACTTCGGCGCCGCGCACCTCGCCCACGATGATCCGGTCGGGGCGCATGCGCAGGCTGTTGCGCAGCAGGTCGCGGATCGACACCACGCCCGTGCCGTCGAAGCCGCCGGGCCGGCTTTCGAGCCGGACGACGTGGCTGGTGCCGAGCGACAGCTCGGCCGTGTCTTCGATCGTGATGACGCGCTCGCGCGCGGGGATGAAGGTCGCGAGCGCGTTGAGCAGCGAGGTCTTGCCCGAGCTGGTGCCGCCGCTCACGAGAATGTTGCAGCGCGCGCGCACGGCGATCTCCAGCAACTGCGCCATGCCTGCGTCGAAGGTGCCGAGCTTCACCAGGTCGGCCGGCGTGAGCGGTTCCTTGCGGAACTTGCGGATCGAGACCGAGAGCCCGTCGATCGCCAGCGGCTCGATGATGACGTTGATGCGCCCGCCGTCCGGCAGGCGCGCGTCCACCATCGGGTTGGATTCATCCAGCCGGCGCCCGAGCGGCGCGAGGATGCGGCGCACGATCCGCATGACATGTTCCGAATCGGCGAAACGCACGGTCTCGCGCTCGAGCACGCCATGGCGCGACACGTAGACGTTCTGGTAGCCGTTGATCAGGATGTCTTCGACCGCCGGATCGTTGAGCAGGTCCTCGAGCGGGCCGAAGCCCGCCAGCTCCTTGGTCAACGCATCGGAGATGAGCTGCATCTCGCGGTCGTTGATCGGCACGCGGCGCAGCCGCACGAAGCTGTCGACCTCGAGCTCGACGAACTGCTGGATCGATGCGCGCGACCAGCGGCCGAATTCCGCGCCGAGCTCCTCGATGCGGCTCAGCAGGTGGTCGTGCGTCCAGCTCTTGATGTCCTGGAACTGCTGCGAGTTGATGAACGCCTGGTCGTCGTCGGCGAATTCGAGATCGGTGGACATAGAGGCGGTTCAACCTTCACTAGAGCTTTTTCGGAAGCCGACGATTTGCGCCATGCGGGCCTTCCAGCGGGATTCGGTGGCCGATGCGTGGCCTGCATCGGCCGCCTGGTCCTGGTTCAGGCTGCGCGCGAGGGCGGCCACGCCCTGCGAATAGGGGTCGTTGCGCGCGGTGCGCACCAGCATGTCGCCGCGGCTCGCTGCCGCCAGCAACGGCGTGCTGCGCATCGGGAGTACGTGGTGCAGCGTCAGTTCTAGCCGTTCGGCGATGTCCTTGGCCGGCAGCCCGACATGGCTGTCGAACTTGTTGATCACGAGCTGCAGCCGGTCGGTTTCGACGCCGCGCGTGCGAAGTTCCTTCAGCATGTTGGCCGTGGAGACGATCGCGCCGATGCTCTGGTCGCACACCACCCAACTGCGCTGGGCTGCCTTGACCGTCTGGGCGACGAAGTCGAGGGTCGTGAAGCCGCCGAGGTCGGCCACCTGGAAATCGTAGAACTCGCCCAGGCGCTTGATGAGCGCCACCGAGTCGGCATGCGAGATCTCGCGCACTTGCGCAAGGCTCACGGGCAGGGGCAGCACGGCCAGGCCGCTCGTGTGATGGGCGAGGGCGGTGTGCAGCAGGGTCTGGTCGAGGCGGCGCAGGTTGCGAACGCCGTCGACGAAGCTGAAGCCGCTTTGGGTGTCGAGATACAGAAGGCCGTCGCGCGCCGGCAGTCCGAGGTCGAGCAAGGCCACGCCGCGGCGTGCCGGGCGACCGGGAGCCGCCGCTGCAGCCTGCGACAGCTGGTCGTTGAGCAGCAGCGACAGGCTCGCGGCCAGCGTGGTCACGCCGATGCCGGCGCGTGCGCCGAGCAGCGCGAGCGTGCTTCCGCGCGTGCGGTTTGGCAGGCTGCTCTGGCGGTCGAGCAGCTTGCGCAGCGTGTGGATGGCGTCGGTGGGCGGCGCGCTCATGTCGACGAAATCGTCCACGCCGGCGCGTAGCGCCGCGAGCATGGAGGCGGGCTCGGACGAGATACCGGCCGCGAGCACGGGGAGCGTCGGCCATTCGCGCTTGAGGCGCTGGTGGAGCTCGCGCGCCGCCGCGGCGTGGTCGCCGGAGAAATCGAGGAACACCGCCGCAGGGCTGAGCATCGCGATGCGCTCGTCGATCGCCTTGGCGTCGGGCGGCAGGGTCACCACCGCGCCCACCCGTCCGAGCGCGTCGGTCAGCCACGTCACATGGCTGCTGTTCGGCGATGCGAAGAGATAGGTCTCCGCACCGATTTCGGGAAGGCTGTCGCGGGGGGCGTTCATGGCGTCGGCCACTGGTTTGTCGAACTCGTTGCCGTCAACGCGAGAAGCCCGGCACCGTGGTGCCCGATGCCGGTCCGAGCAGGTGCGCGCGCCACACCGGGCCGTCGCGTTGCTCGGCGCCGCCGGGAAGGTACGGGCCCAGGTCGGTGCCGCGCGCAATCGGCTTCACCAGGTGCGGCGTGACGAGGATCACCAGCTCCTTCTCGCTCATCTGGTACTTGTTCTGCTTGAAGAAGGTCCCGAGCACGGGGATGTCGCCCAGCAGCGGAACCTTGTCGGCGTTCGAGGTCGTGGTGCGGCTCACGAGGCCGCCGATGATGAAGCTCTCGCCGTCGCCGAGCTCCACCGTGGTGTCGGCGCGGCGGGTGCTGATCGCGGGCACGGCAACGCCGCCGATGCTGAGCGAGTTGGTGTAGTCGAGATCGCTGGCCTCGGGCGCCACCTTGAGCACGATGCGGTCGTTCGACAGTACGGTCGGCGTGAGGGTGAGGCCGATGCCGAAGGGCTTGTACTCGATGCTCGTGGTGCCGAGGCCCTGCGGCGCGGGAACCGGCAGTTCGCCGCCGGCCAGGAAGCTCGCGCTCTGGCCCGACAGTGCCACCAGCGTCGGTTCGGCCAGCACGCGCGCCATGCCGTTGCCCTCGAGGAAGCCGACGTTCAGGCCGATGCCCGCCTTGCCGAAATTGAACAGCAGGCTGAAAGCCTGCGCGAGCGGGTTGCTGTAGTCGCCGCTGATCGAGCCGTCCGAGGCGAAGGTCGTGGAGCGCAGCGACGACGGCGTGAACACGCCGAAGCTGAAGCCGTTGGAATTGGCACGGGTGCTGAAGATGTTGAGGCCCGCCTGCTTGAGCACGCTGCGGTTGAACTCGACGATCTTCACCTCGACCTGCACGCTGCTGCCCCGCACGTTGATGACGGAGCGGTCGACGAGCGTGGCCTTGTCGCCGCTGGCGGCCATGGCTGCCGTGCGCGCGTCCTGGTGCGCATCCATGCTGTCGAGCGAGCCGTTGACCGTGGCGCTGCGGCGCCGGACTTCGAGTGCATACACGGTGGCGGCGGACTGGCCTTTCTCCCAGACCATGAGCGTCGTCCGGCCCGCAGCCTTGCCGGTGATGATCAGCCGCGCCGCCGGCGAGTTGGGCGACTGGCGGGTGAGCGCAACGCCAGCCACCGTTTCGTCGGCAAGGGCCATGCGCTCGATGCCCCGGGCGATCAGCAATTCCTTCTGCGTGCCCGCGTCGACGCGCAGTGTGAGCGACGGCCGCGCGGACGGCGCCTGCGCGGTATCGGCAGCCGCGGACACCGCCGGCCAGAAGCCCGGCGCCAGCAAGCTCAGCACCACGAGCGTGGGGCGCAGGGCACGTGCCGGGCCGGCTGTCTTCGCGCGAGGGGCGATCGTCATGGTGTTTTTTTGTTCCTGCGCGGCGTGCATGGGGCGTACCACTTTTTTGGCTGATCAGTAATTGATGGTTTCGCTGCGGTCGCCGCGAATGACTTCGACCTTGAGCCCGCCGCGCGGATCGCCAGTGCGCGGCGCCGGGGCGCGCGCGGCCGCAGTGGCGGGTGCGCGCAAGGCGGTGCTGCCCGGCTTGCCGCCGGTGACGAAATCTGCCGTCGTGATGCCTGCCTGCGCGCGGTCCAGGCCTTCGAGCGGCGCACGGCGCGGTTCGCCGGGCTTGGGCGCGGGCGGCTGCAGGGCGGGCGGCAGTTCGGCCAGGAGCTTCGGATCGGGCTCCGCCATGTCGGTGGGGTGGCGCAGCGCGAGCAGCAGGCGGCCGCTGTTCTCGGCCAGCGTCAGGCGGTTGATGTCGTCCACCGGGATCGCGAGCACGGCGGTGCGGGCCTGTTCGGCGCGCTGGGCCTGCTGTTGTGCGGTGCCGTTCTTGTCCATCCTGGTGGGCAGGCCGTCGACCGAGGCGCTGCCGTAGGCGAGCACGCGCTTGCGCGAAAGCAGCAGCCGGGCCTGGCTGCGGTCGATGTCCTTGCTGTCCGACTTGAGCATCACGAAGACGTCGACGAAGTCGCCGGGCTGGACCTTGTTGCCCACGCCCATGATCTCGTCGGCCTTGACGGCGATGGCGCGTTCGCCTTCCGCGACGCGCAGCGCCAGCCCGGACACGAGCTGGCCCTCGACCAGCGGCGAGCCTTCGCTGAGGTCGATGACCGGCACGCGGCCTGCGACGGGCGCGGTGTCCTGGAAGGCGCCCATGGGATTGATCGTCAGGCGCTCGACCCGAAGCGCATCGGCCGGGATCGCCTGGCCCGCGGGCAGGGGCTTGGCCGCCACGACCACGGGGAAGGTCTGCGCCTGGGCCGCTTTGGCGGAAGCGCCGGCGGACGAAGAGGCGGGCGCAACGGCGACCGGCGGCGGGGGCTGGCGGCTGAGCATCCATGCATAGCCGCCGAGCGCGAGGGCCAGGAGGACGAGGATGGCGGCGATGACTTTGGTGAGATTGATCATGGGCGGTGTGTCAAGGAAGGGCGATTCGAGCGCTGTCGTTGAACGGCTCGGGTGGCGGAGCGATCAGCTCTGTCGGCCCCAGACCATCCACACCGCGGCGGCCAACGCGAGATAGGCCGCATAAGGAACAAAGCGGGTCCGCGTCGGCGACGGGCTGCCATTGGCCGACGACGGTTGCCCGAAAAGCATGAGCGAGAGCCTCGGCGCCACGGGCCAACGCTGGAGCGCCAGCCAGAGCACCGCATGCAGGCCGGCGAGGGCGCTGCCGATGACCCAGATCGGGAGCAATGCCGTATGGCCTGCCCACAGCCCGAGCGCGCCAGCGAACTTCACGTCGCCCGCGCCCATGAGACCCAGGGCGTAGAACAGCAGAAGGAATCCGAAACCCAGGCCGGCGCCGAGCAGGGCGGAAGACCAGCCGTGCGCGATGGGGGCGATCCCGAAGGCCAGTGTCGCGAGGGCCAGAGCGGCGCCCGCGAGCACGAGCCAGTTGGGGACACGTCGTTGCCTGAAGTCATAGACGGCGATCGCGAGCAACCACATCAAATAGGCTGATGTCATTACTTGCGAAGGCACTTCAGGTAGGGGCAACAGGTGCAGCAGGGAGTGCACCTCTAATATTGTTCCAAATGGCGGTCAGACGTGCGCCGATACCGTCGCCGCCAATAACTGCCGTAATCATCACCACCGAAATCAACCCCGCGATAATTCCATATTCAATTGCAGTAGCACCTTCTTCGTCACGAAGAAACCGAGTGATAGAGCGAAGCATGATTTACCCTTTTCAAAAGTGTTAACGACGGCTGGGAGGCCTCATGTTATACGGCGTAACTCCATGTATCAACCGGGTAACCGAAGGAGAAAGCGCCGCGACTGTGCTAGCCCTACCTCCTAAGCAGGATGGCGGCCAACCCTGCGCCACCCCTCGAACCGCCTCTGCGTCCACGCGCTTCGATGAGTTCGTAAGCGGATTCTTACCTCTGTAAACAGGGGTACCCATACCATGAATGTGGTACCCACGTTACGTGGAACAGAGGGGTGCAAATGTGTTTACGTTACGGGAACGCGGACGTTTCGCGTCACGTAACACCACGGTTGCGCGACGAGATGTAACGTTCGATGTAGAGCCAGAAAGTGCGGAAAAAGTCACACATCTGGCCCCATGCCCCCCAGGTTCAGAGGGGCAAATCGGGGCTCAGCCGAGGATGTCCTCGTGGAAGAGCTTCCACTCGCTGCCTTGCCGCAGCCAGTACTGGCGCCGGGTGCGCCCGCTTTTCTCGCCTTCGAACACTTCGCCGAAGGTGGCGACCATGGTGTCGTCGCCGTCGCGCCAGTGCAGGTACGACATGTCCTTGAGTTGGACGCGCTTGCCCTGTGCGTATTCCAATTCGTCCTGAAGAATTGACGAGGGATCTGCCGGTCTTTTGCCGCCACGCTGGAAATCCGGCAAATAGAATTTCTTCAATTGCGCTTCATTGCCATTGGCGCGCACTTCTTTCCAGGCTGCCACGGCGCTGGTGAACGATTGCGCTTCCTTTTCGGCCTGCGAATGCGAAATCCATTGCAGGCTCGTGGCGGTGACGACCGGGGTGGCCCCGATCTGCACCTTGCGCAGCAGCTGTTTCAGGTCGGGGTTGGCCATCACGACGCAGCCGTCGCTGGCGAGGGGTGCGCGGGCGTACTGCTGCGGCGGCGTGCCGTGCAGCCAGATGCCGCTGCCGGTCTTGCCGCGGCGGACGTCGTAAGGGTTGGGATAGTTGATTGGGAGCGCGCCCGCGCCATAGAAGTCCTTCAGCGACTTCGGGTCGAGCTTGCTGGTGACGTGGTAGACGCCGAGCGGGGTGCGGGCATCGCCCTCGCTGGCCTTGCCGATGCCCGCCTTGCCGACCGAGACGTAGTAGTCGGCGACGAGCTGCAACCCCTTGTCGGAGTTCTCGAGCAGGTACAGGCGCGAGCGCGAGGCGTCGACGGCGATGGCGTAGCGGCTGCGCGTGGAGAGCGCGAGGAACTGCGAGGGCACGGTGCCGGGCGGTGGCCGGTCGCGCAGTGCCTGCAGGCGGCGGCGCGATTCGTCGCGCAGTTCGGCCATGGCGGCGCTGCTGCGCAGCTTGCCGACGCTGGTGGCGTCGGAAAAACCGTGCGCGGGCGGCACCTGGGTGGCCAGCAGGTCGGCATACACCAACTGGGCCAGCTGGAAGTTGGGATGGTCGCGCACCAGCTCGCGCGCCTTCTGGAGTGCGGCGCGGGCCTGGCCGCGCCCGAACAGTTCGTACACGGCGATGAGCCGGGCCTCGGCGCTGCTGGCCTGCTCGATGGCGCCGGCGGAGGCCGGCCTGCTGCGCGCGGCGTTCTTCGCGCGCGATGCGCTTCTCGGCTCTGCCCGGCGGCTGCCGCTCGCCACCTTGGACTTGGATGGCTTCGCGATCTTGGCGCTGCCGGGCTTGCCCTGGTCCTGCCTGGTCGAGGCGCCGAGGGCCGTGGGCGCGGCCGCCAGCAGGGCCGTTGCTGCCGCGAGCGCGGCGAGCAGGCGCCCACCGCGCCGCAGCGGGGGAATCCGGAGCCGGTCGCGCCGGACGGAGCCCGCCACTAGCCGCCCACGCTTTCCTTGCGGATCTGCCATTGGTTGCCCGAAGTGCGCTGCAGCTCCAGCGTCTTGCGGCTCCTGATGTTGAGGTGGTCGGCGCGGTAGATCTGGCGGAACTTGGCGGTGGCCACCGCGCCGTCGACCTGGACCACGAGGTTCTCGAGGTTCACGCTGATGTTCGACTTGCCGACGATGCGCGCGTGGCGCTCTTCTTCCCAGGCCTTGCGGCTCTGGCCGCCGCCGGGGTTGAAGTCGGGGCCGTAGGCCGCGAGGTAGCGGTCCATGTCCTGCGCTGCCCAGGCTGCGGCCCATGCGCGCACGGCGTTCTCGACGTCGGCACTCGCGTCGGGCACCGCTGCCGGAGTGGGTGCCGGCGCGGGCGCGGGTGCCGGCGCTGCCGCGGTCTGCGGGGCCTTGGCGATTGCCACGGGCGCCGCAGGAATGGCCCTCGTGTGGGTGGGCGCCGCTGCGGGCGCCGGTGCCGCAGCAGCAACCGCCGGTGCGGGGACGGCCGGCGCCTTCGCGACGGGGGTCGGCGCAGGAACTGGTGCCGATGCCGATGCCGCAGGTGCCGTCGCAGCGACCTTCGCGGCCGGCGCGGGACGGGTGTTGCTGCTGGCTGCAGCCACCGCGGCGGGCGTGTCGGTGCCCGCGGGCGCGGTGAACAGGGTGCGGATCACCGAGAGCTTGGGCTGCACGGCCGCCGCATTGTTCTGGTCGAGCTGCAGCGCCTTGCTGTAGGCCTGGCTGGCCAGCCGCGCGTACACGTCGCCGAGGTTCTCCTGCGCCGTGGCGTAGCTCGGATTGGTCCGGATCGCGCTTTCGAGCGCGGCACGCGCCTTGTCGAACTGGTTTTGGCCGGCGTAGATCACCGCGAGGTTGTTGTAGGGCTCCGGCAGCTCGGGCGAGTCCTGCGTGAGCTGCGTGAACACCGCGATCGCCTCGTTGCGCTTGCCCGCGTTGAGCTGGATCACGCCCTTGAGAAAGCGCATCTGCGGGTCCTTGGGCTTGTCCTTGAGGAACGCGTCGGCGCGGGTCAGGGCCTCGTCGAGCTTGCCGGCCTGCACGAGGCGGTCGACCTCGTCATGCTCGAGTGCGGCGAGCACCGGGAACGAGATGCCGCAAGCCGTCGCCAGCAACAGGGCGCGAACAACGGGGGACAACGCACCGAATCGGGCGCGCAGCAGGGGGCTCTTGGGCATTGCGGACAAGACCTCGTAGGGAGAAAAGGGGTGGGATGCGGCAGGGATTGTATGTGGGTGGGTAACGTCCCGATACCAAGCGAAGGCCGTCGCTACAGGGCAAGGCGCTTGGCTTGCGCGTTGGGAAACATTCATGTAACGTTCTGTAAGTCGGTCCCGCTGGGGACACGTTCCCGCCCCCTCACTCTCTGGAGCCGCCTTGAAGATCACCAAACGCCGCTTGCTCGAAAGTGGCGCCGCCGCCCTTGCCGCGTCGCTTCTCACGCCTGCTTCTTCGCTGGCCCAGCGCGCCGCCGCGCCGGCTGCCGCAAGCGACGCCGCGTGGCCCAGCAGGCCGCTGCGCATCCTCGTGGGCTTTCCGGCCGGCGCATCGCCCGACCTGGCGGCGCGTGCCATCGCCGAGCCGCTGTCGAAGATCCTGCGCCAGCCGGTCATCGTCGAGAACAAGCCCGGCGCGAGCGGCAACCTCGTGGCCGACCAGGTGGCCAAGGCCACCGACGAGCACACCATCGGTGCGCTGATCAACGGCAATCTCACGATCGCGAAGCTGCTGAATCCCAAGCTTGGCTTCGATCCCGAAAAAGACTTTTCGCCCGTGGGTCTGGTCGGTACCGCGCCGCTGGTGCTGGCGGTGTCGGGCGCGGCCGAGGGCAAGACGGCCGCCGAGCAATTGCTGTGGGTGCGCAACCTCAGCAGCGGCGGCAGGTACGGCACGCCGGGCGTGGGCACGGTGGGCCACCTGGGCATGGAGCTCATCAAGAGCCGCGCCGCCATCACCGCGCAGCACAAGCCCTACAACGGCAATCCGCAGGTGATCGCGGGCCTGCTGGCCAACGAGATCCAGTTGGCGCTGCTGCCGCCGGGGCTTGCGTTGCCGCATGTGAAGGCGGGCAAGATCAAGGCGATCGGCGTGACTTCGCCCGAGCGCAGTCCGCTGGCCGGCGACTTGCCGACGGTGCGCGATGTCGACGTGCGCGGCGCGGACCTCGAGATCTGGACCGCGCTCGCCGCGCCCGCGGGCATGAAGCCGGCCGCGGTGGCCCGCCTGAACGCTGCGCTGACGCAGGTGATCAGCACGCCCGAGGTCGCGGCCGCCCTGCTCAAGACCGGCTGGCAGGCCCAGCCCGGCCCGCCCGAGGCATTGGCGCGGCGCATGCGCGCCGATACCGCGCGCCTGGGCGGCGTGATCATCATGAAGGGCATCCAATCCGAGGCATAAGACGCCCCCCGAAGCGGCTCACTTCGTGTAGCCGCCTCCCCCCACTGGGGGGCGCACCCGGTGGACGGGCGGAGCCCGATCCACGGGTGCACTGGGTTGGAGCGCTGTCTCTGCTAGAGCAGTTGCGAGACTTTGTTGGCGGCGTCGATCAGTGCGGGGAGCATCGTCTCCTGCATCGCCTTGGCGCTGGTGCGGTTGGCCTGGCCGCTGATGTTGAGGCCGGCCACCATGCGGCCCTGCCGGTCGACGATGGGGGCGGCGACGGAGATCAGGCCTTCCTCGAGTTCCTGGTCGACCAGGCACCACTGCTGGCGGCGCGCCTGTGCCACGCGGTCCATGAGCGCGTCGACGTCGGTCACGGTGTGCTCGGTGAGCGCCTCGCGCGGGGAGGCTTCGAGCCTTGCACGCACCTCGTCGTCGTCGAGGTCGGCCAGCAGCAGCCGGCCGAGCGAGGTGCAGTACGCCGGCAGGCGCGAGCCGACGCCCAGGCTGATGCGCATGATCTTCTGCGTCGGCACGCGCATCACGTAGACGATGTCGGTCGCGTCGAGCACGGCGGCCGAGCATGACTCCTGCACCTGCTGCACCAGCGCCTCCATCACGGGCTCGGCGCGGTTCCAGATCGGCATCGACGAGAGGTACGCAAAGCCCAGGTCGAGGATGCGCGGGGTGAGCGTGAAGAGCTTGCCGTCGCTCACGACGTAGCCCAGCGTCTGCAGCGTGAGCAGAATGCGGCGCGCACCCGCGCGCGTGAGGCCGCTCGCGGCCGCCACTTCGCTCAAGGTCTGGCGCGGCGCGCTTTCGCTGAACGAGCGGATCACCTGCAGCCCACGCGCGAACGACTGCACGTAGCTGTCGCCGGGCGCCGGCGTGGCGGTCTGGAGGGGATGGGTTGCCATGTCGAGCGTTCGTCCTTAGAATTCATTATACGAACAAATGTTCTGTATGCGAACAATTTGACGCATCACGCAGCGGCCCCAAGCGCTGGCGCGGCCCAGTTCGTTTTCTCGTTTTCTTCTTCCTCGTTCTTCTCTTCATTTCCGGAGACAGGCTTCATGATCAACAAGATCGCGCGCTCGGTCGCCGATGCCCTCGCGGGCATTCCCGACGGCGCCACGGTGCTCATCGGCGGCTTCGGCACCGCCGGCATTCCCGGCGAGCTCATCGACGGCCTCATCGAGCAGGGTGCCAAGGACCTCACCGTGGTCAACAACAACGCCGGCAACGGCGAGACCGGGCTGGCCGCGCTGCTCAAGGCGGGCCGTGTGCGCAAGATCATCTGCAGCTTCCCGCGCCAAGCCGACAGCCAGGTGTTCGACGGGCTCTACCGCAGCGGCAAGCTCGAGCTCGAACTGGTGCCGCAGGGCAACCTGGCCGAGCGCATCCGTGCCGCGGGCGCGGGCATCGGCGCCTTCTTCTGCCCGACGGGTTACGGCACGCAGCTCGCGGGCGACCGCGAAACGCGCGAGATCGACGGCAAGCAGTACGTGCTCGAGTACCCGATCCACGGCGACGTGGCGCTGATCAAGGCCGAGCGCGGCGACCGCTGGGGCAACCTGGTCTACCGCAAGGCCGCGCGCAACTTCGGCCCGGTGATGGCCATGGCCGCGAAGAAGACGGTGGCCACGGTGCACGATGTGGCCGAACTCGGCACGCTCGACCCGGAGACCATCGTCACGCCGGGCATCTTCGTGCACCAGGTGGTGCGCATCGAACGCACGGTCACGCAGGCCGGCGGCTTCAAGAAGGCAGCATGATCATGAGCAGCAGCAACTACACCCGCCGCACCAAGGACCAGCTCGCCGCGCGCGTGGCGCAAGACATCTTCGACGGCGCCGTCGTCAACCTCGGCATCGGCCAGCCCACGCTCGTGGCCAACCACCTGCCGCAGGGCCGCGAGGTCATCCTGCAGAGCGAGAACGGCATCCTCGGCATGGGCCCCGCGCCCGAGGCCGGCGAAGAAGACTACGACCTCATCAACGCGGGCAAGCAGCCCGTCACGCTGCTGCCGGGCGGCGCGTTCTTCCACCATGCCGACAGCTTCGCGATGATGCGCGGCGGCCACCTCGACATCTGCGTGCTCGGCGCGTTCCAGGTCTCGGCCACGGGCGACCTTGCCAACTGGCACACGGGCGAAAAGGACGCCATCCCCGCGGTGGGCGGCGCGATGGACCTGGCCATCGGCGCCAAGCAGACCTGGGTCATGATGGACTTGCTGACCAAGCAGGGCGCGAGCAAGCTGGTGCAGGAATGCACTTATCCGCTGACCGGCATCGGCTGCGTCAAGCGCGTGTATTCCGACCTCGCGACGCTCGAATGCACGCCCCAGGGGCTGAAGCTCATCGACACGGTCGAGGGGCTGAGCCGCGAGGCGCTCGAGCAGCTTGTGGGCTTGCCGATCGCCGCGTAAAGCGGACTTCCGGACGCAGAAGGCGCAGAGGTTTCGCAGAGAACGCAAAAGAAACATCAAAAAAATTTCTCTTGGTAATTCCTTCTGCGTTTTCTGCGAAACCTTCGCGTCCTCTGCGTCCGGTACCCGAATTCCACAACCTTCAAACAGAGACACACACATGACCCATCAAGCCTTCATCTGCGACGCCGTTCGCACCCCCTTCGGCCGCTACGGCGGATCGCTCTCCAGCGTGCGCACCGACGACCTCGGCGCCGTGCCGCTCAAGGCGCTGATGGAACGCAACGCCAAGGTCGACTGGCAGGCCGTGACCGACGTGCTCTATGGCTGCGCCAACCAGGCCGGCGAAGACAACCGCAACGTCGCGCGCATGGCTGCGCTGCTCGCGGGCCTGCCGATCGAGGTGCCCGGCGCCACCATCAACCGGCTGTGCGGCTCGGGTCTCGACGCGCTGGGCAGCGCGGCGCGCGCCATTCGCGCGGGCGAAGCCGGCCTCATGATCGCGGGCGGCGTCGAAAGCATGAGCCGCGCGCCGTTCGTGATGCCCAAGGCCGAGAGCGCCTTCAGCCGCAACAACGCGGTCTACGACACCACGATCGGCTGGCGCTTCGTCAACAAGCTCATGAAGGCGCAGTACGGTGTCGACTCGATGCCCGAGACGGCCGAGAACGTGGCAACCGACTACAAGATCGAGCGCGAGGCCCAAGACCGCATGGCGCTCGCCTCGCAGCAGCGCGCCGTGGCATCGCAGAAGTCCGGCTTCTTCGACGCCGAGATCGTGCCCGTGACGGTGCCGCAGAAGAAGGGCGACCCGCTCATCGTCAGCAAGGACGAGCATCCGCGCGAGACCAGCCTCGAATCGCTCGCCAAGCTCAAGGGCGTGGTGCGCCCCGACGGCACCGTGACCGCGGGCAATGCCAGCGGCGTGAACGACGGCGCCTGCGCACTGCTGTTGGCCGACGAGGCCAGCGCCGCCAAGCACGGCCTCACGCCGCGCGCCCGCGTGGTCGGCATGGCCACGGCCGGCGTCGCGCCGCGCGTGATGGGCATCGGCCCCGCGCCGGCCACGCAGAAGGTGCTGGCGCTCACCGGCCTCACGCTCGACCAGATCGACGTGATCGAGCTCAACGAAGCCTTCGCCGCGCAAGGCCTCGCCGTGCTGCGCCTGCTGGGCCTCGCGGACGACGATGCGCGCGTCAACATCAACGGCGGCGCGATCGCGCTCGGCCATCCGCTCGGCGCCAGCGGCGCTCGCCTGGCCACCACCGCGGTGAACCAGCTGCACAAGGGCGGCGGCCGCTACGCGCTGTGCACGATGTGCATCGGCGTGGGGCAGGGCATCGCTGTCATCCTGGAACGGGTGTGACCATGGAAAGCACACGCCGCGGGGTGCTGCTCGCGGGACTGGCTGCCGCGGCGGGGCTGCCGGCCAGGGCGCAGCCATCGTCCTCCGACGGCAGGCCGATCCGCCTCATCGTGCCGTTCGCCGCGGGTGGCGGCAACGACGTGTTCGCACGCCAGATGGCCAAGGGCCTCGGCGAGCTGCGGCGGCAAGGCATCGTGGTCGAGAACAAGCCCGGTGCCGGCGGCAATCTCGGCACCGAGCAGGTCGTGCGCGGTCCCGCCGACGGCAGCATGCTGCTGCTGGGGCACACCGGCACCGTGTCGATCAATCCGGCGCTGTACAAGTCGCTCAAGTTCGATGCGCGCAAGGACCTGATGCCGGTGGCGATGTTCGCCTCGTCGGCACTGGTGCTCGTGGTGCCGGCCGCCTCGAAGATCCGCAGCGTGGCCGACCTCGTCGCGGAGGCGAAGGCCAGGCCGGGCTTGCTCGACTATGCGTCGAGCGGCAGCGGCACCGGCGGGCACCTGACCGGTGAGTTCTTCGCCGAGCGCACCGGCATCCGCATCAACCACATCCCCTACAAGGGCACCAATCCCGGGCTCACCGACCTGGCAGGCGGGCAGGTGCACCTGATGTTCAGCGTCATCCCGCCCGCGCTGGCGCTCGTGAAGGCCGGACGGCTGCGCGCGATCGCGGTCACCGGCGGCAGCCGCCTGCCGTCGCTGCCCGACGTGCCCACCGTGGCCGAGTCGGGCCTGCGCGAGCTCGCGGGCTTCGAGAGCACGCTGACCTACGGCATCCTCGCGCCGCGCGGCACGCCTGCGGCCTTCGTCCAGCAGCTTTCGGGGCAGATGCTTCAGGTGGCCGGCAGCGCTGACTTCCAGTCGCGCCTCGGGGTGGAAGGTGCGGTGCCGCTGCTCGGCGGACCGGCCGACTACGCGGCCCTTATCGCGCGCGAAAGCGCCCTGTGGGGCGGCATCGTCAAGGCATCGGGCGCCACGGTGGAGTGAGGGCGCTGCATCACGAGCCGGCGAGCGACAGCCGCTGCAGCATGTCGGCCCGTCGTGCGTCCTCGGCGTCGCGCAGGCTCTTCGCCGCCCGGGCGGCGACGTAGCTCACGTACATCGTCTCGATGGCCCACGCCCATTCATGGGCTGCGGCCGAGGGCTGCGCGGACGCGGCGGACATTGCGTCTTCGATCGGCCGTGCCGGCACGGCGAAACCGGCCTTGCCGAGGATGGTGGCTTTCTGGAGAACGGTAAGCATGCGATGGGCCTCCCTGAACCTCTGACCATGGAGCTTCAGCTTAGCCAGCCCGCAAGAGGCATGCCATCGGCCGCATGGCCGCTGCGCGTGTCAGTCAAAGGCCTACGTCGCAGGCTTGCGCGCCAGCTTGCTTAGGGCTTAAGGCTTAGGCGAGAGCGGCGTGGCAGCCTGCCACACCAGGGTGGCGGCGGCCAGATCCTCGAGCGCGCTCCCCACGGCCTTGAAGACCGTGCGTTCCTCGCGGCTTGCGCGGCCTGTGCTCTCGCCCCGGCAGAGTGCGGCCAGCGTGCCCTGCACCGCGTCGGCGCGCAGCGTGCCGGCGGCCATGGCGTCGAGCAGTTCGCCGGCCTTCTGCAGGGCCTCGGGGGTGTCGACGAAGACCCGGGCGCCGTCGGCGAAACAGCGCACGTCGGCCTCGCGCATGGCAGGCGTGAAGCTGCCGATCAGGTCGAGGTGCGAGCCCGGCGCCAGCCATTCGCCGTGCACCAGGGGCGAGGTCGCGAGCGTGGCGCAGCTCACGATGTCGGCCTGGCGCACGGCGGCTTCGAGGTCGGTGGCGGCGCTGGCGTCGAAGCCTTCGGCGCGCCATTGCGCGGCCAGCGCCCTGGCGCTTTCGGGGCGATGGTTCCACACCTGCACGGCGCCGAGGGCGCGCACGCTCGCATGCGCGGCCGGCAGCAGCCGCGCGATGCGCCCGGTGCCGAGCACCAGCAGGCGGCGCGCATCCTTGCGCGCGAGGAACGAAGCCCCGAGCGCCGAGGCGGCCGCCGTGCGGCGTGCGGTGATCTCGTTGCCGTCCATCATCGCGAGCGGCACGCCGGTGCGCGCGTCGTACAGCACGTAGGTCGCATGCAGGCCGGGCAGGCCGCGCGCGCCGTTGCCCGGAAAGATGTTGATCGTCTTGATGCCCAGGTAGCCCGCGTCGCTCCAGGCCGGCATGATGAGCACCGTGCCGGGGTCGGCGCCCGCGGTTTCGATGGCGTGCACATGGCGCGGCGGCACCCGGACCTCGGCGGCGAAGGCCGCGCGCAGTGCGGGCACCAGCTGCGCGAAGCCGAGTGGGGCGCGGGTGGCGGCTTCGTCGAAGTGTTGCATCGTCGTCGGTTGCGTGGGGGCTGCGCTGGCAGCGAATGGGCGCAGGATAGCTCAGCCATCGTGCGTGACGGCCGCCCACTCGAGCCCTCGGCCTGAGCGTGGCCCGACCCGCGCGGCCTGCAGGCCCGCCGCCATCCTGCTACGCTCGCACCGCCCGCCCGACTCCGCGCGGGCATTTTTCTGCGCCGCGCGTTCTTCCATGGTCTTTCCCATCATCACCGATCCGCACTTCTATGCGGTCGCCATTCCCGCCGTGCTGCTGCTCGGCATCAGCAAGAGCGGCTTCGGCGCGGGCTTCGGCTCGCTCGCGGTGCCGCTGATGGCGCTCGCCGTCACGGTGCCGCAGGCCGCGGCCATCCTGATGCCGCTGCTGCTGCTGATGGACCTGCTGGGGCTGGCCGCATTCCGCAAGGACTTCGACCGCGCGCTGCTCAAGTTCCTGATCCCGTTCGGACTCGTCGGCACCATCGTTGGCACGCTGCTGTTCCGCGTGCTTTCGCCGCACACGGTGGCGGGCATCGTGGGCGTGTTCACCCTGTTGTTTCTGGCGCAGCGGCTGGTCTTTCCACCCAAGCCCGACGATCCGCTGCCTTCGCGCGCGGTGGGTGCGGTGCTCACCACGGTGTCGGGCTTCACCAGCTTCATCGCGCATGCGGGCGGGCCGCCGGTCAATGCCTACGTGATCCCGCTGCGGCTCAAGCCCGTGGTCTTCGCCGCGACCATGGCGTATTTCTTCTTCGTGGTGAACCTCAGCAAGTGGATTCCCTACGCCTGGCTCGGCCTGATCGACCTGCGCGGGCTGGCCACCTCCGTCGTGCTGATGCCGATCGCGCCCTTCGGCGTCTGGGTCGGCATCCGCATTGCGCGGCGCATCGACGCCACGTGGTTCTACCGCTTGCTGTACCTGGGCATGCTGCTGACGGGCCTCAAGCTCGTCTACGACGGCTTCCTGGCCTGAACGCTGCCAGCCGGCCCAAACCCAAAGCACCCGTGGAACTGGCGCTGCCGGGCCACCGGGTGCGCCCCCAGTGGGGGGAGGCGGCTACACGAAGTGAGCCGCTTCGGGGGGCGTCCTAGAACTCGACGATCGGCTTGAAGCCGCCGAAGATCATCCGCTTGCCGTCGAACGGCAGGCTCTTCGGATCCATCGCCGCGAGGCGCGGGTCGGCCATGACCTTGGCATTGACCGCATCGCGGTGCTTGCGCGACTTGTAGACGATCCACGAGAACGCCACCGTCTCGTCGGGCTTCTGCTTCACGCTCTGCGGAAAGGACGTGAACTTGCCGGGCTTCACGTCGTCGGCAATGCACTCCACGTATTCAAGTGCGCCGTACTCCATCCAGATCTTGCCGGCCTTGCGCGCGAGCTTGCGGTAGGCCTCGATGTTGTTGGAGGGAACGGGCACGACGAAACCATCGATATAGCGAGCCATTGAAAATCTCCTAGGGTTGAGTGGAAAAGACCGTCTTGTTGTCGTTGTCCTGCCTGGCCGCCGGCGCCGCGGTGCGCAGCAGCAGCCCGCCCAGCAGCCCCGCCACGGCCGCGAACACCGCGCCGATCAGGAAGGCCAGGTTGTACCCGCCGGTCAGCGCAAGCGGCAGCTGCGCGCCGGCCGCCGTCATGGCGCCGGTGCGTGCCGCGGCCGCGCTCGCGAGCACGGCCAGGCCCAGTGCGCCGCCCATCATGAAGGCGGTGTTCACCACGCCCGAGGCCAGCCCCGATTCGGTGGGGCTCACCTCGCTCATCGCGGCGAGCAGCAGCGGGTTCAGCGCCATGCCGGCGCCGAGGCCGAGCAGCAGCATGCCCGGCAGCACATGCCGCACGAAGCTGCCGTTCACGGGTGCCCAGGCGAACAGCGCGAGGCCGACGGCCGCCAGGCCGAGCCCCACGGCCAGCGGCGCGCGGATGCCGAAGCGCATCACCAATTTGGCCGACACGCCGAGCGAGAACAGCGCCATCAGCAGGTTGGCCGGCAGGAAGGCGAGGCCGATCTGCATCGGCGTGTAATTGAGCACCAGCTGCATGTAGAGCGCCGAGATGAAGAACCACGCGAACATCGCGGCCGCCCACAGCACGCCCACCACGTTCGACACCGACACGCTGCGCAGCCGGAACAGGCCGAGCGGCATCAGCGGATGCCGCACGCGGGCCTCGATCGCGATGAAGAGCACCATCAGCACCACGGCCGCGCCGAGCAGGCCGAGCGTCTGCGCCGACTGCCAGCCGGCCTCGTTGCCGTTGACGATGGCGTACACCGCGAGCATCAGCGACAGCGTCACCGCCACCGCACCCGCCACGTCGAGCTTCTCGCCGTGGGCATGGCCGCGCGCCTTCGGCAGCAGTGCCACGCACAGCGCATACACCGCCACGCCGATCGGCAGGTTGACCAGGAAGATCCAGTGCCAGCTCAGCGTGCTCGTGAGCAGTCCGCCGAGCAGCACGCCGAGGCTGCCGCCGCCCGCGCAGACGAAGCCATAGACGCCCATGGCCTTGGCGCGGTCGGCCGGCTCGGTGAAGAGATTCATGATGAGCGACAGCGCCACCGCCGACACCACCGCGCCGCCCAGGCCCTGCACCGCACGCGCCGCGATCAACAGGCCCTGCGAGTTGGCGATGCCGCAGGCCAGCGAGGCCAGTGTGAACAGCACGAGGCCGACGAGGAACATGCGGCGATGGCCGTAGAGGTCGCCGAGCCGGCCGCCCAGCAGCAGGAAGCCGCCGAAGGTCAGCATGTAGGCATTCACCACCCAGACCAGCGAGGTTTCCGTGAAGCCGAGGTCGGTGCGGATCGACGGCAGCGCCACGTTCACGATGGTGGTGTCGAGCACGATCATCAGCACGCCGAGGCACAGCACCATCAAGGCGAGCCAGCGCTTGCGGTTGTTGTCGAGGGTGTCGGTCATGGGTGTTCCTTGGCTGCCGTCAGGCGGCGGCGTCGACGACCATCAGCCAGCCCACGCCGAAGCGGTCGGTGAGCATGCCGAAGCTCGAGGTGAAGAAGGTCGGCATCAGCGGCTGCATCACCTGGCCGCCTTCGGCAAGCGCGTCGAACCACTTGCGTGCGTCGGCGTCGGTGGCGGCGCTGATCGCCAGCATGATGCCCTTGAACTCGGCCTGGCCCGAGCACCGTCCGTCGGACAGCATCAGCTCGGTCTGGCCGATGCGCAGCACCGAATGCATCACCTTGTCGGCGGCGGGCGCGACGCCGCCGCAGCCGTCTTCGGCCTCGGAGGCGGGCATCGCGGGCGCCTCGCTGTAGCGCATCAGCACGACCACTTCGGCGCCGAGCGCCTGCTTGTAGAAAGCGATCGCTTCGTCGCAACGGCCTTCGAACGAGAGATAGGACTGGACTTTCATGGCGATTCCTTTGGAGCGGATGAAAAGGGCGCGCAAGACATTGCGCGAATACGGAATACCTAGTTTGTGTACACCGTCCACAAAGAATAGCAGACATAATGGACAGTGTCCACATGGAGATTTTTCCGATGAGCCCGCGCGTTGTCCCGCCCGCCCCGAAGTCGCCTGCCGCCCGCAGCACCTACCGGCATGGTGACCTGCGCCGCGCGCTGCTCGACGCGGGCATCGAACTGGCACGCCACGGCGGCCCCGAGGCGGTGGCGCTGCGCGAGGTGACGCGGCGCGCCGGCGTGGTGCCGAACGCGGCCTACCGCCACTTCGCGAGCCGGCGCGAGCTGCTGCTCGCGGTGCGCGCTGCGGCGCTCTCGGCCGCCGCAGTGGCGATGGAAAAGGAGCTCGCGGTGCTGCCCTGCGAGCAACCGCCCGCCGACTTCGCGCGCGCGCAGGTGCGCGCCATCGGCACGGCCTACCTGCGTTTCGCGCAGGCCGAGCCCGGGCTGTTCCGCACGGCGTTCGTGGTGTCGTCCGAAGATGCCCAGGGCGACGTCGGGCCGGGCAGCGCGGGCCCGGGCGGGCTCGACCCGTTCCAGCTCCTGGGCAGCGCGATCGACAAGCTCGTGGAGGCGGGTGCGCTCGATGCCGCGCGCCGGCCCAATGCCGAATACCTGGCCTGGTCGGCGGTGCACGGGCTTGCGCTGCTGATCATCGACGGGCCGCTCAAGGCCATGGATGCGGCCGGCACCCATGCGCTCGGGCAGCAGCTCATCGACATGGTGGAGCGCGGGCTGTAGCGCAACGCGCCGTCCGGCCTAGAGATAGATCTTCTGCAGCAGCCGGATCAGCGTCTCGCGCTCGCGCGTGGTGAGCCGTGCGCTGGCCTCGGCCTCCAGCTGCACCACCGTCTGCTCGGCCTCCCGGATCAGCTTCTCGCCCGCCTCGGTGAGGTGCAGGCCCACCGCGCGGCCGTCGTGCGGATGGGGGCGGCGCTCGATCAGCCCGCGGCTGTCGAGCGTGGAGACCAGGCTCACGAGGTTGGGCGGCAGGATCTCGAGCGTGTTGCAGAGCTGGCGCGAGGTGGCGCCGGGGTTGTGCGCCAGCAGCGACAGCACCGAGAAGTCGACCTGCTTGAGGCCGTAGGGCGCCATGCGTTCGGCGAACACGTCGCTCACGATGAGCCAGGCGCGCCGCGCGTTGTAGCCGACGAAGGCTTCGAGCACGCGGGCGTCGAGCCGGTCCTGCTTGCCGGCGGGTGCGGCAGCGGGCTCGCTGGGGGCGGTGCTTTTCTTGGAGGGTCGAGGCATAGGCCCGGAGCGTAACGCGTCGAGCCTACCGCGCCGGCGGCATCGGCGTCTTCGGCGTCGTGACCAGCAGCACGATCGTGGCAAGCAGCTCGGTCTTGGCCTGGGCCGGCGTGATCTCGTTCGAGACCGCGGCGTACGACAGGGCCTCGGCCGCGCCGAGCATCGCCCGCACGCGCAGCGCGGCCAGTTGCCCGCCGGGTGCGAACGGCGCCAGCACCTTGCGGCACTTGGCGTGGAACGCATCGGAACATTCGCGCCGCACGAGTTCGAGCTCGGGCGCGCCGGCCAGCGCACCGACGATGCCCGGCAGTTCGCGCCCCTGCGCAAGCACGCAGTCCACGTAGGTCGAGGCGATGACGTTCGCCATCGCGGGCAGCGTCGGAGCGCTCGCCGCGATGGCCGCATCGATGATGACCGTCTGGCGCGCCTCGAAGTCGAGGTAGAGCGCCGAGATCAGGCCGTTGCGGCTGCCGAAATGATCGTAGACCACGGGCTTCGCCACCTGCGCCTGCTCGGCCAGCCGACCCAGCGTCAGGGCCTCCATGCCTCCATGGCGCACCAGCGCCCAGGCCGCGCCGATGAGCTGGCGGTAGCGGTCGCCGCGCGCGAGGCGCTTGCGTGGGGAGGCTTCGGTCAATGTCGGGTGTCCAATGTGGTTATGTACGAATGGTACATTGCAGGCATCAACCTACCAAACGTATATAGTGAAGGAGTCTCCCCATGCATGCGCTCATCGTCGTTGCCCACCCCAAGCCCGGCTCCGCCACCCATGCCGTCGCGGCACGCGTCGCCGAGGGCGTGCGCCGCACCGGGCATTCGGCCGAAATTGCCGACCTGGCTGCCGAAGGCTTCGATCCGCGCTTCAGCGAGCACGACGTCGAAGTGCACCGCGAGCGGCGCACGCCCACCGCCGACGTGCTTGCGGAGCAGGCGCGCATCGACCGTGCCGATGCACTGGTGCTGGTGTACCCGGTGTACTGGTGGTCGTTTCCGGCATTGCTCAAGGGCTGGATCGACCGCGTGTTCTCCAACGGCTGGGCCTATGACGAGACGCCCGGCAAGCCGATGGCGAGAAAGCTCGGCCGGCTGCCGGTGTATTTGGTCGCGATCGGCGGCGCGGACTGGCGCACCTATGCGCGGCATGGCTACTTCGGTGCCATGCGCACGCAGATCGACCACGGCATCTTCGGCTACTGCGGCGCGCAGGTGCCGCGCTCGGAACTGCTGCTCGCGCCGGCCGACGGCGACTGGCGCGAGAACTTCGAGACGGCCGAGGCGCTGGGCCTGAACCTGGCTTTCAGTCCGATTCGGCCAACGCCTTCAGCTTCGCCAGCGCCGCGTCCCACTGCCGTCCAATGACTTCGAGCGTGCGGCGCGCCTCCTCGAGCTGCGTGGGGTCGAACTGCCAGAGCCGTTCGCGGCCCATCTTCAGGTCGGTCACGAGCCCTGCGTCGCCGAGCACCTGAAGGTGCTTGGTCACGGCCTGCCGGCTGATCTCGGTGCTGGCCGTGAGCTGCGCGATCGAGAAGGCGCCGCCCGCGCACAGCACCGCCACCAGCCGCAGCCGCGTGGCATCGCCGAGCGCGAAGAACACGTGCGCGAGCCGCTCGGGCGGCGCGGCAATGGCGGGAAGCTCAGTCCTTTTCGGCATGGCGGCGTACATTCTCCAGCTGCTCCTTCCAGCCGCCCGTGTTCATGCGGAAGGCCTCGAGGCGACGGTGCGGCGGCACCTTGTCGAAGCCCGACTCCACCGTCTTGACCAGCGTGGCGTTGCCGGGCGCGTCGTGCAGCGTCCAGGTGACGAGCGTGGGTTCCTCCTGGCTGTAGTCGACGGCAGGATCGACCGCATAGGGATGCCAGCGCCAGGCGAGCAGGTCCTGCGGCTCGACCCGCTCGACGTGGACATCGAACATCACGTGCGTGAAGCCCTCGATCGTGATCGGGCCGCGCGTCACCTCCCCGGGCGTGAAGCGCTGGCCCTTCAGGTCGGCGCCGAACCAGCGGCCGAAGGTCTCGGCATCGGACAGCAGGCGCCACACTTTCTCGCGCGGCGCCTGGATGACGATGCTGCGCTCGATGCGGTCGGCGGATTCGGTTTGGGCGTCGTTGGGCATGGGGTCTCCGGAGTGAAAAGAAATTGAATGCAACCAAATAGTTGCTTGTCAATTCTCCTGCAATGCGGATGAAAGAGCAACTAGATGGTTGCGTTTAACGTGTTGAATGGTGCCGCGGCTGGGCTTATCGGATTTCGAATAATTTGAATATTTCGTTTATTGCGAATAAAATCGATCGGCGTCGCGCACGCGATTGCAAGGAGACCGTCATGAAAGCACAGAAGATCCTGGAGGCCGCAAGCGACGCAGAGGCAGAAATGGCTTCGGTGGCGCACCAGTGCCTTGTCGCTGCGCTGGACCATTCGAAGGCTGAGCACATCGAGATCATCGTGGACGTTCCCGGTGAAGCCGGCGCGCATGCGCCTACGCTGAAGGTGCCTCCACGTGCGTTGCGCTTTTTCGCGGAGGTGCTGCGCACCATGGCCCGAAAAGAACCGCTGGTCGTGATGCCGCAGAAGCACGAACTCACGACCCAGGAGGCGGCGGCTTTTCTCAATGTCTCCAGGCCCTTCGTCGTCAAGGAGATCGACGCCGGTCGGATACCGCACCGCAAGGTCAACCGGCATCGACGCATTGCCCTGTCGGACCTGCGTGCTTACCAGGCAGCGCAGCAGGAGGCCTCCAGGCAAGCCTTGGCCGAGCTCGCGAAACTGTCCCAGGATGCGGAAATGGAGTTCTGAGCGTGGCGGGCTCGGCGCGCTACACGGCCATCCTCGATGCGAATGTCCTTTTTCCGCAGCTTGTTCGCGACCTCCTGCTCAGCCTTGCAGCCTGCGGCCTCTACCACGCGCGATGGAGCCCAGACATCAACGAGGAGTGGACACGGAACCTGCGACGCAAGCGGCCCGAACTCGCAGACAAGATCCCACGCATCGTTGACGCACTCAATCGGACTGTGCCGGATTGCCTGGTCACGGGCTACCGGCCGCTCGTCCCGTCACTGAAATTGCCGGACCCCGCGGACCGGCATGTCTTGGCCGCGGCGATCGCCGGACATGCCGATGCGATCGTCACCTTCAACCTGAGGGATTTCCCGGCCGAGATACTGCAAGTGCACGGCATCGAGGCCCAGCATCCCGACGACTTCATCATGAACCAGCTTCAGCTGCATGAGGTCCGGGCGCTGACCGCCGTCAAGGAGATGCGTGAGAGATGGAAAAATCCGCCTTACACCGCCACGGAAATGCTCAGACTGCTGGCGCTGCGCGGCCTGTCGCAAACGGCGGAGCATTTGCAAGGAGCCCTGAAGCTGATCTAGCAGCTTCAACCGCTGCAGCTTGCTCGTCTCAGCTTTGCTGCAGGGCGCTCCCGGCCGCATGCGACAGCGCGATCCCCTCGCAGGCCCGCTTCACGATCCCGTGGCGCATCTCGAACTCCGGCAGCACCCAGCGCCGGAAAGCCGCAGCAGGCCCGGTGCGTGCGGCGCGCTCCGCGGGCGTGGCGTCGGCGGCGTCGATGCGCGCCCAGGCCCAGGCCAGCAGCGCGAGCATCACCAGGCGCAGGTAGTCGTCGGCCACCTCGTACGGCAGCCGGGGGTCGGCGTGCGCCGCCATCGCGATCGTGGTGCCCAGGTAGCGCAGTTGCGCGAGGCGGCGCTGCACGTCGGCATCGGTCTCGCGCGCGGCGTCGAGCGCGTCGCGCAGTTCGAGCAGCACGGCCGACATCGCGGCGCCGGCGTCGGGCAGCACCTTGCGCAGCAGCAGGTCGATGGCCTGGATCTCGTTGGTGCCCTCGTAGATCATGGTCACGCGCGCGTCGCGCACGATCTGCTCGATGCCCCACTCGCGCACGTAGCCGTGGCCGCCGAGCACCTGCAGGCATTCGCTGGCGCCATGGAAAGCCTGGTGCGTGCAGGCGGCCTTGAGCACCGGCGTGACGATCGCGCACCAGCGCTGCGCGCGCTCGCGCGCCCTGGCGTCGGCATCATGCGCGGCGACGTCGAGCATCAGCGCGCTGCGGTAGGCGAGGGTCCGTGCGCCCTCGACCCAGGCGCGCTGCGTGTCGAGGATGCGCCGGACCGCGGGATGTTCGGCGATCAGGTCGGCGGCCTCGCTGCCGCGGCTGGCGGGCGCGGGGCCGGGTGCGCGCATCTGGCGGCGTTCCTGCGCATAGGCGTCGGCCTTCTGCCAGGCTGCGTCGAGCAGGCCGATGCCCTGCAGCGCCACATGCAGCCGCGCCGCATTCATCATCACGAACATCGCGGCCAGGCCGCGGCCCGGCTCGCCGATCAGCCAGCCCGTGGCCTCGTCGAAGCGCATCACGCAGGTGGGGCTCGCGTGCAGGCCCATCTTTTCCTCGATGCGTTCGCAGTGCACCGCATTGCGCGCACCGTCGGGCAGCTGCTTGGGCACCAGCGCGAGCGACAACCCCTTGGGCCCGGCGGGCGCGTCGGGCAGGCGGCACAGCACGAGGTGCACGATGTTGGGCGTGAGGTCGTGCTCGCCGCCGGAAATGAAGATCTTGCCGCCGGCGACGCGCAGGCTGCCGTCGGCCTGCGGCACGGCGCGCGTGCGCACCTGGCCCAGGTCGCTGCCGGCATGGGCTTCGGTGAGGCACATGGTGGCCAGCCATTCGCCGCTCGCGAGCTGGGGCAGGTAGCGCGCCTTCAGCGCATCGCTGCCGTGGTGCTTGATGCAGGCATAAGCGCCGTGCAGCAGGCCGGGCGCCATCGTGAGCCCGTGGTTGGCCGCGCTCATCCATTCGTAGACGATGGCCTCGAGCACGGTGGGCAATCCCTGGCCCCCGTCTTCGGGCGCGGCCGCGAGCGCGGGCCAGCCGCCGTCGACGAACGCGCGGTAAGCCTCGCGAAAACCGGGCGGCGTCGTGACCGCGCCGTTCGCGAAACGGCAGCCGACCTCGTCGCCCTCGCGATTGAGCGGCGTCACCACCTCGCCGACGAAGCGCGCCGCCTCCCCGAGCACCTGCTGCTGCAGCGCGTCGTCCACGTCGGTAAACGGCGCGAGCGCGCGCAGCCGCGACGGCGCATCGAGCACCGCGTTGAGGATGAAGCGCTGGTCTTCAGGGCGTGGGGTGTAGCTCATCGGCTGTTCGTGGATCTCAGGACTCGGCGGTGAAGCCGATCTTCTTGACCAGCGGTCCCCAGCGGTCGTATTCGGACTGCAGCGACTTGCGCATGTCCTCGGGCGAGGAGCCGCTGGCCACGAGACCGACGGAGAGCAGCCCGTCGGCCACGGCCTTGTCCTTGAGGGCCGCCTGGATCGCGCTGCTCGCCGCGCCAATGGTGGCGGCCGGCGTCTTGGCGGGCGCGAAGAAGCCGAACCATTCGTCGGCCACGATCTCGGGGAAGCCCTGCTCGATGAAGGTGGGCACGTCGGGCAGGTAGGCCGGACGCTGCGAGCCCGAGTTGGCGAGCACGCGCAGCTTGCCGGCCTTGGCGAAGGGCAGGCAGTCGCCGACCGGGGTCATGCAGGAGGCGATCTGCCCGCCGACCACGTCGTTGACGGCGGGCAGCGAGCCGCGGTAGGGCACGTGCCGCAGGTCGGTGCCGGTATTTATGCCCAGCAGCGCGCCCAGGAAGTGCGGCGTCGAGCCCGCGCCCGGCGAGCCGTAGCTGGCCTGGTCGGGATGGGCCTTGGCCCAGGCGATGTAGTCCTTGAGCGTCTTGACGCTGGCCGGCACCATCGGGCCGACCGCGAGCCCGTGCGTCATGACCGCGCCAATGGAGATCGGCGCGAAGTCGGCCATGGTGTAGCCGAGCTTGCGGTAGATGTGCGGATAGGTCGAGATCGCCGAGGCCTGCGCGAGCGCCAGCACCGAGCCGTCGGCCACCGAGGCCTTGAGCGTGTCGAGCGCGATGCGCCCGCCCGCGCCGGGCTTGTTCTCGACCACCGCGCTGTTCTTCGAGAACGCGGTGTCGCCGAGCTTCTCGGCCACGCGGCGCGCCACGCTGTCGCCGGCGCTGCCGGCCGGGAAGCCGTAGTAGATCTTGGCCTGCTGCACGATCTGTGCGAACGCAGCGAGCGGTTGCAGCGCGCCCAGCGCGGCGGCGCCGCCGAGCAGGTTCACGAACTGGCGTCGATTGGTCATGGTGCTGTGTCTCCTGGTTGTTCTTGGAATGCGATCAGCGCGGCGCCATGCGCAGTGCGCCGTCGAGGCGGATCACTTCGCCGTTCAGGTGGCCGTTGGTGACGATGTGGCAGGCCAGCTCGGCAAATTCCGACGGCTTGCCCAGGCGCGGCGGGAACGGGATCGACGCCGCGAGCGACTGCTGCACCGGCTCGGGCAGTTCCATCAGCAGCGGCGTGGCGAACAGGCCCGGCGCGACGGTGCACACGCGGATCGCGTGCTGCGCGAGGTCGCGCGCCATCGGCAGCGTCATGCCGACGAGGCCGCCCTTCGAGGCGCTGTAGGCCTGCTGGCCGACCTGGCCGTCGAAGGCCGCGACCGATGCGGTGAAGAGCATCACGCCCTTTTCGGCGTTGTCGAGCGCATCGAGCTTGGCGCAGCGCGCTGCGAAGAGCCGCGCCATGTTGTAGCTGCCGATCAGGTTGATGTTGACCACGCGCACGAAGTCTTCGAGCGGCGCGGGATTGCCGTCCTTGCCGACGATGCGCTTGGCGCTGCCGATGCCGGCCACGTTCATCAGGATGCGTGCGCTGCCGTGCGCGGCTTCGGCCTTGTCGAGCGCGGCGGTCACGCTGTCGGTATCGGTGATGTCGCAGGCGCAGGCGATGCCGCCGATGTCGGCCGCCACCTTCTCGGCGAGTTCGGCATTGCGGTCGAGCACCGCGACCTTGGCGCCGAGCCGTGCGAGCTCGCGTGCGGTGGCCTCGCCGAGGCCCGATGCGCCGCCCGTCACGAGTGCGGCCTGTCCTTCGATCTTCATGGGGATGTCTCCTGGAATGTTCAGCGTGGCGTGAGGGTGAAAGGCAAGGTGCCCGCATGCATCGCATCGGCCAGCGCGGCGCGGTGCTTGAGCACCGCACGCTGGTTGATGGAGCCCTTGTCGGTCACCTCGCCCTTGTCGATGGAAGGCGGCTCGGCCACGAGGTGCAGCCTGGCGATGCGATTGGCGCTACCGGTGGCGCTCGCGGCGAGCGTGTCGACCAGTTGCTGGAAGTGCGCCTGCACCGGCGCGCTTTCGAGCACCTGCTGCATTGGCGCATCGGCCGCGAGCCCGGCGAGCTGGCGCACGCGCTGCGTCGGGAAGATCAGCGCGCCGACTTCCTTCAGGTTGATGCCGGTCAGCACCGCATCCTGCACGTAGGGTGCGCCGGCCGCGATGATCTTCGCGCGCAGCGGGCCGACGCTCACGAAGGTGCCGGTGGCGAGCTTGAAGTCCTCGGCGATGCGACCGTCGAAGCGCAGGCCACGGTGGATGTTCGATTCGTCGATCCACGTCACCGCGTCGCCGGTCGCGAAGAAGCCTTCCTCGTCGAAGGCCTCGGCCGTCGCCTCGGGCGCGCGCCAGTAGCCCGGCGTGATGTTGGGGCCGCGGTAGCGCACCTCGGTCTTGCCATCGACCTCGACCAGCTTGAGCTCGATGCCCGGTGCCGGCAGGCCGATGTCGCCCGACTTCACGTCGGGACCGGTGACGTAGAGCGCGAACGGGCCCGACTCGGTCATGCCGAGCCCGGTGCCCATGACGATGCGCTCGCCGACCTCGGCCTCCTGCGTGCGGTGCAGGCTGTCCCAGATGGGCTGCGCGAGGGCGGCGCCCGAGTAGAAGAACATGCGCACCCGCGAGAGCAGGTTGCGGCGCAGCACCGCATCGGTCTCCATGGCGTTGGCGATGGCCTCGAAGCCGGTCGGCACGTTGAAGTAGATGGTGGGCGCGATCTCGCGCAGGTTGCGCAGCGTTTCGGCCATGCCGGTGGGCGTAGGCTTGCCCTCGTCGATGTAGAGCGTGCCGCCGTTGTCGAGCACGATGCCCACGTTGTGGTTGCCGCCGAAGGTGTGGTTCCACGGCAGCCAGTCGACCAGCACCGGCGGCTCTTCGCCCAGCGCGGGGATCGAGTGGCGCAATTGCTGCTGGTTGGCGCACCACATGCGGTGGGTGTTGATCACCGCCTTGGGCATCTTGGTCGAGCCCGAGGTGAACAGGAACTTGGTGATGGTGTCGGGCCCGGTGGCCTGCAGCGCGGCCTCGATCGCGGGCGTGGGGCGCGTGGCGAGCAGGTCGGCCAGCGGCGTGGCGGTGCGGCCTTCGAGCCGGCCTTCGCCGAGCACGACTTCGGTGTCGCGCGGCACCGCCGCCTCGATGGCGCGGCCATAGCGCGCGGCATCGGCGGCGAACACCAGGCCCGGCGTCAGCGTCGTCAGCACGTGCCGCAGCTTCTCGAAGTCCTGGCTCACGAGCGAATAGGGCGGCGAGACCGGGCAGTACGGCACGCCCACGTAGAGGCAGCCGAGCGCGAGCATGGCATGGTCGATGCTGTTCTCGCTGAGGATCGCGAGCGGCCGTTCGGGCCCGAGGCCGCGGTCGAGCAGCGCCTGGCCGATGCTGCGCGCGCGCGACAGCGCTTCGGCATAGCTCACGCGCAGCCATTCGCCGGTGCTGCCGTCGGGCAGGCGCTCGCGCGCGGCGATGAAGGTGCGGTCGGGCGCGGCCTCGGCCCAGTGCACGAGCCGGTCCGTCATGCGGTCGCGGTACGGACCGAGCGGGGTCTCGGCCTGCAGGTACTGCGTGCCGGGCGGGCCCGCGCGCAGCACGGCGCGCGTCACGCCGAAGGTCAGGGGGCGGTAGCGGATGGAGCTCATGTCTTGCTCACCTTGGCGCCGCGGCCTTCGAGGAAGTCGCGCACGCGGGCCTTGGCCTCGGGCGCGTCCTGGGCGATGCCGGCCATCAGGGCTTCGGTGAAGAAGCCGTGGTCGGCCGACTGCTCGGCAATGCGCGGCAGCGCATGCATCAACGCGTAGTTGGTCAGCGGCGCGTTGGTGGCGATGCGCCGGGCCAATTCGAGCGCCTTGTCGAAGGCGGCGCCCTCGTCGACCAGGTACTGCGCGAAGTTGGCGCGCTCGCCGTCCTCGGCGTTGTAGACCCGGCCGGTCATCATCATGTCGGTCATGCGTGCCACGCCGATCAGCTTGGGAATGCGCACCGAGCCGCCGCCGCCCACGAAGATGCCGCGCGAGCCCTCCGGTAGCGCGTAGAAGGTGGAGCGGTCGGCCACGCGGATGTGGCAGGCGCTCGCCAGTTCGAGGCCGCCGCCGACCACGGCGCCGTGCAGCGCCGCCACCACCGGCACCGGGCCGTGCTGGATCAGTTCGAGCGCGCTGTGCCACATGCGCGAGTGCTGCATGCCCTGGCCCGCATCGCGCTCCTTGAGCTCGCTGAGGTCGAGGCCGGCGCAGAAGTGCGGGCCTTCGCCGTCGAGCACCGCCGCGCGCACGCTCGAAGGCAGATTCTCGAAGGCATCGCGCAGCGCGAGGATCAGCCCGTCCGACAGCGCATTGCGTTTGGCGCCGCGCGCGAGGCGAACGATGGCGACGTCGTCGCGGATATCGAGGTGGAGGTCGGGATTGGTCATGATTGCGTTCCTGCTTGCGTTCGATTATGGTTATGACAAATAATCAATTCAAGGCGCAGGAGCGCATTGATTCCTAGGGACTTACCCGTACTGGAGACCACGACATGGACCACCGGAACCTGATCGCCATCGACATCCACACGCACGCCGAGGTGAGTTGCTGGAATCCGTTCGACAACTACGGCGAGGAATACGACCGCGCCGCCGACAAGTACTTCGGCTCGAACCGCCGGCCGACGATCGAGGAATCGATCGCCTACTACCGCGAGCGCAAGATCGGGCTCGTGATGTTCATGGTCGACGCCGAGTCGAACATGGGCCGCCGGCGCATCCCGAACGAGGAGATCGCCGAGGCCGCCCAGAAGAACAGCGACATGATGATCGCCTTCGCGAGCATCGATCCGCACAAGGGGAAGATGGGCGCGCGCGAGGCGCGCCGGCTGATCGCGGAGCACGGCGTCAAGGGCTTCAAGTTCCACCCGACGGTGCAGGCCTTCCATCCCTACGACAAGATGGCCTGGCCGATCTACGAGGTGATCGCCGAGTACAAGCTGCCGGCCATCTTCCACACCGGCCACAGCGGCATCGGCTCGGGCATGCGCTGCGGCGGCGGCCTGCGGCTCGAGTACAGCAATCCGATGCACCTGGACGACGTGGCGATCGACTTCCCGGACATGCAGATCGTGATGGCGCACCCGAGCTTCCCGTGGCAGGACGAGGCGCTGAGCGTGGCCACGCACAAGCCCAACGTCTGGATCGACCTGTCGGGCTGGAGCCCCAAGTACTTTCCGAAGCAGCTGGTGCAGTACGCCAACACGCTGCTGAAAGACCGCGTGCTGTTCGGCAGCGACTATCCGCTGATCACGCCCGACCGCTGGATGAGAGACTTCGAGGCCGCGGGCTTCAAGCCCGAGGTGATGCCGGGCATCCTCAAGGGCAACGCGGTCAGGCTGCTGAAGCTCGAAGGCTGAGCAAAGGGCGGCGCCGGCTACTTCGCGTCCGCGCCGCCTGGTCCATCCTTTTCCTCGCCGAAGCGGTCCCAGTCGCGTCCGGCGCGCTGGCGCCGCTCTTCGCGCTCGCGCGCCATCTGTTCCTCGAACTGCTGCCGGCCTTCCTTGTTGACCGCGATGAGCTTGGCGCGGTCCTTGTAGTGCGGGTAGATCTCGTCGGTGAGCTTGAGGTTGCGCTGGCGGAAGCGCATGCTCGTTTCGCGCGCCTCGGCCGCGGGCCAGCCCAGCGCCTCGAGCGCCGAGCGCGCGCTGCGCAGCGATGACTCGAAGAGTTCGCGCTCGATGTGCACCACGCCGCGGTCGCGCAGCTGGAACAGGTGCCCCACGTTGCGTGCCCGCGCGACGATGCGCGCCTGCGGAAAGTGCTCGCGGAACAGGTCGACGATCTCGAGCGACTGCTCCACGTCGTCCACCGCCACCACCACGGCCTTGGCTGTGCCCGCGCCCGCGGTGCGCAGCAGGTCGAGGCGGGTCGCGTCGCCGTAGAACACGCGAAAGCCGAACTGGCGCAGGCCCTCGACGGTGTCGGCATCGTGGTCGAGCACCGTGACGGCAAGGCCTTGCGACATCAGCATGCGCCCGACGATCTGGCCGTAGCGGCCGAAGCCGCAGATCAGCACCTTGGCATCCTGCTGCTCGGAGATCTCCTCGAGCTGCGTGGCCGAGAGCCGGCTGTAGCGCGGCAGCACGAACCTGTCGAGCAGCACCAGCAGCAGCGGCGACAGCAGCATCGAGAGCGCCACGGCCCCGATCAGCAGCGAGGTGGTCTGCGGCGGCAGCACCTCGGGCCCGGCCGCCTGGAACACCACGAACGCGAACTCGCCGCCCTGGGCCAGCAGCAAGGTGAAGACGGGGCGCTCCTGGTAGGCAATGCCCATGGCCTTGGCGAGTGCGTAGATCACGGCGAGCTTGATCGCCATGAAGCCGACCACGAGCAGCGCCATCACGCCGGGGCTCGCCATCAGCACGCCGAAATCGATCGACATGCCGACGGCGATGAAGAACAGCCCGAGCAGCAGGCCCTTGAAGGGTTCGATGTCGGTCTCGAGTTCGCGCCGGTATTCGCTTTCGGCCAGCAGCACGCCGGCCAGGAAGGCGCCGAGCGCCATCGAGAGGCCGACGAGCTGCATCAGCGCGGCGATCGCCACCACCAGCAGCAGCGCCGCGGCGGTGAAGATCTCGGGCGTATTGCTGCGCGCGATCCAGCGCAGCAGCGGCCGCAGCGCGAGGCGGCCGCCGAGGATGATGGCGGCGATGACGCCGACGATCTTCAGGCCCTCGAGGGCGCGGTCGAGCCCCGAGATGTCCCGCTCGGCGGCCGTGGCGCCGGCCAGCAGCGGCAGCAGCGCGAGGATCGGTATCGCGGCCACGTCCTGGAACAGCAGGATCGAGAAGCCGGCCTGGCCGCTCGGCGTTTTCAGCAGGTTGCGCTCGCCGAACACCTGCAGCGAGATCGCCGTGGAAGACAGCGCGAGGCCGAGCGCGGCGACCAGCGCCACGCGCCACGGCGCGCCCGCCGCGAAGCCGACGGCAAAGAGCGCCACCGCGCAGGCGAGCACCTGCGCGGCGCCCCAGCCGAAGATCGGCCGGCGCAGGTTCCACAAGCGCTTGGGCTCGAGCTCGAGGCCGACCAGGAACAGCATCAGCACCACGCCGAACTCGGCGAAATGCAGCACTTCCTCGACGCTCGAGACCAGGCCGAGTCCCCACGGGCCGATGGCGATGCCGGCCACCAGGTAACCGATGATGGAACCGAGGCCCAGCGCCTTGGAAAGTGGCACCACGAGCACCGCGGCGCTCAGGTAGATCAGGCTGTTGGTCAGCCAGGCGGGTGCGTGTTCCATGCTCAGGCCGCCTCTCCGGGCCGGTCGGTCTGCGGCACCGGGCAGGCGATGCGGGCATCGAGCGCGTCGATCTCGGGCCAGTCGGGGTAGCTCCGGAGCCTTTGCGTGAAGACCTCGAGGTGGGCCTCGACCTCGGAATCCGGCGCGCTGCGCGCGCCATGGAAGACCAGCGGCGGCAGGAAGCGCATGCCGCAGAGCGTGGCGGTCTGCTCGTAGGGCGGCAGGAAGGCGTCGAAGAAGTAGCGGTTGTAGCTCTGCGGGTGGTAGCTGCGCTCGGGGCCGCCCGTGGTGGCGACGAGCCAGCAGTCCTTGCCCTGGAGCGCCGTGCCGCCGCGGCCGTAGGCCCAGCCGTAGCCGAGCACGTCGTCGAACCAGAGCTTCTGCAGCGGGGGCGCCGAATACCACTGGATCGGGTGCATCAGCACCACCAGGCTGGCGCGGGCGAGGCGCGCCTGCTCGGCCTGCACGTCGATCGCGAAGTCGGGGTAGCTGCCGTAGAGGTCGTTCACCTCCACGCCGGGCACCGAGCGCGCCGCGGCCAGGAGCCGCCGATTGATGCGCGAGTCGCGCCAGTGCGGATGGGCGGCAATCAGGTAGATGCCGCCTGCGGATCTTGTTGTTGTTGTCGTCATTTCGCGAACATAGCGCAAAGTTGCCGGCCCGCCCCGGTGAAGGGGCAGGCACTACGATGCGGGCTGTTCCAGCTCTGGAGGGTTTTCTATGCCGGTGGTTCTGGTCGCCAATCCGAAAGGTGGCGTGGGCAAATCGACACTCGCGACCAACATTGCGGGCTATTTCGCGAGCCGCGGCCATGCAGTGATGCTCGGCGACGTCGACCGCCAGCAGTCGTCGCGGCTCTGGCTCGGGCTCAGGCCGCCGCAGGCGCGGCCGATCGCCACCTGGGAGGCGGCGGGCGACAGCGCCGTGGTGCGGCCGCCGAAGGGCACCACGCATGCGGTGCTCGACACCCCCGCCGGCCTGCACGGCTGGCGCTTCAAGGAGGTGCTGGCGCTGGCCGACCGCGTGATCGTGCCGCTGCAGCCGAGCATCTTCGACATCTATGCGACGCGCGACTTCATCGACCGGCTGATGGCGCAGCGCCGCGCCGAGAAGACGAAGATCGGCCTCGTGGGCATGCGCGTGAATGCCCGCACGCTCGCGGCCGACCGGCTCGGTGAATTTGTTGCGAGCCTGGGCGTGCCCGTGCTCGGCGAACTGCGCGACACCCAGAACTACGTGCAGCTCGCCGCACGCGGGTTGACGCTGTTCGACATCGCGCCCGGACGGGTGCAGCGCGACCTCGACCAGTGGCAGCCCATCTGCAAATGGCTCGAAGCTTGAGAAGGCGTGCTGGCGCTGTCGCGCGGCCGACACGGCATGCACGCGGCAACCCGCTAGAGTGCCGCGCATGACAAAGAAGACATTCCAGACGCTGCAGGACCTTGCCGCCTGCGTAGGCCAGGAAGTCGCCGTGAGCGACTGGATCACCGTGACGCAGGAACAGGTGAACCAGTTTGCCGAGGCGACCGGCGACCACCAGTGGATCCACGTCGACGTCGAGCGCGCCAGCAAAGGCCCGTTCGGCGCGCCGATCGCGCACGGCTTCCTGACCCTGTCGCTGCTGCCGCGCTTCTTCGAGACGGCCATCGAGGTGGTCGAGTCGCGCATGGGCGTGAACTACGGGCTCAACCGGGTGCGCTTCATGTCGCCGGTGCCGGTGGGCAAGCGGCTGCGTGCGCGCATGAAGCTGCTCACGGCAGAGCCGATCGCCGACGACGGCTACCAGATGACCTGGGAAACCACGATCGAGCTCGAAGGCGCGAGCAAGCCGGCCTGCGTGGCCGAATCGGTCGCGCGCCGCTACCGCTGAAACACGTCAGAGCATGGTGCCGAAGGCTTCGCCATAGGCGGAGGAGCCTTCGGCAGCGATGCCGCGTGCACCGGCACGCACCGTGGCGCGATCGGCCCGGGGGCTGGCCAGGTGATGGACGCCGGTGCTGCCGTTGCTGATCTGCAGCGGATTGCGCGCTTGTGCCTGCACTTCGGCGCGCGACAGCGTCGACTTGAAAGGCGCGGGCGGCAGGGGGTTCTGCTCGCCCTGGAAGGCCTGGGCGCCGGTGGTGGCGGCGAGAGCGGCGGAAGCGGCAAGAAGAAGGGTCGAGAGTTTCATGGCGGGGCTCCTGGAAAGAATCGGTTGAAGAACATGCCATTCGCGACGGCATGCTTCAGATACGCTGCCGGCACCGCCCTGGATGCACATTCCGCGCAGAAAGATCTGCCGTTCAGCCGAATCCGTTCTGCCGCCAGGCTTCGAACACCGTCACCGCCACCGCGTTCGACAGGTTCAGGCTGCGCTGTCCCTCGCGCATCGGCAGCCGCAGCCGCTGGGCCTCGGCGAAGCGCTCGCGCAGCGCGGGCGGCAGCCCGCTGGTTTCCGAGCCGAACACCAGCCAGTCGCCCGGCGCGAAGCGCACGTCGTGCACGGCGCGCGTGCCGCGGGTCGTGAGTGCGAACATGCGCTCGGCCGCCGGGCGCTCGCTCTCGAGCAGTGCCTCCCAGCTGCCGTGGCGCCTGACCTCGGCATATTCGTGATAGTCGAGCCCGGCCCGTCGCAGCAGCCGGTCGTCCATCGAGAAGCCCAGCGGCTCGACCAGGTGCAGCGCGCAGCCGGTGTTGGCCGCGAGGCGGATCACGTTGCCCGTGTTCGGGGGAATTTCGGGGTGGACCAGGACGATATGGAACATGCGCCGATTGTCGGCGCCGCCGAGCCGCTCAGTGCGGCGGGTCGGTGCGCGCGAACACGATGGCCGTCACGTGTGCAGCGCCGGCCAGCCGCAGCGCTGCGGCGGCCGAGAACACCGAGGCGCCGCTCGTCATCACGTCGTCGACCAGCACCATGCGGCCACCGCGCAGGCGTTCGGCGCCCGACGGGTCGACCGCGAAGGCGCCCTGCAGGTTGCGCAGCCGCTCGGCGCGCGCGAGGCCGCGCTGGGGCGGCGTCTCGCGCGTGCGCAGCAGCAGCGTGGCGTCGGTCTTGGCGCCGGCGAGCCGGCGCGCGAGTTCGAGCGCCTGGTTGAACCCGCGCTCGCGCAGCCGGGCCGGCGCCACCGGCATCGGCAGCACCAGGTCGCAGCGCTCGAGCGCCGGCTCCACCCACGGCACGCTGCGCATCAGCACCGACAGCGGGCCGGCCCAGCCGGTTTCACCGCGGAACTTGAACTGGGCGATGCATTCCGGCCAGGGCCATGCATAAGCGCAGACTGCGAGGCAGGCATCGAGCGGGGGCGGATCGCGCAGGCATTCGGCGCACCGCATCACGCCTGCGGGCACCGGCAGCGCGCAGGTGGTGCAGCGCGTGGCCGGCGGCGCGAAGCGGGCCACGCAAGCATCGCAGACGCGCTGCGACGGCCAGGCACGGCAGACCTCGCACTGGCTGGGCAGCCGTGCGAGCAGCGAGGTCAAAGGCCGGCGGCCCCAGCGGCTGAACATGGGCTCAATATACTCACGGCCCCATGGCCACCGACCCCGCAAGAAGACCGCCGACCATCGACCCCACGGCGGCGTCGCGCTGGCGCCGGCTCGCGCCGGAGGCCGGCTCGCCCTGGCTGCACGAGGAAGTCGGCCGCCGCATGCAGGACCGGCTGCAATGGATCAAGGCGCAGCCGCGCACCTGGGCCGACTGGGCGCCGCTGCGCGGCGGGCTCGAGGCGCACGCGCTGGTGGCCCAGCGCTACCGCGACGCCGCCGCCTTCGTGATCGAACCCGAGCCGGCGCTCGCCGCCGCCACCGGGCAGGCGCTTGCCGCACCGTGGTGGAGCGCGCGCCGCTGGCAGGCGGGCGGCCGTGCGCGCTTCGAAGCGCCGCCCGAGGACGGGGTGGACCTGCTCTGGGCCAACATGTCGCTGCACATGGCCGCGGACCCCGAGGCGCTCATCGCGCGCTGGCACCGCCTCGTCGCCACCGACGGCTTCCTGATGTTCTCGTGCCTCGGACCCGACACGGTGCGCGAACTGCGCGCGCTGCATGCCCGGCTCGGCTGGCCCGCGGCGGGCCACGAATTCACGGACATGCACGACTGGGGCGACATGCTGGTGCATGCCGGTTTTGCGGAACCGGTCATGGACATGGAACGCATCGTGCTTACCTGGACCACGCCCGAGGCCGCGCTGGCCGAACTGCGCACGCTCGGGCGCAACCTGCATCCGGCGCGTTTCCCGGCGCTGCGCGGCAAAAGCTGGCACGCGGCGCTCCAGCGCGCGCTGCCGGAGCTGGCGCCGGCAGAAGGCGGCGGCGGGGGCATCGCGATGACCTTCGAAGTCATCTACGGCCATGCCTTCAAGCCGGCGCCGCGCGTCGCGCTTTCGGCCGAGAGCGCCGTTTCCTTGCGCGAAATGCGCTCGATGCTCCAGCGCGGCCGGCCGGGGGGCTGAGCGGGCTGTCACCGCGGGGGCGAGAACACGCATTTCACGAGCGGCCGCCTCTCTCGACCCGCTACAATCCGCCGTTGCGTGAGACTCGCGGGGATGGTTCCGCGAACGAGGTCTGCCTCGACGCACCCGATTTGCCGAACTCGCCCGTGTCGAATTCCGTGTTTCGTTTTGCCACCGTTTCAGGCCAGGGCATCCAATGGTTCCTGAAGCGGAACTGCTCGGTGACGCCGAGCCAGCTGGGCTGGCTCTATGCATCGCTGTGCGTGGTATCGCTCGGTATCGGCACGGCGTTCTGGCTGAACGGTGCGCCGCTGGTCCTGCCTTTCGCCTGGCTCGAGCTGGCTGCGGTGGGCTTTGCCTTCATGCTGTATGCACGGCATGCGACCGACGGAGAGCGGATCGCGCTGCAGGGCGGCCGGCTGGTGGTGGAGCTCGAGAACGGCGGCGACTTCGAGCGCACGGAATTCCTGCCGCATCAGGTGCGCATCGAGCCTCGGTCGGGCGATCGTTCGCTGATCGAGGTCTCGGGGCAGGGGCGGTCGGTCAGGGTGGGGCGCTATGTGCGCCCGGAGTTGCGGGCCGCACTGGCGCGCGAGATTCGCATGGCGTTGCGTGGCGCGTGAGGGTCCGCGCGGCGCTGCTGGGTTGGGTTTGTTGAAAAAATTGAAGAAACGTGAACACGATGAAGAGCATTTGGCGCAATAAGTACAGGCTGGCAAATCTGTTGCTGGCGGCCGGCGCGGCTTTCAGCGGCGCGGCGCACGCAGTCAACGATCTGCCCGGCGGCCCCTCGGTGCGCCAGCTGAATCTTCCGATCGGCGTCACCAAGATCGCGCAGGAGCAGCATTTCCTCCACACGGTGATGATGATCATCTGCACGGTGATCTTCGTTGCCGTGTTCGCGGTCATGTTCTATTCGATTTGGAAGCACCGCAAGTCCGTGGGCCACAAGGCCGCGAACTTCCATGAGTCGGTGGTGGTCGAGGTCATCTGGACCATCGTGCCCTTCCTCATCGTGATCGTGATGGCGCTGCCCGCCACCAAGGTGCTGGTGGCCCAGAAGGACACCACCAACGCCGACCTCACGATCAAGACCACGGGCTACCAGTGGAAGTGGGGCTACGACTACCTGAACGGCGAGGGCGAGGGCCTGGCGTTCATCTCCACGCTCGACAGCTCGCACCGCGCGCTCTCGGATGCCGGCGCCAAGGGCGACGTGCCCGCCGACTACCTCTTCAAGGTCGACAACCCGCTCGTCGTGCCGGTGCAGAAGAAGGTCCGCATCATCACCACTGCCAACGACGTGATCCACGCCTTCGCGGTGCCACAGCTCGGCATCAAGCAGGACGCGATCCCGGGCTTCGTGCGCGACACGTGGTTCCGCGCCGAGACCGTGGGCGACTACTACGGCCAGTGCCAGGAACTGTGCGGCAAGGAACACGCCTACATGCCGATCCATGTGAAGGTGGTCTCGGCCGCCGACTACACGGCCTGGGTCGACACCAAGCGCAAGGAAGCCGCGGCCAAGCTCGACGATCCGAACAAGGTCTGGGCGCTGCCCGAGATGATGGTGCGCGGCGAGAAGGTCTACGCGGCCAACTGCGCGGCCTGCCACCAGGCCAACGGCAAGGGCGCAGGCCCGATCAAGGCGCTGGACGCCAGCCCGAAGGTGATCGATGCCGATCACAAGGTCCAGCTGCTGGTGCTGCTCAATGGTCAGAACAATGGCGCCATGCCCTCCTGGAAGCAGCTGAGCGACACCGACCTCGCGGCGGTCGCCACGTACACCAAGAACAGCTGGTCGAACAAGACCGGCCAGATCGTGCAGCCGGCCGAAGTGCTGGCCCTGCGCGGCAAGTGATCGCGAAGATCGAGCCTGAGCGCCCCGCGACGAAGAAATTGCAAGGAACAACGAAATGAGTGCAGTCCTCGACCCCCACGGTCACGCCCACGACGGTCACGCACACGACGAGCATCACCACGCGCCGACCGGCTGGCGCCGCTGGGTGTTCGCCACCAACCACAAGGACATCGGCACGCTCTACCTGCTGTTCAGCTTCACGATGCTGATGGTGGGCGGCGTGCTCGCGCTGCTGATCCGCGCCGAGCTGTTCCAGCCCGGCCTGCAGGTGGTGAACCCCGAACTCTTCAACCAGTTCACCACCATGCACGGCCTGATCATGGTGTTCGGCGCCATCATGCCGGCCTTCGTCGGCTTCGCGAACTGGATGATCCCGCTGCAGATCGGCGCATCCGACATGGCGTTCGCGCGCATGAACAACTTCAGCTTCTGGCTGCTGATCCCGGCGGCCATCATGCTGGTGGGCTCGTTCTTCATGCCCGGCGGCGCACCCGCCGCGGGCTGGACGCTCTATGCGCCGCTCACGCTGCAGATGGGCCCCTCGATGGACGCCGGCATCTTTGCGATGCACATCATGGGCGCGTCGTCGATCATGGGCTCGATCAACATCATCGTCACCATCCTGAACATGCGCGCTCCGGGCATGACGCTGATGAAGATGCCGATGTTCTGCTGGACCTGGCTCATCACCGCCTACCTGCTGATCGCCGTGATGCCCGTGCTCGCCGGCGCGATCACCATGACGCTGACCGACCGCCACTTCGGTACCAGCTTCTTCAACCCCGCCGGCGGCGGCGACCCGGTGATGTACCAGCACATCTTCTGGTTCTTCGGCCACCCCGAGGTCTACATCATGATCTTGCCGGCCTTCGGCATCATCAGCCAGATCGTGCCGGCCTTCTCGCGCAAGAAGCTCTTCGGCTACGCCTCGATGGTGTACGCCACCTCGTCGATCGCGATCCTGTCGTTCATCGTCTGGGCGCACCACATGTTCACCACCGGCATGCCGGTGACGGGCCAGCTGTTCTTCATGTACGCGACGATGCTGATTGCGGTGCCGACGGCGGTGAAGATCTTCAACTGGATCGCCACCATGTGGCAGGGCTCGATGACCTTCGAGACCCCGATGCTGTTCGCCGTGGGCTTCATCTTCGTGTTCACGATGGGCGGCTTCACGGGCCTGATCCTCGCCGTGGCGCCGATCGACATCCAGCTGCAGGACACCTACTACGTGGTGGCCCACTTCCACTACGTGCTGGTGGCCGGTTCGCTGTACGCCATGTTTGCGGGCTACTACTACTGGGCCCCCAAGTGGACCGGTGTGATGTACAGCGAGACGCGCGGCAAGATCCACTTCTGGTGGTCGCTGATCTCGTTCAACATCACCTTCTTCCCGATGCACTTCCTGGGCCTGGCAGGCATGCCGCGCCGTTACGCCGACTACCCGATGCAGTTCGCCGACTTCAATGCGGTGGCTTCGGTGGGCGCCTTCGCCTTCGGCCTGGCACAGGTGTACTTCTTCCTGTTCATCGTGCTGCCGAACATGCTCGGCAAGGGCGAGCCGGCGCCGCAGAAGCCCTGGGAAGCCGCCGAAGGCCTCGAGTGGGAAGTGCCGTCGCCGGCGCCTTTCCACACCTTCGAGAACCCGCCCAAGCTCGACCCGACCGCCACCAAGGTGATCGGCTGAATGTTTCCAGGCCCACGGCCCGAACGACCATGACCACGCCAGAGCAGAAGAGGAACAACCGACGCATGGGGCTCACGCTGGCCTCCATCGCGCTGATTTTCTTCATCGGCTTCATGGTCCGCATGATCTGGTTCGGCGGCCGCTGAGCACGATCCACGGAGACACGACAGCATGAGCCTCGGTCAACGCATCCGGCGCGCCAACGTCCGCATGGTCGGCAAGCTGGCCGTGGTGGCCTGCGGCATGTTCGCGTTCGGCTACGGACTGGTGCCGCTCTATCGCGCGATCTGCGAGATGACCGGCATCAACATCCTCGCGCTCAACGAGCTCGAGGTGCCGGGCGGCGCGAGCGGCGGCAAGAACGTGCGCGTGCCCGACAACTCGCAGGTCGACACCAGCCGCACGATCACGGTCGAGTTCGACTCGAACGTGCGCGGCGGCCTGTGGGACTTCAAGCCGGCCGAGCGGACCATGCAGGTGCACCCGGGCGAGCTCAACACGGTGATGTACGAGTTCCAGAACGTGCAGAACCGCCGCATGGCCGCGCAGGCCATCCCGAGCTATGCGCCGCAGCAGGCCGCGCCGTACTTCAACAAGCTCGAGTGCTTCTGCTTCAACCAGTACACGCTCGATCCGGGCGAGAAGAAGCTCTGGCCGGTCGCCTTCGTGATCGACCCCAAGATCTCGAAGGACGTGAAGACCATCACGCTGTCATACACCTTCTTCGAGGTCGGTGGACGCACGCCCGCAGCCCCCGTGGCCACCGTTTCGAGCACCGAGAATGAGCCCCGCTCGTGACCGCTCCCGAAACACCGCGCAAGGGAACGCTGTGGGGCACGGTGAAAGCCGTGTGCTGGTCGTTCTTCGGCGTGCGAAAGAAGAGCGCCTACCAGGACGACCTGGCCAAGCTGAACCCGCTGCACACCATCGCCGTGGCTTTTGCCATGGTCATCGTTTTCATTGTCGGCCTTGTGCTGCTGGTGCGCTTCGTGGTGGCGCCCTGAGCATGCGCCGCTGTACCCAGTCCCCATCGAGTCGAGAGAAGAAAGAAAGCCAGGAGCTGATATGAGTTCATCCACCCACGGCACCACGCCTTACTACTTCGTGCCCGGGCCATCGGCCTATCCGGTCGTGTCCGCGATCGGCCTTTTCTTCGTGATCCTGGGCGCCGCGCAGTGGATCAACGGCCACCAGTGGGGCGCATGGTCGCTCCTGCTCGGCATGCTGATCTGGCTCGGCACGCTGTTCACCTGGTTCCGGGCCGCCGTCGGCGAGAGCGAGAGCGGCCAGTACGGCCACAAGATCGACCTCTCGTACCGCTGGAGCATGAGCTGGTTCATCTTCTCCGAGGTGATGTTCTTCGGCGCGTTCTTCACGGCGCTCTGGTGGGCCCGCACGCATGCACTGCCGACGCTCGGCAGCCTCGACAACGCGCTGCTCTGGCCCGACTTCAAGGCCGTCTGGCCCAGCGTCGCCGCCGGCGCGACCGGTTCGCCGGCCGACATCGTCGAGCCGTTCCAGACCGTCGGCCCGTTCTGGCTGCCCACGATCAACACCGCGCTGCTGCTGAGCTCGGGCGTGACGCTG